>Ga0114931_10006883_pt1 | contig 13951 bp, 10 predicted proteins | sample 2SBtaG_FD_89579 | JGI IMG/M metagenome (GOLD analysis project Ga0114931, IMG submission 89579) | Deep subsurface microbial communities from Kolumbo volcano to uncover new lineages of life (NeLLi) - 2SBTROV14_V59a metaG | ecosystem: Environmental > Aquatic > Marine > Volcanic | place: Kolumbo...
CCCTCCTCGAGGCACCGCACCGCCTCGTTGACCATCATCAGACCGAGGCGTTCCTGGATCTCGCTCTCCGCTACCACCTTGCGGTCTGGACCCCCGAAATAACGGTATATACCGGCATCGATCTCCTCTAGCTTCTCGCCGTTCTGATAGCGGAAGAAACCCTTACCGCCCTTGCGCCCCAGGTACCCCGCCTCGACCAACCGCTGCAGGACGCCGTTACCCTCTATCCCACGAGCGGTGAACAGCTCCCCCAGGACGAGGGTGATCTTGGCGCCCACATCGATGCCTACCTCGTCTAGTAGGGTGATGGGGCCGACGGGAAAGCCGTAGTTCTGCATGGCCCGGTCGATGGCCTTGGCATCCGCTCCTTCTGCCAGAAGGGTCAACGCCTCGCTCATCATCACCGGCATGACGCGGTTGGTATAGAAGCCGGGGGTATCCCTGACGATGATCACCGCCTTGCCCTGCCTGAGCCCTACCTCGACGGCGGTGGCCAACGCCCAGTCCGCCGTCTTCTCCCCTCGGACGACCTCGAGGAGCATCATCTTCGGCACCGGGGAGAAGTAGTGCATGCCGAGAATCCGCTCGGGCCGCTTCGCGCCTTCGGCGAGGGCGCCGATAGGGATCGAGGAGGTGTTGGAAGCCAACACGCAGTGCTTCGGCACGATGGCTTCGATACCCCGCAGGACCTCGCGCTTGAGTTCCAAGGACTCCACCACCGCCTCGATGACCAGCTCGGCTCGAGCGAGGGGCGCGTCATCGGCGAGCGGCACCACCCGCTCCACGATCCGGTCGCGTTCGAAGTGGCTGAGTCCTTTACCAACCCGGCGACTCACCTGCCGGTAGACTCGCCCCTTGCCGGCGGCAGCCAGCTCCAGTGAACGATCCTTGAGAAGCACCTCGAAGCCACGTTCGGCGCTGACCTGAGCGATCCCCGAACCCATCAACCCCGCGCCGAGCACACCGATGGTCCCGACCTCACGGGCCAGCTCCCGGTGGGGGTTCTTGCGGCAGGCGTTACGGGCAAAGAAGAGGTGGATGAGGGACCTGGCTTCGGGGGTAAACAACAGCTCGGCGAAGCACTGCGCCTCGGCCTCGAGCCCGGCAGCCACGCCCTTCTCGAAACCGGTGCGAATCACCTCGACGATGCGGGGTGGGGCGGGGTAGTTGCCGCGAGTGCGCTTCTGCACCGTTTCCAACGCCTTGCCGTACAGCATGGAGTTCAGAGGGGAACGCTCCAGGACGGTGCTGACCAGCGGTGCCCGGCGACGGTGGCGCTCGAGGGTCGCGTTCGCCAGACCCAGAGCGGCGCGCTTGGCGGCCTCCAGAAGGCCCTGCCGATGAATGGTGGCGTCGATGAGCCCCATCTTCCTGGCCGCTTCGGGGTAGACGTTCTTGCCACTCAGGATCAGCTCCAGGCCTTTGGTCAACCCCACCAAGCGCGGCAACCTCTGCGTGCCGCCCAGGCCCGGCGACAAGCCCAGCTGCACCTCAGGAAGGGAGAAGCTGGTACTCTTATGCCGAGTCGCGAGGCGATAGTGGCAGGCCAGCGCCAGCTCGAGCCCACCACCGGCGCAAGCGCCGTGGATCGCCGCCACTACCGGCTTGGCGAGCGACTCCAGGCGCGAGAAGAGGGCCTGCCCCTCACGAATGAGGTCGAGGATCTCCTCCTTGTCACGAACTTCCATGAAGGAGCGGATGTCCGCACCGGCGATGAAGTTGTCTTCCTTACCGCTGATGATCACCGCCCCAAGGATCTGCGGCTCGCTTTCCAGGCGGTCCAGTACCGCCCGCAGGTCCCCCAACATATCGCGGGTCAGGGTGTTGACACGGGCACCGGGCTGATCCAGCCGGATCACGACGACCCCATACTGCACTTCGGCATACAGGTAACTCACGCGTCATACCTCTCGAGCAGCATGGCGTGCCCCAGGCCGCCGGCGGCGCAGGCGGTGACCATGGCGAAGCGACCGTCCTCGTCGTGCAGGCGATGTGCGGCGGTGGTGAGGAGCCGCGCGCCGGTGGCGCCGAAGGGGTGGCCGAGCGAGATCGAGCCGCCCCAGGCGTTCACCCGCTGCAGCTCGACGGCGGCTACCCGCTTGCTGCGGCCGAGTTTCTCCTGGGCGAAGCGGTCGGACTCGAGGGCCTGCAGGACCGCCAGCACCTGCCCGGCGAAGGCCTCGTGGATCTCGATGACGTCCAGATCCGCAAACGTCAGGCCGCAACGGTCCAGCAGCTCGGGAACGGCGTAGGCGGGCCCCAGCAGCAGCTCATCCCCGGGATCCTGAGCGACAAAGAGGTAATCCCGCAGGTAGGCCAGGGGCTTGTGCCCCAGCTCCAGCGCCCTGGCTTCGGTCATGAGCAAGGTAGTGGCGGCGCCGTCGGTAAGGGGGCTCGAGTTCCCGGCGGTAACGGTGCCGAAAGGTCTGACGAAGACCGGCTCGAGCCCGGCGAGCTTTTCCAGGCTGGTGTCGGTACGGATGGTGTTGTCGCTCATCAGAGCCTTGAAGACGGGGGGGACGGTGGTGGGGTGGATCTCTTTGGCAAGCCTGCCCGCCTCGGTAGCCTCGGCGGCTAGCCGGTGGGAGCGCAGGGCGTACTCGTCCTGCGCCCGGCGGCTCACGCCGAAGGCGGCGGCGAGCTTGTCGGCGCTCTCCCCCATAGTCTCACCGGTGGAATACTCGGCGATGGCAGGGGCCTGCGGCAGCAGATCGCTCGGTGACAGTCCCCGCAGGAACTTACGGTAGTCCAGGGGGTTGCGGTACTTCCGCGATTCGAAGAACCTCTGGCGGACTTCCTTGCGAAAGCCGATGGGAACGTCGCTGAGGCTTTCGACGCCGCCAGCCACTACTACTTGTGCCCGGCCGCTGGTCAGCAGGTTCATGCCGTCGGCGATCGCGCGGCTGGAGGAGATGCAGGCCATGGTCACGGTGTGGGCGGGAACGCCGCTTGGGAAGCCGGCACCCAGGGCGGCATCCCGCGCCACGTTGCTGGTCTGGGGGTTCTGCACCACCGTGCCCAGGATGACGGCGTCCACCCGAGTCGGTTCCAATCCACTTCGCACCAGGAGCCCCTTGAGGATGCCGCGGGCCAGGTCGTAGGAGAGCATCTCCAGATACTCACTGCCGGCGCGCATGAAGGGCAAACGACAGCCGTGCACCAGCACCACCGGTGTTTTTGGACTCGGTCCAACCACCAGCTCAGTCTACATTGGCACCAGGCTTCAGCTCGTTAAAAAGGGGACTTCCCGAGCTTGGCCAGCTCGGCGGCCAGCCGGGAGTCTGCCACCCCGTCAAACAACAACCGGCTCCAGCAGAACCTGCAACCTGGTGTCCACCTCGGGGCGGGCCCCCAGGTGCTCGATGACCCAGGCGGAGATGCGGGTGGCGAAGCGAGCCGCTTCTTCCGCACTCTCGCCGCGCAGGTAGCGGGCCAGGAAGGCCCCGGCGAACGAATCCCCCGCTCCGGTGGCATCTATCAGGTTGTTGGTGGCCGGGGGGATGGGAGTCGAGCGGCCCTCACTTAGGATCAATGCCCCCTTGGCGTCGAGCTTCAGGGCGATAAGCGCCCCCGGATAGAGTTCCGCCAGCCTGGCGACTATGGCCGGAGGATCCTCCTCGCCGGTGAGGATATGCCCCTCCTCATGGTTGGGAAGGAGGATGTCCACCCCCAGATCCTGGGTGCAGTCCAGGAAGGACTTCACTCCCAACTCCTGGATCATCTGGAAGGAGCCGGGATCGAGCGACAGGGTAGCTCCCGCCACCTTGGCTACTCGCGCGGCCTGCCGGGCGGCGGCCCGCGGCGGGTCGCTGAAGAACGACCAGGCGGTGAGGTGCAGGTGTTGGCTCGACTCGAGCAACTCCTTGGGCAACTCCGAAGGGAGGAGGTAGAAGTCAGCTCCCTGTCCCGATACCATCGACCTTTCTCCGGTGTGGTCGATCCACACCGCCACCGCCGCCGTCAGGTGGGCGCGAGTGCCGATGAAGTGGGCCTCGACCCGTTCATGTTGCAAGTTCTCCCTGGCCAACTGGCCGAAGCGGTCGCGACCGATCTTGCCGACGAAGGTGGCCTTCAGCCCGCAGCGACGCGCCCATACGGCTACGTTGGCGGCGCTCCCCCCCGGCACCAGCATGACCTCCCCGAAGGTGTCACCGCCGGCCAGGAGTTCGCTGTTGGTGCGAATCAGTACGTCCCAGGCGAAATCCCCCAGGACCACCAGCTGTCTGTTCATCGCGAGAGAAAGTCTAGCATATCGATGAGTGAGGTCGATCGACCGGGATTGTGGTGCTCATGTTTTATCAATATCTTGCGGAGGCAATCGACAACCTCCCTTGGCAAGGCGCCTGTTGTCTCCCGCCCTGCAATCAGTTAGACTGAGAGGCTTTTCGGAAGTACGCTGTTTCCGGCGATCATTTCCGCAGTTGCCCTGCCCGCACCGGGGCATTCCACAACAGCTTTCTGACAGCATTTCAGGCACCAGTCCGCTGGCCGCCCTCGGTCAGGAGTTCGTGAGAGGAGGCATGGTGAGAACTCGAGCCAGGTTCTGGTCCCGGACTGGCCTCACCCGCAAGGTGGCGCTGCTGGCCACGCCCCTTATCTTCCAGCAGATCTCCTACACCCTGCTGGGGGTGGCCGATACCTACTTCGTCTCGCGGGTGGACACCGCTTCGCTGGCAGCGGTGGGCCTGGCCGGGGTAATGTTCTTCGCGCTGCTCATGTTGTTCCGCAGCACCGCCAACAGCAGCGTGGTGTTCGTGGGGCGCGCTCACGGCGCTCGGGATGATGCCGCCGTCGGTGAGTGGGTGTGGCGCTGCCTCAACGTCGTCGGCCTGCTGACGCTGGTGGCGCTGGCCATGCCCTGGGTGTTCGCCCTGCTGTTTTCGTTGGCGGCTCCGGCGGACGACATGGTAGTGCGGGAGCTGGGCATCACCTACCTGCGCATACGTGCTTTCGAGATCCCCCTGGCGATGTTCAGCGCCGTGGTTTGGGGTTTTCTGGTGGGCCGGGGCGACTCCCGGACTCCCACGATCCTGGCCTGGGTGACGGTGTTGTCCAACATCTTCCTGGATTGGCTATTGGTGCTCGGCAACTTGGGGTTGCCGCGTTTGGGGGTGGCGGGCGCCGCCTACGCCACCCTGATGGCCAACGCCCTGAACGCCGTCCTCGGCGCCGCCGTCCTGTGGCGGCCTGCCTACCGCAGGCGCTACGGCACCGGCCGGCCGCGACTGGCGTCCGGCGGAGACCTGCTGCAGGTCCTGCGGGTGGGGCTGCCCATGGGCTTCGGCGATTTCATCGAGATCGCTTCCTTCAGCGCCTTCTTCGCCATCATCGGTCGCATCTCCACCAAGGCGCTGGCCGCCAACCAGATCGCCTTGCAGTACATGAGCATGTCGTTCACCATCGGCGTCGCTTTCGGCATGGCCACCTCGAGCCTGGTGGCGCAGCAGCTGGGCGCCGAGCGCCCCGACCTGGCCGAAGGGGTCGGCTACCGCGGCGCGGGTCTCGGCATGCTGGCCATGGGGCTCATCGGCCTCGGTTACCTGGTCGCCCCGGGAGCGCTCATGCGGGTGTTCAGCGCCGATCCAGAAGTGGTGCGCGACGGGGTACTGATCCTGCGCCTGGTGGCACTCTACCAGGTGTTCAACGCCTTGGCCATCGTGCTGGAAGGCGCCCTGAACGGCGCCGGGGACACCACCTTCACCATGCTGACCAGGGCGGCGCTGGCCTGGGGAATCTTCATCCCCCTGGCGGTCCTGATCGTGTTCCAGTTCCAGGGCGGCGTGCGGGAGGCCTGGATCGCGGCGCTCGTCTACCTGGGCGGCCTGGCGCTGGTCTACCTGCTTCGCTTCCGCTCGGGACAGTGGAAGAACATACGGTTCACCTGAGATCCTTCTGGTATCCGGCGCGGCGCCGCACCTCATAGGTGCATCCCTCCCCATAGCCCGGCAAGATCGTCACCCGGTCACCCCGCATCACTGAGGGAGCATCGCTGAAGATCCACAGCAAAGATCTAATGTGGATTGGTTTACACTTGGGGCTGTCGACATGCAAAATTCTTCCAAAACCTCCCTGGAAATCCACACCGACCTCAGTCGCGACCTAGGCCTGACCTCGGCCCTGGCGATAGGGGTCGGCACCATGATCGCAGCCGGCATCTTCAAGTTGTCGGGGCTGGCGGTACGCAACGTGGGATCGGCGGCCGTCGTCGCCTTCCTGATGGCGGCGGTCGTCGCCACCTTCACGGCGCTCACCTACAGCGAGTTCGTCTCGATCTATCCGGATGTGGGCGAGGGCTACCTCTACGCCCGCAAGACCTTCTCGCCGCCGCTGGCCTTCCTGGTGGGTTGGGCCCTCTTCCTGGGCTACACCTCATCCTGCGCCTTCTACTTGGTCAGCCTGTCGAGCTTCTTCAACGAGTTCATCTGGCAGCTCCCGCTCGAGACGCTGGCGGGTGTGGTGGCGCTCCTGGCGCTGACCCTCCTCAACATCCGGGGAACCAAGGAGAGTGGGCGCTTCCAGGTAATAGTGACCATCGCCAAGGTCCTGCTGCTGGGTTGGTTCGTGCTGGGGGGCATGCGGCATCTGAACGCAGCCACCCTGCTCGACAAGTTCAGCACCGACATCCTGCAGCTCGGCAGCACGGCCGCCCTGGTGTTCATCACCTTCTTCGGCTTCTCGGCGATAGCCGCTTCGGCCGGCGAGGTCATCGATCCCATCCGCACCATACCTCGCGCCATCTTCCTCTCCATGGGAATCGTCACGGTCCTCTACACGCTGGTCGTTCTCGTGGTGGTCGTCGCCGGCCTGACCGACTACTCCGAGGCCTCGATGGGGGTGGCGGCCGTACAGTTCCTGGGGCCGATCGGGGGCATGGTGATCGTCGCCGGGGCGCTCTTCTCGATGATCTCCGCCTCCAACGCTTCGATCATGGCGGGCTCGAGGGTCACCCTCTCGATGAGCCGCCTGGGTCACCTACCGGCATCGACAGGCCTGGTGCATCCCCGCACCCGAACGCCGATAGTTTCTTTGGCGGTGGTGGGGGTCATGATCCTCATCTTTGCGGTCACCCTGCCGCTGGAGGAGCTGGCGCACTACGCCGACACCGTTCTGCTGTTGGTGCTCACCCTGGTCAACGCGGCGCTCATCATCCACCGCCGCCGGTACCCGAACCTAAAGCGGCCCTTCCGAGTTCCCCTGGTACCGCTGCTGCCCGGCCTAGGCATCGCCGCCAATCTCTACCTGCTGAGCCAGGCTCTCCACAACCTCTTCCCCGTCACCCTGGCCGCCGGCAGCTTGCTGGCAGGGCTGTTGGCCTTTCTGCTCTGGAAGGGGAGCCAGGCCGAGGAGGAGATGCTTCCCGGCACGCCCTCGCGGGTGGCGCTGGAACGCCCGGCAGCGAACAAGGGCAGGTATCGGGTGCTGGTGCCTCTGGCCAACCCCGGCAACGTCGAGCAGCTGATAGGCATGGCCGCGGCGGTAGCCTCGAAACGGCAGGGCGAAATCATCGCCCTGCGGGTGGTGGAGGTCCCGGAGCAGCTGCCCCCCAGTCGCGACGATGCCCATGTGGAACGCGAACGGCACCTCCTTCAACAGGCCCAGGCCGCCGCTCAGAACCATCAGATCCCGGTTACCTCCCTGGTACGCATCGGGCACGATGCCGCCAGGGCGATCCTCGAAACCGCCCGCGAGCAGGATTGCGACCTGATAGTGCTGGGCTGGAAGGGGTACACCTCGACGGCCAGGAAGATCCTCGGCGAGGTGGTGGACTCCGTGGTGAACCACGCACGCAGGAACATCATGCTGGTCAGGCTGATAGGTGAGAAGCCTTTGCGGAAGCTGTTGCTGCCCACCGCCGGGGGCGAACATGCCCGCCGGGCCGAGGAGTACGCCGCAGCGCTAAGCCAGCAGGCGAACGGCTCGGTCACCGTTTGCAGCGTCGTTCCTCCCGACGCCGACGAGGAGGTCATGAACGAGGTGCGGACGAGGCTCGAGCAGGCCGTGGCCCGGGTCGAGAAGTTTGGCGGCTCGAAGGTCGACAGCCAGCTGATACGGCACCGCTCCATCAGCGTGGGCATAATCCAGGAGGCCAGGCGCTACGACGCCATCATCGTCGGCGCGGCGGGCAGCAGCATCTACCCGCAGATCCTCTTCGGCAGCATTCCAGAGAGCATTGCCAAGCATGCCGACAGACCGGTGATCATGGTCAAGAATCACCATCCGGTCAAGGCACTATTGGGGCGGGTGATGGGAGAGTAGGAGTAGGGTGCTAGCTCGAGATCAACTCTTGGCCCTTCGTTTCCTCCCCCTGAACGATCCGGTTCCTGCCCTGCTCCTTGGCGCGGTAAAGAGACACGTCGGCGCGCTTGATGAGCCTCTCGGGGGTGTCGCTGGGGCGACAGGTGGCCGCCCCGCCGCTGATGGTCACCTCGAGATCACGGGCGAATCCCGACGCCTCTACCCTACCGCGTATGAGTTCGGCAAGTCGTCCGGCCCGCCGGACATCGGTCTCGGGAGCAGCGATGATGAACTCCTCTCCTCCCCAACGGCCGAAGCGGTCGCTGGCCCGCAGGTGCCGCTGCACCCGGCGGGTCAATTCCACCAGGACCTGATCGCCGACGTCGTGGCCGTGGGTATCGTTGAGGTATTTGAAGTGATCGACATCGACCATGATTATCGAGAACGGCTTGCCGTAGCGCTGGGCGCGGTACAGCTCCGTGCGAATGAAGGTCATCATCTGTCGGCGGTTGGCCAAGCCGGTCAGGGGATCGGTATTGGCCACGTGCCTCATCACCGCTGCGGTGATCTGAGCTTCCTGCAACCGCTGTCGATAGGCGGCGAAGAAAGACAGTGCCACCACGGTGATGGCATTGGCCAGATACAGCTGCAGCCAACCATCCAGGCCGTCGAACAGACCCCCGCCCTGCGTACGCAGGGCGTGCGGTAGGGTAAGCGCCATCAACAACAGCAGCATGACCGTAGCATAGCGGCGGGCGATCCGCTTCTCGAAGGCCAGAAACATCAGGGTATATACGGCCGGCAGCCACACGGCGACGCCGAAGATACCGCCGTCGGCAAAACGGCTCGGATAGGCCACATAGAGACTCATGGCTAACAGGAAGAGCAGGAGCAGCGCCGCAAACAGCGCGAAGATCGGCTCGAAGATGCGGATCGGCACCTTCGGGAGCGAGATCAGGGTCAGCATGACGGCGTGATAGACGAGCGCTACGATCAGCACCGGCATCAACGGGTTCGCCTGTGAGGCATTGAAGGCAAAACCGACCAGCGACCCCGCGAACCCGAGCATGAGGATCCAGAAGTACAGTCTCCTGCGGAAGGGTCTGGCTGGCGTTTCCGGGTTTACGGCCTCCATGGAAACCCGTTTTAGCACGCCGCCTCTTACAGAAATGGCACCATTCGACGCCTCCGAGAAACAGCCGGCCGGGCATCGAGAAGTAGCGAACGGTAAACTGACCCAACCCCATTTGGAGGTCGGCGATGAACAGCAAGTTGCGCACTGTGCAAGACGTCCTGCGACACTACCTGGTAAGCCTGGCTTATCGCTTTCGTCACGTCACCGCAGGTGCGCCCGAGGGTTTCGGCGACTTCGAGGCCGGCGCCGGGGTCCGCACCCCCCGGCGCCTCGTTCGTCACATGACGGTTCTCATCACCTTCGTCCACCGACAGTTCGAAGACCTCGGAACGGAAAGGCTCGAGCCGCTCGACTGGCCCGAGGAGGTGGAGCGTTTCCTGGCGGCGGTGGCGGCCTTCGACCTGGTACTCGCCCGGGAGTTGCCCCTACGCAACCCCGAGTTGACGTTGGAACAACTCTGGCAAGGGCAGCTGATCGACGCCATGACCCACATAGGTCAGCTGGCCTCCCTGCGGCGGCTGGCCGGCGCACCGATCGATCCGGTGCGCTACTGGCGGGTGGAGATGCCCGCCCTGAACGATCCGCCGAAATAGTTTGTATTGCGAAAAGCAATACACCCCGAACCGCCAGAAGCCCGTTTCAACCGCCTAGGGCCCCACCCACCTCGCGAAGAAATCCCCGAGGTCGCAGGCGCAACTCTCTTCCGCCAGCGCCTCGAAGTCCGCGGTGGTGGCGTTGCCGTAGGTAAACTCCGTCACGTAACCCCTCAGAAAGGCGGTGAAGACGCCTTCCCCCAGGCGTTCCGCCAACAGCTCGAGCACCAGCGGCCCCAAGCCGTAGACGATGGCGCCGTACTCCCGAGGCGTGTACTCCCCCGCCGCCAGGCCGATCGGCATCTCCCGGCGCCCCACACTCTCCCAACGCTCCTGCAAAGACTGCCGAAACCCCTGGTAGGCGCGTTCGCCGTAACGGTCCCGGAAGTAGAGCGAGGTGGCGTACTGAGCCAACGACTCGTCGAGCCAAGGCTCCGTGACCTGATCGTTCCCCACCAGACCGTAGAACCACTGGTGAGCCACTTCGTGGACCGTGGTCCCCTCCAGCAAAGGTCCACCGTCACTACCCTGGCCTTCCAGGGCGTCGGCTATGGCCACGATGCCGGGGAACTCCACCCCCAGGGCACTGGTAGCTATGGGCACCAGATCCAGCTCCCGGTACGGATAACCTCCGAAGCGGGCGCTAAAGATATCCAGGGCCGCGGCGGCATAGCCGAGCGCCCGCTCGGCGCTCCGCCGCTCACCGGCAAGGCTGTAGCTCCGCACCACCGTTCCCCCCACGGTACGGCTCTGGAGATGGTAATCGAAACTCGCCGCCAGAAAGAAGTCGCGTACCGGACCCGCGGCAAAGGTCAGGACCTGCCGCTGACCTTCGAGCCGCCTGTCCACCTGTCGGCCGCTGGTCACCACCACCAGGCCCGCAGGTGCGCTGACGCGCACGCGGTAGAAGCTGCTCTCGGCGAAGAGCAGGTCCCCGTGCGGAGAGGGCGGGTCCAGATCCCAGCCGTCCTCACCGTAAACTGCCAACAACGGATAGGCGTGGGCCAGCGAGAGGACGCCATTGCGGAAGGCGAGAATGCCGAAGTTCCGGGAGATGTCCTCGGGAACCCGCAAGCGAAAGTCAAGGGCGATGACCACCGAGGAGTCTACCGGCAATATCAAGGGCAACGGGACGCGCAACGCCGTCCTCCCCTCGAGATACGACGGCGCGACCTCCTGATCATTCACCCGCACGCCCTGGATCTCCAGATTGCCTCCCAGCAGATTGGGAAACAGCTGGAAGACGAGCTCGTCAAGGGAACGATCTCCGCGGTTGGTGTAGAACACCTCCTGGCGCCCCTCGACGGTGGTGAGGGCTTCATCCAGCGACAGCTCCAGATGATAAATGCTGGCATCCTCCAGGGTCAGGGCGTCCGCCTGCGCCTCCGGGAGCAGGTCGCCCAGGAACAGCTGTCGGTCGTGCCAATCGGCATCGAAAAGCCGCGATGCCGGAAGAGGCCCCGCCAACACCGGCAGCAAGCAACAAACGAAGTTCAGGGCACAGAGCACGGTACGAAACAGGTGTGAATCGCGAGACATATACAAGTATCAGGTAGGGCGAACTGAGCCGCGTGAGAGGCGTACCGAGCAACCAGCCATCAATCAGCCGCCCGGCGACATACCTCCCTAAGGGCGACGATCAGCGGCCGTAGGCGCCGGGCCTTGAGCTTGAGCGCCGCCCGGTTCACCACCAAGCGGGCGCTCGAGCGCAGGACCACCGCCACCTCTTCGAGTTCATTCGCCCGCAAGGTTCCCCCGGTCTCCACGATATCCACCACTGCATCCGCCAGACCCGTGAGGCAGGCCAACTCCACGTTCCCGGACAACCTGACGACCTCGGCGCTACTCCCCACCCGCCGCAGGTAACCAGCGGTCAACCGCGGGTACTTGCTGGCGACCCGTCGCAACGCTCCAGCAGCACCACGCGGCCTAATCAACGACAAACGGCAGGCGGCAAACCCCAGATCCACCGGCTCATAAAGATGACTGCCCGACTCCAGCAGCACATCCTTGCCGACGATACCGGCATCGGCAACCCCCAGACCAACGTAGGTAGGTATATCGCTATTGCGAACCTCTATGACCATGACCCCTCCGGCATCGTAGCGCAAGGCGCGAGCCTCCACCGAACGCTCCAGCTGCAGGCCCGCTTGCCGCAACACCTCGAAAGCGCGGGCCATCACCCGCCCCTTGGGAAGCGCCAGGGTCAGCTCATCACCAACCACGAGATCACCCCCGACCCTCCTCCAGCACCCTTCGCAATTCCGCCAACCCCGACCCCGCCTCCTCGAGGGGCTCGAGCTCCACCTCGGTCAACAGGTACGGAATCCCCTGGCGACGGGCCTCCTGCCGGGCCGCCTCGACATCGGTCGTCAGAGAGCGCATCACCCCATAACCCGCCGCCCGCAAGATCCGGGCGCCGACGTCATCCAGACTCAACACCAGCACCGGCGCCCCCTCCGACCTATCCGGGACAGCGCTCAACAGCCGCTCGAGCCCGATGGTAAACCCCGCCGCCCAGGGCAATAGCGCCCCGTCATAACGACCACCACCCAAGAGCGGTTGACCATAATCGAAGGTGTAGGCGCGAAAGGTAACGCCCGTATAGTAGCTGAGCCGCCGGGCCGTCCCCAGATCCAGCAGCAGCTCGCTGTCATCTTCGAACTCCCCAAGAATTGCCTGCAAGCGCTCCAGTTCCGCCAGCGCCGGCGGCCAGGGAGCCACCCGTCGCGCCTCCTCCAGCACACTCACGTCGCCATAGAGATCCGGCACCTCGAACAGCGCAGCTGCGACATCTTTGGGAGGTGCGAGATCGGCGAGGAGGGCGACAAGCGTACTCCGGTCCTTGCGATCTATGGCGTCGGCCAGCTCTCCGCGGCCAGATTGCGGCACGGCGGCCAGATCGAGAAGCGCTCGTACGAAGGCCGGATTACCGATCTCCACCCGCGGCACCAGGCCCACCGCCCGCACCGATTCGCGTGCCAGATGGATGAGTTCGGTATCCGCTCGAGCGTTGCTGACCCCGATCAATTCGACCCCTACCTGCGTGAACTCGCGGGTCCGTGCCACATCGGGATCAATGGCCTGCCAGGTCTTGTCCGCGTACCGTAGGCGCAGGGGCGCAACCTCTTCCTCTTCCCCCGCCGCCACCCTTGGGTAGTGGGTACGGACCAACCCCGCCAACGCCGGCGTGAAGTCAGAGCGCAAGGCCAGTACACCGCTGTCGCGATCAGAAAGCTTGAACGACTGCCCCACCCGTGGATGATCCGGATGATAGCGCTCCAGAGCGGGAACCTCTACCAGCCGATATCCCCAAGCGTCATAGAGATCCCCCAACAACCCCACCACCCCGGCTCGAGCTTGCGCCTCTTCGGGCAGAATGTAGCGCGTTCCTTCAGGCGGGAAAGCCATCAACAGCCCTCCGAACGGCGGCTCGCGAATCGCAACAAGCCCCATTGCGAGTAGGGTAACGCACCTGCAGGTGTACCATCACTAGCCGCGGTACGCTCTCAAGGGATCGGGCGTGTCATCCTCCCCCGTCACCCTGGGTGCCTCCCTCCGGGAACTAAAACTTCCCAGCAACGCAGAAGCACCGATCAGCATCTCCAGAAGCAAGACGCCGAGATTGAGCGGCGTGATCACACCGTCGATGACCACGCTAAAAGTGCGTCCCAGCGCCACCGCACCCCACAGCAGGCCCGCGAAGCGTAACCAGAGGTTGGAACGCGGCCTAATCGCCGCCCACAGCATCAATGCCCCCATCATCGTGAAGAGACCGCCGTAGGTAGCGCGCACCTCACTCAAGCCGCGAGGATCTACTACCTCCAGTCCCAGCAGGCGTACGGCAAGCAGGGGATCGAACAGGATCGCAAGCCCCAGGATCAAGGTCAGCAGGGAAGCCAGGTAGGCGAACTGGATCCGCGGTCTCAGCATTGCTCTCTCCAACAATGATATTCGTCCGGCAGGGGGCTTCTCCGGCAGAAAGGTC
>Ga0114931_10006884_pt1 | contig 13950 bp, 14 predicted proteins | sample 2SBtaG_FD_89579 | JGI IMG/M metagenome (GOLD analysis project Ga0114931, IMG submission 89579) | Deep subsurface microbial communities from Kolumbo volcano to uncover new lineages of life (NeLLi) - 2SBTROV14_V59a metaG | ecosystem: Environmental > Aquatic > Marine > Volcanic | place: Kolumbo...
CATCGTTAAAATTTTTATCAATAGCTTAGGCTATTCATAAAAATTTATGCCTCGCATCTTATACTAAACCGCTAACAAGAATATTAAATAAATTTTAGTATAATGCCGACCGATTATCCCTGAAATAATTTCGGGGATAACGGTTCGGTATTATCTCTTATATTTGTTTCTTGAAAGAAAGGAATTTTTAGAACCCCCCTAAATGCAAAGACAGGAAATATACAAAATGATCCTTATCACATTTCCAGTGAGCCAAATTCTTCTTAATTTTTAAGTGATTCGCATTGGCAAATCAAAAAAAGTTTCTATTTTTGCAGCCCATTTTTAGGGCATTTTATAAAACTGCTTAAGAAACAATTAGATAGATGAATACCTTGAGTTACAAGACGGTTAGCGCGAACAAGAATACAGTCAACAAAGAGTGGGTTTTGATCGATGCAGAGAACCAGGTTTTAGGAAGGCTTGCCTCGGCAGCGGCTTTTTTATTGAGAGGGAAACACAAACCCAACTTTACGCCACATGTTGATTGTGGAGATAATGTGATCATTATCAATGCTGAAAAGATCAGGTTAACCGGAAACAAATGGGATAACAAGGAATATATCCGCCATTCGGGTTATCCCGGCGGACAGCGTTCAACGACAGCCCGTGAACTGATGCAAAAGAAACCTACGGCTATGGTCGAAAAAGCCATCAAAGGCATGTTGCCCAAAAATAAACTCGGTGCTGATTTGTTCCGTAACCTGAAGGTGTTTGCAGGAAGCGAGCATGATCATGAAGCTCAAAAACCAAAGAAAATCAATATTCACGAAATCAATAAATCGTAATGGACGTAATCAACGCACTCGGCAGAAGAAAAAAAGCCATTGCCAGAATCTATTTGAAAGAAGGCAAAGGTGACATTATCATCAACAAACGGGATTATAAACAATTTTTTCCTGCAGGAACACTTCATTATGTTGTTGAACAACCCCTTCAGCTTACCGAATCTTTAGGTAAATATGACATTAAAGTCAACCTCAATGGCGGCGGTATTACGGGTCAGGCTGAAGCATTGCGCCTGGCTATCTCACGTGCGTTAATCAAAATTGACCCCGAGTTTCGTCCGGTATTAAAAGAAAACGGCTTACTCAGGAGAGACCCCCGTATGGTGGAACGTAAAAAACCGGGACAGCCGAAAGCACGTAAGAAATTCCAGTTCAGTAAACGTTAATTTCACAGACAACGGAACGCGTTTAGTATCCAAATCATTGAAACTCCTTATGGACTATTCGATGATTGTTTTTAGAGAATGTAAACAATTAAATTTTAAAAAATGACAAAAGTAAGTTTTGAAGATTTGCTTGATGCAGGTGTTCATTTTGGCCACCTCAAACGCAAATGGAACCCCAACATGGCTCCTTATATTTTTATGGAGCGCAACGGCATTCACATTATTGACCTTTACAAAACAGAAGCCAAGCTTGAAGAAGCACAGAAAGCAATCAAACAGATTGCCAAATCGGGCCGCCGGATTCTTTTTGTAGCTACCAAAAAACAGGCAAAGGAAATTGTTGCCGAAGCCGTGAAAAAAATAAATATGCCTTATGTTACCGAGCGCTGGCCCGGGGGCATGCTCACCAACTTTGCCACCATCAGGAAGGCAGTTCGTAAAATGGCCAACATTGACAAGATGACAACAACAGATTCATACAAAGTTCTGTCGAAACGTGAGCGGTTGCATATAAGCCGCGAGCGTGCTAAACTTGAAAAAAACCTCGGCAGTATTGCTGATATGAGTCGTTTGCCGGCAGCCATTTTTGTGGTTGACATCAACAAGGAAAAAATTGCCGTGGCCGAAGCGCGTAAATTGAACATTCCTGTTTTTGCCATGGTTGATACCAACACCGACCCTACTTTGGTTGATTTTGCCATTCCTTCAAACGATGATGCCTCAAAATCAATCGCACTGATTGTTAACTCTATAACTTACGCAGTTGCCGAAGGGCTGAATGAAAGAAAAGCAGCGAGGGAAAAACAAGCCGAAGAAGAAGCGGTCCGCAAACAGGAAAGGGAAGAAGCCAAAGCCAAAGCTGAAGCGGAAGCGGAAATACCCGAAGAAGATGAAGCAGTAACAGTGAAAGGCAAAAAGGCTGAACCTAAAGTTCATAAACTGCGCAATGAATCAAAAGAGAAAGGCAAAACAAAACGACCGAGGAAAATCATTTCCAAAAAAAGTTAATTATCACTGAAAAATATTCAATCATAATGAAAATCACAGCTCAACAAGTAAATGAACTGAGAAAACGTACCGGTGCCGGTATGATGGATTGCAAGAAAGCACTCGTTGAAAGCAATGGTGACATGGAGAAAGCCATTGATATTCTCAGGAAAAAAGGACAAAAAATAGCTGCCAAGCGTGCCGACCGTGCCGCTGACGAAGGTGTAATCCTGGCAAAAGTAAGTACCGACGGAGGCTTTGCCGCTGCGCTCATGATCAATTGCGAAACTGATTTTGTAGCCAAAAACAGCGATTTTATTGCTTTTGTAAAATCCATACTTGACCTGGCCATTGAAAACAAAGCCAGAAATGCGGATGAACTGAAAGCCTTAAACCTGAATGGCCGAACGGTGGAAGAATCTATTATGGACCAAACGGGTATAATTGGTGAAAAAATTGAACTGGGACGCTATGAGATCGTCGAAGCACCTGCTGCTTTTGCTTATGTGCATCAGGGAAACAGAATTGCTGCCATTGCAGGACTAAATAAATCAGGTGATTTTTCCCAGGTTGGAAAAGATGTGGTGATGCAAATTGCTGCCATGTCACCGGTGGCTGTTGATAAAGATGATGTACCACAGACAGTTATTGACCATGAGATTGAGATCGGTAAAGACCAGGCACGCCAGGAAGGCAAACCTGAAGCCATCCTTGAAAAAATAGCCATGGGCAAACTGAATAAATTCTTTAAGGAAAACACACTGCTGAATCAGGCATTTATAAAAGATTCGAAGCAAACCGTTGGCCAGTATCTGAAAGCGGCTGACAAAGACCTGACAGTGACTGTTTTTAAACGGCTGGCACTGGGAGTGTAACCCCAATCCCTGAAAATACAACTCACGAAAAAAACAAAAGGCCGGTTGAATCAACCGGCCTTTTTCAATTTGTGATGAATCTATAAGGGGGTTCTAAAAATTCCTTTCTTTCAAGAAATAATTATTTACCAAGTTTCCGTTTAACGATTTCAGAAATTTTCCTGTTATCGGCTTTGCCGGCCAGTTGTTTGGCAGCCATGCCCATTACCCGTCCCATGTCTTTCATGGATGAGGCCCCTGTCTGGTCAATGATTTCCCGGACAATGTCTTCAATATCCTCTTCACTCATTTGCTCAGGCAAATATTTTCCAATAATGGATGCTTGATATTCTTCTTCCTGGGCAAGTTCGGGGCGGTTTTGTTCACGGTAAATAACCGCCGACTCCTTACGCTGTTTCACCAGCTTTTGCAGGATTTTCATTTCCACACTTTCAGGTATCTCACCTCCGCTCACATCCTTTCCTGTTTTTTCAAGCAGCAAGCTGGCTTTGATGGCGCGTAAGGCTTCCAGTTTTCGTTTATCCTTATCCCGCATGGCCTGCTTGAGGTCTTCGTTTATTTTTATTTCGAGGTTCATGTTATTGGTCATAGGATAATTGGTTATTGGTTTTTCATCCTGTCCGGATTCCGAAAGAAACGGGTTTCCATTTTCCGAATTCCCGCTTCAATCCACATTATCGTGCAAAAACGAATTATCGGTTTTAATCAACGGATTGTTTTTGCTGTCTTCACCAAGCACATATTTTGACATCTTTGTATCTGACGATGGCAAAGGCTCTTCGATATCAATATTCTTTCGCACATAGGCCGGCTCTTTTTCATATTTTTCAACGTTCTCGGGACGTATCATGCTCATCTGTCTCAACTTCTGGCTGCGCTCAACAGCGCTTTTTTCTATTAGTTCATCTTCGTTATTGTCCTTCGATACGTAATGTTTCAAATCTTCTTTTGCCTGATGCATATCATGCGAGGAAACGGTATGGCCTATGGCGAGCCGCTTCCCGGAATTACCAAAAAGAGATACTTTTTCCTGATCTTCCTCCTTGGGGGACCGGTTTATCTCCGGCCCGTCTTGTGAAGTTTGAAAAAGTTTTTTGTCCGAAGTGTCTTCCGTTTTAACCGCCGTGTCCACATCCTCTGATTTTTTTATCTTTCTAAAATCAAAAGGCTCTTCCGCTTCTTTTTTCCCGGCAACTTTATTTTCCGGCTGATGAGCCAATGTTTTGTTTTCTTCTTTCACATTTTCAACCTTTTTATCATCATCATAAAGTTGTTTAACTTTTTTATTTTCTTTTTTCTTTTTTTGTTTTGCATCGAACCCGGTTGCGATGATGGTAATGCTTAATTTATTCCCCAGATTTGCATCCTTTCCGTTACCCCAGATGACATCGGTTTCAAAGTCACCGCCACATTCGCTCTGCACATAATCGGTAATCTCGGTAATTTCATCCATTCTTATTTCTTCCTCACCGGTCATGATATACAGCAGGATGTTCCGGGCACCTTTAATATCGTTGTCATTCAGCAAAGGTGAGTTCATTGCTGCTTCTATGGCCTTATGTGCACGGCCTTCGCCTTCGGCATCGGCGGAACCCATAATGGCTTTTCCGCTTTTTTCGATGACTGTTTTTACATCCTCGAAATCAATGTTAACGTAACCGGGGACAGTGATCAGCTCAGCTATTCCTTTTGCTGCGGATGTCAGCACATCATCAGCATGGGCGAATGCTTCCGACAATCCGGCATCTCCATAAAGTTCCCTGAGTTTATCGTTACAAATTACAAGCAGTGTATCTACGAAGTCCTTAAACTCTTCAATTCCTTTTTTTGCCTGTTCCATTCTTCTGCGGCCTTCAAATGAAAAAGGAAGGGTGACAATACCTACGGTGAGTATGCCCAGTTCCTGGGCAGCCTGTGCAATAATCGGGGCTGCTCCGGTTCCTGTTCCACCACCCATGCCGGCCGTAATAAACAGCATTTGGGTGTTGTCTTTCAACATTTCCTTAATTTTATCGATAGACATAACAGCGGCTTCCTTGCCCACGATCGGTTTGTTGCCGGCCCCTAAAACACGTTCACCCAAAACAACTTTAAGTGGAACAGGGCTCTGATCAAGTGCCTGTACATCAGTGTTACATATCACAAAATCAACGCCTTTGATGCCTTGCTTGAACATGTGATTGACTGCATTGCTGCCACCTCCCCCCACACCAAGAACCTTGATGAAAGCGGGAATTTGTTTCGGTTCAAACTTTATCATATTGTTCATTCTGGTTTTTTTTAAAAATATGTTATTAATTTAATATTCACTAAAAGAAATGTTTGCTTATTTTCAACAATGAAAAGTTAATACCGATCAACCTTCGGTATCGGACTGAAACCAATCCTGCAAGCGTTCGAGGAAAATACCCGATCCGCGTTTTTCGGGTTTTTTTGCTTTTTTCCTTTTTCTCGGACGCAAAATACTTCCTTTTTCTTCCTCTTCCTCATCTTCGGTATAAAGCAAATTTTCATTTTCGGCCCTTTTGATGCCTTCAATGACCAAACCCACGCCCGTAGCATACATGGGGCTGGCAATTTCATCGGGGACATCCTGTGATAAATGTTCATTGGGATAGCCGATGCGGGTATCTTTTCCGGTAATAAAGGCAGCAAGCTGGTCAATATGCTTAAGTTCCGAACCACCTCCCGTGAGCACAATCCCACCGATAAGTTTCTTTTCAAAACCGGAATTTTTTATTTCAAAATAAACCTGCTCGATGATCTCTTCCATACGTGCCTGGATAATTCCGGCGAGGTTTTTTAAAGTTATCTCTTTGTGCGGCCTTCCCCTGAGTCCCGGAATGGCAACCACTTCATCTTCCCTGTTTTCGCTTGCCAGGGCCGAGCCAAATTTTACCTTTAGCTCTTCCGCATGCCTTTTGATGATGGAACACCCTTCTTTAACATCTTCGGTTACCACGTCACCGCCGAAAGGGATAACGGCGGTATGACGGATGATGTGGTCCTGGAAAATGGCAATATCGGTGGTCCCGCCTCCGATATCCACAAGGGCCACACCGGCTTCCTTTTCTTCCTCACTCAACACAGCCTCTGCCGAAGCAATGGGTTCCAGTATCAGGTCGCGCATTTCCAGGCCTGCCTTTTTAATGCATTTCAGGATATTTTTTGCAGCAGCGGTTTGCCCGATGATGATATGAAAATTGGCCTCCAGGGTGTGACCAAGCATCCCGATAGGCTGCCTGATGCCCGATTCACCATCGATAATGTATTCCTGTGGGATCACGTCAATGATCTCTTCTCCGGGTGCCATACTCAGGCCATACATATTTCGTGTAAACTGCTCAATCTCATCCGCCGTAATTTCCTTTTCCGAATCTTTACGGATGATGTTTCCCCTGTGCTGATAGCTTTTGATATGCTGGCCCGCAATACCCACGTGAACCACATTGATTTCAACCTTAGATTTCTGTTCAGCCATTTCAACAGCCCGCCGGATGGATTTTTCCGTATCTTCAATATTGGCGACAACACCCCGTTTTACTCCGACAGATTCGGTTTTTCCATATCCAAGAATATCAATCTTGCTGAATTCATTTTTACGGCCAACGATGCAAGCAATCTTTGTTGTGCCGATATCCAGCCCAACAATGATCTCTCCTTCCTTAATGTTTATTTCTTCTCGCATACTACCTGATTTTTATATTTTAAATTAATAATTTCATATTTGTTCCAACCTTCTTTTATAAGTGCTTTCTTATAAAACAATTCCAGTTTTTGCAGTTTGCCGGATGCATCTTCCATGGTTCCGAAACGGATTAGATGGTTGACGAGTTAGGGAACCAAATCATACTCTCCCCTGCTGTTTACATACAACTGGCTGATCTGGGCATTTAAAAACGTGTTTTTTCGTATCAGTTGTGTTAACGTAAAAAGATCAACCAGCGGCGTGTCATGATAAACCGTATCAAAAATACTCGAATGCCCGTTTTGATAAGGCACATCAAAATAGCCATTGGCAACGACAACCCTTGATGTATAATGATTGCTTAACGGAAAAATATTGCCTTCATTGTCAATGTAAAATCCCTTGTGGTCCCTGTTAAAGACACGAAGTACCGGTTTCTTTTCTTTTACGTTAATTATCAGTTGGTTGTCAATGTTTACATAGGCATCTGCATTTTCAACAAAAGGATTCTTCCTAACCGATTTCTCTATTTTCCGGACAGGGATATCACGTACCCTGATATGATAAATGCTGTCGGGTAATTCTGCAGCCTTCCGGACAATTGCAGTATCGAGAAAACCATCGGGCGTTGACCGGCTGATCCTGATAACCACATCGTTGACGGGTTGCTTTCCCTGTTCAACGTAAATAAAACCCATCAATCCTGCCGTGGCCACAGCAAACAAGGTAAACAACGATATTTGAATGACCTTTTTCATTTTCTTTTTAACAGCTTTTCAATTTCAGGAACCAGCAGTCCGATATCACCGGCCCCGAGTGTGAGCAATACATCAGTATTTCCTTTTTCAAGGCATCCTAATAATTTTTCCCTCTGAACAATAACTTTATTTGAATTTTTAAGGTTTTCATAAATAATGTCCGCTTCCACCCCTTGAATGGGTTCTTCCCTCGCGGGATAAACAGGTAAAAGTATCACCTCGTCCAGTGGTTCCAGCGAAGCAGCAAATTCTATGGCAAAGTCACGTGTACGGCTATACAAATGCGGCTGAAATATTCCGGAAATTTTTTTATCCGGATAAAGGCTTTTTACTGCCGTGATGGTGGCACTGATTTCCCTGGGGTGATGGGCATAATCATCAATAAATATGGTTTTGCCTATTCTGATGCGGTATTCAAACCTGCGCTCAACCCCCGTGAACGATTCCAGTCCTGATCTGATTTCTTCCGGCTTAATTCCTGATTCAAGGCTGACGGCAGCAGCAGCCAGGGCATTTTCTATGTAATGAAGACCCGGAATAATCATTTGTATGGCGGGTATTTTCAGTTTTCCAAAAATAAGATCAAAAACAAAATTTCCCTTTTTTATGACAATGTTCTCAGCCCTCACCTGCGCTTCTCCTGCAATACCATAACTTATCTTCCGGGATTTGATTTCATCAAATATTTTCAACCCGGAATGATGTATCAAAAGGCCTCCTTCGGGTAACTTTGCCGCAAAACGAAGGAAATTTTTTCTTAGGTTTTTTTTGTCCCGGTACACATCAAGATGATCGGCATCGAGAGAAGAAATCACTGAAATGTCAGGTTCGATGGTCAGGAACGAACGGTCGAATTCATCGGCTTCCACAAGCAGAAAATCGTCAGGATGGCTGATAACCACGTTGGATTGGTAATTGTTCATGATACCCCCAACCAATGCGGTAATGTTTTTTCCGGCCCGTTTAAAAATATGCGTTGTCAGGGCGCTGATACTGGTTTTCCCATGAGTTCCGGCTATAGCAATGGTAAAATGGCCTTCGGTCATCCGTCCCAGTAATCCGGCACGTTTCAGCAAAGGAATTCCTGCAGATTTCAGGTACTTCAGTTCGGCATTCCCTGCATGAATGGCCGGTGTGTAAACCGCGAGATCAATCGCTTCCGGTATTTTCGAAACATCTTCGTCATAATGGATTTTCATCCCCTCCTTTTCCAGTCTGTCGGTCAATGGCGAACGAGTAAGGTCATAACCATATATATTTTTTCCCTGCCGGTTGAAATAACGGGCCAGGGCACTCATCCCAATTCCTCCGATGCCTAAAAAATACAGGTTATTTATGTTCAATAAATCCATTATTTTCCAATCAGTTTTAATACTTCATCAACAATTTTTTCGGTGGCCTCACGGTGTGCAAACCGCTTCAGGTTTTGCACCATGATCAAACGGTCCTGCAGGCTTTTCATCAGGTCCTTTACCAGACCAGGCAGTTTTTCTTCCAGTTCGTTTTCTTTAACCATCAGCGAAGCGTGGCCTTTGACGAGAGCAAGGGCATTTTTGGTTTGATGATCCTCCGCAGCGCTGGGCAAAGGCACAAATATTGCCGGTTTTCCAACAACAGCGATCTCCGCAATGGCAATGGCTCCTGCCCTCGAAATAACCAGGTCGGCAGCGGCATAAGCCAAATCCATCCGGGTAATAAAATCAACCACCTTGACCCTGCTGCCTTGTGTTGATTTTTTAACCGCACCAACAGCCATTTCAAAAGAAAATTTACCCGTTTGCCAAAGCACCTGAATATTATTCTCCAAAAGTTTATCCAACATTCCGGCGATGGCCATGTTCACACGATGCGCCCCCTGGCTGCCACCGATGATAAGCAACGTTTGTAAATCTTTATTTAAACCGAAAAATCCGGACGCTTTCTCTCTATCTGTATTCATTGTGATGATTTCCCTACGGACGGGGCTTCCGGTAATGACAATTTTTGATTTCGGGAAATAGCTGTCCATTGCCTTATAGGAAACACAGATTGTATCTGCCCTCTTGCCCAGCAGTTTGTTGGTGATACCGGGATAAGAATTTTGTTCGAGGATCAGGGTTGGGATTTTTTTCTTTGATGCCGCGTACAGCAAAGGCCCGCTGGCATAGCCGCCGGTACCCACAGCAACATGGGGTTTAAAATCTTTAATTATTTTGCGTGATTTCCACAGGCTGTCCAAAACTTTAAAAGGGAAACTCAGGTTTGAAAGATCCATTTTTCGTTGCAAACCACTGATAGTAAGCCCAACGATGGGGTAGCCGGCCTGCGGGACTTTTTCCATCTCCATTTTGCCTTTTGCCCCTACAAAAAGGATGTTCACCTGTTCCTGCAAACGAAACTTCAGGGCATTGGCAATGGCAATGGACGGAAAGATGTGTCCACCGGTTCCGCCACCACTGATCAGTATGTTCATTTTTTCATGCATTGGCAATATCAATGGCTTGTTTTACCTGTTCCTGTTTTTGTTTATCAATTTCTTTGCTCACACTGAGGATAATTCCGATGGACAGGCTTGTGAACCAGATGGAAGTGCCGCCCATACTGACAAGGGGTAAAGGCTGTCCGGTAACCGGCAAAAGGTTAACAGCAACCCCCATGTTGATCATTGCCTGGAAAACCAGGCTAAATGCCACCCCGATGGTTAGAAAAGCACCGAAAGTTCCCGGGGCCTGTGTAACAATTTTAACCGCCCTGAAAAACAAGATCATGTAGAGTAATACCAGAAAAGCCCCTCCGATTACACCGTATTCTTCAATGATAATGGCAAAAATAAAATCAGAATAAGGGTGCGGAAGAAAATTTCGCTGCGTACTGTTTCCGGGCATTTTGCCCACTACACCACCTGTTGCAATAGCGATTTTAGCTTGTTCGGTTTGATAATTCGAACCTTCATCATTCTTTGCAAAGCCCTCAATCCTGCTTTTCCATGTTGAAAGGCGTCCTTGTTTTTCCGCCGGCAACAGAAGCATAATCCCAACTACCAACAGTAATGCAGCCAAACCGATACCGATCATACTCAGGATATATTTAATTTTTACGCGGCCTACAAAAATCAAAACGAGACAGGTAGTAAACAACAAGGCTGCCGTTGAGAAATTTTCAGGGAAGATGAGCCCGGTGACAATGAGAATGGGCAACATCAACGAGAGAAAGGCCGATTTGAAATCATTGATCCGGCCTTGTTTTTTGGAAAGGATACGTGCCAGATAAATGATCAGGGTGATCTTGGCCAGGTCGGACGTTTGAAAAGTCAGGTTAAAAGGCAGGGGAAGCACACGTTTAGCCTCATTCAGGTTGAGCCCGAAAATCAATGTAACAGCCAGCAGGGGCACTGCAATATAGAGGGCGATTTGAAATATGCGGGAATAATAAGTATATTTCAACAAGTGGGCAAAATACATTAGCATTAAACCGAGGATAAGAATAACAGCATGCTTTAGCATATAATATTCGGTATTGCCACCATGATAACGGTAAGCCAGTGTACCCGTGGAACTATACACGGCCAGAAACGACAGCAGGGTCAGCAGGAAAACAACCGCCCAGATTACTTTATCCCCTTTTATTTTATTTAAAAAACTGTTCATGATTTATAGTGACCTTACAACTTCTTTAAACTGATTTCCACGATCTTCGTAATTCTCAAACAGGTCGAAACTTGCGCAAGCCGGTGACATCAGCACAATTTCCCCTTTTCTTGCCAGATGGTAGGCTGTAACCACAGCCTGCTCAATTGAAGTGGTTTCAACCATGGGATCAATTGTCTTATCGAAAGCCTCAAATAACTTCTTGTTGTCAATGCCGAGACAAACAATGGCTTTAACTTTTTCTTTCACCAATTTACTGACCATACTGTAATCATTGCCTTTGTCAACTCCGCCGGCAATCCAAATAACAGGTTTATCAACAAATTCAAGGGCATACCAGGTTGAATTCAAATTGGTTGCTTTCGAATCGTTGATGAAAGTAATTCCATGGACACTTCCTACATTCTCAAGACGATGAGGGATATTTTTAAAATCCGACAAGCTCTGTTTGATGGTATCGTTGCGGATATCCATCAGCCTGCCTGCAATACCTGCTGCCATTGAATTGAAGATGTTGTGTTTCCCCTGTAATGCTAACTGTTCTAATGTCATAATTAATTGGTTATTGTTTCTATTAATTATTAATTTGTCATCGTTTATATATGCACCCTGAGTAAAATCCTGCTTTTGCAAACTGAAAGGATACATCTGCATATTTTTGTCAGTTCTTTTCAGTAATTCACTAATTAACCGGTCATCATAATTGTAGATCAGGGTGTCATTTTCGGTTTGATTTTGAAGAATCCTGAATTTTGATTGTGCATATTTGTCAAAACTTCCGTCGTATCTGTCCAGATGATCGGGAGTAATGTTGAGAAGGATGGCAATATCCGCTTTAAAATCAAACATCCCATCCAGTTGAAAGCTGCTGATCTCCAAAACATAAATATCCCGCTTGCTGTTCGCTACCTGCCGTGCAAAACTGTCACCCACATTACCCGCCAGTCCAACATTCAGCCCGGCAGTTTTCAGGATATGATGCAGCAACAGTGTTGTCGTGGTTTTTCCGTTACTGCCGGTAATGCAGATTTTTTTCGCTTTCGTAAACTTTCCGGCAAACTCAATTTCAGAAATCACAGGGATACCCTTTTCCTTTAATGCCCGCACCAAGGGAACAGTGTCAGGTATTCCCGGACTTTTGATTACGAGACCGGATTCCAGAATTTGCGAAACTGAATGTCCGTTTTCTTCAAAATCAATATCATACTTTTTAAGAACGCTTTTGTATTTATCTTTAATCAATCCGTTATCACTCAAAAACACCGGATAATCTTTCTTCAGTGCAAGAATGGCAGCACCTACCCCACTCTCGCCTCCTCCCAGTACCGCTATTTTCGTATCTTTTTTCATTCCGGTTTTTCATCATTTACCTGAGTTTTAATGTTACGATGGTGAAAACAGAAAGCAGGATGCCCACAATAAAAAACCGCAGTACGATCTTGGGTTCGGGGTAGCCTTTTTTCTGATAATGATGATGGAGCGGCGACATCAGAAAAATCCGTCTCCCGGCCCCGTATTTCTTTTTGGTGTATTTGAAATAGCTAACCTGAAGGATAACCGACAGGCTCTCGGCAAGAAAAATCCCACAAAGGACAGGGATGAGCAGTTCTTTTCGGATAAGAATGGCAAAAACGGCAATAATGCCACCGATGGCCAGACTTCCCGTATCACCCATAAATACCTGGGCAGGATAGGCATTAAACCATAAAAAACCAACCGTAGCCCCAACAAAAGCACTAATAAAAATGGTCAGTTCACCTACGTTGGGCAAATACATTATGTTGAGGTAATTGGCAAAAATGATGTTACCCGAAACCCATGCCAGTATTCCGAGCGTAAGGCCGATAATGGCCGATGTCCCTGTCGCCAGCCCATCCATTCCATCGGTCAGGTTTGCCCCGTTGGAAACCGCGACAATGATAAAAATGACAATAGGGATAAAAATCAGAAATGCCCATTTCCTGTAATTACCATCCATCCATTCAAGCAGTGAGGCATAATCAAATTCATTGTTTTTGAAAAACGGGATGGTTGTTTTTAATGACTTCTGCTGATCAATGGTGAAATTTGAAGAAGGCCCTGTTTTTTCCATCATCACGACAATATCTTCACCGGTCCGTTGTTTTTCACGCACCACAACATCAGGATTGAAATACATTACCAAACCAACGACCAACCCGAGAATAACCTGTCCGACAACTTTGTATTTACCCGGTAATCCTTCTTTGTGTTTTCTGAACACTTTGATATAGTCATCCAGAATGCCAATCATCCCGAGCCATACAGTGGTGAACAGCATCAGCAAAATATAAATGTTGTCAAGTTTTGCAAACAACAATACCGGAACAAGAATGGAAGTCAGTATAATCAGCCCTCCCATTGTAGGGGTTCCCTGTTTTTCAAGTTGTCCTTCCAGGCCTAGGTCACGAATGGTTTCGCCAACTTGTTTCCGGTTGAGATAATTTATCCACCTTTTTCCAAACAACAAACTGATAACCAAAGAAGTGATAACCGCCAGGGCTGCCCTGAACGACAAATATTGAAACACACCTGCCCCGGGGAAGTTGTATGCTGCATCAAGGTATTTGAACAAATAATAGAACATCTGCTATATTGTTTCTAAAAGTTCTGTCAATATCTGTTTATCATCAAAAGGGTATTTTACCCCTTTAATTTCCTGGTATTTTTCATGCCCTTTTCCGGCAACAAGGATCAAATCTCCCGGACCGGCAAGATTTACCGCCGTTTTTATGGCTTCGCGACGATCGGATATTACCAGTGTTTTGCCCTTTTTTGCCGGGTC
>Ga0114931_10006885_pt1 | contig 13947 bp, 14 predicted proteins | sample 2SBtaG_FD_89579 | JGI IMG/M metagenome (GOLD analysis project Ga0114931, IMG submission 89579) | Deep subsurface microbial communities from Kolumbo volcano to uncover new lineages of life (NeLLi) - 2SBTROV14_V59a metaG | ecosystem: Environmental > Aquatic > Marine > Volcanic | place: Kolumbo...
GTGTATTTCTTATCAATCACTTAGTTTCAGAATGGAGCGGTCAACTGAGGAATCTAGGGTCACACCACTGAGTACGCAGAAACCAGGGAGGCGCGCCCGCAAGTGAAGCCTGACCCTACTCCGTGTTCTCTGTAGTTACTCTCTTGTCAGCTGGTGGAACCGGTGGCCGGTGCCACACACCTCCAGGGCGTTGTACGTCCGACCGCGGGGTGGACGCCGAGTGCCTGAAGATGCGTGACCTGGAACCCAGGCCGGCAGGCCATCAGCCGGCATCTTCCGGGCGGATGTGTTCGATATAGTGGGGCCGGTCCTCCATCACCAGCCTGACCCCGGTGGCCACGACCCGCAGCGGTTCGTCCCGCCCCTCGAAGCGCAGCTCGCAGTGGGCCCGGCCTCGGCTCTCCAGGGGGATGGGCAGCATGTCCCGGTAGGTGTAGACGTTCTCTCCCACGTCACCGCCGGCACAGACACAGGGACAGGCCGGCGGCTCACTGTGCAGCTCGGCCTCCTCGAACACCAGGTCACCGGCCTGCCACCAGCGGGTCCGCTCCTGGGAGCCGTCGATGGTCTTGATGATGTGGGCACGGGAGAAGTGGAGGCTGAGCCTGCCGTCCGTAAAATCGATGCTATCTATCTCACTGCCCGGCAGTTCTATGGTGGTGGAATCCATGCTGGGGATACTCCGTCCGGTTATAGGATTTCGACCGCTGATATTAGCCCCATCGGAGCGAAAACCGAAGCCTTATCAACCCCTTGGTTTCTGGGGATCGAGCGCTTGATTCTAATCCGAGTAGAACTAGCAGCCTGTCGGACTTGACCGTTCGAAGCGACTAATCCGTAGGAACGGATTGAACAGCGAAGCTGGCCCCGTAGGGGCGTAGGCCATGGATGGCCGAGTCAAATTCGCGGGAGCGAATCAAATGAGCTTATTCGAATGAGGAGAATAGCGGGCCTATTTGACGAATTCGATAAGCTTAGTTGATCGCTATCCGCGGATTTGCAGCCGAACAGCGTCAAGTCTGACAGGCTGCTAGACTTTGCCTTCCAGGCCCAGCTCCTTGATCTTGCGGGTGAGGGTGTTGCGGCCCCAGCCGAGCAGCCGCGCCGCCTCCTGGCGGCGCCCGGCGCTGTGTTGCAGCGCCACCTCGATGAGGATGGTCTCGAACGCCGCGCCCGCCTCGTCCAGCAGACCGCTCTGGCCCTCCTGCAGACGCTGCTGCGCCCAGCGGCGCAACAGCACCCGCCAATCCCCGCTCCCGGGGCTCTGCTCCCGCTCCAGCTCCAGCAGTTCTGGCGGCAGGTCCTCCAGGTGGATCTCCTGACCCGCGGCCATGACGGTAAACCAGCGGGCGGTGTTCTCCAGCTGCCTGACATTGCCCGGCCACTCGAGCCGCTGCAGCAGAGCCGCGGTCTCCGGCAGCAGGCGCTTCGCCTCGACCCCCAGCTCCGAGGCGGTGCTGCTGAGGAAGTGGTTCATCAGCAGGGGGATGTCCTCGCGCCGCTCGCGCAGCGGCGGCAGCTGGATGCGGATGACGTTGAGGCGGTGGAACAGGTCCTCCCTGAACTCCCCCCGCTGCACCCGTTCCGCCAGGTTCTGGTGGGTCGCCGCGATGATGCGCACGTCCACCCTGACCGGTTCGTGACCCCCCACCCGGTAGAACGCCCCGTCCGCCAGGACCCGCAGCAGCCGGGTCTGCAGCTCCGCCGGCATGTCTCCGATCTCGTCGAGAAACAGGGTCCCCTGGTGGGCCTGCTCGAAACGCCCCTGACGGCGAGCCTGGGCCCCGGTGAAGGCCCCGCGTTCATGGCCAAACAGCTCCGACTCCATCAGATCCCGGGGGATGGCCGCCATATTCAGGGCGATGAAGGGGGCCTCGGCCCGCGGGCTGTGGCGGTGCAGGGCACGCGCCACCAGCTCCTTGCCGGTGCCCGACTCACCGTTGATCAGGACCGTTATATTGGATCGGGCAAGACGACCGATGGCGCGAAACACCTCCTGCATGGCCGGGGCCGCGCCAATGATCTCCGGACTCTGCAAGACCTCATCCTGCTCCACCTGCTCGGTGTGCTTGCGGCGCTGCCGGCAGGCACGCCGGATCTGCTCCACCGCCTCGTCCAGGTCGAAGGGCTTGGGGAGATATTCGAAGGCCCCCCCATGGTAGGCCGAGACGGCACTGTCCAGGTCCGAGTGGGCGGTCATGATGATCACCGGCAGTCCGGGAAACCGCTGGCCGATCAGTTCCAGCAGCTCCAGCCCGTCCATCCCCGGCATGCGGATATCCGACACCACCACGTCGGGCTCTTCCTGGTCCAGCTCGGCGATCGCCTGATTCGGGCTGGTGTAACAAACGACCTCCATCTCCGCCTTCTGCAGGGCCTTCTCGAGGACCCAGCGAATCGAGCGGTCGTCGTCTATGACATAGACCCGGCAGGGCTTATCCATCGATCTGCTCCAGCGGAAGTAACACGGTGAACACGGTGTCGCCGGGACGACTGCGAAACTCGATCAGGCCCTGATGACGGCCGATCAGGGCCTGGGAGATGGAGAGCCCCAGGCCCATACCCTGTCTGTGGCCGGTCACCATGGGAAAGAAGATCCGCTCCTGGATCTCTTCCGGGATGCCCGGCCCGTTGTCCGACAACTCGATGGCGATCACCAGGCGGTGGCTGCGGTTGCCGATGGTGAACTGGCGCAGGACGCGGGTCTTGATCCCCAGGACCCCCTGCTCACCGGTGGCCCGGGCGCCATTGCGGAGGATATTGAGGATCGCCTGGATCAGCTGGTCGAAATCGCCCAGCATGGGTGGGATGCTGGGATCGTAGTCGCGCAGGATGCGCAGCCGGCCACCACTCTCTGCCTGTACCAGCTGGCAGACCCGCTCCAGGACCTGGTGGATGTAGACCCGCTACTGTTTCGGCAGTTCATTGGGGCCCAGCATGTTATCGACCAGTTTACGCAGCCGATCCGCCTCCTGGACGATGATCTGGGTATACTCCCGCAGCTCCTCGCTGGGCAGCTCCCGCTCCAGCAGCTGGGCCGCGCCACGCAGCCCACCCAGGGGGTTCTTGACCTCATGGGCGAGGCCGCGCACCAGGGCCCGGGAGACCTCGTTGCGGGAACGCAGGCTCTCCTCCCTGGTGATACGCAGCTGACGGTCGACCTGCTGCATCTCCACCAGAAGCTCGTTCTCGCCGTCCGCCTGTGCAATGGGGATGACGGTACAGTCGACCTTGATCTCCCGCCCGTCGTGCAAGCTCAGGCAATGCTCCCGCTCGGTGAAGGGTTGATCCGATGCCAGAGAACGATCAAGGGTCTGTTCCACCCCCTCCAACGGGCAGTGGATCAATTCAGCGATCGACTGCCCCAACACCTGACGCGCACTCACCGCCAGCAGCATCTCGCCGGCGCCATTGATATATGTCAGGTGCAGTCCTGTATCGAACAGCAGCACCGCCGTACTGAGGTTTTCGAGAATTCGCTGGGCCTGGCCCGCCGTGGCGTCTTGGGAATCCATGGCTGTCGTCTAGCAAAATTTACGCCAAGATTTTATCATCCGGTACTCGCCTCACCCTCAGCGAATGGGGCTGGAATAGGGCGAGACAAGGAGGGGGGCGCCAGAATGCACCAAGCGGGTGCGGCCGTGGCTTCAGGGTTTGATGATCGAGGCCTTGCGCAGGTGGAAGCGCACCGGCTCGCTGGAGATCAGGGTCTTGCCCTGTTCGTCGACCACCTCGAACTGGAGGGTATGGGTGCCCCGATTGAGCTGTTTCAGGCTGAAGCTGGTGGTCTTCACCTGACCCTGGGGCTTGCCATCGAGCTTGATGCGCAGCGCATGCTTGGGGAGGAGCGTGGGTTTGAGGGCCAGATTGACCTCCACGGTCCCCTCGTTGCTGCGCACCGTGGCATCCGGCTGGGGCTTGGTCACCTCGAGGCTGATATAGTCGGCCGCCTCCGCCGTGCCATCGGAATCGCTTGCCGGTTTTCCCGCGGCCTGGTCGCCGCCTACCAGCTGACCCTCGGTGACCGTCACCCGCGTAGCCCCGGGACGATAGGTATCGGAATACTGCACCACCCCATCCTCAGAGGTCCATTTGTAGACCTCCTTGGCGCACAGGGGCAGGGCGGTTGTCAGGCAGAGCAGCAGGATCATGAAACGCATGGGGCAAGGATAGTCAATCCGCCAAGTCTGAACAAGCCGTATAGAAAGATCTTTATCCCATCTCCGTGCGTTGGTTAAAAAAAGCGTCCCCCGCCAGGGGCGGGGGGGCCTGTTCCAGGCAGCCGACCGGTGGACGGGCCTAGAGGCTGTAGTACATATCGAACTCCACCGGGTGGGTGGTCATGCGCAGGCGGGTCACCTCCTCCATCTTCAGCTCGATATAGGCATCGATGAGGTCGTTAGTGAAGACCCCACCCTGGGTGAGGAAGCTACGATCTTCATCCAGGGCATCCAGCGCCATGTCCAGGCTGTAGCAGACGGTGGGGATGTTGGCCGCCTCTTCCGCCGGCAGGTCGTAGAGGTCCTTGTCCATGGCGTCACCCGGGTGGATCTTGTTCTGGATACCGTCCAGGCCGGCCATCATCATGGCGGAGAAGGAGAGGTAGGGGTTGCCGGTGGGATCGGGGAAACGCACCTCGATGCGCCGTCCCTTGGGGCTGGCATCCCAGGGGATACGGATCGAGGCGGAGCGGTTGCGGGCCGAGTAGGCGAGCATCACCGGGGCCTCGAAGCCGGGCACCAGCCGCTTGTAGCTGTTGGTGGAGGCGTTGGTGAAGGCGTTGAGGGCGCGTGCGTGCTTGATGATGCCACCGATGTAGTAGAGGGCGGTCTCCGACAGGCCGCCGTACTGATCGCCGGCGAAGATGTTCTCTCCGCCCTTGGCCAGTGACTGGTGCACGTGCATTCCGGAACCGTTGTCACCCACCAGGGGCTTGGGCATGAAGGTCACGGTCTTACCGTAGGCGTGGCCTACGTTCCAGATTGCATACTTCATGGTCTGGTTCCAGTCGGCACGTTTCACCAGCGTATTGAAACGGGTGCCGATCTCGCACTGACCACCGGTGGCCACCTCATGGTGGTGGACCTCCACCGCTACGCCCATCTCCTCCAGCGCCAGGCACATGGCGGAGCGCAGATCGTGCAGGGAGTCGACCGGGGGGACCGGGAAGTAACCCCCCTTGAGGCCGGGCCGGTGGCCGATGTTGCCATCCGCATAGACCTTCTCGGAGTTCCACTCGGCCTCGTCGGAATCGACCTTGTAGAAGGCACCGGACATGTCGGCGCCAAAACGCACGTCGTCCAGGACGAAGAACTCTGGCTCCGGACCGAAATAGGCGGTGTCGGCGACGCCTGTAGACTTTAGATAGGCCTCGGCGCGCTTGGCCACCGAGCGGGGGTCACGCTCATAGCCCTGCATGGTGGTGGGCTCGAGGACATCACAACGCACGATCAGGGTATTCTCGTCGGAGAAGGGGTCCAGGACCGCGGTATCCACTTCCGGCATCAGCACCATGTCGGAATCGTTGATACCCCGCCAGCCCGCGATGGAGGAGCCATCGAACATCTTGCCGTCCTTGAACAGGTCTTCATCCACCACGCTGGCGGGGAGGGAGACGTGTTGCTCCTTGCCACGGGTGTCGGTGAAGCGCAGGTCGACGAATTTCACGTCGTTGTCTTTGATCATCTTCAGGGCTTTCGAGGCCATTGTTTTCTCCATCGGTTGGTTAACAGGCTTTGAAAAGGGCTCAAGCCAATGTATTCAAGTGGCGAAACTATACCAGACGCCAGTGACAGCGCTCATATGCATTATTTATGCCACGGATATTTTTCGATCTCGGCGCCGATCGCCAGGCAGATTATAAGACGAGGGTCCCCAGGAAGGGGAGTCAAATCTGTCATTCAGCTGACGCTCTGCCCACGACGGGAACGTATTCATGGCATCTTCCGGGATGGCCCGGCCGCCGCCCGTTCAGTCACACCGGATTGCACCATAATGGTGCAATTGTTGGACCTGGCCGCACCATTTTGGTGATGAGCTGGAGCAGACCGCCTCATCCAAACCACAACTGAACCTTGCGGAATATATCGGAGCCTTCGATCCCCTGCTGAAATTGCTGGCGCAGCCTCTCCGCCTGCTCCCGGGAGCCGAAACAATCCAGCGGCAGGAACAGGTCCACATCGATCTTACCGGCCAGGTAGTGGAGGATCAGACGCTCTCTCTTTGCATAGCAATCGAGTCCCTGCCAATGTCCCAGCAGCAGGATTTCCACCTGCTTACGCAGCGGCAATTCGGCGCAGGGCGGGCACTTTTCGTCGTCTTCGGGATCGACGTGGACGGTCACATCAGAGAGCATCTCCACCTCACCGATCAGGCGGTACTGCACCACCTCGGCGATGCGGTGCCCCTCGGAGACGCTCAGCCAGGGCTCGACCTGGATGTGCACGTCCGCCGAGGCGTGCCCCCCCATGCGGCGGGTGCGCAGCATATGGATGTTGGAGACACCATAGACGGAGTTTATGATCCTGCGGATCTCCGCCACCTGTTCCTCTTCCAGCCCGGCGTCCATCAGCTCCTGCATGGCGCCCCAGCCCAGGCTCCAGCCGATGTGAACGATCATGAGACCCACTAGCACGGCGGCGATGGCGTCCAGGTAGGGCAGTCCGGCGATGGTGCCGCCGATGCCCACCAGCACCACCACCGAGGAGATCGAATCGGTACGATGGTGCCATGCGTTGGCCCTTAGCAGCTGCGACTTGATTCGCCGCGCCACATACTGGGTGTAGAAATAGAGGGCCTCGTTGGCAACGATCGACAGCAGGGCGATATAGAGGGTATAGGGATGGGGATGCAACAGTTCATTCGGCTTGAACAGGCGCTCGCCCGCATCCCATCCGATACCCAGTCCCACCAGGATCAGGAAGATCCATAGGGCCATGGTACCGGCGGTCTCGAAGCGCCCGTGACCATAGGGGTGTTCCTGGTCCGGCGCGTCCTTGGCATGGCGGGCGGCAAACCAGACCAGGGCGTCCGACAGAAGATCGGAGAGGGAGTGGATGCCGTCGGCCAGCAGTGACTGGGACTGACCCAGGATCCCGAACAGGGTCTTGACGAGGGCCAGCAGGAAATTGGTTACGGCCCCCACGATGGCGGCCTGACGGGTCATGCGATAGCGAAACTCCTGCAGTTCGTCCGTTGGCTTCATGCGCCTGCACCCACCTCGACCAACAGGATGAATTCTCCCTGTTCACTGCGCCTCTCCAGTACCGCATGGCCATTGATCCTGCACCAGGCGGGGATGTCGTTGAGCACGCCCGGATCGGTACAGACCGCCTCGACCAAGTCACCCGGCGCCAGGGTCTCGACCCGGTCCTGCAGCCGGATCACCGGCAAGGGACAGAGCAGGCGCCGGCAATCGAGCCGCACCCGGCTCACAGGATCCACTCCCTGGGTATCTCGTGGGCCGGCAGAGGCCGTACCTCCAACCGGCGGCTCTCACCCCCACGGCGGGTGTACTCCAGCTCCACCCGCTCGCTCTCCCGGCCCTGGCTGTAGCGGGCCACCAGGCGGGCGGCCAGCTCCAGCTCCCGTTCGTTCACCTCCCCGTCGATCAGCGCCAGGGGGCCCGGGTGGCTGAGGGTGGTGAGGCTGTCGTACTGACTGCGATAGCCACGCAGAAAGTTACCCTCCCCCTCCTCCCGGGCGATGATCAGCTTGAAGTGGGGTGCCGGACGCAGGTGGCGCCCCACCTTCAGTAGCATGATGTCGTCCATCTCGTACTGCTTGCTGCCGCGGGCCTTCCAGAGATCGGCCAGCTTCACCGAGTACTGGGCATCGGTGAGAAAGCAGCAGCCACCCGCTGGCTGGGCATAGTCCTCGAAACCGAAGTGCCGCGCCAACTCCATCTGGGGTTTGCGTGAACGCCCGCTGAAGTCGTACAGACGCTCACGATCGACCCAGCCCTCCCGCTCCGGCAGGGTCGGAGGGAGATTACGGGCGCACAGAGGGCGCAGCAGCAGGTCCTGTGCACCCGACTCCTCCGCCACCACCGGCATCGTCTCCTTGCGTTGGGACATGGGCCGCTGGCCGACCACCTCGCCGGTGATGATGAAATCGAAATCCCGTGCGCGAATCCATTCCAGGGCCTTCCGCACCATGAAAATCTTGCAGTCGAGACAGGGGTTGAGGTGGGCCCCGTAACCATGCCGGGGGTTGAACACCACCTGTTTGTACTCTTCGACGATATCCACGATATGCAGCTTGATGCCCAGCTGCTCCGCCACCCACAGGGCATTGTTGCGCTTCGGCCGGTTGCGGTCGCGCTTGCGGATCGCGTGGGTATGACCCTCCACACAGAAGCCGGTGTAGAAGTTGATGCCCTCCACATGCACCCCCTGCTCCTGCATCACGCGGGCGGCGAGCAGTGAGTCCAGGCCACCGGAGATGAGGGCGACTGCCTTGGGTTGTCGGGACATGGGCTGGGATGGATTGAAAGAGACGCAGCGGATTATACGAGAAACGACGCCTTGGCACACCCGCCCGGTTAGCCATGGGATGGCTGCGCCGCTATAATCCTAGATTCCTCAGTTGATCGCTCCATTCTGAAACTAACGGTCATGGAGGGAGGCCGCCCAAAATGATGAAATCGTCTCGCCATGACCGTTCCCTCACCCGGCCCTCTCCCAGAGGGAGAGGGGGTCCGAGGAGACGCTTCGCGTTGTTCGCTAGTGATTGATATGAAAAACACTCACTTCGATTTACCTTGTCACCCGTTGGGTGAATCACGCCATTTTTCCTGCAAGCCATGGGATCGCATGTGAACCAAGCCTCTCTACCCGACGACGGCGGCTCGAAGACCTTCCAGGGTCTGATCTTCGCCCTGCAGCAATACTGGGCGCGCCAGGGCTGCGTGATCCTCCAGCCCTATGACATGGAGATGGGCGCCGGCACCTTCCACCCGGCGACCTTTCTGCGCTCCATCGGTCCCGAACCCTGGAACTGCGCCTATGTGCAGCCCTCCCGCCGCCCCACGGATGGCCGCTATGGCGAGAACCCGAACCGCCTGCAGCACTACTACCAGTTTCAGGTGATCCTCAAGCCCTCGCCCCTGGAGATCCAGGAACTCTACCTTGGCTCCCTGCGCCAGCTCGGCATCGACCCCCTGGTACACGACATCCGCTTCGTCGAGGACAACTGGGAATCCCCCACCCTGGGGGCCTGGGGTCTGGGTTGGGAGGTCTGGCTCAATGGCATGGAGGTCACCCAGTTCACCTACTTTCAACAGGTCGGCGGGCTCGACTGCCGGCCGGTCACCGGTGAGATCACCTATGGCCTGGAGCGCATCGCCATGTACCTGCAGGGGGTCGAGAGCGTCTACGATCTGGTCTGGACCCATGGCCCCGACGGACCGGTCAGCTACGGTGACGTGTTTCACCAGAACGAGGTGGAGCAGTCCACCTATAACTTCGAGCAGGCCGACACGGAGAGCCTGTTTCACTGGTTCGACAACTGCGAGCGCGAGAGCCAGCGCCTGATCGAACTGGACCTGCCCCTGCCCGCCTATGAGCAGGTATTGAAGGCATCCCACACCTTCAACCTGCTGGATGCCCGGCACGCCATCTCGGTCACCGAGCGGCAGCGCTATATCCTGCGCATCCGTACCCTGGCCCGGTCGGTGGCCCATGCCTATTACGCCAGCCGGGAGGCCCTTGGTTTCCCCATGCTCAAACGGCAGCCGGAGGTGTCCAATGGCTGATACCGCCGACCTGCTGGTTGAGATCGGCACCGAGGAACTCCCACCCAAGGCCCTGGCCAGCCTCTCTGAGGCCTTCACTCAGGGTCTGCAACAACAGCTCCGGCAGCACGATCTGGGGTTCGCCAAGGCCCGGGGCTTCGCCACCCCCAGACGCCTGGCGGTGCTGGTCACCGGGCTCTCCAGCTCACAGGCGGACAAACGGGTGGAACGCCGGGGCCCGGCGCTGCGCGCCGCCTTCGACACCGAGGGCAATCCCACCCAGGCGGCGCTGGGGTTCGCCCGTTCCTGCGGTGTGGAGGTGGCGGCGCTCGAGACCCAGGAGACCGCCAAGGGGGCCTGGCTGGTGCATCGTCACACTGAGCCGGGACGCGCCACCCTCGAGCTGATCCCGGGTCTGGTGGAGAGCGCTCTGGCCGGCCTGCCGATCCCCAAGCGCATGCGCTGGGGTGAGCGCAGCGAGGAGTTCGTGCGCCCGGTCCATTGGGTGGTGCTGCTGTTCGGGGACCAGGTGGTGCCCGGCCAGGTCATGGGCCTGGCCGCCGGGCGGCAGACCCGGGGCCATCGCTTCCACCATCCCCAGCCCATCGAGATCGACGTCCCCGCCCTCTATCCGCGGTTGCTCGAGGAGCAGGGCCGGGTCATCGCCGACTTCGATGAACGCAGGCGACTGATCGAACAGCAGGCCCGGGAGTGTGCCCAGGCCATCGACGCGGTGGCCGTGATCGAACCCCGACTGCTGGACGAGGTAACGGCCCTCACCGAATGGCCGGTGGCCCTGATGGGCGGCTTCGAGCAGCGCTTCCTGGAGGTCCCCCCGGAATGCCTGGTTCAGGCCATGCAGGAGCATCAGAAGTATTTCCCGGTCGAGAGTCGGGAGGGTGACCTGCTGCCGCACTTCATCGCCATCAGCAATATCGAGAGTCTGGACAGGGATCAGGTCAGGGCGGGTAACGAACGGGTGATCCGGCCCCGCTTCAGTGATGCCGCTTTCTTCTGGGAGCAGGACCTGAAACACCCCCTGGAGTACCATATCGAGGGGCTGAAACAGATCAAGTTTCAGGAGCGTCTCGGCAGCCTGTACGACAAGGCCGGGCGAATCGCCGTGCTGGCCGACCTGATCGCGGAACAGATCAACCTGGACAAGGCCCTGGCCATGCGCGCCGCCTGGCTCTGCAAGTGCGATCTGCTGTCCGAAATGGTCGGTGAGTTCGCCTCCCTGCAGGGCATCATGGGCCGCTACTATGCCCGGCATGCGGGTGAGGATCCCCAGGTCGCCCAGGCCATGGAGGAGGTCTACATGCCCCGCCACGCCGGCGATGCCCTGCCCCAAAGTGACTGCGGCCGCACCATCGCCATCGCCGACCGGCTCGACACCCTGGTGGGGATCTTCGCCATCGGGCTGCGACCCACCGGGGCCAAGGACCCCTACGGGCTGCGCCGGGCCGCCCTCGGAGTCCTGCGTATCCTCATCGAAACCCCTCTGCATCTGGATCTCTACCAGTTGCTCGATAGCGCCGCCCAGGGACTGCAGCCGTTGTTCGCGGAGGCGATCGAGATTGAGCCGGTGTTCGACTATATGATGGAACGCCTCAAGGCCTACTATACCGATCGCTCTATCCCACCGGACTCCATCGATGCGGTACTGGCGCGCCGGCCCACCCGCCCGGCCGATTTCGACCAGCGGGTGCGCGCGGTCACCAGCTTTCGCGGCCTGGAGGAGTCACAGAGCCTGGCTGCCGCCAACAAACGCATCCGCAACATCCTCAAGAAGACCGACGAACCCATACCCCGGAAGATCGATCAAGGGCTGTTGCGCGAACCGGCGGAACGGCGGCTGGCGGACGAGCTGGAGCGCTATGCGCCCCAGGTCGAACCCCTGTTCGCCACCGGTGACTACACCCAGGGCATGCGCCTGCTGGCCGGCCTCAAGGGAAGTGTCGATCAGTTCTTCGACCAGGTGATGGTGATGAGCGACGACAGCGCCTTGCGGGGCAACCGCCTGGCCCTGTTGCGGCGCCTGGAGGCCCTGTTCCTCGGCGTCGCTGATCTGTCACGGCTGCAATAGTTCCAACACGCACATGGCGGGACAATCCAACGAACCTGGCCACGCCTTGTTTGCGTCACACGGCCTTATCGGAGAATAGATGAATAGAGACTCATACCAGGAGATGCTGGCCAGCGTTCAGGCCTTCCACGAGAAACACCGTTTCAAAGAGCGCGGTGGCGAGGAGATGACCTACCGCATCTCACTCATGGCCGAAGAGCTGGGTGAGATCTCTGCCTGTGTCACCAAGGGCAAGAGCAAACAGGCCCTGGCGGAGGAGGTGGCCGATCTGCTGATCCTGGTGATGGGCACCGCCCTGGCCCAGGGATTCGATCTCAATCAGGCCTTCTGGGACAAGATGGAGCGGCTCAACCAGCGGGAGTCCCGCATGATCGACGGACGGGTGCGGGTCTCCGAATTCAGGGACATGGAATGAGGCGCCCCCACCAGACCCGTCCGATGGCTGCTTACGGCCACGGATAGTAAATACTCACTCAACTATGAAGCTCGTTATTCTCGATCGGGACGGGGTGATCAATGAAGATTCCACCGACTATATCAAGTCACCCGAGGAGTGGCGCCCCATCCCCGGCAGTCTAGAGGCCATCGCCCGCCTGAACCACGCCGGATACAAGGTCTATGTGGCCTCCAACCAGTCCGGCCTGGGGCGTGGCCTGTTCGACATCGAGGCACTCAACGCCATTCATCTCAAGCTCCATCTGGAACTGCAGAAGCATGGGGGGCGTATTGAGGCGATCCTCTTCTGCCCCCACCGGCCGGAAGAGGCCTGTTCCTGCCGTAAGCCCAGACCGGGTCTCTATCAGCAGATAGCCCAGCGCACCCACCAATCCCTGCTGGATGTCCCCATCATCGGTGACTCCCTGCGCGACCTGGAGGCAGCGCTGGCGGTGCAGGCCCGCCCCATCCTGGTGCTCACCGGCAACGGCCGTCGCGCCCTGTTGGAACTGGCGCAACATTCTACTCCAGGGCTTGCTCAACCCGAGACCTACGAAGACTTGGCCCAGGCCGTGGATGCCATCCTCGCCAAGGTCGAGGCCAGCTAGCGATGATCCTGTTTCGCTCTCTGCTCTTCATGATCTTCTTCATCCTCAACACCCTGCTGATCGCCGGCACTGGCGTGCTGGTCGGCTGGCTCCTGCCACCCATGCAACGCTTCCTCTTCGACAACGCCTGGAGCCGCCTCAATCTCTGGGGGCTCAAGGTCATATGCCGGCTCGACTATCGTCTCCAAGGCATGGAAAACCTGCCCCAGGGGAATGCCATCATCCTCTCCAAGCACCAATCGACCTGGGAGACCATTGCCCTGATCAGCCTGATCCCCTACCCCAAGGCCTGGGTGATCAAGCGCGAACTGCTGTACGTGCCGGTCTTTGGCTGGGTGATGTATCTATTTAAGCCCATTGCCATCGATCGCAAATCGGGCAGAAAGGCGGTCCGGCAGGTCATCGAACAGGGCAAGTCACGCCTGGCCGACGGACTCTGGGTCATCATCTTCCCGGAGGGGACGCGGGTGGCCCCCGGAGAGCATCGCCGCTACGGTATCGGTGGGGCGCTGCTGGCAGAGCAGTCGGGTTATCCCGTGGTACCCATTGCCCACAACGCCGGCGTCTTCTGGAGGCGGCGGGGACTGCTCAAGTATCCGGGCACCATCGATGTACGGATCGGCCCGGTGATCGATCCCAAAGGGTTGAAAGCCAGCGAGATCAACCAGCGGGTCGAACAGTGGATCGAGACCACCCAGGCCAGTTTGCCTCAGAAGCAGTGAGCCAAAATTAGTGTGGAACAACGCGAAGCGTCTCCTTCCCCCCCTCTCTCTCTGGGAGAGGGCCGGGGTGAGGGAACGAACGGTCATGGCGAGACGATCTCATCATTTTGGGTGGCCTCTCGCCATGACCGTTAGTATGTACTTACTAACATTCCACGCACCCAGCCGCCTTGAGACATCGGCCGGAGCTTCATCCCGGCTGCGCAAGGCACTGCGAAAGCCTGGCCTCAAAACCAAGCCTGCAGGGACAAGGCACATGCAAGGCATCTTCCGAAACAGAGGTCATCTGATTCCAGTAGGCCTGGAATACGCACCAATAGTCTGAAATCGAACCAGTAGGGTAAGAATGAAGCACATTCCAGA
>Ga0114931_10006886_pt1 | contig 13946 bp, 12 predicted proteins | sample 2SBtaG_FD_89579 | JGI IMG/M metagenome (GOLD analysis project Ga0114931, IMG submission 89579) | Deep subsurface microbial communities from Kolumbo volcano to uncover new lineages of life (NeLLi) - 2SBTROV14_V59a metaG | ecosystem: Environmental > Aquatic > Marine > Volcanic | place: Kolumbo...
CCAGGTATTGTCGTGATGCCACATCAGCCATGACGGCGTAGGCCGTCGCTCCGGCGGCTTCCATCATGGCCACCCGCTCGGCTCCTCTCTTCTCGTTTCGCCCCACCACAACGACCTCCGCACCTGCCCGGCCCAAACCGAGGGCCATTTCACCACAGAGAACACCCGTCCCTCCGATGACGACCGCCGTTTGATTTTTCAGAGAAAATAATTCGTCTAAAAACTCCATATCATAAATTGCCTGTCAGGTAGTTAGACTATTTTGATTATTCCGCATATTCTGAGTCATCGTCCTCGCTGGCCTCGTCACCGCCTTCTTCGATCTCTTTCCTCCATTCGCGGGATATCCAGGGTCGGGCCAAACCGTAAGCAAAATACACCAGAAAGATCAGCAGCGGAACGAACTCCACGAACCAGACGGCCCCGACCAGGATAATGGCGGCGAGAAACAGCCAAATCAATGACCTGCGGGCACGCCAGTCGATCGCCTTGAAGCTGGGATAGGAAAACTCACTCAGCATCATGAATGAAAGAAGCAGCATCAGTCCGAGGAGCAGATACCGCCAATTGCCAAGTTGTTTATCTCCCTCGTTGAGCCACAGCATGAACAGCGTAAGCGAGGCGATCATCCCCGCGGCAGCCGGTATGGGAAACCCGACAAAATCGCGGGACTCGGGCTTTATGGCGCCATCGCTGATTTGTTGCGCCAGGCAATTGAACCTCGCCAGCCTCATGCCTCCGCAAAAAAGGTATCCAAAGGCAATCATCCAACTGATTCGATCATCAAAATCGTGCATCACAATGTCCATCACCAACAAGGCGGGGGCCACTCCGAACGAAACGATGTCAGCCAGCGAATCAAATTCTCTTCCAAACATCGACACCTGTCCTTTAATTCGGGCGATTCGTCCATCGAGGGCATCGAAGAGACAGGCTCCCAAAATCAGGAAAATAGCGAGATGGAAATCCCTGGCCCCGCCGTCCGGACTTCGCATTCCATCGAATATCGTGATGATTGCCGCAAAGCCACAGGCGAGATTACCGGTGGTCATCAGGTTGGGCAACAGGTAAACCTGTGGATTGCTCCACGGTCCGGGCACATGTTTTTTCATAAGTGGGGAAACCTTCGGGAAATCTGAAGAAAATTCAAATTCCTAAATTTAGATTTTCAAATCCGTCGTTTCGGTCCATATTCAACTTTGTATGGGAGAATCATCTACAGCGGAAAAAGCCCCGCCCCTGAACCCGGACACCACCATGGCCGAGGTGCTGGCCTGTTTCCCTGGCGCCAAACGGGCGTTGTTTGCCCGTTACCATATCGGTGGATGCCAATCTTGCAGCTATGGCGACGACGAGACCCTGGCGGAGGTCTGCCGACGGAATGAGAATCTGTCTGTCCATGAAGTGATTGAGCACATTGAGAATGCCCACCAATCGGACCAGAAAATTTTGATCCAACCGCGAGACCTTGCCGAAGTGATCGCGCAAAGCCACCCTGCCCCGCTCTTGATCGACTTGCGGACTCGGGAGGAATTCGAGGCGGTTCACCTTCCCCATGCTGAGATGTATTCTCAGGAACTGATTCAACAGATTTTTGGATGCGAACCCAAAGACCGCTTGATCGTGCTGTATGATCACAAAGGGGACCGCTCCCTGGACGCCGCGGCCTATCTGATCGGTCATGGTTACGCGAACACCCGCGCGTTACGAGGCGGAATCGACGCCTACGCACAGGAGGCTGATCCCGACCTTCCCCGCTACAGACTGGAATTTGAAGATTGATTTTTATTTTTCATCTGTTGCCCACTTTCCATGAACGACGAATTGAACGATAAAATCCAGGATGCCATCGCCAAGCCCATGAACATGGGTGAGATGAAAGACGCGGATTCCGTTGGGACCGTGGGAAGTCCGGAATGCGGTGATATGGTGCGTCTCTGGCTGAAATTTTCCGAAAAGGACGGAAAAAAAGTCGTCGACAAGGCCTCCTTTCAGAGTTTTGGATGCCAGACCGCCATCGCTGTCGCCAGCATGGCCACGGAAATGTTGAAAGGGAAAACCGTAGAGGAAGCCAGGGAGCTTGATTCCACAGAACTTTCCGCACCGCTCGGTCCGTTACCGCCCATGAAGATCCACTGCGGCCAAATGGTTGAAGGAGCCCTGAAACAGGCCCTGGAAGAAGATCAATCTCCGGGAACGGAAAAGGCGGAGCCTGAGCCGAAACGAAACAGCGCGGGCACCTTGCTTGAAAGTATCCACCAACCCTCCGACCCGGGCTTGAAAAAAGGAAAAATTAAAGTGGTGAAACTTGATTAAACATTTCGACGACCCACTCTCACCCAGCGAACAACATGACCAATCACGAAATCGAACTGAGCCGTGACGTGGAGGCCGTTCAGATTCCCAGCGGCGAAACCATCAATCTGCCGATCGGGACCAAAGTCATGGTGACGCAGGCTCTCGGCGGCACCTACACCATAGCCACTCCTTCCGGCCTTGCCCGAATCAAGTCGGAGCATGCCGACGCCCTCGGCCTTGATCTGGATGCTGAAAAAGCCAGTCAGTCCGCCGGGACCGACGCCATGGCACAGGGTGACATTGAGAGTGCTGTATGGGAGCAGTTGAAGCTCGTTTTTGATCCTGAAATCCCGGTGAATATCGTTGACCTGGGTCTGGTATACGATTGCAGAGTGAGCAGTGATGAGGACGGACAGAGCAATGTCGAGGTGAAAATGACACTCACGGCGCCCGGTTGTGGAATGGGACCGACCATTGCAGCCGATGCCCAATCGAAGATTATGGTTCTCGATGGTGTGGCCAATGCCGCGGTCGATCTGGTATGGGATCCCGTCTGGAACCAGGACATGATCAGCGAAGAAGGAAAAATGAAACTGGGAATGATGTGATCGGATTCGCCTTCCCCCCATTCACTCGATTCGATCGAGCCATAAAAAGACGCCATATCCCAGATAGCAGGCCAGCAAAATCCCACCCTCCAATCTGCTGACTTTGCGCCTCGTCCACATGATCGGGATCAGGATGGCTGTCAGCAGCACCATCACAATCAGGTCAGAATTTTCAATTTGAGATACCTTCATTGGTTTTATTCCCGCTGTCACTCCCATCACACAGAGGAGATTAAAGATGCAGGAACCGATCACATTGCCAACAATGATGTCTCCCTCCTTTTTCAAGGATGCCACGATCGAAGTGGCCAATTCCGGCACGGATGTGCTGAAAGCAATCAGGGTCAGCGAAATCACCGCTTCCGGAACGCCGAATCGCCGGGCCATACTGACGCCACCTTTCTCCAGCAGTTCCGCCCCGAAATAGAGAGCCACCAGGCCAACCAGAACGAAGATTGCCATTCTCCAGAGCGGTTCTTCACTGACTCCCAGCCGACCGCCAAACTCGTCTTCGAATTCCTGGATCACCTCCCGATTCGCTGTCTTTTTCGCCAGAGCGAACTGATAAAACGTGTAGGCCAGCACCCCCGTGAACAGAAGAATACCTTCCAGTCTTGAGATATTGCCACTCATTACCATCCAGGAAAAAACAAGGCTGCTGATCAGCACCAGAGGCAAATCGCGAAGAAGCAATTCCAGTTTCACATTCAGGACGCAGATAAAAGCACTGGCGCCCAGGACAAGAGCGATATTGCAAATGTTTGACCCCACCACATTTCCAATTGCCATATCGGGAAATCCGGACCGATTAAAGCCGATACTGACAAACAACTCCGGCGCGCTGGTTCCGAATGCCACGATGGTCAACCCGATTACCAGAGGGGAAATTCCGAATTTCACCGCGATTTTCACAGCGCCACTGACCAGCCATTCCGCGCCGAAATAAAGAGCGATTAAGCCGACCAGCAACCAGAGGAAATCCATAAGAACAGGCATACGGCATCTTGCCAGAGCTTCTCCGAAGTGCTATTGAAAATTCTTTCTGATTTTCCACTTGCACGCGACCTGAATCCGAAGATATTCCCGCCTCACGCTAAGCAGCGACCTGCCTTTCAATTCATTTGAAAGTGACCCGTTCGTCTAGTGGTTAGGACATCGGGTTTTCATCCCGGCAACAGGGGTTCGATTCCCCTACGGGTCGCCACTTCCACACTTGCATCACCACGCTTGCATCACCACGCTTGCATCACCACGCTTGCATCATGGATGAAAGATTTCCTCCATGGGAGCGGATGATTCCCTGCCGGAACGAGCCGCCTCTTTTTTGAAGTGGGCCCCAAGCGCAAGTCTCCCGAGGGTTCCTGAAATTCTCCCCGTTCGCAGGCGCCTACCTGCCCTCTCTGTCCCATTCTTTCATCAGTGCAATATTTTTCGAAATTTCTTCAACCCGCTCGGGATGCCGAATCTTCATGGCGTCGAGATAGACTTTCATGTCACTGTCATACATGGCCTCCGGTTCGGGCTTCCTGCCCTGATCATCCGTTTCTTTCATCCAATCTTCCAGAGCCTCGCGGTGTGCGGCGAGTTCACCGGTAAACTCCGGACTGGCCGCCAGATTGTGCAACTCCCACGGATCGTTCCGCAGATCGTAGAGTTCCTCCATGGGACGGGCCGGGGCGAATAATGCCTCCTGAACCGGGTCCAGCTTCCCGGCGGCATGGAGTTCCCGCAACCGAATCAGGATGGCCTTGTTATCCTTGTAGGCGCAGGGCTGTAGCAAAGGCCTGTCCGGGTAAAAATTACGAATGTATTTGTAGCGTTTCGAGCTGACTGATCGGATGCGGTCAACTGTTTCATCACATCGGTCACGGGCCGAAAAGGCGAATTTCCGCGGCTGATAATCTTTTGCGAAAATATCCCGCGCCTGCATCCAATCGGGAATTTTGATGGCGGCCGCCGCGAGCGAGAGAGCCGCCATGTCGATATGCTCGATCAGATCGTCCCGCCTTTTTCCGGAAGGGATTCCCGGGCCTCTGACGATGAAAGGAATATGAATGCCCTCTTCGTAGCAGAACTGCTTGCCGCGGGCGTGGCTGATTCCGTGATCAGTGATAAAGACGATGAGAGTCTGCTCGTAAATTCCTTCACTCTTGAGACGCCTGACGATTTCCCCGACCTCCCAGTCCGTGTATCGGACCGTGTCCAAATAGGCCGCCCAATCCCGCCGCAGAACCGGGTCATCCGGATAATAGGGAGGCAGAGTCACGTCTTCCGGCGATGTGATGGAGCCCAACTGCTCCCGGACATGCCCGGCCCACTTCTCATACGATTCCTGACTGTCACCCCGGTATTTTCCTCCGTGCAGTTGTATCTGGGCGAAAAAGGGCTGACCAGCCTTGCGCCCCGACCAGTCGTTGCCGTCGTATATGCCCCGGGGAAATTCAAAGTTGTAGTCTGTCTTGCCGATTCTGCCTTTTTTGCCCTTGGGTGCGCCGTTGCAGGTGTAGTAGCCGGCCCGCTGAAACAGCACGGGAACCGACACGATCGGGGCCGGAAGCTGGATCTTCTCAGTGCCGCGCCCGCTTCGATGATGCTGGGCCCCGATGCTCGTCTGAAACATCCCGGTAATCATGGCCGAACGCGAGGTAGAGCAGACCGGGCCGGTCACGTAGGCCCGCGTAAACAGCGTTCCCTCTCGAGCCAGTTGATCCACTCTCTGCGTCTCGATGGTTTTCTCTCCGTAACACGAAAAATGGGGCGACATGTCTTCCACATCAATCCAGAGGATGTTGGGACGTTGATCGGCTGCGGCGACATAGGTCCAGGCAGGGAGCACAACAAGGAGGAGGATCCATCTTTTCATACGACGCAATTAGTCAGGTCTGCTTCCCTTCGGCAAGTTTTTTCCCGGGAGATTTGTGTGACTCGATGGAACATGCGAGACTTTCGAGCAGGACACGAGACTACCGGGAATGAAATGACTCCCCCTTTCCATAACAGTTACTGGCTCGAACCGGGGCGGATTCTCTGCGGCGAATATCCCCGTGACTTCGATGATCTGGAAGATCATGAAGGGATGAGCGCGATCCTCGGAGCCGAAGTGAGAGCGTTTTTCGACCTGACGGAAGAGGGCGAATTAAAACCCTATCATGAGATCGCCAATAATATTGCTCAGAAGATGGGCATTGATCCAGCGACCTTGGAATTTCACCGACATCCGATCAGGGATGTCTCCGTTCCCCGGTCCATAGACGAAATGCAGGCAGTTCTCAGAACGATTCGCTCGGCACGGCACCGGAAGTTGACGGTCTATTTGCATTGCTGGGGCGGACGCGGGCGGACGGGCACCGTAGCCGGCTGTGCCTTGAACGAAATCTTTGGTTACGAAGGTGAAGCGGGACTGACGGCTCTGACGGAACGCTGGCAGGCCTGCGCAAAATCCAGCTACGCGGACAGCCCTGAAACAGACGAGCAAAGAGGGTATGTTCGGGGATGGAACCCTGTCAGGTCATCAAGAACAGAACAAATACGCTCCGCTGTTTTGGGGGCTGCCATTGGCGATGCGCTGGGTGTGCCGGTGGAGTTTCAGGGAAGGCCGACGCGCAGGACAGACCCTGTCACCGACATGCGGGAATATGGCGCCCACCATCAACCGGCGGGAACCTGGTCCGATGACACCTCTATGGTTTTGGCCACTATGGAAGGACTGATTCAGGCGGGCCACTACGATCCGGAGGCCGTCATGTTCCAGTTTACAGATTGGGTCGAGAAGTCCAGCCATACACCGCACGGTGAAATTTTCGATATAGGAATTGCCACTCGATCAGCCATTCGAAGACACCAGAGAGGATGCCCGGCTGTTGAGTGTGGCGGCAGTGATGAAATGTCGAACGGAAACGGATCACTGATGCGTATCCAGCCCATTGCATTGGCCTACGCCAACGATCCCGATTTAATTGAGAAAGCATCAGAGATTTCTTCCCTCACGCATGCCCATGAACGCTCCAAATTCTGCTGTGCTTTTTATTGCCTGGTCGCAAGCGATCTGCTGCACGGCAGTTCCCTGATCCAGGCCACCGGGTTTGCCTGGGAAGTCATGGAACATCGCTGGGAGTTTTCAAAAAATGAACGGCCACGGTTTGATGCCCTGCACCCGGATCGACTCTTTGACCGGAAAGAAGATGAGATCGGCTCCAGTGGTCATGTAATCGACACCCTGGAAGCCGCTCTTTGGGTGAACGCCCAACACGACAATTATGCCGATGCGGTGCTTCATGCCGTAAACCTTGGCGACGATACGGACACCACCGGATGCGTGGCGGGCGGCCTGGCTGGCCTGATCCACGGGGAAGAAAACATCCCCGCCGAATGGCTGGAGGTGTTGGTGAAACGCACTGAACTTGAAAAGTTGTCCCGCGCCTTTTCCAAGTTCAGTTCAAAGGAGGGGAAAAAGCTCCTTGCAACATAGCGTGATTCCGAAAATCAAGATTTCTCATCAGGCAGAATGATACTGGGTTAAGAGACTGTGGAAAAACTCTGGAGTGAAAAACTGCGAGTCATTTTATTTGCTGACGAGGCGCGATGAGGGAGGGTAGCCTGTGCTACCTGACCGAGTCGGAACGAAGTCCATAAATAAAAGGGGCGCAGCCCGGAGGGGCGGCGCCGAAATGGCTTTGGGCGAAGCCCCTGATTCAAGGGCCAAAGTGGCATCGCTTTTTCGCTTCAGAGTTTTTCCACAGTCTCTTAAGGCGTGCCCTCGGTTTTTGGCGTTACACGACGAATTTCCACGTTCATTTGCTCAAGCGAGCGCCATTCGGGCTACTTGGGAGTTCGTTCTTCCCCGTTCCCGTTTTTGTTCCGAGACTTCGCTTTTCGATTCCCGCTCTGATGTTCGTAAGCTCTTAATTCCGTCGCGACGCCTTCGTCCCCTTGATCGGCCATCCATTCATCCAGTTTCCCTGAAAGACGCGAGATGGTGTCTTGGTAGGCAGGATCTGAGGCGAGGTTGTTCATTTCGAGAGGGTCAGCCACCACATCATACAATTCGACCGCGGGGCGATGTTGATAGGCATGGGTCAGCTTTTTTGCGACCGCGTCGCCGGCTTCCGCTTTTTTGACCATGGACGCAAAATAATCGGACGCGGTGCAGGCATTGGTGAATTTCGTCTTGTAATTCAGATTCCTGATCAGGCGATATTTCTCTCCCCGCACCGTACGAATTGCATACGCATCGGAACCATTGTGAATGCCACGGGTAGTCATTATTCCATACACATAATCCTTATGATGATCGGTTTTTCCCTCGAGTACGGGGACAAAACTCGTTCCGTCCAAATCCGGAATCGGGTCACCACCCGCGGCATCGATCAATGTGGGAGTGACATCCACATACTCCACCATCGCATTGGTGACGGACCCCGGTTTGACGTGGCCGGGCCAGCGAACGATCATGGCCGATTGCAGGCCGTTTCCGTAGCAGGTCCATTTGGCAAAGGGGAAAGCGTTTCCCTGTTCCGTGACAAGCATTACCAGGGTGTTCCCGGCCAGTTTATATTGGTCCAGCAGTTGCAAAACCTTCCCCACCTGCCCGTCAAAATAGGTAATCTCGGCGAGATAATGACTGAAATCCTCCCGAACCTTCGGGGTGTCCACGATATAGGGAGGCAACTTGATTTTCTCCGGCGGATAGACTGAAGAATCACCCTTGTCCCAGGGTGTGTGCGGTTGGTTGGAACAGACAAACAAACAGAACGGTTTTTTTTCCCGGATGCCTTCAGAAAAAAGACCTTCGATTTTTTCCATATCCGGAATCCTGCCATCCGTGTATTCAAAAGGAAACACACTCCGGGGTCCAATGTGTCTTTTGCCGGACAGCATGAGCCGGTAACCCAGCGGCCTGAGGTAGTGAACAATGCTTTTCACCCCGGGATTGGCATGGGTGTGATTCGGATAGGCGCCGCTTTTCACGGGATAAATGCCCGTGTAAATATTGTGACGCGTCGGGGAGCACATGGGCGCCGCCTGGAAACATCGCTCAAATTTCATGCCCTCCAGAGCCAGTCTGTCAAGGTTCGGAGTAAGGGCCTGTCCGCCGTAGCAACTGACATCGCGAAAGGTGCAGTCATCTGCAATAATAAACACCAAATTTGGTTTTCCCCGTGCCTGTTTTTCCCGTGCCTGTAAGAGGTAATTCTGCTCCCCGGAGATTGCCAGGACCCACAGGAACAGCACCGTCCTGACAATCTTCAACTTCCTACCTGGCGTTTCGATCATGGGTTGGGATTGGTTCTTCCGTGGGTTTTGGTTCTGTTGCAAACAGACGGGGAATTGGCCACGGCACTATCGATTATTTCGGCCACAACGGAAATTCTTTTTTCGGGATTCGGGATTCGGGAAATTCATTTTCAACGCTGCATGGAAGCTCCATAAAAAAACTCAGGAATCGCAATCGGGTTGTGGAAGGAAATGCATTCCTGGCCGCCCCTCCCCTGTTGGATCAGGGCTCCTCGTTCCGTGATGCGGCCCGCTTTCGCTTGTCGCCCGGAATGGGAACTGCCGAGATCAGCCCCCGTGTGTAATCGGATTGTGGATTTCCCACCACATCCGAAGTGAGCCCCGCTTCCTCCACTTTTCCATTCCGCATCACCACCACCCTTTCACAAATTCGTTTTACGACCGATAGATCGTGGGAAATAAACAGATAGGAAAGGCCCAACTTATCCTTCAACTCCATGAGAAGATCGATCACCTGTGCCTGAATGGTCACGTCAAGGGCGGACACGGCCTCGTCGCAAACGACAAAGCGGGGATGAACGGCCACCGCTCTCGCGACACAAATGCGCTGGCGCTGGCCACCGGAAAATTCATGGGGATATCGGTTCATGGTGTCGGCTTCCAAACCCACTTCTTCGAGCCAGTGAGCGGCAAAATCTCTACGACTTCCCTTGATCATTCCGTGCTCCAGGGGGCCCTCAGTCAAAATATCCAAAATCGTCAGCCTGGGGTTCAACGAGGAAAACGGATCCTGAAAGATCATCTGCAAATGCCGCCGAAACGGTCGCATCCCGCGATAACTCAAATCGACGAGGTTCTGTTGCTCAAACAGCGCCTCCCCTTCCCTGGCCTTTTCCAATCCCAGAATGGTCCGGCCCAACGTTGTCTTTCCACTCCCTGATTCACCGACCAGACCGAAGCATTCGCCGGGAAAAATGTCCAGTGAAACGTCGTCGACCGCTTTCACCCAGCCCACCACATGGGCGAAAACTCCTCTCTTTACGGGGAACCACGTTTTGAGGTTCTTGACCTCAATGACGGGCTGTTCATTTTCGACGGGCTCACGGCTTTCCAGGGGTTCGTCCGTCAGTCTCGGGACAGCTTCCAGCAGGGTGCGGGTGTATTCTTCTTTGGGTTCGTGAAAAATCTGATCCACTCCGCCCCTTTCCACAATGTCACCGTTTTTCATTACCAGAACGCGATCCGACAACTCCCAAATCACGCCCATGTCGTGGGTAATGAAAAGGATGGCCGTGTCATCTGATTTCATTTCCAGAATCAGATCAAAAATCTGCGACTGCAGAGTCACATCGAGAGCCGTGGTTGGCTCATCCGCGATAATGAGCTTGGGCCTGAGGATCAGAGCCATGGCGATCATGGCCCGCTGTCTCATACCACCGGAAAACTGAAAGGGCAGGGCCCGGGCCCGCTGGACGGGATCGGGAATCCCCACCTTATCGAGCCACTCAACGGCGCGATCCCATGCTTCTCTTTTGCTGGTCTCGGGATGATGAATCCGAACCACCTCAGCCAGTTGATCTCCCACCTGATGCAGGGGCGAAAGAGCTGTCATCGGTTCCTGGAAAATCACCCCGATATCGTTGCCCCGAATCTCTCGCAGCTCGTCGATGGGTAGTGCGAGAAGGTTGCGATTTTCGAACATGATTTCGCCACTCTCAATCTGACCGGGCGGACAGGGTATCAATCGGAGAATCGACATCGCACTCACCGATTTTCCGCTTCCCGATTCGCCGACCAGACCGACGATTTCCCCTGGCATGATATCAAAGGAAATGTGATTGACCGCGGGAATCCTCTTCCCTTCCACGTCAAAGGAAACGGTCAAATCTTTGATATTGATTAACGGTTCGGGCATGGTCTAGATCAATTGATTTTCGTTTCTGGGATCGAACGCCGCCCGGACGCCTTCGCCGATGAAAATACCCAACAGGCTGACCACCAGCAGAGCCGAGGCAGGGTAGAGCACCAACCACCACGCATAAGGGTAAATCCGGGCCTGTTCCAGCAAATTGCCCCAACTCGGAGTTCCGGGAGGTAGTCCGAATCCGAGAAAGTCGAGGGCCGTCAATGCAAAAATGGCCCCTACCAACTCGAAGGGAAAAAAGGTAATCACCGGCACCAGAGCATTGGGCAAAATCGTCCGGAACATGATCTTCCATCTGCCGATCCCCATGACCCGGGCCTACTCCACGAAGGGAAGTTTCCTGAGACGCAAAAATTCCGCCCGCATGTAAATGGACATCCCGATCCAGTTAAAAATCCCGTAAACGAACAGCAACAGGAAAAACCCGCGTCCATAGATCGAACTGAGAAGAATCATGATAAACAGGAAGGGCATCGCCGACCACACTTCCGTGAGGCGCTGCCCCACCAGATCGATGCGCCCCCCGAAATATCCCTGAATTGATCCCAAAAGAATTCCAATGGCAAAGGTCAGCATCACCAGAGCAATGGCGAAGATCAATGCAATTCGGGTGGCATAAAGAATCAGCACCAACACGTCTCGACCGCTTTCATCAAGACCCAGAGGATGGTTTTTGACGGCCCGAAACGGGAACGAAATGGTCTCCCGTTGAAAATCCACCGTGATCCGCCCCTGTTTGGTGTTCAATTCCAGTTTTTCTACCTGGACGGAGAGAGCTTCTTTCGCCCGATCCAGAACGAGCCTCTTATCCAGTTCGTTGAGGCCCTCCCAGAGGGCAGGAGGTTTTCCCGAGAATTCCATGTCCCGATTCAGGATGCCGGACTGAGCCCTTTCGGCTTCCACCGCTTCCCGCAAAGTCAGCCTTACCAGTTTCGGGGCACTGTTGCGAGGCCGATAGGCACTGAGACTCCAGGCCACCTTGGGTTTTTTCACTATTTTCCGGAGGGCGGGTGCGGTCTGGTTGTGAAACCGGGCGACAACGGCTGCCTTAACCGCATCGGGTACCATGAATGTTTCCGTCTCCATCGGCTTCCGCCGCAGTGCTCCTTCCGAGGCTACCCCGTAAAAACCGGCGGCGTTTCGGCTACGCTGAATGTTCAGATTTGAATCCACATCAATGGTCGCGACCCGCGGCACTCTTTTCAACGTCACCACGAGTGTCTTGTCGATCTCAATATCGCTCGCCCGGAGGGATTCTTTCGAACCAAAACGAATGATCGGCCACCACATCCAGTTCGCTTTGTCCGAAGCAAACAGCGGGCTTTTCTCCAGAGTTTTGTAGCGGGGACGGGTCATTTTTCCAGAACCCGTGAAGGCGTCGTCGGGATAAAACTTCACCACGGGAAAAAATATCCTGCCCCTGCACTTGACCACGAGCGGCTTTTCGTTTGCCAGAAAGTTGGAAAAAAGACTGGTGACAAAAATCAACAAAAGAAGAATCAGCGACCATTTGGCGCGTTTAATTTTCCCGAACCGCTTCAGGCGACGGCGCGTGTTGGGATCCAGAATACTGACAAATCGTTGAAACATGGATCAGGCTGTCAGAAGTCTTTTCCGAAACTGATTCGGGGATCGACAAGGATGTAGCAGAAGTCTGAAAGGATACGACCCAGCATTCCCGCAATGGAGGTCAGAGCCACAATTCCCATAAAGACTCTGTAATCCCTTCCCATGATCGCATCGAGACTCAGAAGGCCGATACCGTTGATGTCAAAAACGCGCTCGATCAGCACCGAACCCGCAAACATGATGGAGAGGATCCCCCCGATCCCAGTGACAATGGGAATGACGGCATTTCTCAGGGCGTGTCCCCAGATGACCCGCCTCACGGCGCCGCCTTTCGCCAAAACGGTGCGAACGTAATCCTGCCCGATCTGATCAAGGAGCGAATTCTTCATCAGTAGGGTGAGGACCGCAAAGTTCCCGATCACGTAACACAGGACCGGCAGAAACATGTGTTCCACCTGATCCTGCACCTTTTGTTGAAAAGAAAAATTTTCCCAACCTTCGGATCGGAATCCACCAATGGGGAAAAAATCCCAGAAACCATCCACCGTCCCGCAAAACAGCGTTTTCAAAATCATCCCGAAGGCAAAAGCAGGAATCGCATACAGTGTCAGGACCACCACCGAGGAAAACACATCAAAGGGTTTCCCATTTCTCAATGCCTTGGCGATGCCCAGCGGAATGCAGATCAGGTAGGTCAAAATGAATCCCGGAATTCCGAAAGTCAGAGAAATCGGGAATCGTTCTTTTATCAACTGCCACACGGTCTTGTTGTTGTATTTGTAGGATTCCGCCTGCAATCCAAGTTTCTTGGGTCCGAGCCAGTCCCAATATTGGACCAGCAGAGGCTTATCAAATCCGAAATCTTTTTTGATCGCCGCCAGTTGCTCATCGGACAGGTTAGCCACCACTCCCGTTCCTCCGCCTCCCGCTTCGCCGCTTCCGAGTCCCCGCATCCGGGACAGGTATTGCTCAAGTGGTCCTCCCGGAACTGCCTGGGTGATGGCGAAACAAAGAAAAGTGATGCCCAGAAATGTCGGGATAATCAACAGCAAGCGGCGAACAAAGTAGCTGAAACGTTCCATGGTTGAAATCAGAAAAGGGTGGCTCGACCCAGGGAACCTGACCCGGCTATTTCATGGACTTTACGTCGCGAGCCGTCGTGAGCGTGATTCCGCCAGGGCGTTGGAAGATTTTTGTGCAGAACTGTAGGGGAACAACCTGTCCAGACAAGAATGGCGCGGAACCCAGGCAGAATGGGGGGCAACAGGATGCAGCAGCAAAGTTCATGAAATATTGGTTGTAAACTATTGCCG
>Ga0114931_10006887_pt1 | contig 13945 bp, 10 predicted proteins | sample 2SBtaG_FD_89579 | JGI IMG/M metagenome (GOLD analysis project Ga0114931, IMG submission 89579) | Deep subsurface microbial communities from Kolumbo volcano to uncover new lineages of life (NeLLi) - 2SBTROV14_V59a metaG | ecosystem: Environmental > Aquatic > Marine > Volcanic | place: Kolumbo...
CCCCCCGTAAAGAGACGACCGGTTTGCATCATCTGGTGGCCGGTATCGTGGACGGCAGCTGCGGTGTGAAAACAGGATCGCACCAACGAAAATTTGTCGGAGAGCTTGGCGTGCCTCGGAAAGATTTCGCTGATGAAGAAATCTTTCGCCTTCGTGGAGATTTGTTGGAACGGCCCTCGAATCTCTGCGGGGGCTTCGGGCTTCATGTCCCAAGTGTCGAGCTGACTGGGAGCACCGAGATTGAAGATCATGATCGCCGACTTTTTATCGTCCGCATTCTTGTTTTGTTTTTTTTGTGCGGCGAGTGTTGTGTTCAAGTCTGCCAGAGTGAAACCGAGAGCACTCAGCGCACCCACATGCAGAAAATCCCGTCGCCCCAAACCGTCACAGGTATGAAGCTTACCTTCCGCGTTGAACGAAAGCATCGTCGCTCCTTTCTTATGCAGCTATGATGCGATGGAGAAGATCGAATTCTCACTTGAAACCGAAGCAAACCGCTTCTTGGGAGGATCGATTTCTGTAAGAATTTTAACACTCCCTCTCGTTGCAAACAAGAAGATCGACGGGGAGAGGGAAGATATTCCATCTGCTGACCAAACAGTTCCCATAGCGTGATCCACTTGCAATTGGCAGGAACATGGAAATTTCAGTTGCATCAGCCGGTGGACAAACTGTCTAACAAGACTCTGGAAAATCGTGAAATTCATTTGACCTTGTGTATTGTATCCGCTAAGATGGGGTGTTGAGAAGATGGAGAAAATTTCCATCGATTCTTCGCCAACACGTTTTTTGATTTCATATCATCCATGTTCGTTTCGAGAAAGATGGGAGCGCACCGTGAATCGTCAACGTAAACACCAGAGAGGTTTTACACTCATCGAACTTCTGGTGGTCATCTCCATTATTGCCATTTTAGTCGCTTTGTTATTACCGGCTGTGCAAAAGGCCCGCGAAGCGGCACGTCAAACTCAATGTTCCAACAATCTTCATCAGATTGGGCTTGCTCTGTTGAATTATCACAACGACTTCAGAATGTTTCCGCCGGGACAGATTGCCAATCGGTTTGTCGGTGTGAGATTCGGAGATGATCCATTCAATCCGAACAATCTGAAAATGAGCGATCCTCGAGAAGGTACGGTGGGGTTGAACGACACGCTCCAACCTGTGGGGACTCAAACCGGGTTGGGTTTGCATGGAACGAGTTGGATGCTTCACATTCTTCCCCAGCTTGAACAGAAAAATTACTTCGATCAATGGGATTTCCGCAAGAACGTTCGTTTGAACGGGGAAGTGGAGCTCATCGATCTTAACCACAGCGCCGATTTCATCCGCACTCCCGCGCAGATTGATTTCCCTTTTTACTATTGCCCCACACGTCGAAATAAAATGAAAGCCAATGGCGAGTTTTCGGGATTGTTACGCGTGAATGTGAACTGGACAAAGGGAGGCAACGACTACGCCGGATGTATCGGCTCGGGTTTGGGTTGGTTGACGACTCAGAACGGTCATAAAGGCACGTTCGATTTGACACCGCTCCAGATGTTCGATTTTAATCGCAATCGGTTGGATTTGATCGGTCAAACGAGGCTGCCCAACCCCATCGACGTCGGTATTTTTTATGTCAACAGCAGCGTTCGCATAGCCGATATTAGTGACGGAACATCCATGACCATTATGGTCGGCGAACAGGATAAGCTGACCGAACGGAACGTCAACGATATTCGCGACTTCGATTTTACAGACAACACATTGCGCAGTGCAGACGGTTGGGCCTGGGGTGGAGCGGCGACGCTTTTCAGCACACGCATCGGACCTAATAAACGTGTGCATTTCGATGGTGCAGGCAGTGCACATCCCCAGGTGGTTCACTTTTTATTCGCGGACGGTGGAGTACGAAAAATCAGCGAGAACATCGATATTTTTCAATATCGAAACTTGGGTAACAGAATCAACGGTCAACCGGTCGAAGCGATTGGAAATTAATCCGTATTCCGAACGCGGATTCGTGAACACAAATTTGGAAGATCGACAAAGTCTGGAGTTTCTCTCGATCTCCAGACTTTTTTTCTGGAATAATTGAGACTATGAGTACAAGTTCATAGCATAATCGTTTTCAAGGGATTCCGAAATTCGGTCTGTCGTTCCTAATTTCGGATTCGATTTGACGAAAGAATCACAAATTTATGACGATTCGGTTCGCGTGTCGATGCGGAAAAAAATTAAAAACCGCTGACGATAAAATCGGTCGAAAAATTCTTTGCCCAGACTGTGGAAGCCCAGTTGTCGTCCCGGAGAAAAACACCGTGACAATGGCGAGTCTGCCCGAGATCAAATCGGCAGTCGTCACCTCTTCCACTGCGGGAGAATTATTGCGCCAGTCGTCCGCTGCTTCAAAAAGGACACAATCCGAACGCGAACTCGAAAAATCGCTCGATCAAAAAACTCCCTGGATTACTCGGGATCAGCTCAGGCAAGTTTTAACCGCTGTTGTACCCGGAGTCATCGGTCTTTTCCTCATCTGCTGGTTGGTGTACTGGATGGCGAGTAAGGTTACGGGTGAGAGTTTACAATATCCTCCTTTAGCCAGAGTCACTGGCGTTGTGAAGTTGAACGGAAAACCCTTAGTTGGAGCGACCATCGAGTTTCAGCCGTTCGATAGGACGGTTCCAGACGGCACATTGAAAATCGCCTCTTCTGCAGGCAAAACGAATTCCAAGGGCGAGTACGAAATCTACTACACAAACGATGTCAGAGGAGCCTACGTTGGCAGGCACCGTGTGACGATCAAAAAAAACGACCCGGAAACAGCCAAAGAGATCGTCCCTTTAATTTATAATCTCAGAACGGAAGAGATTAGAGAAGTCAAGGACGAGCATAACGAATTCAATTTCGACCTGACTGGTCAACCTCCCACCTCTGGAAGAGCAAGAAGAAAAAGAGGGGCGAAGCGCAGACGGAAATAACACGATTTTTGAATTCGACCATGTTAGCCACCAAGCCACTTTCTAACTCTCGCTTGCCCGGTTTCTTTTCCTTTCTGGAGCATCTCCACGCAGGCTGCTGGGCTTCCAGAGTCACCCTTTTTCGTAGGGTCGATAACGGTTAAACTACTGCTCTCAAGATTTTTCCTGTTTCCAGCACCCAGTCGGTTCGACACTCCATGACAGAATCTCAAATGCAGGAACCTGCGACTTCCACCGCTCTTGACAACGGAGGTGCACCCCTCGAACCGATGGACCCTCAACTCAAGAACATTCAGCCGGGTGGTGGTTGGGTCATCAAGATGGAACTCACCTGGGGAAAACTTCGCCGCAGGTATCTGAAGACTTTTCGAAAACGTTACCTGGAGAAAATGCAAGGACTGCGTCAGGGAGAGTCGAACGGCTGCCCGCATGAAGTTCTCGATCCCCGCGATGTCAAAATTTATCGCAATCAGGAAGGCTGGCACTGGAAAAAGGCTGACGATCCTTTCGAATGGCGAAACAACCTGCCGTTCGTTCGAGAAGGATTGGCGGAACTGTTCGTGTTGGGGGGTGGAAGTTTTTTTTTGGCGGGATTCATCGCAAGTTTGTTTGCGTCGCAGGATTTTGGAATCGCCTGGCAAATCGCGGGCTGGTTGATTTCGGGTGTTTTTTCCGCCGTCGGTTTTCTGATTGTCTGGTTTTTCCGCAATCCCAAACGGAAGATTCCGAAGGACACCCAGCTGGTGGTCTCACCTGCCGACGGGAAAATCGTCACTCTCGAAGAGATCGAGCACGACGAATTCATCGAAGGACCGGCGATGCTGATTGGCATTTTTCTTTCAATCGTCAATGTGCATATCAACCGTATGCCTATTTCCGCTAGAGTCATTGGACTCTCCTACAAACAGGGAAAATGTCTGAATGCGTTACGCCCTGAATCGGCACGCGAAAACGAACAACTTGCCGTGAGAATTCAAGGAGATCAAATACCGCATCGTCGCATGACCATTCGACAAATCACCGGCGCGATTGCCCGGCGAATCGTCAACTGGCAAAAACCGGGGAACCGTTTGCAGAAAGGCGAAATCTTCGGCATGATCAAACTCGGCTCCCGCACGGAACTCATCGTTCCCCGAGACGATTCGCTCGAATTAAAAGTGCAACTGGGAGACAAAGTGAAAGCGGGTTCATCCGTCGTCGCGAGTTATATTTCGCCAGAATCTTCGCCTTGATGGAAGAAACAACCCTTATTGCAATTTGATTTCCGAAGTGAAAGACCATGAAGAAACCGCGCCTCTTTGCCGTTCTACCGACCATGCTCACTCTCGGGAATGCAGTCTGCGGGTTCGGTGCGATTACGTTTGCGGCGAAAGTCGGCCCCACCGCAACCTACGGAAACGAACTCTTCATTGCCGGATTGTTAATTTTCGCGGCGATGATCTGCGATATGCTCGACGGATCGGCAGCCCGCTGGACGAATCAGGTATCGGATTTTGGCGGACAACTCGACAGTCTCTGCGATGCGATCAGTTTCGGTATCGCCCCTGCGTTTCTGATGATTCAATTCACAAACCATTCCAATATCAAATACCAGGCGTTCCAGCCGATTTTTAGTTATCCCGATCGATTATTATGGGTGATCTCGGCGTTGTTTCTCATTTGTGCGTTATTACGTCTTGCCCGCTTTAACGTTGAGACCGACGAGGAAGATGCGCACGATTCCTTCAGCGGTTTACCGTCGCCGGCAGCAGCCGGGTTAGTCGCATCCTTTCCGATTGCGCTCTCTGGTCTCAGGGGACTGGCCAGAGAGACAGAATCTCAGGAAATCGCGGTCTGGTTAATTCCCGCTGCTATAATTTCTCTCCCCTTATTCACCTTTGTAGTCGCCTGCCTGATGGTTTCCCGCATCCGTTATCCTCATGTGTTTACGAAACTGTTTAGCGGGTTACGCAGCCGTAGGCATTTGATTTTGTTGGTCTTCTCCATCATGACCATCCTTCTGGTACCCGAAATGGCGATACCGCTTGTTTTTCTCTACTTCGCATTCAAGCCTCCTATCCATGCTTTGGGGCTGGATATTTTAGAGAGACGGAAAACGAAAAAAGCGGGTGCATGAATTCGTTCAATCTTCAAGCCGCGTTGGATTGTGAATCGTCTTCGGCTTTGGGCGGGGCGATGCTGCGCGTCGTGTCGCCACTTCGGGTTTTCAAATCGAACAGACCGAATATTTCTTCTGCGTTCATGCTTAGCGAGAGATTCGATTCCGACGGGTCGCCCAGAATTTGTTCGAACAACGCACGTTTCTGTCGGAGTACTTTATCGATTCGTTCCTCGATCGTGCCTCGGGAAATGAACTTGGTGACGATGACTTTCGATTTCTGCCCAATACGATGCGCCCTGTTAATCGCCTGATCTTCCACAGCGGGATTCCACCAGCGATCATAAAGAAAAACGTAGCCCGCGAACTGCAGGTTGAGACCCACCGCCCCCGTGCCGTAACTCATTAACAATAGATGACTGTCCGGATCTTCTTCGAATCGTTTCAAAATGGGTTCGCGTTTTTTAGAAGGAACACCGCCGTGATAGATGAGTGATCCACATTGCGGGAGTCGTTGCCTGAGTCTTTCAGAAATCCAGTCGAGGCAGCGAGTCCACTGGCTGAAAAGGATCGCCTTTCCGCCCGAGTTCGAGATTTCTTCCATGTTGACAGCGAGTCGGTCGAGTTTTGCGCTCTCGCCGGTGAGCGGGTCGAAATTGGTAATCTGTTTGAGTCGCAACACTAACTCGAAAACGTGCGAAATCGAAATCGATTCGCCCATCTCGTTAAGATGAATAACCCCATCTTTCTCGGCGGTTGTGTAAGCCAACTGCTGAGCGGGATTCAAATCGAGGTATTCGTCACGGTCGAGCCGTTCTGGGAGATCCTTAAGAACGAGATTTTTAGTGCGTCTTAAAATGTAATCGCTGGCGAGTTTGCTGAGTTGTCTCAAGTCGGGGGTCGCCCATTGCGGAACGACTTCGAGGAACTCCATCAATGAAACCAATTCTTCGGGACGGTTCTCGATGGGGGTTCCGGTCAGCGCCCAACTGCGTTTGCGAGGAATTTCTTTCGCAACCCGGGCGGTTTTGGCATCGCGGTTTTTAATGCGCTGGGCTTCGTCGAGAACCACGAGATCGAACTTCGAAAGTTCTCCCTCGATCTCGTCGAAGTCGCGAGCTAAAAGTTCGTAATTCGCGACTCGCAGTGGAATGTTCTCAATGGTCCATAACATTTTTCGGCGGACCGCATCGCCTTCTATCGTTACGACAGGAATCTCTTCCGCCCAGAGTTTTAGTTCGCGTTGCCAGTTGGGAATCAACGGTTTGGGGCAGATGATGAGGGTACGACGAAGTTGGCCGCTGCGGAGAAGCAACCGAATCGCCGTGATCGATTGCATCGTTTTTCCCAACCCCATTTCGTCGGCAAGCAAGGCAGACTTTTGCGAGAACAACCAACTGATTCCCTCATACTGGAACTCGAATGGTTCGAAGGGGAGTACCAGTTCCTGGCCGTTCAACCACGATTCGATGGGGGGCTGCAAGAGATAGAACAAACGGTCTTCCAACGAAATGGCATCTTTGGGGGGGTTGAGACGTGTCAGTTTCTTTCGCCGTTTGGAAAGTTCCTGCTGCCCAGATTTCTCGCGATGTTTCGCTTCCCACGGTTGATTTCCCGGGGGAGCATCATCCCGCGGTGGATCTTCTTCCTTTTTCTTCGTGAAGAACTGCGTTCCTTCGGGGAATGTCATGCCGAACGTCGTGACCAGTTGAGTCCGAACAGACCATCCCTGCCGAAAGTTGGCGGAAGGAGTCAGCGAAATCTCCTGGGCTTCGAAATGGGGTTTTCGGTTGAGCGCGCTGTTCATTCCCGATGCGAATATTTTGGCATCCGGTAGTGGGATATTCCGAATTTGAATGGTGTGAATTCTCTGTTCTGTATTCGTTTCAAAACTCTCGATACGATTCGATTCGCTGTCATTCACCGTTCAACTTCCTGAAAAGCTGTTTTGACTGGTTTGGGTGAAACGGTTGGCTTCCCTGAGTGCTTCACGAACTCGCTCGAACGGTTCGCAAAGGTCGGCGTGTTCTGGTAATTTCTGCGAGATTTCTTCGAAGCGATTCGCATCGGATCGATGTTCGGAATGATATCGCAACGTTCTTCCACGCCAGGTACTCGTTGTCTGTGTGGTGATTGCGCCCTGTGTTTTGGCGACTTCTTCGACTGTCAACACCGGGATTCTCACGAACTGCCTGACTTCGAGAGCGATTTCCTGATCGGTCACCAGCAGGTTCGGTTTGACGGAAACTTTCTGGAATAACGATTGCCCGATCAACTCTGCAATCAAATACGATTTCAGTGTCGGGCCGAATAATATCGCCTGAGTCTTATTGGCGGAAACGGGACTGGTACACTGGAATTCGAGAGGCTTCCCGTATCTATCGGTCACCAGCAAACCACCGACAATTTCCTTTTCGGCGAGTTCGATTGTCGTAAAAAACCCGATCGACAGTGGTGTGGCTTGGGTCTCGTCGGTCATTCCACAAGTGTCCTGGTGTCGATGATCTGAAGTCGTTAGAACAGGGGGATCATAGCGCAGTTCTGCACTGTTTTGATCGACTCGTCAAAGTTGGAACTTGAACCTCGAAGCCAACCGATTCGATTGCAAGCAAGAGAATGCCACCAGCGTAGCGTCAAACTAATTTCCTCATTGTTTTCCAAGTGATTTTTTTCATTCCTCGAAATCGCTTTCGTCATTGAGAACTGATGGAACAGGGTGTTCTAGGGGATTTGCGGCAATAGGAATGACCCAGAATGACGGGACTTCCGAAATCGAGCCTACGAATTCAGACTTTTCCCTCCAGAAAAAACTATCCAACAGAAGAGGAAATATTTTCGTAAGTCCTTATACCACAGAGGAATCGGTTGAGACACAACAAATAGAAGCTCTTGTCAGACACCGATTATTCCGATATTATCGATAAAGCAAGCTGTTCGGGCAGTCCGAACGCAAGAACAACAATCACACGACTAAAGACTGGATCGAGTCTATGAAATTACGAACTCCTTCACGTTCCGGAAGCGTACTCATCCTGATGATGGGTGGCTTGGTGGCGACATCGTTCTTCGCGCAGCAGTATGCCAAGGCTAATTCCGACGAGTCCACCACCGCCAAACTTGTGGCGAGGATGATCTCTCGTTTCCATGTGAAGCAGGAGGAGATCGACGACGAGAAATCCGCCAAAATGCTGGATCGATATCTCGATCAGTTGGACCCTCAAAAACTGTACTTCATGCAGTCCGATATCGACGAATTCAATAAGAGCAGGACCGATTTGGACGATCAGGTCAAAGAAGGAAACGTCGAATTCGGTTCGATCGCGTTCGCCAAAATGAGAAAAAAAGCGAACGCCCGCTACGATCAGGCAGACAAATTGATCGACAGCGATTTCGATTTCACCAAAGACGAATCGTATTTTATCGATCTCAAAAAAAGGACCTGGGCCAAAACCGAAAAAGAGATGCGCGAGCGCTGGCGTAAGCGGATGAAATCGCAAGTGCTCGCACTGAAACTTCAAAAAGTGAAGCTCTCCAAAATTCGCGAACAACTTCACACCCGTTATAAAAACTTTAGACGTACGTTAAGTCAGACCGAAAAACATGAAATACTCGAACTTTATCTTTCTTCGTTAACACATTCGTACGATCCCCACTCTTCCTATATGTCAAAAGAAACGTTGGAAGATTTCCAGATTGCAATGCGGCTTCAATTGCAGGGAATTGGTGCGACCCTGGGAAGCAAGGACGGTTATATCACCGTGGCTTCGATTGTCGAAGATGGTGCAGCCTATAAAGACGGTCGTCTGGAGGTGAACGATAAAATCATTGGCGTCGATAAAGGCGACGGAAAGATGGTCGATACCGTCGAAATGAAAACCAGCAAGGCAGTCCGCCTCATTCGTGGAAAAGCCGAAACCCCGCTCGTACTCAAAGTCAAAAAATCGGAAACCGCAAAAAAAGGGAAACCCGGTGAAGTGGTTCTGATTGATCTGATTCGAAAAGTTATCGAAATCAAATCGGCGGAAGTGAAAGGGCGAATCATCAAGTCTCCCAGTCGGCTCCACGGTAACAAGGCACGCATCGGAATCGTCAACATTCCCTCGTTTTACCGCGATTTCGAAGGTGCCCGGCTCGGCGTGAAAAATTTCAGAAGTACGTCGCGAGATGTTCTAAAGGTATTGAAAGAGTTCCACGAAAAAGGTGGCGTGGATGGCATCGTCATCGATTTGCGACACGACGGCGGCGGTGCTCTCGCCGAAGCGATCGAGGTTTCCGGGTTGTTCATCGACAAAGGGCCAATCGTGCAGGTCAAGGAACTTACCGGAAAAATCCGTGAGTTCAAAGACCTCGATCAAGGGGTCGCCTATTCCGGTCCGCTCCTGGTGTTGGTAGATCGCATGTCTGCATCGGCTTCGGAAATTTTCGCCGGGGCGATTAAAGATTATCATCGTGGAATCGTCGTCGGCGACAAATCCACTCATGGTAAAGGAACCGTGCAAAACGTACTTCCCGTCGCGAGATTTTTCCAGCGAGACAACAGTAATTCTCGTGGAGCACTCAAACTTACGATCAACCAGTTCTATCGCGTCAACGGCGACAGTACTCAAAATCGAGGTGTCAGATCCAATATCGTTCTCCCTTCGCTTTACGATCACATGGAGCTTGGAGAATCGTTTTTGGATAACGCGCTCGCTTTCGATCACATTCGGGAAGCTGATTTCGACAAGGTCGATTATATCACACCGAAAATCGTCGAGACGCTGAAAAAGTCGAGCAAAGATAGGGTGATGAAGAGCAAAAAGTTCCAGAAACTCATACACGATATCAAAGAGTTCGATCGTCGAAAAAATCGAAAATATGTGTCGCTCAACTACAAGGTTCGTTTGAAAGAGCAGGAAGAATTGAAAAAAGACGACGACGAATCTTCAAAAAAGAAAATCGAGAACCAACAGAATGACAAAGAAAAACCCATCTTCGATCAAAACTACTACAACGACGAAGTGCTTTCGATCACACTCGAATACGCGGAATTGTTGAGAAACCGCAAAACTGCAAAAAAATAATCGTTTCCAATCGACGAGATCTTAAATTCAGCACCCGAGTCGTCATCCTGACGAATCGGGTGTTTTCGTGGGTCGAATCGTTCTTTCCGCGCGGAATTCCCGGTTAAAAGAACACAGTCTCTCGACCGTTTCGAGATCGCCCCCTAAGATAAAGTCATGCCCGCGATCCAAGTCCATAGTCTTTCCAAAACCTACCGCGTCTTTCGCAAAAAAGAAGGACTTTTTGCATCCGTCAAAGGGTTGTTCCATAGAGAATATACCGAAATCCAGGCGGTCAAAAAGGTCTCGTTCTCCATCGAACATGGCGAGATGCTGGCCTTTCTCGGTCCCAATGGTGCCGGGAAAACGACAACGCTCAAACTGCTTTCCGGACTGATTTACCCAAGCGGTGGCGAAGCAACTGTTCTCGGCCATATCCCCTGGAAAAGAGAAAACGCCTACCGCCGAAGATTTTCTCTGGTGATGGGTCAGAAAAATCAGCTCTGGTGGGATTTACCCGCTCAGGAATCGTTCAGCCTGCATAAGGAAATCTATCGCATCGAGACCGATCGATTCCAAAGACGCATGGACGAATTGACCGATCTTCTTGAAGTCAAATCGTTAATCGGTCAGCCGGTGCGAGAACTTTCCCTGGGCGAGCGAATGCGGATGGAACTGATCGCCGCGCTGTTACACAGTCCCGATGTGCTGCTGTTGGACGAACCGACCATCGGCCTCGATGTCGTCTCGCAAAGAAAAGTCCAGGAGTTTCTCAAACACTACCAGACGACGCAAAACATCACAGTGATTCTCACCAGCCATTACATGAAGGATGTCGAAGCACTTTGCAAACGCGCTGTCATCATCAACGAGGGTGAAATCCAACACGACGGGCCTTTGGAAGAAATCGTCGAACGTTTCAGTCAATTTAAAAACATCGAGTTGCAATTCGCCGGTGCAGACATTCCTGCAAACCTCGAACGATTCGGCACAATTATCGAAGCTCGACCTCCGCGCGTGAAATTGGAAGTCCCTCGGAATCAAATACCCGAGATTCTGACTGCTCTTCTGGAGGAATACGATATCGAGGATGTCAGTGTCGAAGAACGTCCGCTGGAAGATGTCATTGCGGAGTTTTTCACATCCAACGATTCTGAGTCGAGCGATACCAAACAACCACCCCCTGAAATTGAAGCCGCTCGGAGTTAAGCGATCATGATGGCGACAGCCCGCCTGAACTGGGTGATTCTGAAAACCTGCGTCGAAGAGAGGTTGGTTTATCGTGCGGATTTTGCTTTTGCCACGCTCGTTCGGTTTCTTCCCATCGTCACCCAGATATTTCTCTGGGGTGCGATCTTCGCGGTTCATTCCGACAATCCCCAGCACAAATTAAACAGTTACACCTACGCGAACATGGTGGCTTACTATTTGTTGGCGATGGTGGCACGAGCCTTCTCCAGTATGCCGGGGCTTGCCAATGGAATCGCAAGGGATGTGCAGGACGGCACGATTAAAAAGTATCTCACTCAGCCGATCGATATGCTTGGGTATCTATTCTGGCATCGGGTGGCTCACAAACTCGTTTATTATATGATTGCCACGGTACCGTTTTTGCTTGTCTTCTTTTTGTGTCGTAGTTACTTTGGGGCTTTACCCGACGCTCCGATTATTCTCGGATGGGTGTTCTCGCTGATGTTTGCGTTTCTTATCGGATTTCTGCTGGAATCGCTGATCGGCCTGATTTCGTTCTGGTTTTTGGAAGTCAGCTCGTTACTTTTCATTTATATGATGCTCAATTATTTTCTCTCAGGACACATGATTCCGCTTGACTGGCTTCCGTCACCTCTTGGCGACTGGGTACAACTTCTTCCTTTCAAGTATCTGGCATATTTTCCCGCAGCGATTATGCTGGATCGTTATGAAGTCGGTGAACTTTACCGCCAACTGGGAATCGAACTCTGCTGGATCGTCGGACTTCTCATTGCAAACCGCATCGCCTTCCACCGAGGCACAAGAAGATACGGAGCCTTCGGCGGATGAACGACATTAGCCCCCGGTGAACACACCGGGGGCCGAACCGGAACCCGCCTCCAAACCTCCCCCCCGTGTATTCACGGAGGGCTATATGAATTTTTCAAAACATGACCGAAGAAAAAGAACAAAAAGAACAACACATCGACTTCATTCGTCAAATTGTCATCGACGACAACGCCTCCGGCAAATGGGAAGGACGTGTCCACACACGGTTTCCCCCCGAACCTAACGGCTACTTGCACATTGGACATGCGAAATCCATCTGTTTGAACTTCGGTCTTGCGCAGGAATTCGGCGGGCAGTACAACCTGCGCTTCGACGACACCAACCCCACGAAGGAAGAAGCCGAGTACGTCGATGCCATCAAAGAAGATATTCGCTGGCTCGGTTTCGATTGGGAAGACCGCGAGTACTATGCTTCCGATTATTTCCCACAACTTTACCAATGGGCTGTGCAGTTAATCGAAGATGGCAAGGCTTACGTCGATAGTCGAAGCCTGGGAGAAATTCGCGCGACGAGAGGGACTTCAACAGAACCCGGAGAGTTATCGCCATTTCGTAATCGAACGGTCGAAGAAAACCTCGAACTCTTTTCGAAGATGAAAGGGGGCGAATTCCAAGATGGAGCCCATGTCCTGCGAGCGAAAATCGACATGGCGTCGAAGCACCTCATCATGCGCGATCCCATCATGTACCGCATCAGACACGAAACCCATCACCGCACGGGAAACGATTGGTGCATCTACCCTATGTACGATTTCACCCACGGTCAGTCCGATTCGATCGAGAAGATCACGCATTCCATTTGTACGTTGGAGTTTGAAAATCACCGTCCACTTTACGATTGGTATCTGGAAGTACTGGGAATCTATCACCCGCAACAAATCGAGTTTGCCAAGCTGCATCTTACCTACACCATTGTAGGAAAACGCAAATTGCTGGAGTTGGTGCAGGAGGGACGTGTGGATGGTTGGGACGATCCCCGCATGCCGACAATTCGCGGATTACGACGACGTGGTTACTCTCCCGAAGCGATTCGGAATTTGTGCAATCGAAGTGGTGTGACCAAAGTCGACGGCGTACTCGATATGGTTGTACTGGAAAACCGTCTGCGCGAAGACCTCAACAAACGCGCAAATCGCGTGATGGCGGTGTTGAATCCACTTAAGGTCACAATCACAAATTTTCCCGAAGGCCAGACCGACGAACTCGATGCGGTCAATAATCCCGAGGATGATTCTGCGGGAACGAGAAAAGTTCCCTTCGCGAAAACACTTTTCATCGAACGCGACGACTTTATGGAAGACCCACCCAAAAAGTTTTACCGTCTGGCACCCGGTCGGGAAGTTCGCCTGAGGTATGCCTACTTTGTCACCTGCACTGACGTCGTCAAAGACGAAAACGGTGAAGTGATCGAAATCCTTTGCACCTACGACCCACAAACCCGAGGAGGCAACGCCCCCGACGGAAGAAAAGTCAAAGCGACCATCCATTGGGTCTCCGCTGAGCACGCCTTCGATGCTGAGGTTAGGATTTACGATCACCTTTTCGCGAAAGAAAATCCTCTCAAGACCGAAGAAGGAAAAGACTGGAAAGAGAACCTGAATCCCGATTCGTTGAAGATCCTACAGAACTGCAAACTCGAACCTTCGTTGAAGGATGCAAAACCGGGAGACCGACTTCAATTCGAACGCCTCGGCTACTTCTGCGTCGACAGCAAAAACTCCACACCCGCAAAGCCGGTCTTCAACCGCACGGTGACATTAAGAGACCAATGGGCCAAGCTACAAAAAAAACGCGGGAAGTAG
>Ga0114931_10006888_pt1 | contig 13945 bp, 12 predicted proteins | sample 2SBtaG_FD_89579 | JGI IMG/M metagenome (GOLD analysis project Ga0114931, IMG submission 89579) | Deep subsurface microbial communities from Kolumbo volcano to uncover new lineages of life (NeLLi) - 2SBTROV14_V59a metaG | ecosystem: Environmental > Aquatic > Marine > Volcanic | place: Kolumbo...
AAGTTTGCCACCACCGGTCAGGATTGCCTTGGCGCAAACCGGTTCTATGTCGAGCGCCCCGTTTACGCCGAGCTCTGCCGCCGCTTACCGAGGCCGCGCAGGCGCTAACGCTGGGCCCGGGGATGGACGACCCCGATATCGGCCCGCTGATGAACGAGGCGGCGGTGAAAAAGCAGTAGGCGCATGTCGCCGACGCGCTTGCGCATGGAGCAAAACTCGCCTGCGGCGGCAAGCGCAGCGATCTCGGCCCGCTTTTCTATCAGCCGACGGTGCTCACCGATGTGCCGGATGCGGCAGCCATCATGCGCGAGGAGACCTTCGGCCCGGTCGCGCCGCTGACGCCGTTCGACGCCGAGGCGGAGGTGATCGCGCGCGCCAACGCCACCGAATACGGGCTCATCGCCTATCTGCACAGCGTTGATCCGCGGCGCATCTACCGCATCACGCGGGCGCTGCAGTTCGGCATGGTGGCGGTCAACCGCACCAAGGTGACCGGCGCGCCGATCCCGTTTGGCGGGGTCAAGCAGTCGGGGCTCGGCCGCGAGGGGGCGCGCCGCGGCATGGAGGAGTTCATGGAAATCAAGTATGTCTGCCGCGATTGGGCGTGAGCAGCCAAAATCTTCAAAAGATTTTGGCCCGGAGTTTTTTCAAAACTCCGGGACCGGCAACCAGGGAAAGGACAACCAATGCTTCGCAATGATGAACTCGATCAATGGGATCGAGAGAATTTCTTTCACCCGTCCACGCATCTGGCGCAATTCGCCCGCGGCGAGATGCCAAACCGGGTGATCCGCACCGCGAGCGGCAGCCATATCGAGGATCGTGACGGCAACAGGCTTCTCGATGCCTTTGCCGGGCTCTATTGCGTGAACGTCGGCTACGGGCGTCAGGAAATCGCCGAGGCGATCGCCGAGCAGGCGCGTGAGCTTGCCTATTATCACGCCTATGTCGGCCACGGCACCGAGGCGTCGATCACGCTCGCCAAGATGGTTCTCGACCGTGCCCCCGCGGGCATGAGCAAGGTCTATTTCGGGCTCTCGGGCAGTGATGCCAACGAAACCAACATCAAGCTCGTCTGGTATTACAACAACATCCTTGGCCGCCCCGAGAAGAAGAAGATCATCTCGCGCTGGCGCGGCTATCATGGCTCGGGGCTGATGACCGGCTCGCTGACCGGGCTGGAGCTTTTCCACAAGAAATTCGACCTGCCCTTGCCGCAGGTGCTGCACACGGAAGCGCCCTATTACTTTCGCCGCAAGGACCTCGCCCAGAGCGAAGCCGATTTCGTGCAGCATTGCGCCGATGACCTGGAGGCACTGATCGCGCGCGAGGGCGCCGATACCATCGCCGCCTTCATCGGCGAGCCGGTGCTGGGAACGGGCGGCATCGTACCGCCGCCGGCGGGCTACTGGGAGGCGATCCAGAAAGTTCTTGAAAAACACGACATTCTGCTCATCGCCGACGAGGTGGTGACAGGCTTCGGCCGGCTGGGCACGATGTTCGGCTCGGATCACTACGGCATCAGGCCCGATCTCATCACCATCGCCAAGGGGCTGACCTCGGCCTATGCGCCGCTCTCGGGCTCGATCGTCGGCGACAAGATGTGGAAGGTCCTCGAGCAGGGCACCGACGAGAACGGCCCCATCGGCCATGGCTGGACCTATTCCGCGCACCCGATCGGCGCCGCGGCGGGGGTGGCCAACCTCAAGCTGCTCGACGAGCTCGACCTGATCGCCAACGTCCGCGAGGTCGGCGCCTATCTCAACCGGACCATGTCGGAGGCGCTGAGCGCGCATCCCCATGTCGGCGAGGTGCGCGGCGAGGGGATGCTCTGTGCGGTCGATCTGGTCAAGGACCGTGACAGCCGGACGTTCTTCGACCCCGCCGACAAGGTCGCCCCGCGAATCGCCGCGGCGCTGGCCGGGAACGGGATCATCGGCCGGGCGATGCCGCAGGGCGATATCCTGGGCTTTGCCCCGCCGTTCTGCCTGACCCGCGCGGAGGCCGACGAAGTGGTGTCGGGCACCGTCGCCGCCGTGGCCAGCGTTCTTGGCTGAGGGCGCATTGGCCTCTGGTCACGTCCGGCGACCATCCGGAGGTGACCGGTTCGGTCGGCGAGGGGAAATTCTTTTTGCTTTCGCCGATCCCGGAAATGCGACGAACTGCTTGCATCCTTGTGAATTAGGGTTTTAGTCTGGTGCAAAGCGGGGACAACCGCGAAAAAACGACGATGGGGAGGAACTCTTGTCTGAGACCCGGAGCGATGCGTTCGTGGAATTCGAGCGCGTGCAGAAGAGCTATGACGGCGAGAGCCTCGTCGTCAAAGACCTCAACCTTTCGATGCCCAAGGGCGAGTTCCTGACCATGCTGGGGCCGTCGGGATCTGGCAAGACCACCTGCCTGATGATGCTGGCGGGGTTCGAAACGGCGACCCATGGCAAGATCATGCTCGATGGGGTGTCGATCAACAACATCCCGCCGCACAAGCGCGGGATCGGCATGGTGTTTCAGAATTACGCCCTGTTTCCGCACATGACCGTGGCCGAGAACCTCAGCTTTCCGCTTGAGGTGCGCAAGATCGCCAAGGCCGAGCGCGATCAGAAGGTGCGTCGCGGGCTCGACATGGTGCAGATGGGCGAGTTCGCCGGCCGCCGCCCGGCGCAGCTTTCGGGCGGTCAGCAGCAGCGCATCGCGCTGGCGCGGGCGCTGGTTTTCGAGCCCGAGCTGGTGTTGATGGACGAGCCCCTGGGCGCGCTCGACAAGCAATTGCGCGAGCACATGCAGTTCGAGATCACCAACCTGGCGCACGAGCTGGGAATCACCGTGGTCTACGTCACCCATGACCAGACCGAGGCGCTGACCATGTCCGACCGTGTCGCGGTATTCGACGACGGGCGCATCCAGCAGATCGACGCGCCCGATGTGCTCTATGAGAGCCCTCAAAACAGCTTTGTCGCCCAGTTCATCGGCGAGAACAACACGCTTGCGGGCACGGTCAGGGAAATCCGCGACGGCCTCGCGCTCGTGGAACTCGAGAATGGCGAGCTGATCGACGCCACGCCGGTCAATGTCAGCAAGCCGGGCGAGCGCACGACGATCTCGATCCGCCCCGAACGCGTCGAGGTCAACACCAGCAAGCTCGGCGAGACCGCGCATATGCTCAAGGCGGAGGTGCTGGAGTTCATCTACATGGGCGATGTCTTCCGCACCCGTCTCAGGGTGGCCGGCAATGACGACTTCATCGTCAAGACCCGGAATTCGGCCGATCAGCAACGCCTTCAGCCCGGCACCGAGGTCAAGATCGGCTGGCTTCCCGAGGATTGCCGCGCTCTCGACGCGATCTAGGATTGCAGGTGCGCCGTGCCCCGAAATCTTGGGGGCGGCGCATCTGAGGCTCTGGCGCTTTGACCCGTAGCGCCGGACCCGCAGAACACAAAACGGGGTAAATTAAAGGGAGAACGACATGAAACACGGAAAGTCACTTCTGGTGCTTGCGGCCCTGGCCCTGGCGTCAGCGCCAGCGCTGGCCCAGGAAAAGATGGCCAACAGCCTGACGCTGGTGTCGTGGGGCGGCGCCTATCAAAAGAGCCAGGTCAACGCCTATGCCACGCCCTACAAGGCGAAGAACCCGGGTCTCGAAGTGGTCTGGGACGAGTCCTCGAACGAAGCGGTGGCCAAGCTGCGCGCCATGAACGAGGCCGGCAATATCAGCTGGGACGTGGTCGATGTGGTGGCCTCCGACTCCATCCGCCTGTGCGACGAGGGCCTGGCGATGGAAATCGACCCTGATACCCAACTCGCCCCGGCACCTGACGGCACGCCTGCCTCCGAGGATTTCGGCAATCTTCTGGTCAACGACTGCTTCATCCCGCAAATCGTCTATTCGACGACCTTCGGCTATCGCACTGACATGGTGCCCGATGGCGTGGAGCCGCCGAGCAACATCTGCGATGTCTTCGACCTCAAGAAATATCCCGGCAAGCGCAGCCTCGAGAAACGCCCGATCAACAACATGGAATGGGCGCTGCTCTGTGACGGCGTGGCCAAGGACAAGGTCTATGACGTGCTGGCGACCCCGGAAGGTCAGGACCGCGCGCTCAAGAAGCTCGACACGATCAAGGACAGCGTCGTCTGGTGGTCGGCCGGCGCCGACACGCCGCAGCTTCTGGCCGATGGCGAGGTCTTCATGGGCTCGACCTACAATGGCCGTCTCTACAGCCTGATCGTGGAGCAAAAACAACCCGTGGCAATGATGTGGGATGCGCAGGTCTTTGACATCGACGGCTGGATCATCCCCGCCGGCCTGCCCAAGGACCGTCTGGCGCGCGCGCTCGACTTCGTCTATTTCGCCACCGACACGCAGCGGCTGGCCGATCAGGCGAAATACATCTCCTACGGTCCGGCGCGGAAATCCTCGGCGCCGCTGGTGCCCGACAACATGAAGCCGCACATGCCGACCGATCCCAACAACGCCAAGAACACGTTCCTCTACAACTACGAGTTCTGGGCGGACTATCGCGACGACATCGACGCGAAGTTCCAGGCGTGGCTGGCGAAATAAGCCGATACGGCTGACAAGGCGGAGGGGCCGGTCAAGGCCCCTCCCAACACGCAAGACCAGCGGTTTGATGACGGCGTGGCCGATATGAAGCCCGCCTCCATCGCCACGGCGGAGGGGACGAGATGAGCGATCTGAAAGGCAGCGGGCCGCAGACAGCGGACGCACCAACCCTCGATGATGCGTTTCACGAGTTGAAATCGCTTGAGGCGGGCGAAGGGGCGGCGCACGAGCGCGGCCAGCAAGCGGATGGCCCGGTGCTGTCCGCAGATGGCACGCCGCTCAAGCGCAGCCTCAGGCGCGCTCTCAGGGCGCAGAAATGGCGGGCGCTGGCGCTGATCGCACCACTTCTGCTGTTCGTCCTGCTGACGTTCATCGCACCGATCCTCGACATGCTGTTTCGTTCGGTCGAGAACGACGTCGTGCCGGACACCATTCCAAGAACTGTGGTCGCGCTTCGCGACTGGGACGCCAAGAGCGGCAAGGCCCCGGGTGACGATGTCTTCGTCCCGTTCTATTTCGATTTCGCCATCGCCGCGCATGAAAAGGCGCACACCGCGCTCGGCGCGCGGCTGAACTATCAGGATGTGGGCATGTCCTCGTTGTTCCGCCGCAGCGGGCGTCATGTCGATGATATTGGCAAGGTCTACAAAAAGCAGTTTCACAAACTGAACGCCGCCTGGGACAAGCCCGAGACATGGACCGCCCTGATGGGCAGCCCGGCCTGGCAAAAAGACTACACCGCGTGGCTCGCCAAGGGCGACAACGCCGGCGCCTCGCCCGCTTTCAAGCTCAGCGAGGGTGCGCGCGAGACCCTTCCCCGTACCGCGCAGATCTACGACCGCTTTGCCGCCGACACCCAGAAACAGCGTCGCAAAACCCTGGAACGCACCAAACCGTGGGCGGTGCTCTACACCGCCCTTTACATGGACCTCAAGGCCAACTCCAAGGCGGCTCAGTCCTTCGATGGCGACAGCGCCGCCTTGCTTGCCGACGCGGCCGGGGCGGTACCAGATTTCGAAACTGTCGATATCCGCGACTACTTCATCAACAAGATCAGCAAGGACTGGGGCAAGGTCGAGCCGTGGGCGACGATCAAGACCTATTCCGGAAGATTCACGTCGGGATATTACCTGAATGCGGTCGACCTGCGGCTGACGCCCGACGGCGTCGCCCTGCAGCCCGAAAGCAAGCAGATCTACCTTCTGCTCTTCAAGCGAACCCTTTACATGAGCCTTGTCATCACCGGGGCGTGCATCCTGCTGGGCTACCCGGTCTCTTTTCTCCTGGCAAACCTCCCGGCACGCAAGACGAACCTGCTGATGATCCTCGTGCTGCTGCCGTTCTGGACATCGCTTCTGGTGCGGACCTCCGCCTGGAAGGTGATGCTGCAGCAGCAGGGTGTCATAAACGATGTGCTGGTCTGGCTGGGGATGGTGGACGATGCACACCGGCTGGTGATGATCAACAATCAGTTCGGCACCATCGTCGCGATGACGCATATCCTGCTGCCGTTCATGATCCTGCCGATGTTTTCGGTGATGTCGACGATTCCTCCGTACTATGTCCGCGCGGCGCGCAGCCTCGGGGCCACCAACTGGACATCGTTCTGGCGGGTCTACTTCCCGCAATCCATTCCCGGCATCGGTGCAGGGTCGATTCTCGTCTTCATTCTGGCCATCGGCTATTACATCACGCCAGAAATCGTCGGCGGCAGAACCGGCACGTTCATCTCCAACCGGATCGCCTATCACATCTCCTCCTCGCTCAACTGGGGGCTGGCGGCGGCGCTCGGATCAATCCTGCTGGCCGCGGTGATGATCCTTTACTGGGCATATGACAAGATTGTCGGCATCGACAACGTAAAGCTGGGGTAACGGACATGAGCTCGATCAAACTAATTCAAGTCGAGAAGAAGCCGCTCAGCTTTACGCTGCCCGTCGTGGCGCTTGCGGGGGGGGTGCTCGGTTTTCTGGTCGGTTTGTCGCAACAGGCCCCGCTGATGGGGGCTACCACCGGAGCCGTTCTGCTTGCCGTCCTTGGCTTTGTCTGCATGGAGGTCATGGGCGAAGAACGCGAGAAAATGGCAAAGTGGGGCATTCTGGTCCTGATCGGTGCCATAGGCTTTGCCATCGGCGGGATCGCGGCCGGCCTGCTGGGGCTGTTCTTTGGCTGGTTCTACGGCTTTTTCATCTACTGGATCGGGCAAGGGCGTTATCGCGCCGGCCTGGCCCCTTATCTGACGCCGGGGCAGGTGCTGTGGTTTTACGGTTTCCGGGTGATCTGCTGGATCGTGCTGATCTTCCTGATCACGCCGATCCTGGTGGTGATGCCGCTGAGCTTCAACGCCGAGAATTTCTTCACCTTCACCCCCGCGATGCTGGCCTTCGATCCCGCGGGGTATTCGCTCAAACACTATGTCGATTTCTTTACCAATCCCGCTTGGCAGCAGGCGTTGTGGAACTCGGTGACGATCGCGCCGGTGGCCACCCTGCTGTCGGTCAGTTTCGGCACACTCGCCGCAATCGGCCTGTCTTCAGAGCATGTCCCTTTTCGCCGCCCGATCATGGCGGTCCTGATCTCACCGATGATCGTGCCGCTGATCATCTCGGCGGCGGGGATGTATTTCTTCTATTCCCGGCTAGGGCTTCAGGGCACGTATTGGGGCGTGGTGCTGGCGCATGCGGCACTTGGCGTGCCGTTTGTCATCATCACCGTGACCGCGACGCTGGTCGGTTTCGACCGCTCGCTGACGCGAGCGTCAGCAAATCTCGGCGCCAACCCGGTGACCACCTTTTTCCGGGTGCAGATGCCGCTGATCCTGCCCGGTGTGATCTCGGGCGGGCTGTTTGCCTTCATCACCTCCTTTGACGAGGTGGTGGTCGTGCTTTTCGTCGGCTCGGCGGGACAAAAGACCCTGCCTTGGCAGATGTTCATCGGCCTGCGCGAGCAGATCTCGCCCACCATCCTCGCCGTTGCAACGATCCTGGTCGGGATCTCGATCGCTCTGCTGACAACGCTCGAACTGCTCCGGCGGCGCTCCGAACGGATCCGGGGGATGAGCCCGACCTGATCGCACAAGCCCGCACTGACAAGCAAAAAGGCGGCATCACGCCGCCTTTTTCATGCTTCAAAGACCCTCGCCGGTCGGATCAGGCGCGCACCAGCTTCTCGTACTCCTCGGCAATGCCGCGCGCCATCGCTCCGACCTCGAAGCGCTCACCCCCGATCTGCCCGACCGGCGTGACCTCGGCCGCGGTGCCGGTCAGCCAGCACTGTTCGAAGCTTTCAAGCTCCTCGGGCAGGATATGGCGCTCATGCACCTCGATCTGGCGCTCTTTCAGCAGCCCGATGACGGTCTGGCGCGTCAACCCGTTGAGAAAACAGTCGGGCTTGGGGGTGTGCACCTCGCCGTCGCGGACGAAAAAGATGTTGGCGCCGGTCGCCTCGGCCACATAGCCACGGTAATCCATGAACAATGCATCCGAGCACCCTTTCGCCTCGGCGGCGTGCTTGGACATCGTGCAGATCATGTATAGCCCCGCCGCCTTGGCATGAACGGGGATCGTTTCAGGGCTGGGCCTCTTCCATTTCCAGATGTCGAGGCGCGCGCCACGGGTCTTGGCGTCGCCGTAATAGGCGCCCCATTCCCAGGCCGCGATCGCCAGCCGAACCGGGTTTCGCGCGCTGGCCACGCCCATGTCCTCACCCGCGCCGCGCCAGGCAATGGCGCGCACATAGGCATCCGAATGACCGTTGACGCGCAACACCTCTTCCTTGGCCGCCTCTATCGCGTCGACGCTGTAGGGGATCTCGATATCGATCATGCCGGCCGAGGCGTGCAGCCGCTCGGAATGGTCGCGGCTTCTGAAGATACGCCCGCCATAGGCGCGCTCGCCCTCAAAGACCGCACTGGCATAATGCATGGCATGAGTCAGGATATGGATATTGGCAGAGCGCCAGTCGACAAGCTTGCCGTCCATCCAGATCTTGCCGTCGCGGTCGTCGTAGCCAGCCATTCTCTTGTCCTCCGTTCCGGGTAAATTTGCGATTATTGCGCAAAATGGTCCGATCCGGCCGTAAAATTACGCAAAAACTGAGACTCGCTACCAGTTTGACCTTGGAATGTCAATAAAGCTGACATAATATCAGAGCGCTGCAAGAATTCCGCGACCGGGAGGGCCCATGACGGACGTTCAGGGCGGTGAAAGCCTGCTTTTCCTCACCGACGAACAACTTCGTCAGGGGATCGAGGCAATGTTCTTTGCCTATCGCGGATTTACCGCCGATCCCGACCGCATTCTCGCCACCATGGCCTATGGCCGGGCACATCACCGCGCCATCCATTTCATCGCCCGCAGCCCGGGAACCACGGTCAACAACCTGCTCGGAATTCTCGGGGTGACCAAACAATCCCTGAACCGTGTCCTGCGCACATTGATCGACGATGGCCTTGTCGAGAGCCGCGTCGGCATACTCGACAAGCGCCAACGCAATCTTTACCTGACCGAAGCCGGGCAGGCGCTGGAGCACCGCCTCAGCAACGCCCAGCGGAAACGGATGCGCGCCGCCTACAGGGCCGCCGGCCCCGAGGCGGTTGCCGGGTTCCGGCGGGTTCTGGAGGCAATGATGGAGCCCGAGCACCGGCGCATGTATCGCGCCATAAGGGAACAGGGAGCATGAGCGAGCCGCCTCCGCATCTGCTGATTGTCGACGATGACGAGCGCATCCGTAGCCTGTTACGCAAGTTTCTCATCCGCAACGGGTTTCTCGTCACTGTCGCGCGCGATGCAGGACATGTGCGCCGGCTCCTCAAGGGGCTGGATTTCGATCTCATCGTTCTCGACGTGATGATGCCGGGCGAAGACGGGATCGCGCTCACCGCGGCGTTGAGAGAGAACCTGGTCACCCCGATCCTGCTGCTCACCGCTCGCGGCGAAACCGAGGACCGGATACGCGGGCTCGAAGCGGGCGCCGACGATTACCTGCCCAAGCCGTTCGAGCCCAAGGAGCTGTTGCTCAGGATCAATGCCATCCTGCGCCGGGCTCCGGCCACTGCGCCCGGGGCGACGACGCCCAAGATCCTGCACCTGGGACAGATGCGTTATGATATCGAGCGCGGCGAATTGTCCTGTGGCGAGGAACCCGTGCGCCTTACCGCGACCGAGGTGCAACTGATGCGGATATTTTCGGAAAACCTGCGCGAACCGGTAAGTCGGGCGAGGCTGGTCGAGGATCTCGGGCGCAACAAGGGACAGGCCCAGGAACGTGCGGTCGATGTCCAGATCACCCGGCTGCGGCGCAAGATCGAGGCCGACCCCAAGCAGCCGCGCTATCTGCAGACGGTGCGCGGCGAGGGTTATATGCTGGCGCCGGATTGAGGCGCAGCAGATCGCGTATTTCCGCCAGGATGAAGCCGGCCCGAGGCGACGCGCAACCGTCGCCAGCGGAAGCTGGACATTGGCCGGCACAAGTGCTTTGCCTGAGGCAGAAGACATGCCCGGAGGGAAAGACATGACAGACAGGACGACGAACCTCAAAACGCTTTTGAATGACCCGAGCCTTCTGGCCGAAAAGGCCTTTGCCGGGGGCGCGTGGGTCACCGGGGAGAACGGCACATTCGACGTGACGAATCCTGCCCGTGGCGACGTGATCGCCAAGGTCGCGGACCTCAGCCGGGCGCAGGTCGCGGACGCCATCAAGGCGGCGGAAACGGCGCAGAAGGACTGGGCGCAATGGACCGGCAAGGAACGCGCCGCCGTGCTGCGCCGCTGGTTCGATCTGATGATCGAAAACCAGGATGATCTCGGCACGATCCTGACGGCGGAACAGGGCAAGCCGCTGGCCGAGGCCAGGGGAGAGATCGCCTATGGCGCCTCGTTCGTGGAGTTCTTTGCCGAAGAGGCCAAACGCATCTATGGCGAGACCATCCCCGGCCATCAGCGCGACAAGCGGATCACCGTCATCAAGCAGCCGATCGGCGTTGCCGCCTCGATCACGCCGTGGAACTTTCCCAATGCGATGATCACCCGCAAGGCCGCGCCGGCGCTGGCGGCGGGCTGTGCCTTTGTCGGCCGCCCGGCCGCCGAGACGCCGCTTTCGGCGACGGTCCTCGCGGTTCTCGCCGAGCGCGCCGGCATTCCCAAGGGGGTGTTCAGCATCGTCACCTCGTCGCGCGCGTCCGAGACTGGCAAGGAATTCTGCGAAAACCCCATCGTGCGCAAGCTGACCTTTACCGGCAGCACCGAGGTCGGGCGCATCCTGCTGCGCCAGGCTTCTGAACAGGTCAAGAAATGCTCGATGGAGCTGGGCGGCAACGCGCCCTTCATCGTGTTTGACGATGCCGATCTCGATGCGGCGGTCGAGGGTGCGATCCTGTGCAAGTTCCGCAACAACGGTCAGACCTGCGTCTGCGCCAACCGCATCTATGTGCAGGCCGGTGTCTATGACGCCTTCGCCGCGAAGTTGAAGGCGGCGGTGGAAAAGCTCAAGGTCGGTGACGGGCTGGAAGAGGGCACAACTCTTGGCCCGCTGATCAACGCCGATGCCATCGAAAAGGTTCAGGAGCACATGGCCGACGCGCAAGCCAAGGGTGCGCAAGTTCTGATGGACGGGGGCAAGCGCTTGAACGGGCCGGGGTATTTCCTTTCGCCCGCCATCATCACGGGAGTCACGCAGGAGATGAAGGTCGCCCGCGAGGAAACCTTCGGCCCGCTCGCGCCCTTGTTCCGGTTCGAGGACGAGGCCGAGGTCATCGCCATGGCCAACGACACGATCTTCGGACTGGCCAGCTATTTCTACGCGCGCGACCTCAGCCGGGTCACCAGGGTGGCCGAGGCGCTGGAATACGGGATCGTCGGGGTCAATACCGGCATAATCTCGACCGAGGTGGCCCCCTTCGGCGGGGTCAAGCAATCCGGCCTCGGCCGCGAGGGTAGCCACCACGGCATCGACGAGTTCATGGAGATGAAATACATCTGCACCTCGGTATAAGGCGCAGCGCCCCGCACTCGCGGCGTCTTGCCGAACGATCGCGCCGGGCGGATGAGGCCCCGACCGGCGCTATCCGGTCGGGAGGGTGTGGACATCGCCGCCGCGGAGACGTCAGTTGACGGCCTTGGCGTCGACAACGTCCTTTTCCGGCCCCTCGTCGAGGGGATGGCCTCTGGCGATCTCGATCCGCCGCGGCTTCAGCGCCTCGGGGATTTCCCGCACGAGGTCGATATGGAGCATGCCGTCGGCATGGCTTGCGCCGGCCACCTTGACATGATCGGCCAACTGGAACTTGCGCTCGAAGGCGCGCGTGGCGATGCCACGATGCAGGAAGGTGCGCTCGCTGTCATCGTCGGATTTGCGCCCGGAAACGACAAGCTGACCTTCCCGCACCTCCACCGCCAGATCGTCGGCGCGAAAACCGGCAACCGCGATCGAAATGCGATAGGCATCGTCGGCGGTCTTTTCGATGTTATAGGGCGGGTAAGTCGATTGGTTCACATCCGTCGACAGAACCCGGTCTAGCATATCGGCGATCTGATCAAAGCCGACAGTGTCACGATCAAGCGGCGCAAGATCGAAATTTTGCATCGGTCATCCTCCTTTGAGCGACAACACCCTCCCCCGCCTTCCCTCTGAGGACAGGCCAAGAGCCGCCGGCCCGCATCGCGGCACCGGCTGCCGGTCATGTGGGGATAAACCGCCCCCTTTTCAAGAGCCGCCGGGCCGCGCAAAGTGCGCGCCCGTATCGCGACGCGCACCGACGGCCGAGAACTGCGGTGCGTCGTCCTGAAGAACCCCCGCGCCCGCCGCGAGGGCGGCGCGCAGACCGGCCAGCGGCTGTTGCAAATCGGTCCCCAGAGATACCTTGTTTCCCGCTGCCCGCGCCATCGCCGAGACCACCGAAACCACCCGCGGCACGCCGGAGCGAAAGGAAAAGACCGGCGCGCCCGAGGCGCCGAAATCGGCATCGCAGGACATCACCAGAACCCCTTGCTGGCGCGCCAGCACCTCACAGACCTTTTGCAGTGACGGGGCTTCGCTGCGCCCGCGCGCGTAAGACACGACACCAATCCTGCCGCCCTTGCGCGGCCGCGCGTCGGTGCCAAAGGGAACGATACGCCTGTTGCGAATCGGATGCTGCAGTTCAAGCAATGCGAGATCATGACGCACCTGCCCGGCCGAAGCCGGCTGTCCATAGACGTAATCGGGCGGCAGGACGGCGCGGCGAACGCCCCGATAGGCAGCTGCGCGCCCGTTTCGCAACCCGGCGAGGAATTCAATCCGGCTCAGCGCGACCCGCTTTCCGGTTCGCTTGTCGTAAAGGCAATGCGCGGCAGTGAGCACACGGTCGACGGCGATCAGGGTGGCCGTGCAATACCCGTGCCCATCCAGATCGAGCCGGCCCACGGCCTCCCACCCGCGCGAGTCATCGCCGGTGTCGAGCCGCGTCAGCCCGGTTTCGGCCAGGGCCGCCGATGCGAACAGCCAGACCGCGATCATCGCGGCGAAATTCCTCAACATGGCGCCTCTCGAACAGGTCATGCTCGGCGCATAGCAACAATTTCGGGCCGAATTAGGGCGCGGTGCGCCCATTCGGAGGGGCATTTGCCCTCACCCTCATGCAGATATGTCGGCACCAAGGCCGAGGCGATCTTGCGGCAGGATATGCTCAGTTTGCCGCCAGCGCCGCCATCCGCAGGCGCGGGTCACCGACAGGCCCCTCCTTGCTGAGCAGGCCGGCATAGCGCGAATCGGCCATCAGGCTGCGCAGATCAACAGGTTTGCCATTGAGAAATGCAGTGCGGCTGACAAGGCGGATGCCGTGGCTGTAATCGGCATAGCCCGCACCATGAACCGTGCTCAGCGGCTGGATCGGTCGTCCATTGCCCCGATGCCAGCCATAGATCGCCACCCGGCCCCGGTGGGATGCCAGCCGGTTGGTCAGCACGACATCCTTTTTCTGACCCGCGATCAGCGTGCCGAGGGGCGTGCCGGCGCTTTCGCGCTGTGCCCGGATCGTCTGATTGTGGCGCAACAGATAGGCCGTGGATGTCATTTGCGGCCCCGCCGGCATCGGCCGCGGCGAAAGCCGCAGATCGGCGGCGCGGTAGATCAGATCGACCATCCGCGGCGTCGGCAGGATCATGTTGAACGCATCCCCGATGCGGGTCGCCGCGCGCAGGCCAAGCGGGACGCGCACGAAGTCGCGGTTGCTGCCCAAGGCGAGGTAATCGGGCGTTACACACAGGGTGATCGTCGTCGGCGCACCCGTGGCACTGCGGGAGGTAATGCTGACCGGCACGAGATTGCGCAGAAAACCCGGAACGTCGCCCTTGAGAATTTCCGCGGCCACCAGCCGGTCACGCTTGACTCCATCGAGGCTGTCGAGGG
>Ga0114931_10006889_pt1 | contig 13944 bp, 6 predicted proteins | sample 2SBtaG_FD_89579 | JGI IMG/M metagenome (GOLD analysis project Ga0114931, IMG submission 89579) | Deep subsurface microbial communities from Kolumbo volcano to uncover new lineages of life (NeLLi) - 2SBTROV14_V59a metaG | ecosystem: Environmental > Aquatic > Marine > Volcanic | place: Kolumbo...
GGCGGATCGACTTGAACTCCATCCGCGCAACGCCGTCCCCTGGCTCGATTGGGAAGGAGAACGACGGGTTCATCGCTGGTTCGAGCGTGATCCTCGGCAGGCCATTCTCCAGCGGCAGCACATTGAGCCCGAGGATGTGGACACAGAACGCCTCGGCGAGCGACTCCTTGTGCTTCTTGGGACCGGTCGCGCTGATCTCAACGACGCCCGCTTCGGGGTCGTACACGAAGGCGTTCTCCATCGCGGGGTGGCGCGTCACTCGGCCAAAGTTGTGGTGCTCGTCGTACTCGATGTCGCTGGTCGGGAAGTCCTCGGGGTAGGCGAAATAGCAGAACCGCAGCGGATCTCGCCGTTCGTAGCGATCGACATGGCAGCTGCGCCCGCGTCCCTGCTTCTTGTAGATGCCCTGCATCGCGTTCTCGAACGCCGCGATTTGTTCAGGCTCGGTCGTCGCGTGCAGGCCTTTGCCGACCCAACGCTTGCGCCAATGCCCGAGCAGGTGCATTTCGTTCACGCACGAGGCGATCTCGAAAATATCGGGGTGTTCGAGGAAGACGACCATCGCCGCCTCGTAGTGGTTCTCGACACGTGCGAGCCGCTCAGGGAGGTCGACGCTGCGGATTCCTCCCTGCTCGACGAAGAGCAGGCGCCCCTTTGGTGTGGCCATGTCGAAGACCAACCGAAAGTCCCGCTCGACAGTCTCTCGTGCCCGTCTGGGAGGGCCTCGATGGCGTCAAAGAGAGGGTCGATTCGACGTGGAGTGAGACACTTCCAGTCGACATCGAGTTAGAGGTCATTGGCGTGGAAGTACTGTTGAAGAACCGGGTTAGGTGTTTGACGGAGGAAGGTCTTGGGCGAATACTGACGGGTCATCGAGCGTGGATCTCCTTGGCCCCGGGGGCTCCGAGGCGAACCGCGCCACCATAGCACTTCGATCGGGTTCTGCTAGGGTCCGACAGGGTGTCCACATCGGTGACAGCGCACCAGCGTTCAGCCAGCATCGCAAGCCGGCTCTTACGATGAGGGCATCAAGGGCTAATCCTGCTGAGCCTCAGACAAGCAGGGACAGGAGCCGTTTGTGGGTGATCAAGCGGACAGACTAGCCGTGGCCATTCGGACGATGCTCCGGGAGCAGTTTGAGCGATCACCGCCTATTCGGGCTATCGTGGTCGAGTTCTTCAAGTAGATTTTGGCTGAGACGAAGCGGCTAGATAATGTGCAATAGATGGTCGCGATGCTATCCGTCGCCGTTGTGGATAAACAGATCCCTGGCGGTTTCTCAATCAACTCATTACAGTTGCGCCTTTGAGAATGGGAGCGCTCAAGAGACATGGCTGAGAATTCGTATTTGAGCATGGAGGCAGGGGCACACAGTCGGCTATCGCGTAAAAACGTGAAGCCGACATTTATCGACCTCTTCGCAGGTTGTGGCGGACTCAGCCTCGGGATGTGCCAGTCAGGATGGAATGGCCTGTTCGGTGTCGAGCTCCGTGCAGACGCCTTTAGCACTTATAAGGCCAACTTTCTCAACGGTACCCGTTTGTCGATCAAATGGCCGCGTTGGCTTGAACCCCATGCGTGGAACATCGACAGTCTTCTCAAGAAACATGAACCTCGGTTGAGGAAGTTGCGAGGGTGCGTCGACCTCGTGTGTGGAGGTCCGCCATGTCAAGGGTTCTCATACTCTGGAAAACGAAATCGCGATGATCCGCGTAATCGACTTGTTCTTCGACACATTGAATTCGTCGAACTCGTTGCACCAATATTCGTTCTCTTAGAGAATGTTCCGGGTTTCAGTGTCGAACATGGAAAGAAAGCACGCTCGCAACGGGTCGGTTCACAAAAAGGGCGTCCGGCGATATCTGGTGCGCAACGTCTGCGGGACAGACTCAGTAAATCTTATATCATTGATGATTGTCTGGTGTGCGCATCGAAATTCGGTGTTCCCCAGATCAGGAACCGCTACTTCGCGGTCGGAGTACGCAAGGATACCGGATTTTCAGCAGAGCCTGGATGGGCAGCGGATTTGATCCAAAATATGCGGCGAGAGTTCCTCGATCTTCACCATCTCGGGAATCGTCCGGTAACAGCGCGAGAAGCGATCTGGGACCTCGAGACGACTCGACGTCAGGGGAGCATTGTTGACTACGCTCCAGACGCTACATGCAACTCCCCGACGGGCTTTACGCAGATAGAATACAAACCATCAAAGAAGCAGAATTGCTTCATCAGAATCATGCGGCATGGTATGAATGGGCAAGCCCCAAACAGTCTTCGGATCGCACGACATACTCCGCAGGTCAAAGAGAGATTTCAGTTCATACTCAAAGAATATCCACGTGGACGTCGTCTCAATGACGAGGAACGAAGCCACCTCGGAGTGAAAAAGCAACGCATTGTTCCACTCGATCCTGAGGCGCCTGCACACACACTGACCACGCTCCCTGATGATCTTCTTCACTACAAGGAGCCGCGAATCTTGACAGCCAGAGAATATGCACGACTCCAATCGTTTCCCGACTGGTTCGAATTCCATGGGAAATACACAACGGGGGGGCCCCGTCGCTCGGTTGAATGCCCTCGCTACACTCAAATCGGCAACGCAGTGCCACCACTCGTTGCCGAGGCTTGGGGATACGCGCTCAGAGGACTACTTGACAATCTATAGAACGTTATTCTGAGCGTACTTGCATCTGCCGTGGAGTGGGCATTGCTTGCAGCGTGGGTTGTGGGACTTGCAGACCTTGGCGCCTAGGTCGAGCACGGCCAAGTTGATCCTTTTCGCCTCCTTGTGGTCGACGATCCGTTTCGAGAGCGCCTGAAGGTATGGATCGTACCTGATGTCGGCAAACTGCCGAGGACCGAAGAATCTCTCGAGCACACGCGCCATGTTGACATCGAGGAGCGGCTCCCGACACCCATGGGCAAGAAGCAGGATCGCGTTGGCAATATATTGACCGACGCCGGGCAATGACTCAATCTCGGAACGCAAGGCCGGGACCCTTCCGTTCCGTTTGTTTACCTCTCTGGCTAGCGCTGTGATTGATGCTGCACGACGACGCCAGAGACCGATTGGTTCGAGAAACTCTCTGAGCTCAGTTTCAGAGGCATTGGCAAGCCTCTTCCAGGAGGGAAATGTCGCGATAAACCGAGGGAAGAAACGCGCGACTGTCTCAGCGCGAGTGCGCTGGAGCAATACCTCCGCGATAACCAGTTGGTACGTTGTGGTCGAACGATTACGCCATGGGAAGTGGCGTCCCTCGCGCTCGGACCAGGCGAGAAGCTCATTCTGGAAGCAGCGCACGCTGTTGGCTGGAGCCCTCGTTGTGCTCATGGGCTCTGGCCTAACTCGGCTTGATCTTGCTGTAATCATGCCGTTGTGTGAGGTATAGTAAGCTTATAGAACGGAGTACCGCGAATAATCTTTCCGTCCACGCCAAGAGTTTTATAAAGACATTCGTGACAGTGTAGCGACTTGATCTTATTTACGCTGTCACTGCCGACGTTGGTCAGTCCTATGCCCTCGAGGTCCTTGATACTGATGTTGGGAACTTTGTGTACGAACCAAGTCAGGAGTGGCTCGCGGTAGTTCTCGTGCGAAGTCTTGAAGTGTGACAGGTACTGTGAGGCGAGCAGCACTCCCACACCGAATTCACGACCTTGAAGCAGGATCTTATTTAGAACGTCGAATTCGTATCGCATTATGTTATCCGCCTCGTCGACAAGCAGCATAGTGTCAACGTACCGGTTCTGGGGGTTACTCCCGACGAAGGGCTTCTTCTCGATTCGGAGCATGTTCTCGTAGAATAGGTTCAGGAATATGACGACGAGCATGTTCTTCGTTTTGTCATCTTGTCCAACCGCGGCTAAGTCAACGACCACGACCCCCTTCATGAACTCCTAGAAGGGCTGGACCGCTCTCTCATCCGTCACAAAATATTCACCGTCTACCAGATCGCTCATGATGGAGAAAGGCGTATCAACACTGTCAGCATTCGCGCGACGGTAGGCATCGAAGACATCACGAATCGTTGGGGCAGACCGATCCATATTCGACGCCATCTCGTACGACTTCTTTACGGCGTCTTTGATCCGTTCCCGCTGTACGGGGCCGATACCGCTGTAGATCTTGGCGAGTACGTCGCAGAAGAATTTGGATCGCTCAAGCCATGTGTTGCGTTTCCGAGGACTGTTGCTCGTATCGAAGAGGTTGAGCGGCATGTCAAAGGGCTCGATGATCCGGGCACCGGTCGCCTCGACAAACTCCTGCTTCGAGTAGTCCCGCTTGTAGTCGAAAATCAGGATATTTGGGCTGTGCCCACGGTTCATCGCTGGGTTCGAACGGAGTTGGTAAACAAGCGTCTGAATGAGTTGTGTCTTGCCCGTTCCGAGATCACCCACGATCCCGACGTTGAGTTGGTTGAGTTCCGTGTTTCCCGGGAAGAAGTACACTTCCTCCGCGTTGAATCCGAGGATCGTCTTTCCAATAGGGAACTTGATGCCCGCGGCGTCGTCTGTATCGACAGGGCTCTTGTTGTCGAGAACCTCATGGGTTACTCCAGTCCCATCATTGCTAGGCTTTTCGTCTGTGGAGTTCACGATCGTGACTATCTCCACCTCTTTCTTGGACGCTATATTGGATTCGTGTTCAACGTCTCCTTCTCCGACTCCAACGTTTGTCGTGTTGGGTCTACCGGTGTTTATTCGCTCTCTCCCGGGTGTGTTGGAATGAGCGTCGGTATCCAGTGCCGCAGCGGCGGGTTTGAGTTGCCAGTGGTCGACGCGCCTTCGCATGGCCTGCACGAGCGTGCCCCCTCCCTCCGCAAGCACCGAGAATCCATCCTTATGAGAAAGCACGATCGTCTCATCAAAGCCATCATTATCTGCGTCTCCAGGGGCGGAGTTGTTGGAATCATCTATGACGATGAGGCGTCCTCGCTGATCGACCTCGATATCGAGTTCATTGTTCATGAGCGATCGCAATGTTGCTGAGTGCTGTGCCGCCCACTCTTTATATTGCACGAATTGGTCTAGTTGGCCGTAGACGCGAAAACCATAGTCCAAGAGAGTCGCAAGAAGACTTCTCCATGCGACCCCCCAGAGTTCCAACTTCTTCGATTGCATCTGGGCATTTGCCAGAAATCTCGCGAATAAACTCGCCTGCGAAAGGGCAGATCTACGATCGCTCTCCGACATCACGCCACCCCGTGCCTTTACCTCCACGGGGGTGATTTTCAAGTGCATCGGGTTACCAGATATGAAATTCAGACTCAGCACCAAAAGATCGGGACGCTCTCCCTGCTTGTTCTCGAGTGCTCTTCGGAGGTCTTCGAAGTGATTCTTAAACGGATCGGCGGGAACTATAAGATTTAATGTTTCGTCATTTCCCCTAACAGGTAGTAGGCCGGGTTCAACGGGAGATTTCTCAAAATCCGACTGCAGTACACGTAGCGCAACGAGCATCCCTACTTCACCGAGCGACATGGAGCCACCCTTCGTTAGTCGCTTTAGCGTTGGCATTCCGCGGCGTGAGATTTCCTCTAAGAGACCCGAGATACGCTCATCTTCAAGGTCACCATAGTTGCCAAGGAGCCTCAGAGCGGACCGCACCGATACGAGCATGCCTTCGGTTTCATGGGCGAGCAAGAAGTAACCGCTGTTCTCGCCCGCACGCCGCGCGTATGATGGGAGTTCATAGTCCCATAGGTATGCTTTCTCCGTCTGCCCGAAAAAGCACGCGGCATCGATGTTGGAGGAAGAGACAGCGCTATATGAGGAGGAATCAACAGCATTGCTTAAAACGGTCATGTTTGGAGCAAAGACGTAGCTGTCAAAGTCATCGCCGCAGCGGCTTTCGATCGCGTCAATACATCCGAGGAGTTTGCCTGCAAGCGACTTATCGTCAATATTTGTTGGGATCTGACCGATCCGTGACTCTGCGATGAATGCCGTTTCATGCCCCGGGAGTTGCTTTCGAACTCGCCAACGTGCAAGGCAACTTGGGTCGATCGCGGATCGGATGCCTTGCGTGGAGAACTCGTGGTTCATCGTTCCTAGGTGCGCGATGATCGAGAGATCGAACGCTTGATTCGATAGACCACCCGTTCCCTTGAACCACTGCAGCGAGGCATCTGTGCGACGAGTCAAGGACGCCATGACAGCCTGCTCCGGGTGCAGCGACTTCTCACGGTGGTCCACGATAACGAGTGATCGCGGGCCTCCATCGACCCAGAAGTCCTCATCTGGGCCGAGGTTCGCGGTGCACCAAGCGTCAATGCCCTCGTTGCAGCTTCCCTCGCCAGAAGTGTCACTCGATACACCTACCCGTAGCGTCGTCTTCGCCGAGAGGAGCCTCGTTACCTCGTCCAAAGACCTGATCACCTGTTGCGCGCTGAAGCCGCTGGACAACCCATCGACACTGATTCCGAGTTCTGTGCCGAAGACAGGGTCGTTGTCCCGTCCACCGAACCTTCCAATCGCCTCGACGGACCAGAGAACACTCCAATAGTCGGACGAACTCGCCATCGCCGCATACGGCTTCCGCGAGATCTGGCCAGAGCCGGACCGGCACGGGAGGAGTAGGCAATCGGGGAAATAGGCGGGGTTGAGCATGCTCGCGGCCGGACATGGTTTATTCTGCTGGACCGCGTGCTCGAGCATCTCTTGCGCGCGGCATTGCCACGCGAGTCTGATCGGGTGCAGAGGGGTGAGCAGGACTGCGTACGGGGTGGGCTCGAGCGCATCGACACCTGGTTGGGTACCGTGCACACTCACGACGTCTACCCATGCGGCGACATCGTAGTCGGTCTCAAGCCAATCGAGGTATGCGTCGAGGAGCTGCTTGATTGCTTGCTTGAACGGTTCTTCACGCATGTATGCATGCAAGTGAAGCATTCCCGCAGAGGGCGTCTGTACATCATTGGCCGTACCGAGAAACTCGAGCAACTGGGATCGGGCGGTTTCGAACTCTTTGGGTACCCTGAACTCGTCGAGGGAAGGGCGTGGATCAACCGGAAGTTGCAGTGCCGAGAGTTTCGGGCGCTCTTCCCACTTTGGTTTGCGCCACGCGTCGAGGTAATCAGGGCCGAGCAACAACGGCCTGAATGACTGCGTGTCCTCGAGCGCCCACTCCTCCAGATTCATCGCGCGGCAATTCACGGGCTCAACGCGGGCGTTCACCTGGTCACGCTTAGCTGCTGCGCGGTTCTGGATAACGAGACGGTCAAACTCACTCGAGGCCCCAGTCGGCTCTATCTCATCCGCTGTCAGATAGATGCGGTAAAGATACTGATCACCAGAGCCATTTGGGTCTGCCAGAAAGTCGTAGTAACACTCCTCATCGGTCTCGACAAGACAGGTCGAGTGATACTCATCGTTCTTGTTGACCGGTCGCTCCAACACTCCTTCCTGTTCAGCGTCCACTTCGTATCCAACGAGTGTGCCTGCAAGTTTTGCGCGGCTCGAAGTGAATAGGTCCAGCGAATGCGAGCCCATCCCGGAGAGCTCGATATCGCACTCATATCGGTAGACGGCCTTATTATGATTGTCCTTCGCTTTCTTATTTAACTTGAAGGGTTTCGCCTTATTTGCGCTACGCGCCAACGCGATAATGCCGGGGCCATACTTGTCGAGCACAATGGCTTTGACACTGACCGGGGTATAATCCTTGGCTTCGAGTTTGTACCGGACGAACCGATCATGGTCAGGGATATCGCTATCATTGAAGACCTCTTGGGTACCGGGATTCACTTTGATTCGTCCCACCTCCCGCAGTTTAGACTGGCCGCTCGCACGGTTGATCGTGATCTCGACGGGTGTCTCGACATCGCCGACGGAGATTTCTAGTTCCACATGATCACACGTTAGGCACGGCATACCGCGTGGAACGACTATAAGTTGGTCAAGCACGCGAACATCGAGTTTCCCGGTCGGCTCAATATCCGAGCCCGCATCGAGCAACCGCGACCACGCGTCCACCGTCAAGTGTTGCCACCAAATCGGAACTTCGGGATCTGCGGTACTGACCGGGCAGTAGCATTGAAGGGGGCTGCGGGCAAACTCGCTCGCCTCGATGATGCCTTGGCCCTCTAGGTGTGCACGAAGCTTCTGAACATGTGGAAGCAAATCCTCGCCAGCGTTCTCCTCGAGTTCGTCAAGGCCCTTCCGGAACCCGTGCGTCTGAAACAGTTCGGCGACGCGGTCGAGCGTCGCAAGGTGGTTCTTGTTGCCCAGTTCGTTCTCGCTGCACGCCGGGAGACCAAGCACCGCTGAGAGTGCCAGATGCGGTTCCACCTCCGACGGCCGGATCTCGACCAACTTCTCGAGCATCTTCCACGAGCAACGCTTGTCGCGGTTTCGTTCATCGGCGTTCCAAGCTTCTCCCAGCGCATGGCGGATTGCCTCGTGCGCCTCATCGCGCCCGCCGGCTCCAATGATTTCCTCGGTCGACTTTGCAACGAGAGCTTCAATGAGAGGTTCCTGCATCCACCGGTCTACGCGGTTGATCCCGGGCCGCACACCAAGAGGCTTCATTGCCGTCGAGAGCGATTGGTTCATCGCTACGCCAATCTCCTGCAGCGCGAGGAAGACCGGGTAACCCCTGTTTCGCACTTTCACGAGGTAATCAGGCGTACATCGTGCTGCGAAGCTCTCCTCGGAAGGATCGTCGACACCCGGATCGACTAGGTACACTGGAACATCAATCCCCTCTTGCTCGGTCGCGATGACCAGTTTTCCTTCGTCCCGCGTCAAGAGGTCAAAAAGTTGTTCCAACTGCGTCTTCGGGGGACCAGCAAAGAAGAGCCTCAAAGTCTCCCCCTCGAAGAGTCTGGACGTCCCACCCCCCGAGCTCTCCACGGCCGCCTTGATCTCTCGCGTGAGGTAATCAGAAAGGTGCTTTGCGAGCTTCATCATTGTCACGCGGGCTCCTCGACGATGTGCTCGAATGGGTTTACTACCACCATACCTCCTTCAGCATCGGGGCTATCGAGCACGAGCCCGAGGTTGCGGAGGGTTTGGCCGAGCGGAGAATCAGGTACTTCCTGCGCCTGAACCTCTATTCCGTACTCACCGAGGTGCTTACAGAGATCCTCAACGGTCCGAGGCCCATGGGCATTTTGTGTGCAGGCGTGAACGATCGCCAGAACCGAGACGGGGCCTAGGGAGACGATCCACGGCGCCGAGCGGTAGCTTCCTCGTTTCGTGAGAAAATAGCCCTGATCGTAACTGTCAAGCCCCGGCTCCGCGGTCTGGCGTTGACCAAGAGCATGACGAAGGAACTCACGTACGTTTGCGGAGATGCCCTTTTTTCCAGCTACGAGTCGTTGATCGTTCTCGATTACGCTCTGGTAGTCGCGCCAATACTGCTTGGCATCGATGCAATCGAGGTGTTCCCTGAGCCATTTGGCCAGGGCTTCTATGGTATCGAGGTTTGCAAGACACTCCGGCAAGCCCTCGTATTGGCCTTTGAGATGGTGCAGGAGCAGATTTATGCCAGCGCGCGCCTTGACGAAGCCCGTCGCGCTATCGGTGATCGTGCCTGACGCGAGTTGCCCATATCGCCAGAAACCATCGCCGACACCGAACATAAACTCCAACTCGGTGTGCGGGGGCGAGCCTTGGCCTCTGAGGATCTGGCGGAGAATACGGAAGCACTGAATGTTGGCCTTGCAGGTCCACAGTACATGGGACGCCGTGCCGATACGGAGCATTGCCTCGACCATGCTAATCCACTGTCGCCGCGTTAGGTAGGTTTTTAGGGAGAGAATTCGTTCGAGGTCGACTATGAACCGGGTGGCGGGCGTCTTTGTTCCGGCACGGTGCCACGCCGCTATAGGCTTATCTTCAGTGAGTGATCGTGGTATTGACCACCAGTGCTCGTGTGCCTTTTTACGCCAGGATCGAAATTCTTCCTGAAGGAAACATGCCCAGATATCATCACGTTCGTCCACCGAGAGAGCGTGGAAGAGCTGGTTCCACAGCTCTTGGGCATTTGCATTACTTGCATCCCCGAACTGGATGATTCTGGCAACGAGTGCCCCGGGGTTCCAGGAGTTCGACGAGAGCCTTGCGGACAGCGAATACAACGTCGCGTCCGGCACGACAGGGCTGATTTGTAGGAAACGTTTAGTCGACTGATTAGGCTGTTTCGGGCTACGGAGCGTGCCCGTGACAATCCTACGCCAGGCCTCAGTATCGATTCCAATACCAGTCGCGTCGCGCCGAGGCCGCTTGCCACGGTCCAGATTCTTTTGGAACTCGCGCCCATTCGCGGGGATCCTACCCTCGGTAACTGAGTCGCAGATGAATCCCACCTGTCTATACGTGGAAGCAAGGATGACCTCGCCGGACGCATACTCTGGCGCAGGTCTCATGTGCAGGAAACTCTTCGCGTACGCATCGTGGATGCTCGACTGCGCCCAGGGCTTCAGCACAAAATCCTCGGGAGTCATGCCCGCATGCCTTTTGTGAAGTGGAACTCACCACCCACATACTCGATCGTGTCGAGAGAAGATCCGAACACAATCTGGGGCTCGTCGTTGAGGATCTCTTCGTTGCGGACAACCTGCCCGGCGACGAGTGATTTCACCCGGTCGAGCAGTGAGTATATCTCGCTCGGCAACGAGGCATCATGCAGCCCTTCGGATATTTCCTCTAGCGCACGAAAGAGATCGAACGTCAACGCGACGTAATGCCCTTCCACGCAGAAGTATGGCAGGGGATTTCGTGGACGCATATCTGACGCAATCACCGTAACTGGGTGCACCGCCACCGTCTTGGGAAGCAGGAGAGCCACGTCGCGCGATCGGTCTGCCATCGGTTGGCCAAATGTCGTCGCTAGTCCAGCGCGGAACTGGTTGTTCTCGTCGTGGAGGAGATTTCGGAGTTCCCTCCTGACGTCATTCAGTTTGGCATGATCAAGCGTTGCACTCAAATAATGCTCGAAGTGATCTTCGTCCTTGCACACGCCCTTGCGCGTGCCGAGACTGCGCTTCGTGAATCGCGCTGCGAACTGCCGGATCGTGGACTGCAGCAGGCTCGCCTGACGAGTACGATTCCGAGGGAAGCGATCTTCCACCAATGAGTCATCCGCTATCGCTAGCATTTCGAGGACGTCGCGTTCCAGTGTCTCGAGTTGGCTCCCGGTAAATTCAAGCCCATCCCTGACGGAGAGGCTGAAACGACTCTCAATGTCCGCGACCGTATGGCCTTGACCGTCGCGTGTGAAGACGACCTCATCTGCGCTCGCCAGTGCAGGGTCTAGCGCGGTACCCACAGATCTCCTGACACGGTTTGGGATATCACCAGTAGCGCGCGACGTGATCTCGCCAGCGCGTGAAGTGAACCGAAAAAACGCCTGAGCGGCGCGAATACCATCATCGGTGTACCTTTCCTTAAATAACTCTCGCTTCGCCGTGCGGTGGTTTCCACGGTCGAATCTCGGCCAGCGAGGAAACAGCCTATGGTAGTAGAGGCGAGACGCTAACAGGAAGGGCGCGCGGTCACGCTCGGCACTATTGGCAGGTCCCTCGCGTGCGATCCTCAGTTGCTCCGCCGCCCACTCGCATGGCGATAGTTGTTTCCCGTGAATCTCTAGTTCCGAGTAATCACCGACGAGCAGATACGCCACGAACGAGAAGAGATCGCGGAATGTCCATCTCTTTCCCGAACTGATCTCGTAGTAATAGAGGAGATGGATCAGCGAATCGAGCACCCCCTTGCGAGAGAGGATCTTACGGTTATGGCAGAAGGGGCATCGCGTCTGTAACTCGCAAACGTCTTTCCATTTGTTTTCGTCGAGGGCAATCGCAAAGATCTGATGCGCAACCGACGGTCCGCCGTCCTCTTGGCTGGCCGCAACGAGCGATTCAATGTCCATCGGCCATATGCCTATGTGCTCAAATCCCTCAAGCGGCCAGCATGGAGGCGCGGTCGGTCCGCTCGTCACGCCGCGCATGATTTGAGTTAGCAGCTTCACGGCCTCCGAGTAGTCACCATTCTCGTGTGCGATGGTCGCCGTGTGCGCCAGAATTCCACGGTTCACACAGCATACGTAAATGTTGCATCTATCCGGATCGTGGAGCGCTACGAGATCATCAAGCAAGAGTTGTTCCGCCAGTGCTCCCTGCGAGGGGTCACCCTCTGTCGCATCCTGCACGAGCGAGAATGATACGTGGAGGTGTTCCGGAACGTTTACCGGTAGTGATGAGAGATCAACAACCGCTTTCCTGTGTGGGAGTTCCCCGGGGCCAACGTTGTACTCCTCTGCGAATTTGTCAAAAAGCATGCCCTTGGCACCGAGTTCCATATCCAGAAATTCAACGCACCCCTCGACCGCGTCCGTCTTGCCGTTCCCAGGGCCGCCGACAAGAAGGATTGCCCTCGGGACATCTTCACCGGCAACCAGCCGACGTACCCAACGTCGGAGCCTGAGTACGAGCGGTGTCTCGATCTGCACCCCGGTAGGCCGACCTGAATCTCGTTGGAATGTCCTGCGAACTCCTCCGTCGCGATGGCCAGCCCATCGGATCAGGCCTTCTGGAAAGGGTCGCGATTGTTGTTCCCGAATCACTACCTTGCTCCAAATTACTCGATTATGATATATGACTACCACCAACAGATTATGCGATGTCATTCGAGTTTATACCAGTTTATCTGTGGGTGACGAGGAGACGAGCATTGGACAGACACCAGAGAGTTCAGAGCATTCTCCCGGCGGAACCCTGTGTCCGCCATTCCTGGGTACCTCAGGTGCATTCAGTGAAAACTCATGCTTTCACCCAGCCTCGAAAGCTCAACCAAAACCAGGGGGAACGCCCCGCGGATGCGAGATAGGCGTCATTGGTCATCACGTGGTTGTCGAGTGTATACGAGCCTACGGTGAGCGTAGTCTGTCTGTATGAACGAAGGCGGATCGAGTTGAGCTGAATAAAAGGGGGCTGGCGTTAGGCCCATGTTCAGAACGGATCGCCGGGCGTGATGACGCGGCCGAAGCCGGTCCATCCGCCCTTCGGCGCTGTCGGCGGGATGGTCCAGGCGGCGCCGTCCCACGCTGCGAGGTCGTAGGGGACGGCCTATGTTCCGTTGTTCACCGTGTCCATGAAGCGCGAGCCAACCCAAAGTTTTCCGCCTTCGACAAGCAACTGGTGGAAGTTCGGATCGAACGGAGACGTTCCGCGCTGAAGCCCGCCGCCCACGTCGAACACGCCGGGCGGCTCGAGTGTGATGCGAGCGATGTTGCTCACCGAGAGCGTGCTTGCGGGTGGCCCTTGAGAAACGTTCTGCGGCACTGTGAACTCATCAAACTTGCCGAGCACGTACAGCCCGCCATTAAAACTCCCGAGCCTGAGGATCGACCCGTTTACTCCACCGAATCGGGGCGTCACGAAGAACCCTTTTTCGGAGCCGTCGGCGTTGATGCGGCGGAGCTGCGTGTTGCTCGTTCGGTAATGGATCAGCCCGTTGTGGACGATCATGTCATTGCCGCCCGGCGCAAAGTTGAGCCAGCTAGATCGTGGAAACCATGCGGAGCCATTCCACCCGATCGCCGCCGTCGCCTTGGAATCAGACGCGCGACGGAACCCTCCGAACAATGTCGGGACGCCTCCGAGCAATTTGAACCCCAAGACATTCGTCACGTTCAGGCCGAGATCAACTGACGGGTTCGAGTGCGTCACCCATGCCGAGCCGTCCCAGCGCAGCACGACCCCGTCGATGAGTGTGTCGACGATGACGGGCTCTGCACCGATACAGCCGACGAACGCACCGCTGCTGGTGTAGGGCTGCCCGTGCTGCGTCCACGTGTAGGTCGCCGGATCGAAAATCCACAAGTCCGTGACGTTGCCGTTGCCAGTCGCGGCGCCGGTTTGTCGTCCGTGCACGATCCGGCCGTCTGCAAGCGCGATGATCGGGAAGTCGAATCCGTTGAGCACAGCCTGGGAGAAC
>Ga0114931_10006890_pt1 | contig 13944 bp, 12 predicted proteins | sample 2SBtaG_FD_89579 | JGI IMG/M metagenome (GOLD analysis project Ga0114931, IMG submission 89579) | Deep subsurface microbial communities from Kolumbo volcano to uncover new lineages of life (NeLLi) - 2SBTROV14_V59a metaG | ecosystem: Environmental > Aquatic > Marine > Volcanic | place: Kolumbo...
ACAGATCATGAAATTGCAACAGACTTTGCAATTAAAATTTATAAAAAGTTTGATAAAGTAATAAAGTCAGTAATTCTTTTTGGTTCGGTTGAAAAAGAAAAGCAAACAATGGGTTCAGATATAGATATAATTGTCATAATCGACGACGTTTCATTAAAATGGGATCAAGAATTAATTTCTTGGTACAGAGAAGAACTTGATAAAATTATTCAAGCGAATCCCTATGCTTCAAAACTCCATATTAACACGATAAAACTCTCAACTTGGTGGGACGACTTAATGCAAGGAGATCCAGTTGTTTTGAATATTATACGAAGTGGTTTTCCAGTTCTAGATTATGCAGGTTTTATTGAACCTCTAAAATTTCTTTTACTTAAGGGAAAAATTAAAGGAACACCTGAAGCAATCTATCAATGTCTTCAAAGAGCTCCAAGCCATTTAGCAAGAAGTAAAGCAGCTGAACTTGCAGCAATAGATGGAGTTTATTGGGCAATGGTTGACGCAGCACACGCAGCGCTAATTTCAGTAAATTATTTTCCTCCGTCGCCCGAACATGTGATGGTCGACTTAAAAGAAGCTTTTGTTGACAAAGGAATACTCAAATCAAAATACGTCGACTGGTACAAGGACATATATTATCTTTATAAAAAAATTGATCACAAAGAGTATTCTGGAGTAAAAGGTTCAGAAATTGAAGAGTGGCAAAAAAAAGCTGAAGAATTCATGGAAGAGATGATATCAATTGTAAAAAAAGTAGTTGATTCTAAAAATAAAAAATAAATTTATTTTTTTCCGGGCTCAGGAAGTTTGACATCTTGAACTATTTTTTCAAGTCCCCTGTTATTTGCGTTCGAAATCGCTTTGAATCTTTCATACTCCATTTTTGTAGAACGCATGGCATCATATGTTTCTATAAGCGGAGAATATTTCTCAAAAACTGATTTCGCTTCCTTGTAATCTTTATCCTTTTCAAAATCTTTTTTATCTTTTAATTCATTGATTGTTTTGATTGCTTCAGAATATTCTTTTAAAATTTCTCCAAAAACTTTGTCTTTTGATAGATTAAATAAATATTGAATTTTTTCTTTAATTTCAGAAGAGACTTTTTTACCTAAACTATTCTGAAAAAAGGAATATAAATTTCCGGTTTTTTCTTGTTGAAGTGCAAATTCTGTTTGTTCTGAAAAGAATTTTACCGCTCCAGCCACTGCTTGAGGGTTGGTTGAAAGAGATTCATTACTTCCCAAATATTCTACAAGGGTATCCCCGTGGTAAATTCCACTAAGAATTGCCTTAGCATTTTCTGTGTGTTTGTCTTCAAGCCTAAACCCATTCTTTTCTTTTATTAAATACTCTGATGCAGCAAGTGCTCCAAAATATTTTTCATAAACTTTCTTCTCTTCTTGAGTGTTGTTTCCAGCCATAAACATTCTAAGAACAAATAGTATATAAACCTTTCTATTTTGTTGTATCTAAAGAAGAGTAACAATTATTTAGAACTAGTAAAAGTATAATCTGTTTTTGTGTTTCCAGGAAGTTTAGATTTAATTTGTCTTACCAATTTCCTTGCAAATTTAACTCCTTTTTCTGTTGGAAGGTAAAAAATAAACAAATCTTTTCCTGGTTTCATTATTGCAGCTTTTCCAACAGATTTTCCAAAAGCAAGTTGCATTCCCGTCTGCATACGATCGGCCCCAGCACCAGTAAGCATTTTGTTTTCTCTTTGAATGTGGTGAGGAAAAGGAACAACTTTGAATAGGTATTGTCCAGCTAATTCTTTATCAAGTTTTTTGTTCAAAAACTGCCTGCAAGCTTCAAGTGCGTTATGTCTAATTTGGAAGTTTTCAGTCGTCACAACTTTTAATTTATGAGGAAGTTTTCCTTCACGAATAAGAGAGCTTTTTCCCATCTCAAACTTAACAATTTTTTGAGGCGGAACCGTCCTTATGTAAGACTTTTTTCTTCTCTTTGAAACTCGGGTGTAAGGGGTAACTTTTCTTTTTGAATACGCGTTAGCTTTCCTTAAACTTGCCATTTTATTTTATCTCGACCTCTGTTGTAACTGCTTGACCTGGCAAACCTTTTTCAAAAATAACTCTCAAAAGTCCTTTGTTCCCGTGAGGAGCTGAAACTTTCCCTTCTATAACTTTCCCAGCAGGAGACTTCCAAACAACAACTTTTCCAACCATTTTTGAAGCACCTTCCCTAGAATTAATTCCGTCAGCTTCGACTAAAAAATGCTTTTCATGAATCGTGTGTCTTCCCCTTCTAAATTGAATAACTTTTCCTTTCATTTGATTACTCCGCAAACGAATGAGTGAAAATCCTAAAAGGATTTGCTCTTTCTATAATCATTTTATTGAGAATTTGGTTTAAAAAACCTTCGCTCTATTCCCCCAATACATAAATCATTCTGCCAACAATTTGATTTTTTCTATATTCGGGAATTTCGTAAATTAATTTGTAACCGGTTGAATCTAAAATTTTTGAGATGTCACACTTGTGCCTTTTTTTGAAAACTCTTATGTAAGGAGTTGTAAAAGCAACACGCCCCGAGACTTGCGTCTTAAGATTTTTAAGAACTTTTATTATAAGATTTTCAAAATTTTTTATTTGTTTTTTGGCTTCTTTTTCAGTTGGAGTTTTTTTTAAAGTTTCTCCCAAGTCTGGTTCAGTTGCGACTCCATTAACAAAATCAGTTTTTTCATTCGTCGAATCCGCATTAAATAATTTATAGTCGTCTTTACTAAATCCAGACCACTCAAGATTTTGTCGAGCTCCCAAGACAGCATTTTTGTCTTTATCTATTCCAACAACATTTATTTTTTGCAAAAGTGCTTCAGTTAAAACAGTTCCAATCCCACAAAAAGGATCAAGCAAAGTTTCGTTCTTTTTTACTTGAGACAAATTAATTAAAATTTTAGCAAGACGAGGAGAAATAGCAAGGCTCTCACGACGAACGGGTTTATTCATGTCTCTAGCTTCAAGCGCTTCCGAGTCGTACTTTTCAAAAATTCGTCCAAAATAAATTTCTTTTTCTCCAAAAACAAAATATTCCTCGTCAATTAATTTTGAAGAAGGCATTCGAATCTTGTCTTCTCCTTGCATATCAATTTTCCCTGTTAGATGTTTAAATGTTGCCTTCAATTTTTCAGATTTAAATCTTTTTTTCAAATAGTCAATAAAGTTTTCATAAGACGAAGAAAAATCCCAAACGACATAATTAAGTTTATTCTCAATTCCAGAATAAATGTTTTTTGAATCTAAATTTTTAAGAATTTCTTTTTGAGTTCCAGATGCAAAAACTTTCCCAATTGAAACAACACCTCCAAATTTATCAATAATTTTTTCAGAAATTGGCTTTTCTAAATCAAGAAGTAAACCATTTTTTATCAAATCCTGAGACAAAACCTTGTTTTCCTCTCTTTCAAGATATGAAAAAACCTCTGCTTTTGAAAGTTCAATATTTCTTCCAAGAATAAATAAGTATTTCATTAAAACAAAAAGGTTAGGGGGTTTTTAGGGGTTGCGGAACTAAAACAAAACTTCAAACTTCCCAAATTCTTTTTCTAGAACAGAGAAAACTTTAGGATTGATTTCAATGTTAGAGAGATTTTTTTGTTTTGTAAGAGCCTTTTCAAATTCTTCCAAACTCGAACTTACAACTTTCCCATCAACTTTCTTTATTGAATTTCTATCAAAAACAAATGTTTTTCCGTCGGCGTTAACAATTTCAATCTTCTTTTCCTTTGTTTTCAAAATCATTTTCCCCCGAGACATTTTGTCCATTTCTTCCCTTTGAACAAATTCAGTTAGGTCTTTAATTAATATGTCCGCATCTTTACGAACCCGGTCAATTTTGTGCGAATCTGATTTGTTTTTCTTAAACTCTTTTTTCATTTTTATTACATCTTTTAAAATTCTCAAGTGTTGGTTTGTAAACTTAGATTTTTTAACATAATCTTTTTCAAAATCTTTAAGCAAATTTTCAATAGATTTTTTACCAATAATGTTTTTCAAAATTTCAACAACATCACCATAAATTTGTTTAACAGTTTTTTCTTGAGAATTTGCTTCAATTTCTTTACGTAAATCCTTTAATCTTTTCAAATAGTCTTCAGTTTGCGAAAGAAGTAAATCAATTTCTTTTCCGGAAATTCCTTTATTTTTTCGTGTTCATAATCTTTCCAAGTTTTCACAACTTTTTCTAAAAAGTTAACATATTTCTTTTCAATCATCTTTGTATCCAAAAATGCTTTCTTAAACGAGTTAACAAGTTCTTTAGAGGTTGGAGGAGGATATCCCCCGAGCATTAAAATTGCTTGAGCTGGAGTTGTTACACCCCAAAAAATATTTGTAAAAACGTCAGACAAAAGTGTTTTTTTACTTCGAGGAATTACTCCATCCCCCATACTCATAAACATATCAATTGCTTCCGGACTTGGTTTAAGTTTACCCATTCGAAGAAGTGATTTCCAAGGCATGAAAGTTCCTCTGTCATAAAGTGGGACTCCATCACGGATAAAAGTGAACATCACCGGATGAGCATCTTTAACTGCATCCCAAAAGTCAGTCAATAAATAAATTTGGGGTTCAAGTTTATTTTTCACGCCAGCAATTTGAGTAGCTTCAGCAACGTATTGATAGATTATTCCTCTAAGTCTTTCAAGAAGTTCTCGACGAGGCATCCTTTTTACATCGGTGTCATTAATTATAACAAAAACATCCACATCACTTTCTTTAACGGCGTCACCCCTAACTAAGCTTCCGCCTATAACATAACTCACAACATACTTTTCAAATTTTTGCAAAACTAAAGATTTATGAATTTCTGAAACTCTTAAAGCACCCAAAATTCCTTTGTCGTATAATGGATAACTCATTGCAATAGCTCCAGAAAGTTCAAACTTTTGGTCCATACAAATTTCCCAAACTTCAGATGGAGTCCAGATATGAACCCAAACTTTTTCTTTTATTTTTTGAATCTCTTTTAAGACTTCTTGTTTTATCTTAAGAATCTCTTTGGCTTTTTCGTCAGGAATGATTATTTCTATATGAACATATTCTTTGGATTCTTCTGGAGCTTCCTCTTCTTCAATAAATTTTGGAATTGATTGGGGTGGCAAAATTCCAACGGCAAGAGTATACCTGAATTTTTTCAAAATAAATCCTTTAACTTTTTCAATTTCCTTTTTAGTCTTCTCGAATTTTTTCCTTTCCTCTTCAGGATTACTTTGGGGAATTTTTGGTTTAGAATATTTTAAGTCCATTCCTGGAATTGAATTGGTGTTTAGAGTCATAATCTAAAAACATCTAACTTATTTATAAAAGTTTGGTGGTGAAAAAATAAAGAAAAAATGGTCCATGAAGGAATCGGACCTTCGCCTTCTCGGTGTAAACGAGATGTTCTACCATTAGACTAATGGACCAGGATAAAAGTTAAACTGCTTTTAGTTTTAAAAATGTTTTTGTCTTCTAGTTATTACAATTCTGTATACTAAAAACCCAACTATAAATATAACTGCAATTGCTCCAACCATTAAAGTAATGTGCGACTCCAAATATCCTTGATTTGTTCCTGCAAAGTATCCTAGAAAAATTAAAAACAAATTATATGCCCCCGCACCAAGAGTTGTGTAAATTGAGAATTCAATTAAATTCATTTTCGAAAAACCAGCAGGTAAAGAGATTACGTGTCTTAATCCAGGAATAAATCTCGAAGTAAATATTGCAACGTGGCCATTTTTCCTAAAGAAGTTTTCAGAGCTTTTCAAATGTTTTTGATTCCAAAAAGGGATTCCTGGATATTTTTTTCCAAGTTTTTCAAAACCACTTCTACCAATTTTGTAAGCAAGGTAATAGCTTAAAAGAGAACCAGCTAAACTTCCAAGAATAGAAAAAACTATCAAATAAACCCAAGACATTGAACCTTTGAAGATTAAATATCCTGCTGGAATTAAAACAACTTCGGCCGGAATTGGTACAACCATGCTTTCAAGAGCCATCAAAATAAAAATTCCTAAATAGCCCCAAGCTTCAAGAGTTGTAATAAGCCAATCAATAACGTTCACCATTCTTAACAATAACCAAAGAAATTTAGTTTATATTCTTATTTATATGAAGAAGCCGGTGTTCTAAAACCGCAATTGTCAAAACTTTTTTTAATCGAGGACAATTGGTTTTTTATCGAACCTTCGGACCCCAGAAATGGGAAATGCGGAAACCGGGAATCGGACCCGGGTCGCAACCTTGGCAAGGTCGTATTCTACCACTTAACTACTTCCGCTTAATTTAATTAAAATCTTCTAGATTTAAAAAATTATTCTTAACAACATTTATAATTCCTTTTTTCTTTAAGAAAGTATGACCCATTCAGGACATGTATTCCATCATTTTCATATAAGAAAGAGAATTCACGAAAAAAGTGAAAAATTTCCAAGTCCGGATAAAAAAGTAAGATTTCTCGACAACATTATCTATATAGTGGGGGTTCTAGGCCCAGTCATGACTCTCCCTCAAATAATAAAAATTTTCTTTTTTCAAAATGCCGCAGGAGTTTCACTTATAACTTACATTGCACTAACTTTGTTTTCATGCGTTTGGCTTTTGTATGGGATAGTTCACAAAGAAAAACCAATAATCGTAACCAACATATTGTGGATTTTCTCTGAAGTTTTAATAGTTATATGGGTCGTCCTATATGGAAAAGGATTTTTGTAAAAATAAGTAATTTTGTAATCTCAAAAATTTTGAGGAAAGTTAATCTTTTAGATTATTTTTTCAAGATTATATAACTAATTAGCAATTTTTTTTAGAATTTTCTGGAGAAACATTTCCATCTAAACTTTGAACTGAGGGTGAAGAAAAACCAACCAATTGTCCAAGAAGAGAATATCCAAGAACAGTTTTATCAAAACTTTAAAAAGATTCTTCTCCCTATTTAATTTATGATGCTTGACGTTCATGCCCATTTAGATCTTCTTCCAAAAGAGAAATTAAAAGAAATTCAGGAAAATAAAAAAATAAAATTAGTAATTACAAATTCTCTTGATTTAAAGACTAGTAAGAAAAGTTTAGAATTAGGAAAGGAATTTTCAAAAGTAAAAGTTGCGCTTGGATTATTTCCTGACAAAAAATTAAAAATTTCGGACTTTGAAACTTTCCAGAATTTTGTTAGAAAAAATAAAAATTCAATCGTTGCTTTAGGAGAAATTGGAATAGATTTGTTCCACACAAAAGAAAATTTTGAAATCCAAAAAGAAGTTTTTGCTAAAGAATTAGAATTAGCAAAAGAGATGAAACTCCCGGCAATAATTCACTCAAGAAAAGCTGAAAAAGAAGTTTTGGAAATCTTGGAAGAATTTCCCAAAGTAAAAGTTTTGCTCCATTGCTTTTCAGGAAATTTTAAACTAATTGAAAAAGGAATTAATCTAGGGTGCTATTTTTCAATCCCGGCGAACGTCGTACGTAGTGAACATTTTCAAAAAATGATTCTAAAAATTCCCAAAGAAAAGATTCTAACCGAAACAGATTCTCCATATCTCTCCCCCTTTAAAGATAAAATGAATGAACCTGCTTTCATAACTGAATCAATAAAAACTATCTCTAAAATTTGGAAAATTCCCAAAGAGAAAGTAGAAAAACAAATTGAAGAAAATTTTGAGAATCTTTTTGGATTCTAGTTTTGTAGTAGTTTTTAGTAATAACATTCTGTAATTCTTTGAAAAAGGTAAAAAATAAAAAGATTTATAAAGATTAATTGTTGTCATAATTTCATAATGACAAAGTTCAACGCAATAAAATACTTAAGCATGCCTTTTATTATGGCAGGGATCTTTTTTGGTTCTCAGAACCTTAATGCTCAAAGTTTCTCAAAAAAAGACAAAATTAATCTTCAAAGAGGAGTCCAAGCAGGGAAATGGTTAGAACAAAAATCAACTCCAGAATATGATGTTTTTAATTTTGAATTCAATAAACCTCTAGAAAAATCAATTAAAAGTTCAAAGAAACCAAAAGTTAAGTTCTCTGAAAAGTATCATGCTGGGACATTTGTAAGGTTTAATTCAGACACTTCCGGAATAGAATTGCAAGTTCCAAAAGAAGGTGCTAATTATAAAACGACTAAGCCAATTGGGATCGTTTTGAAAAATGGAATTAATGTTGACTTGTGCGGAGACCAAAAAGGAAACGTCGGAAATAAAGATACTCCAATCGCCTCATTTTATTTTGAACCCAATAAGCTTTACTTAAAAAAAGGGAATGTTTCAAATTCTTCAATGTTGGATTCGCTTATCCTAAAAGATGTAAGATACGTCAGAGGAAAAGTGGATAAAATTGGGGAAAAAGTTGAAGGTTTAGAAGGAAAAGTTGCAGGAATTGATTCTACAACTAAAGAAAATGCTAAAAAATTAAGTTACTTAGTTAAAAGAAGGGGAGAAGGGGACTCAGAAAAGAATGAAGATTCTGAAGGAAATAGGTTAAATGTTACTTTAAGCGGATCTCTTGGAGGCCAAAAATACTTTGATGGGCAAGTTCAATATAATGCGGTTAATGGCTCTTTTAATTTTGGGCCTTTTGTTTCATTAAGTGAAGGAAAAACAGAAACTGATGTAAACGACGAAGTAAGGTTTAGAGAATCAAAGACAATTGGTTCAAATACAATAAAAGAAAGAACTGATGTTTATCAAATGGAAAATTCAAAAAATTATCTTGGAAGTTTGGGGTTTAAGGCAAATCAGAATATCTCGAAAGGGTTTTATGGAATTGTTGAAGCCGGGTGGAATGTTGTGAGAAATAAAGCAAAAGAATTTGGAACAGCATACATTGATTACACGAGAGATGGGAAAAAGATTCAACCGACAAATTCAGCCCCAATAAGTGGCACTGGTCCAGATAAAATTACTTACAAATTTGTACCTATGGCCTCTTTGGGAATTGGTGAAAAATTATCCAAAAAGATTTCATTAGAAGAAAAAATAAATCATGAATTTAAAAAGGGAGGAAATACTTCTGCCTCACTTGGAATTAAATATGAATTTTAAAATGAATAAAAAAATATTTTTCAGCTTTGCAATTTTCATTTTCTTATTTGCAATTTTTGCTGCAGGAGTTCAAGCTTCAAGTGTTACAGGAGCTCTTTTCTGGGATTCGACAACTTCACGTTCTTTAACAATAAGTGAAGGAGGTTCAGCACTCGCTTTAGTAAGCGCCGACACTATTTTCGAAAATTCTATGACTGTTAACGTCGACCTTGTCGATTCAAGCGGAAATACCGTTTCAAATCTTCTTTATGTTTTCACACAAAGCGACTCATATACAAATTCAGTTTTAATTTCAAAATCTCTTTACAAAATTCCTGGAACTTACAAAATCAAATTAACGGTTACAGCGGCTTCAGGCCAAATGGCTGCAGATGAATTAACCCTAACCGTAAGTCCCATTCCAGATACAACTGACCCCGTCGTAAAAATTCTTACCCCAACAAATGGAGTAGTTTACACAGCAAACCAAACACAATTAGTTTCATCAATAACTGAAGACCACTTGTCTCAATGTTGGTACAATTTAGGAGGAGCAAATGTTTATTTTTCATGTGTTAACGGAACAAATGTAATAAATTCAATTTCTTCAAAACAAGGAGTAAACACTTGGAAAGTATACGCTAAAGACGACGCTGGAAATATGGGTTCAGATACTGTAACTTTTACAGTTCAAAATCCAGCAGACACAACACCTCCAACCTTAAGTATTTCAGATCCAGCGAATGGAGCAACTTACACCGCGCAGAGAACAAGTTTAACTTTCAACACTTATGACGACAATTTAAAGTCCTGCTCTTACAGCCTCGATGGTTCAAACTTTATCGTATTCTCTTCAACTAAAAATGGAGTAAATACAATTAAGGGAATTTCTTCAGTAAGTGGTTCTAACACTTGGGCAGTTCAATGTAAAGATGTAGCAGGAAACGCAGCAAGTAAGTCGGTTACTTTTACAGTTAATATTCCTACTCCCGACACAACGGCTCCAGCTGTGAAAATTTTAGTGCCAACAAATGGAGGAGTTTACACAACAAACCAAACTTCAATGACTGCAACAGTTAACGAGGACGCAGCTTTAGATTCATGTTGGTATAATTTAGGTGGACAAAACATTTCTTATGCTTGTAGCAATGGAACTAACGTAGTAAATTCAATAATGTCCCACCAAGGAACAAACTCTTGGGAATTCTATGCTAAAGATACATCGGGAAATGTCGGAATCGACAGAATTTCTTTTGTTGTTCAGAATTCAGGAGATACAACTTCTCCAGTAGTAAATTTGATTGATCCAACTGACGGGGCAACTTATAATTCTCAAAGAACGAGTTTATCCTTTAAGGTTTATGACGCTAATTTAAAATCTTGCTCTTACAGTTTAGATGGAACAATTTTCAATTCTGTTCCCTCACTAAAAAAGGGTTTAAACACTGTCACAGGAATTTCTTCAATAAACGGAACTAACAATTGGATTGTTGAATGTCTAGACTTGGCAGGAAATAAAGGAACAGATTCAGTTACTTTCACCGTCAATATTCCTGGACCAACGGATACAACCGCACCAATTGTAAAAATAAATTATCCTGTAAATGGAAAAAATTATTCTATTAACAAACATAAAATGATTGTAACAATTACCGAAAAGAATTTAGCTCAATGTTGGTATGACTTAGGAAGTGGAAACGTTTCTTTCTCTTGCGTTAATGGAACAAATATACTAAATTCAGTTTCTTCAAAAGAAGGAGTAAACACCTGGAAGGTATATGCTAAAGATATTTCGAGTAACGTCGGAAGCGATACAGTGACTTTCACGGTAATAAATTCCTCAACAAGTCCATTAGAAATTACTCCAATTGTTCCAACTAGTGGGCAAATAATCAAAGGGAACATAATTCTTGAAGCAATTGTAAACAAAGCGTCAAATGTGACATATAGTCTTGACGGAGGGGCAAATGTAACGATGACGGAAAACTCCTCTTTAGACTTTGTTTCAAGTTCTTTAAATTTAAGGATTGGAACGCATACAGTAATTTTTTGTGCAAGAGCTTCAAAAGAGAATGTATGTAAATCAGTAACTTTTGAAGTTGTAGAAGACAACTCAAATGGGAAAAAGACTTGCACTTCATGTGGAAAGAATAACAATGGCCCACTTAACGAAACAATTAATTTGAATGGAAAAAATCTTCCAGGATTTCCCGGAAATGAAGAATCTATACAATTAAATGTCCAGGGTCCACAATTGAATATATTCGAAAGGTTATTTTTGTGGATAAAAAAGCTTTTAGGCTTCTAAAACGTTAGTTTAAAATGAGAACAAGCGAGTACACAACAATTTTCGACTTGGTCTTGATGGCAACCCTCGCTATCGCAATGATTTTCTTTTATGTGGGAAGCGTAAAAACATTCGATTTAGTCGGAGCCGCAAGAACAAATTTAATAATTTTCTTGGGGATAATTTACATTATACTTTTAGTTTTGGTTTTAAGATTTAAAGGATTTATTTTAGAAAGAACAAAAGTTAAAAATAGAATTATAGAGAAGCCGGTTGAGAGGATAGTTGAGAAACCGGTTGTTAAAGTTGTAGAAAAAATTGTTGAAAAACCTGTTGAAAAAAGAGTTTACATTGATAAGACAAAGAAAAATGAAAAAAAATATAAATATTACGGTTCAACTTTGCAAAACACTTATCACAAAGAAACATGTAGGTTTTCAGGAATGATAAAACCAGAGCATCTTGTTTTAAGAAACACTAACACCTACTTCAAAAAGAAAAAGTTCCATGCTTGTAAAAATTGTCACCCCGAAAGGAAATAAAATTGGCAAAGAATCTTGAAAAGTAAAATTAACAATTCTCTAAACACCTAAGGAACAATTTCTGGTCCAAAATATTTTTCAAATTCAAAATCTTTTTCGCTAACAATTCCAGAACTAATAGCTTCTTCAATTTCAGGAACTTTCTTTTTAATTGAATTAATCAAATGTTTAATTGTTTCACAAATTAATTTATCCCCCTCGACTGGCCAAAGTTTGGCATCACGCCAATAAAGGCAACGTCCCCCACAAACGTCTTTAACCGAACAATTTTTGCAATCCAAGTCATTAATTACAATTTCTTTTTGGATACCTTTGTCGACGCTACCGCAATAAAAGTTTTGAACCGAATTCATAATTGGGCAAGCTGAAAGTTTTCCTGAAGTGTTTATTGTGAAATTTTCATATCCTGAACCGCACGGAAGACGAGTTTCCTTGTCTCGACCAGTTAAGCGATTAAAGATGCCTAAAAATGGATAAATTTTGTATACTTTCCCCTCGCTGACACTTTTAACCCAAAATTCAACTAAAGAAGTTATTTCTTCATTATATTCTTTAACAAATTTAGTAAATTTTTCTTTGTCAAAATCAAACTTATAAAATCCCGCATCAATTTGCCAATGAAGTGAGTCAAAAATTCCTTCATCAATTAATTTTATTATGTTTTTAACTTGTTTAAAAATATCCGAAAAAGATATTGTCATTCTTGCAACAATTTCTCCAGTGTAACCGTGAGAACGAAGCTCCTTCAAATTTTTAATAACAAGCCTATAAACGCCTCGACCACGATTATTGTCCGTTCTTTCTTCGTCTCCGTCAATAGAAACAAGCATTTTGTCAATTCTCTTAAGGTACTCAATTGGAAGTTTTTTCAAAAGTAGTCCGTTAGTTTGGATACCAAATTTACAATTCATGTTATCCATTATTTCTTTTATTTTCTCATTCATAACAAGGGGTTCACCGCCGTAAAAAATCAACCTATCACTTTCTTTAACAATTTTTTTTATTTTTTCAATTTCTACTTCAGAATCAAATGGGGTTTCATTGTCATAATCCCACTTTTTCCCCAAACCATTGTCAAACTCTTTCATGGATTTTTCATAACAATATTTGCATTTCAAGTTGCATCTTTCAGTTAATATTATATGGTATTGCATAAAACAAAATTAGAATTAGAGTATAAAAGATTAACTCAACCCTTCCATGTAACCTGGTAACGAGCCAATGTCGTTCATCTTTCCTCGTCGTGAAGGTTTTGAAAGAATAACGTCGTCGATTCTAAGGATCATTGTTGCAACGTCCGTTGCAGAGTTTATCGCTTGAACTTTTATTTTAGCAGGTTCAATTATTTTTGAACCAATAACGTTCTCAATTCTATTTGTAAAGAGGTTAAGCCCAAAGTTAATTTCTCCCGAGTCGTGTTTTGATTTTAATTCTGTCAAGACGTCAATTGGATCCATTCCAGCGTTTTCAGCAAGAGTAACCGGAATAAACTCAAGTGCATTTGCATATTCTTCAATTGCAAGTTGTTCACGCCCAGCTAAACTTTGCCCAAATTCACGAAGCTGTTTTGCAATTTCTATTTCAATTGCTCCTCCTCCAGGAACGACGAGTCCATTTTCAAGAGCACTTACAATGTCTAAAAGCCCATCGGTTAAAGCTCTCTCAACTTCGTCAACAACGTGCTTTGTTCCCCCATGAACTAAAATTGTTACAAGTTTAGGATTCTTGCACTTACTTATGTAGGTCATGTTTTCACCACTTATTTTCACTTCTTCAATTCTCCCCGCTTCACCCAGAACTTCACCACTTATTTCATTCAAATTTGAAACGATTTTTCCACCTGTCGCTTTTGAAATTCTTTCAATATCCGTTCTAGCAACCCGACGACAAGAGTATATCCCGGCCTTACTAAGAAGGTATCGAGCAAAGTCATCAATTCCTTTCTGACAAAACAAAACATTTGCTCCAGTTGAAACAATCCCATCAACCATTTTTTTAATCGATTTTTCTTCTTCATCTAAAAAATTCTGCATTTCGCTGTGATTTGTTATAGAAATTTTTGTGTCAACTTCAGGAGTTTTTATTTCAATGGGAA
>Ga0114931_10006891_pt1 | contig 13943 bp, 10 predicted proteins | sample 2SBtaG_FD_89579 | JGI IMG/M metagenome (GOLD analysis project Ga0114931, IMG submission 89579) | Deep subsurface microbial communities from Kolumbo volcano to uncover new lineages of life (NeLLi) - 2SBTROV14_V59a metaG | ecosystem: Environmental > Aquatic > Marine > Volcanic | place: Kolumbo...
AAGGCGATCCGGTAGATGGCGAAAGGCACGAAGCCGCGGGTGCGCACCCAGCTCATGAACCACGCGACGACCGCGTAGGCGACGACGAAGGACACGGCGAAGCCGATGAACAGCACGACCCACCCCTGAAGGTCGTGCGGAGCCGCGCCGATCTCCGCACCGCCGGTCGAGTGGCGCAGCGACTCGAGCAGGTCGTAGCCGGTGGCCGCGACCATGGTGGGCATCGACAGGAGGAAGGAGAACTCGAGCGCCGCCGGGCGGCTCATCCGCGCGAGCTGACCGCCCGCGATGGTCGCCATCGAGCGCGACGTACCGGGGAAGACCGCCGAGAATACCTGGCAGAAGCCGATCCAGGCGGCCTGCGTCCAGCTCATCGCCTCCACGGACTCGGTCTCGACCCGGGCCGTCGCGTCGACCACCCACATGATCACGCCGCCGACGACGAGCGAGGTGCCCATGACCCACTCGCTCTCCAGGTTCTTGCCGATCACCTTCGTGAGCAGGAAGGCGGGCACGGCGGTGACCACGAAGGCGAGCGCGGTGAGACCGATCGGCTTGTAGTCGCCCTTCAGGAAGGTCCACAGCCGGTCGCGGAAGTAGATCGGCAGGCACAGGATCGCGCCGAGCTGGATCACGATCGCGAACATCTTCCAGTAGGGGTCGGTCAGCGACAGCCCGAGCCAGTCCTCGAAGATGCGCAGGTGCGCCGTCGAGCTGACCGGGAGGAACTCGGTCAGGCCCTCGACGACCCCGAGCAGGACCGCCAGCAGGTAGGGATTCACGCAGGCTCCGGGAGGGGGGCGCGGGCACGCTACAACGGGCGGCGCGCTCCGAGAAGGCTGCACGCCGATGCCCCCGTCTCGGGCGGGAGACGGAGGCCCGGTTCCAGGCGCTCTGCTCGATCCGGTGGGCACCGGTGGACAGTTCCTGTCCGGGAGTCCCCTTCGAGCCGTCGACCCGGCGCGACGCTTTGGATACAGTGGCGCGACCCGCACAGAGGAGGGATCGGCGTGACGAGCAAAGCTCGCCCGACAGACCAGTGGAAGTCCCAGATCGGCGTCATTCTGGCCGTTGCCGGCTCGGCGGTCGGCCTCGGGAACTTCCTGCGGTTCCCCGGCCAGGCGGTCACCCATGGCGGTGGCGCGTTCATGATCCCCTACTTTTGCGCACTGCTGCTGCTCGGCATCCCGATCGGCTGGTCGGAGTGGGCCATGGGCCGCTACGGCGGCGAGCGCGGCCTGCACAGCGTCCCCGGCATCCTCGGGATGGTCGGGCACGGGCGGGTACCGCGCTACTTCGGGGTCCTCGGGCTGCTGATCCCGCTGGTCATCTACATGTACTACGGGCTGATCGAGGCCTGGTGCCTGCGCTACGCGTGGGCCTACCTCGCCGGCGGGCCCGCGCTGGGCACCGATCCCGCCGGGTGGGCCGCGGCGAGCGCCGATCTCTTCGCCCGCGTCACCGGCTCCAACCAGGATGGCCTGCTCCTGCACGGTGGCCTCGACCCGACCGTGGTCTGCCTGTTCCTGGTCCTCGCGATGAACCTGTGGCTCGTGTGGCGCGGCCTGTCGGGCGGCATCGAGCTGTTCTGCCAGATCGCGATGCCCGCCATGGCGATCTGCGCCGTCTTCGTGCTGATCCGGGTGCTCACCCTGGGCACGCCCAACCCCGCCGAGCCCCACCAGAACGTGCTCGCCGGGCTGGCCTATATGTGGAACCCGGACTTCTCCCAGCTCGGCAACTTCGACACCTGGCTCGCCGCCGGTGGCCAGGTGTTCTTCAGCCTGTCCGTCGGCTTCGGCGTCATCCTCAACTACGCCAGCTACATCAGCCGCAAGGACGACATCGTCCTCTCGTCGCTGACCGCCGCGTCGACCAACGAGCTGTTCGAGGTGAGCTTCGGCGGGCTGATCACGGTCACCGCCGCCTTCGTGTTCCTCGGCGCCAACGGCGTCGCGGGCGGCACCTTCGGGGTCGGGTTCCAGACCCTGCCGGTGGTCTTCGCGAGCATGGGCAGCATCGGCCGCTGGGTCGGCGCCGCCTGGTTCCTCACCCTGTTCCTCGCGGCGATCACCAGCTCCCTGTCGATGCTCCAGCCGGTCAAGGCCTTCCTCGAGGAGTCCCTGGGCCTGCACCGCGGCGTCGCCGTGGTGCTGCTCGGCGGCATCGCCGTCTCCGGGTCCATCTGGGTCGCCTGGTTCAGCAAGGGCCTCCGCGCGCTCGACACCATGGACTTCTGGGTCGGCACCGTGGCGATCTTCGTCCTCGCCACGGTGCAGATCATCCTCTTCGGGTGGGTGCTCGGGGTCGACAAGGGCCTCGAGTCGGCGCACGAGGGCGCCGAGATCCGGATACCCGGGATCTTCCGCTACATCCTGAAGTACGTCGCGCCGGTCTACCTGGGGGTGGTCCTGATCGGATTCTGCATCCAGAACCTCCCCGACCGGCTGGCGACCGTGGCCGCCGAGCCCGTCGCCCGCTCGACCATCGGCCTCGTCGGCGCGGTGCTCGCCCTCCTCGCGGTGCTCACGTGGTTCGGCGAGAAGCGCTGGCGCGAGCAGGGGATCGATATCGACGGGCGAGACAAGCAGCCGGAGGTGGCGCGATGACCGCGGGTGGATGGGTCTTCCTGATCGTCTCGGTGGGCACCGTGTGGAGCCTCGCGGCCTGGTGCTACTACCGGGTGTTGTTCGGCAAGCGGAGCGCGGAGTACCGGCAGATGCACGATCCGTCCGAGTAGCGCCTCCGCGCACCTCGGACAGGGGTCGAGAACACGGCGTGGCCCTCGCGGGCGCACCGGTCCATCAGCTCGGCCGCGGTGCGCACCTGGCGGCCGACGAAGGCGGGAAACGCGTTGTCGAGGAGCAAGCGCGGGGACTCCTTGCCGGTGATCGGGCCAGGGGCGACGACGCGCGCGGACTCGAGCAGAGAGGACGCCATGGAGCCTCCGACAGCGGGGGTGTCTGCTCTATCGCCCGCCCCGCCCCGCCGCGTCGAACATCCGCGTGCCGTGGGCCCCGTCGGGGTACTCGAGGAACCTCCAGGTGCCCGGGTCGAGCGTCTGCTGCTGCACCGACCAGGCGCGCTCCTCGGTGGAGTCGGTGAACACCGCGGGCACCTCTGGGACGTCGGCCATCGCGGTCTGGTTCTCGGTGTAGGTGCCGCCGGTCATGAACCCGAGCGCGTCCACGGGCGGCAGCCCCTCGCCGGGCGCCCACACCGCGTAGTCGATCATCGAGGTGGTGCCGTTGCTCGCGCCGATCACCGCGAGGGACGACAGGCCGCGATCCGGGAGCGCCTTCACGCACGCCTGCACGTCGTAGCGGCCCTTGTCGCCCCGAAAGGCATCCTCGGCGACGCCCTCCGAGTCCCCCGCGCCCCGACGGTCCACCGTGATCACGTGACTTGTTCGTTAGCGCCGCGGTTACACTCGGGCCATGGGATCCGTCGCCGACCAGATCCGCGACGCGCAGCGCCGCGCGGTGCAGGCCCTCGAGCCTTCCGAACGCGTGGAGCGGGCGCTCGCCGCTGGACGCCTCGCCCTGGAGGCCTACGCCTCTTCCGAGGGACTCGATCCACGCGAGGCCCGGCGCCGGCTGCAACGCCAGAAGCAGGCTGGCCGAACGCCTTGTTCCTGCATGAGCACGCCATGAGCCGACTGGCGGAGGTGGTGGCGGCGCTGCAGGACGCCGGCATCGACCACGCCCTCATCGGCGCCATGGCCCTCGCCGCGCTCGGAATGCCACGTTCGACGCTCGACATCGACCTGCGCTTCGGTGACGAGATGGACCCTCTCGCGGGTGTCGTGCGCATCGACCCCGAAGGGAGCGAGCCGATCGATCTCGTCGTCGGGCGCCCGCCCCGGTGGCAGAAGGCGATCCTGGAACGGGCTCGGACGCGCGTGATCGCCCTTGCGGGCGCGAAGGTTCCGATCGTGGAGCCGGCCGACCTGGTCCTGCTCGAGCTGTACGCCGGCGGGCCACGTGACCACCGCGACATCGAGGATCTGCTGGAGCTACCCAGCATGTCCTCGTTCGCCGCGGAGGTCGACGGACGGGTCGCGGACCTGCCGACGCGCTGCCGTGAGGCGTGGTCACGCCTGCGGCCCGCGACGCGATGACCCGCGCTACTCGGGCAGTGCGGGCTTCTTGATGTAGTCCTGCGGGATCTCGCCCTCGAGCGCACCGAGGAAGGTCAGCATCTCGGCGACCTGGGTGTCGTCGAGGTCCTTGCCGAGCTGGTGCTTGGCCATGACCTTGACCGTCTCGGGCAGCGTCTTCAGCGAGCGAGTCATCAGCTTGCGCTCGAAGGCGCCGATCGCCCTGGCGATGTTGTCGTAGGTGATCGGGTCGGCGTCGGTGGGCATCCCCATCTCGACCACGTCGAGGATCGGGCCCTTGGCCTGATCCTCGACGGTGGCGGCGCGCCCGTCCCAGAACTGCGAGATCTGCAGCGCGGCGTTGTAGACCGTCGGCGAGTTGCGGGGGGGAGGGGGTCGTGGGGCCGCCCGAGCAGGCCAGGGCGAGCATCAGCAGGTACATGGAATCACCTCACTCCAGAATCGAGACAGTGTCTTGTTCATTCGAGGACTCCATGGGAATCGGTCGGACGTACGTGGATCGCGGGGGGACCTTCACGGACGTGGTCACCGTGGGCGTCCACGGCCCCCGCGTGCGAAAGATCCGGTCGGACGAGGCGATCGTCAGGGATCTCGCCGAGGGGCCGCTCACCTTCGGCACGACCGTCGCCACCAACGCCCTGCTCGAGCGCCGCGGGGTGCCGACGCTGCTGTGCGTGACCGAGGGCTTCGCCGATCTGCCGTGGATCGGCGATATGGCCCGGCCCGACCTGTTCGACCCGGACGCGCGCTGGCCCGAGCCGCTGTGTGTGCGGGTCGTCGAGATCCCGGGCCGCGTCGATGCCGAGGGCTCGGAGATCGAGCCCCTCGCGATCCCCGACCTCGACCTGCGCGACGTACGGGCGGTCGCGGTGGTGCTCCTGAACAGCCACCGCAACCCCGCCCACGAGCGCGCGGTGGCCGGCGCGATCCGCGCGCGGGACCCGTCGCTGCACGTGGCCCTCGGCCACGCCGTGAGCCCCGAGGTCGGCTACCTGGCGCGGGTCGAGACGACCCTGGTCGACGCGGCGATCACCCCGGTGCTCCAGGCGGCGCTCCGCCGCGACCGGATCCAGGCGGGTGCCCTGGGGATGCGCTCGGACGGCGGCCTGTCGCCGGCCGCCGACCTCGCCGCCCCCGACGCGGTCCTCTCGGGGCCGGCGGGCGGGGTGATGGCGGTCGAGGCGGTGGCGCGGATGGCCGGCTTCGACCGCGCGGTCGGCCTGGACATGGGCGGCACCTCGACCGACGTGTGTAGGGTCGAGGTCGGGCACCTCCCGCGCCGGGAGGGCGACGTGCGGATCGCCGGGGTGCGCCTGCGCCGGCCGATGCTCGAGGTCGAGACGATCGCCGCGGGGGGTGGGAGCATCCTGTGGACCGACGGGCTGCGCCTCGGCGTGGGCCCCGAGTCCGCCGGCGCCGACCCAGGCCCGCAGTGCTACGGCCGCGGCGGCCCACCGACCCTGACCGACGCGGCGCTGGCCGCCGGGCTCGTGGAACCAGCTGCTTTCGACCCACCGCTGGACGCGGAGGCGGTCGACATGCCCGGCGAGGCCGAGGCCTTCCTCGACGTGGCCCGCGAAGCGATGGCCGCGGCGGTCCGCCGCCTCGCCACCGCCCGCGGCATCGATCTGGCCGACCACGCGCTGGTCGCCTACGGGGGGGCGGCCGGCCAGCACGCCGCCCACGTCGCCGAGCGCCTGGAGATCGGCACCGTGCTCGTGCACCCCTTCGCGAGCGTGCTATCGGCCTGGGGCCAGGCCCTCGCCCGGCGCGAGGAGACCGCGGTCCGCGCCCTGTGGGCTCCCTTCCCCGCTGCGTGGGACGAGGTGTGCGCGGGCTGGGAGGGCCTGTCGGACGCCCTGCCCGACCTCGGCGAGGCAGAGCGCTCGGTGGAGCTTCGCCACACCGGCACCGATCACCCCCTCGAGATCCGCGTCGAGGCCGGGGCCGACCCGGACGCGGTGCGCGTGGACTTCCTCGCCGAGCACCGGCGCCGCTACGGCTTCGACCGCCCCGGGCAGGCGATCGAGGTGGTCAACGTCCGGGTCCGCGCCCGTGCACCGGCCCCCGAGGCGCCGCCAGCACCGCCCGATCCGTGGGGGATCGGCGCCGAGACCGTCCGCGGCCCGCGCCTGCTCACCTGCCCCACCACCGCGGTGCACGTCCCCCGGGGGTGGACCGCGCGCATCGCGGACGGCCTGCTGCGCCTGGAGCACGTGTCGCGCGCGCCGCGCCCGGCGGTCACCGAGCGCACGCCCCTCGGCGTCGCCCTGTGGGGGCACCGGTTCATGGCGGTCGCCGAGCAGGCGGGCGCGCTGCTCCAACGGACGGCCCGCTCGGTGAACATCCGCGAGCGCCTCGACTTCTCGTGCGCGGTCTTCGACGGCGACGGGCACCTCGTCGCCAACGCACCGCACATCCCGGTTCACCTGGGCGCCATGGGCGAGACGGTGCGCGACCTCCTCGCCACCCACGGCGACCCGGAGCCCGGCCAGGCGTGGGTGTGCAACGATCCGGCCGCCGGGGGCTCGCACCTGCCCGACCTCACCGTGGTCACCGCGGTACGCCACGAAGGGCGGCGGTTCTTCGTCGCCTGCCGCGGGCACCACGCCGACGTCGGCGGGCTGACGCCCGGGTCGATGCCGCCCCGGTCCCGCCGCCTGGCCGAGGAGGGATTCGTGCTGCGTCACGTGCCCCTGCTCGAAGGAGGCGCGATCCGCGACCTCCGCGCTCACCTCGACGGTTGCCGCGACCCGGACACCGTGCTGGCCGACCTCGAGGCGCAGGTCGCCGCCAACGCCCACGCTGCCCGCCTGCTCGCGGCGCTCGGGCCCGCCGCGGTGCTCGAGGCGTGGATGGGCCACCTGCAGGACGTGGCCGACGAGGCGGTCGCGCGGGTGATCCGCGCGCTCTCCCCGGGCACCGCGCGCGACACCATCGGCGGCGTGCCCCTCGCCGTAGCGCTCCGGCCCGGGCAGGGACGCCTGCACGTCGACTTCACCGGCACCGGCGGCCCCCACGCGGGCAACCTGAACGCGCCGCGCGCCGTGGTACGCGCCGCGGTCCTCTACGCGCTGCGGGTGCTCGTCGACCAGCCGATCCCGCTGAACGAGGGGGCCCTGCGCCGGGTGGCCCTCACCGTGCCCGAGCCGTCGCTCCTCGCGCCGCCGCCCGACGCGGCGGTAGTCGGTGGCAACGTCGAGACCTCACAGCGACTGGTCGACCTGCTGCTGCGGGCCGCCGGCGCTCGGGCCGCCTCCCAGGGCACGATGAACAACCTGACCCTGGGCGGGCGCGGCTGGTCCTTCTACGAGACCCTCGGTGGCGGGGGCGGCGCCTCGGCGAAGGGCCCCGGCGCCGACGGACGGCAGGTCCACATGACGAACACCCGGGCGACGGACGCCGAGGTGCTCGAGGCCCGGCTCCCGCTGCGGGTGCGGCGCTTCGCCCTCCGGATTGGCTCCGGCGGCGACGGGACGCACCGCGGCGGGCTGGGCCTCGTCCGGGAGATCGAGGTCACCGCGCCGGCCACCGCCGCGCTCCTCGCGACCCGCCGCGACGACGGCGCTCCGGGCCTGGGAGGGGGTGCCGGCGCCCCCGGACGCGACGAGGTCTGTCGCGCGGACGCCTGGGCGCCCTGGGACCGCGACCCGGTCGATCTGGCTCCAGGCGACCGGGTGCGGGTGCACACCCCGGGGGGCGGCGGCTGGTCGCGCTGACCGCGGTCAGCGCTTGCGGATCTTCTCGAGCAGGATCTCGGCCCGCTTCTGGCGCGCGGTGAGTCCTCGGCGTGTCGGAGCGCACCGTCCGCCGGGACTGGCGCACGGCGCGGGCCTTCCTCGGCGTGGAGCTCGGCGACGGCCGCGAGCCCCCGACCTCGTGACCTCGGGCCGGCATGGGCGCCGCCGGATCGAATAGAGGACCGGGACGCGGGTCCTGTGGTCCCCGTCGCTCCCGTGGAGAACCGCCGGTGGTGTCGCTCATCCTGCTCCTCGCCCTGCCCGCCCACGCCGCGGACCCGCTCCCCGATGCGGTCGTGAGCGCCTTCCAGAAGCTCGCGACCCCGAAGACGGTGCAGGCGGAGTTCGTGCAGACCCAGTACCGCAAGGTGCTCACCCGCCCCTTCGAGTCCCACGGGAAGATCGCCTTTTCGCGCCCCGACGCCCTGCGGTGGGAGGTCACCGCGCCCGCGCCGGCGATCTTCGTGATGCAGGGCGCGCAGATGGGCATGCGCTACCCGGCGCTCGACGTCACCGAGCACCTGTCGCTCGACGGCCGCCCGGAGCTGCTCGGCCTCGTGAAGGGGCTGACCATCTGGCTCCACGCCGACACCGAGGCGCTCCGCTCCGACTACGAGGTCACCGAGGCCGCCGGGCAGCCCCTCGCCCTCACCCTCGTGCCGAAGAACGACACGCTGCACAAGTGGATCGCCTCCATCGGCCTCGTCCTCTCGGCGGACAGCGCCCACGTCGACCAGGTGACCCTGACCGAGCCCGACGGCGACCGCTCGGAGATCGCCTTTCACGACGTGGTCCTCGACCAGCCCCTGCCGCCCCAGTCCTTCGAGCTGCCGTGAGCCGCCGCCTCCTCCTCGCGTTGCTCCTCGCGGTGCCGCTGCTCCTGCTGGCGCGGCGCGCGCGGGTGACGAGCGACGTGATCGCCCTGCTCCCGCCCGACGCGGGCTCGGCCGAGGCCGTGCGGGTGGTCCGCCGCTTCGGCACCGCCGACGCCCTGCTCTTCGAGGTCGACGGCACCGGGTCCGACGCCGCCACGCTGGACGCCACGGCACGCGAGCTGGCGAAGGATCTGGCCGCGCTGCCGGAGGTCGAGCGGGTCCAGGGCGGGACGACCCTGGAGCAGGCCAACGCGGTGCGCAAGGTGGTCGACCCGCACGCCGCGGCGCTGATCCCCGCGCCGCTGCTCGCGAAGCGCACCTCCCCCGCGGGCGTGCGCCAGGCGCTCTCGGCGTGGCTCGCGGAGCTGGCCGGGCCCGCCGGGTCGGTGGCCGCGCACCGCCTGCCTACCGACCCGCTCCGCCTGGAGGAGCTGGCCCTGGACCAGCTCGCGAAGGGGGTGCCCGGCAAGGTGCAGCACCGCCTGGGGCCCCTGCGTTCGCCCGACGGTCAGCGGGCGCTGGTGATCGCGACGACCTCCCTGGACCCGACCGACGTGGCCCCCGGCGACCCCTTCGTGAAGCATCTGGACGCGATCGCCGCGCGCCAGGCGCTCCCCGTCGCCTGGTTCAGCGGGCGGCGACTCGGCGCGGCCACCGCCGACGCGGTCCGCCACGACGTGCGCCGCGCGGTGGGGATCGGTGCGGTCGCGCTCGTGCTCGTGCTGCTCGTCGGCTTCCGACGGGTCGCTCCGCTCCTCGGCGCCGCGGTCCCCCTCGGCTTCGCCGCCCTGGCCGCAATCGCCGCCGCCGGGGCCCTCTCGCCGCTGCACGGGCTGCTCGTCGCCTTCGTGAGCACCCTGGCTGGCCTCGGGGTCGACTACTGGATCCACCTGTACCTCGCGGCCTCCGCCACCCACGCCGCCGACCCGGAGGCCGGCCGAGCCGCGGCCGCCGCGCGCGCCCTCGCCGAGATCCGCGCGCCCCTCGCGCTCTCGGCCGGGACGACCGCGCTGGCCTTCGCGGTGCTCGTACTCTCGGACGTCCCGATGGTCCGCGATCTCGGCGCCCTCGGCTTCGCCGCCACCGCGGGCGCCTGGCTCGGCACGGTGCTCCTCGGCCCCCTCGCCTTCGCCCTGGTCGGGCCCGGTCGTGCCCTGGGCGAGCGCCCGACGACCCCCTGGCCCCGGGCCGCGGCGGTGGTGCTCCTCGGCACCGTGGCCCTCGGGCTCTGCGGCCTCGGTGGGCACGTCGACACCGACCCGAGCCACCTGATCGCCACGCCTCCGGCAGTCCACCGGCTCCAGGAGCACTTCGAGCAGGTGTGGGGGCTCACCGCGCCTCGCGGGATGGCGGTGGTCACCGGGTCGAACGCGGGCGGGGTCCGCGACCGTGCGGCCCGCCTCGAGCAGGCCATCGACGACCTCGGCTTCGCGCGGGCCCTCGGGCCGGGCGGTGTGCTCCCGGGGCTCGGCACCCAGGCCGCGCGCGAGGCGGCGCTGCCCGGGAAGTACACCCTCCAGCACCGAATCGACGACACCGCGGCCGCGCTCGGACTCGCCCCCTTCCCGGGCGCCGCCGCCCGCTACCACGCCCAGGCCGCGGCGGTGCTGCCCATCGCCGCCTGGGATGCGACCCCGATCCACGAGCGCCTGGGCCGCACGCTGGTGCACGACGACCGCGGCTGGGCCGGCCTCGTGAGCGTGCCCCTGGCCGGTCCGAGCGTCGTGCCCCTGCTCGCCGACACGGTCCGCGCCACCGATCCGGACGCCCACTGGATCGTCCCGACCGATCTGGCCGACCAGAGCCTGCAGCAGACCGTCGACGCCCTCGGCGAGTCGGTGCCGTGGATCGCACTGGGGGTGTTCCTGCTCCTGCTGGTCCGCCTGCGCAGCGCGCGCACCGCACTCCTGGCCCTGGCGCCCGCGGCGGCGGGCACCGCCGCGGCGGCAGGCGCTATGGACCTCGCGGGTCTGTCGTGGAACGTGGTCAGCCTGTCGGGGCTGGTGCTCCTCCTCGGGCTCTCCGTGGACTACGGCGTGTTCACCGTCGAGGCGAGCACCCCGGCCCGGGCCAGCACCACCCGCCGGGCGATCCTGCTCGGCGCGCTGACCACCATGGCCGGCTTCGGGGCCCTGGCCTTCGCGACCAGCCCGGCGCTCGCGGGCCTCGGGGTCGCGGTCACCGCGGGCCTCGCCTTCGCCGCGGCGGTCCCCCTCGTGGTGCTCCCCGCGCTGGACACGCCGCCGGTGGGCCTGTTCGGGGCGGTCCGCCGCTGGCTGCCTCGCCTGGCCTTCGCCACCCTGATCGGGTTCCACCTCGACGTGCTGCTGGTCGCGCTCCTCGCCTTCCGGCCCCCCGACGCGCCCGAGGTGCCGCCCCCCGGGCCCGTCGAGGTCCACGGCGGCGAGAAGCGCGTCGGCCCCGATCGGCTGGTGCGCAGCCACGGGATGCGGGTGCTGTACACCGAGGGCGGCCCCTACGAATCGGGCCTCGCCTACGGCGCGCTCACCCCCGACCTGCGCCACCGCCTCGAGACGGAGCTCTTCGCGAGCTTCCAGCGCATCGTGCCCAACCCGGCCGCGCGGTGGCTGATCACCCGCGGATCCCTCGTGGTCGGACACCACCTCGACCGGTCGATCCTGCCCGAGTACCTGCTGCAGCTCCGCGGGGTGGTCGACTCCGGGACCGACCCGTACTGGTTCAAGGGGCCGGCCTACACGCGGCGCGTCTACTACCACGCCCTGCACGACCTCGGGCAGGCGTTGGTCGACACGCCGCTGCTCGCCGCGTGCACCGGGTTCATGGCCGGCGGCGACGCGACCACGAACGGCCACTGGCTGCTGGGCCGCGACTTCGACTTCGACGGTGGGGTCACCTTCGACCGGGACAAGCTCGTGTGGATCGACCGCCCCGAGCACGGCCTGCCCTTCCTCACCGTCGGCTTCGCGGGGATGATCGGCGCGGTCACCGGGGTGAACGAGGCGGGCATCGCCATCGCGATCAACGCGGGCGGCAGCGATGCGCCGATCCGCCCCGGCACGCCGATGACCCTGATCCTCCGCGAGATCCTCCAGCACGCGACCTCCATCGACGACGCCGAGAAGGTGCTGCGCGAGCGCACCGGCTTCGTCTCGGAGAACGTGATGGTCGTCGACGGCCACCACGGCCAGGCCGCGCTCTTCGAGGTCACCCCCCGCACGGTGGTGCGCAGCGACGTGCCCGAGTGGCTCGCGGTGTCCAACCACTTCCGATCCCCGGAGCTGGTCGACGACCCGGTGAACCAGTGGCGGATGCACGCGCTCACCACCGTCCCGCGCCTGAAGCGCATGGAGGAGCTGGTCGGGCGGAACGTCGGGCGCCTCGACCTGCCCGTGGCCGCGCGGATCCTCGCCGACCGGAGGGGCGTCGGGGACACGCCGCTGCCCCGCGGGGACCGGCAGGTGCTCAACGCGGACATCGCGACCCACAGCGCGATCATCGACGCGACCACCCGGACGGTGTGGGTCTCGCGGTTCCCGAACATCTCCGCCGGGTACGTCGCGATCCGCCTGGACGACGCGCTGGACGGCAACCTCGACACGACCGAGGTCGTGCCCCCCGAGCCCGACGCCGACAAGGCCATCGCCATCCACCAGGGCCGGGCGCTGCTCCGCGCCGCGCGCCGCCTGTCGCCACGCGAGGCGCTGCCGAAGTGCGAGGAGGCGCTGCGGCTCATGCCCGACCACCCCGAGGCCGAGTTCGAGCTGGGCCGCACCCTGTGGGCCCTGGGCCGCGAGGACGAGGCGCGGCCGCTGCTCGACCAAGCGCTCGCGACCCCACCCGAGTACGCGCGGCAGGCCGACGCGATCCGCAAGCTGCTGGGGGCGAAGTGATCGCGCTGCTGCTGCTCGCCGGGTGCACCTGGGCGCCCGCCCACCTTCTGGGGGACGCCGAGCACGAGGACCAGTTCGCGCTCGCCGCGCACGGCCACGTGCTCGCCGGGACCGCGCTCGTGGCCACCCACGACGGCGTCGCGACCCTGCACGCCCTCGCGCCGACCGGCACCGACCTGTTCCAGGTGACCGTGGACGCGGGCGGCGCCGCGATCACCTCCCCCGACGACGACCTCGCCGCGCGCCTGCGGAAGATCCCCTTCGACCGCGACCTGTCGGTGCTCTACCGCCTGCGGTGCGACGCCCCCCGGTGCAAGGCGGAGCGGTGGCGGCTCGTGCGCCGGCCGGACGGGTGGCGGGTGCGGGGCCCGGGCGGCCCGGCCACCCTGGTCCGCGACGGCGACCGGTGGCGACTGACCGACCCGGTCCGCGGCTACACCCTGACCGTCGCCGAGGGGGGCTCGTGAGGGAGCCCGCCCGCTGGCCCGGTCCCGACGGCGCGATCGCCCTGCTCGCGAGCACGGCCGTCGTCCTCGCGGCGATCTTCGGCCCCGACCAGGGCGTCGCGGGCCCCGCGATGGTCGCGGTCGCCGGGACCCTGGCGTGGCTCGTGGCCACCCGGCCCGACCGCCCGGCCCTGCCCGCAGGGCCCGCCGAGATCCGCCCCCTGGTCGTGATCCCGACCCACGGCAACGCCGGGACGGTGGGCGACGTCGTGGCCCGGAGCCGCGCGATCCTGCCCGACGTGCTCGTGGTCGACGACGGCAGCCCCGACGACTCGGCGATGGCCGCCGCGGCGGCGGGCGCCACCGTGGTCCGCCACCCCGAGAACCGTGGCAAGGGCGCCGCGCTGGAGACCGCGCTGCGGTGGGCCGCCACGCACGGCTTCTCCCACGTCGTGGCGATCGACGCCGACGGCCAGCACCACCCCGAGGACCTCCCCGCGTTCCTCGACGCCCTGCGCGCCGAGCCGGGCGCGATCCAGGCGGGCGTGCGCGACATGTCCGAGGCGCCGCGCGGCGCGGTCTACGCCCGGATGAACAGCAACTTCTGGGTCGCGGTCGAGACCGCGCGCCGCCTCGGCGACACCCAGTGCGGCTTCCGCGCCTACCCGGTACTCCCGGTGCTCCGGCTGGGGCTGCCGCCCTCCCGCTACCAGTGGGAGGTCGAGGTGCTCGTGCGCGCGCTCTGGGCCGGGATCCCGGTGCGCGACCTGCCCTGCCGCGTGACCTACCCGCCCCGCGAAGAGCGGGTGAGCAGCTACCGCAAGGTGGTCGACACCCTGCGCATGACCTGGCTGAACACCTGGCTGATCCTCGAGCGGCTGCTGTGGCCG
>Ga0114931_10006892_pt1 | contig 13941 bp, 11 predicted proteins | sample 2SBtaG_FD_89579 | JGI IMG/M metagenome (GOLD analysis project Ga0114931, IMG submission 89579) | Deep subsurface microbial communities from Kolumbo volcano to uncover new lineages of life (NeLLi) - 2SBTROV14_V59a metaG | ecosystem: Environmental > Aquatic > Marine > Volcanic | place: Kolumbo...
CCCGAAGAGAGGGAGCAGGTGCGAAAGATCATGGCCCACCAGATGCGGGCGATCGTGTACCAGAAGCTGCTGCCGACGCTGCATGAGAACATCCCGCGAATCCCGGCTCTGGAGATTCTGATCAACAACGCGGTGGTGCGAAAATACATCCTCGAAGGCCGGGAAGGTGAAATTTCGTCTATTCTCATCTCTCAGGAGTCGGAGAAGATTGGCATGTGCGATTTCAACGCTTCGCTTGTGAAGCTCGTCGAGCAGGAATACATTCATATGCGGGTGGCTTTGGAGGCCTCCCCGAATGTGGACGAGCTCAAGATGCGGCTCAAGGGCATTGGTTGATCGGCTTGCCGGAGTCCGAAGTCGGCGCCGCTTGGGAATGTCGGGCGCCACAGAGTTTGTCCTCACCTGTCAGGAGGCAGTGACACAGGCATGCAAGGTCTTTTTCTTCTCTCGCCGTGGAAGCCATTCCTGATCCTGCTCCCGTTTATCGGATGGGCGTGGGTGGTGTCGACCATTTACGACAAAGACGCCGCCCGTTGGTATTTCAAACGTCGTTCGTGGAACATCGCGCACATTGTCGTCGCGATCGTCGCGCTCGCGGTGGTTGTGCTTTCACCGATGTTTCTGATTAGTTTTCCAGTGGTTCTCGCGCTTCTCGCGGGAGACTTGGCGGTCTACGCATTCCTCCGCAACAAGGACGACCGCGTGCCGGCGCATCACAAATGGTCGTTCGATCTTTCGTCGATGAAGGCGAACAAGGACGCGAAGAAAGCCGCCAAGCTTCAGAAGAACGTCGAGCTCTCCATTCGCGGGCCCAGCGGCCTGTTGGCCCCTCCTGCCAAAGAGGCGCCCGAATACCAGGTTCGCATCAGCGCCGAAAGCATTGTGATCGAAGCGATCGACCGCCGCGCCAGCCGATTCGAGATCCGACCCATCGACGGTCAGAACTACGGCGTGGTCAACACCATTGACGGCGTGCCCATGCCGGGCGAGCAGATGGTGGGCAAACAGGCGATCGACCTCATCAACTTTTTCAAAAACGCCGCCGGGCTTGATCTTCAAGACGTTCGGCGAAAACAACAGGGCGACTTCGCCGTCGAACGCGCCGGCGGCCGACTCACGCTCCGCATCACCACCAGCAGCGTCGCCAACGGTCTGATCCTGCGCGGCCAGTTCGACCCCGAAGAGCAAGTCAAACGAACGCTCGACGAACTCGGCCTGCTCCCCGAACAACGCGAAGTGTTGGACCGCATCATCACCGAAGGGCAAGGAGCGGTGTTGCTGGGCGCCCCGGTCTACAGCGGTCGAACCACGACGCTCTACGCCCTTTTGCGGGCCCACGACGCCTACACCACCAACGTGCAGACTGTCGAACTGGAGCCGGTCGGCATGATCGAAGGCGTTCGGCACAACAAGTTTGACCCCTTGGAGGACGGCGCCGAGTATTCAACAACTGTGCGATCCATCTTGCGCCGCGACCCCGACGTGCTGGCGATCGCCGAACTGGTCGACCAGGCCACCGCGGTCGAAGTCACCAAGGCGGACCACGAACGAACTCGAACCTACGTCGGTCTTCGCGCCGAAAACTCTCTCGGCGCGGTCCAGGTATTTGTCAAAGCGGTGGGCGACGCCAAGGCCGCTGGTTCGTGCATCCATGGCGTGGTGGCTCAAAAACTCATACGCAAGTTGTGCACCAACTGCCGGATCGAATACCAGCCCACTGCCGAAATGCTCAAGAAACTCGGGGTCAAGAGCGACCAGATCGCCAAGCTCTATCGCAAGGGCGGCCAGGTGATTATGAAAAACAAGCCCGAGACATGCCCGTTGTGCCAGGGCGCGGGCTACTTCGGACAAGAAGGCGTCTTCGAAGTGTTTGCGCTGGACGCGGAAGAACGCGCCATGATCGCGGCCCAGGACCTGGTCGGATTGCGGTCGGCGTTCCAGAAAAAACGACTCCCGTCAATCCAGGAATCTGCGATTCGAAAAGCGCTGGCCGGCGTGACCAGTGTCGAAGAAGTGGCGCGCATCACCGCGTCGGGACAGCGCCGATCTCAAGAGAAAAAGCCTCAGAAGACGCCCACGCCAGCTTCGGCTGGATGAGTTCGTTTCATTCTTCAAACCCCAATGGAGGGGCCAAATCATGCCGCTCATCAACATCGCCGTTGTGTTGCTTATTCTCGGGCTCGGGTATTACTGGGCCGGTCAAGGGTTGTTTTCAGCCTTGATCCATTTTTTGTGCGTTCTGGTCGCAGGCGCTGTCGCCTTTGCGGTGTGGGAGCCCTTGACCTACGGCGTGCTGCTCAACGCCAAGCAGGACATCGCCTGGAGTGTCGGCCTCTTGGCGCCGTTCCTTGCGACACTGGCGCTCTTGCGCGTCCTCACCAACAAGCTCATTCCCGTCAATATGGATTTCGACAACACCACCAACTTTATCGGCGGCGGCCTCTTCGGCGCCTTGTCCGGAGTGCTGACCGCGGGCCTGATCGTCATCTCCATCGGGTTCCTTCAACTTCCGCCGGACTTTCTGGGGTATCGAGCGGTCAACTGGGAACGATCCACAGGCGCCATCGATGCGAGAAACGGCTCACCACTTTGGGTCCCTGCGGACAAGATCACAACCAAGGTGTTTGAAATGCTCAGCGCCGGCGCGTTTTCGACGGGGACGCCTCTCGCCCAGCGCATGCCCAACGTCTATTTGCAAGGCGATCTCCTACGCACAACGTACGAAGATCGCAGCCGAACCACCCTTTCACCGGATGATTTCACGGTCCTGAGCCGATACACCGTCAAGGCGAACGATACGAAAACACTGCTCTCCGATTCATTCGTCATCTCCGCTGACGGTTCGCCGGCGCCCCAGCGCGTCAGCATGCCCGATGGATCGCCTCCTCCCGCAGGCTCCCAGATCGAAGGCTATGTGATTCAGTTCAACGCGGGCGCCAAGGAAAAAAAAGGGCAGACCGTGGTTGGACCCGGGCAGATTCGGCTCGTGGTGGATACGCCTCAAGGCGCCTTGAGCCTCGGACCGATCGCTTTCATCACGCGTTCCAGCGGTTCAACGCTTCAGGTCAATCGCTACCGCTTCGACGCCCCCGAGGTCTATGCCGCGACGGTTGGCGGCGCGTCGCAAGCGACCATGACTTTCGAGTTCGTGGTTCCGCCCGACGCAACGCCGATGGATCTTCTGGTGAAAAACGTGCGGACTCCGGTCGCCACGATCGCGCTGAGCAACGACGGAATCACGCCCGCCCAGCGGGACGACTTGGTGAAATCAGGCTCCATCATCGGCGTGACGGCTCAGAGCGCCGCGGCGCCAACCGTGCTGAACGACTCCAACGCCTCATCGGGCCCCACTTCCATATCGCCGGCATCGTCCGGCTTTGGTGGGCCCGATCGCTACCAGGAAATCCGAGAATCCAGAGCGCTGGGCTTCACGTTCAACAAACAAAGTCGCGGAAACATGAATCTGAATGATAAAAACAGAATCCTCGACGGCAGCGTCAAACTCATCAAAGAAAAAATGGGCGCCAGTAACATCGCCGCTGTTTTGCGGGTCAATGCTTTCGAAGTTCCAGCGGGAACCACGATGGTGCAAGTGAACATCGGCGCCCAGAGCCGTATGTCGGTGCTCGGGCGATCGCTCGACACCGCCGAGTTGGTGCTTCCGCCCACACTCAGGGACACCATCGGCCAACAATACCAAGCGGTTGGCTACATTTACGAAGATTCATCGCGCTACGAGATTCGATTCACGCCCGGTCAAACGATTCGTGGCCTGTCCCAGATTCCAGCCCTGAGTCGCAGCCGATCCGACCAAAAGCTCACGTTGCTCTTCTTGGCGAGCAAAGGCGTGTCGATCGAGACGTACGGCCTCGGAAGTCAAGTCAAAATAGAACTCGACCCGCCGCTCAAACTTCGCGATTGAAGGTTGAATCCATTTGGACAATGCCCCGACGCTACCCAGTCACTCCGTCGCGGTGGCTTCGGCGGTCGGCTCTGCCTGCTCCGGCTCTGACGCCTTGGGCGAAGGCGCCGATTTTTCGATGAGGTTGCCCTCGTTGTCGAACTCCATCTCTTCGCGTTCTTCGTCGCTCTCGAGCTCGCGATCCGGCAAGACCCACACCTTCACGGTCGCCGAAAGTTCGGCATTGAACTTGATCAGCACATCGTAGGTGTCGAGCCGTTTGATCGTGTGCGCCAGCCGCACGTCGCGGGCTTTGACCGCAAAGCCTTCAGCGACCAGGGCATCAGCGACGTCCTTCTGCGAAACCGAGCCATACAGCATGCCCTGGTCGTTGCAGGATCGTTCGAGATGCACTTCGAACGCTTCGAGTTTTTCGACCATTTCTGAGCGCCTCTCGGCTTGACGAAGCATCTCTTTTTCGGCTTCGACCCGGCGCTGGGCGAGATTTCGGATCGCCTCTTCGCTGGGTTTCATGCCAAGCCCGCGGGGCAACAGATAGTTCCGCGCATAGCCGGAGCGAACCTGGACGACGTCGCCGACGATGCCGAGGTTGTCGACGTTGTCAGTCAGGAGCAGTTCGATGGAGCGGGCCATGGGAGATACCTCGTGATTCAAAAATTGATCGGCTGGGCGAAGGTCGCTGGTTGTTGGGCGAGCTGCGCAGATTAGAAGGGAATGTCGCTTTCGTCCAGTGGCTCGTAGCTGGGTCCGGTCGAAGCGCCCGCGGAAGCTTGGGCCGGGGCGTGCGATCGAGAGCCCCCCCCGCCGCCGCCCGAGCCTCCGGGGCTGTCGATGAACTGGAAATTTTCGACGACGACTTTGATCTTGGAGCGATTGCCCCCGTCCTTGTCCTGCCATTGATCGAGTTTCAGGCGTCCCTCGATGAAGACCGGCTTTCCCTTGCTGAGGTATTGACTCATGACCTGGGCGGTTCGGCCCCACGCTTCGCAGTCGACGAAGGTGACTTCTTCGCGGTTTTCACCGTCCTTGGTTCGATATCGCCGGTTGACGGCCAAGCCAATGTTGGCGACGGATTGGTCGGCGCCGACCTGCCGAAGCTCGATGTCGCGTGTGAGATTTCCCATCAAAAACACTTTGTTGAAGCTGCCTGCCATGTTTCACCTCGCTGTTGAATGAGTGATCGAATGGTTCGGGTTATGATAGGGTCTTGCCGATCGTTGTGGGAGCCTCCCACCGATTCGACGCCGATCAGGCCTCGGTGGACGCCGTCGCCTCGGACGCCTCGAGGGGAGCGCTCGGCTTGTCTTCTTTCTCCACCTTCTCCCTCGCCCGATCGGCGCGAAGCTTGATCTCGTCCGACAGCTCCTGCTGAGCGTCGACCGCCTGCATCTCTTCGATCGAGAGCTGATCGACGCGAACAATGATCCAGCGGAGCACCGTCTCGGACAGGTTCAGCGATCGCTCGAGCGAAGCGATGTTCGCCGTCGGCAGCGTCGCGTACGCCAGAATGTAGACGCCTCGTTTTTGTTTCTTGATCTCGAAGGCCAGCCGCCGCTCGTCCCACTTTTTCAGCGCGATCAGCTCGCCCTCGGCTTTCGCAAGCAGGTCGCGGATGTGCTCGACCGACGCGCCCAGATCCGCTGACGCCGACTGGCGAAGCAGAAACATGAGCTCGTAGTTGAATTTTCGATTTTCTTTCATGACGACTCCTCGTTGGGTTGTTCAGCGTCCGGAGTTGCCCCGGCGCTGTTCGTTTTCTTGTTCACGTTCTTCTTGGTTGGTGTTGAATCGGCGGCGCCCGAGGCGCTCGACCGCTTGGACCCGCTCGGTTGGTCGAGCGCGTTGTAGTGGTTCATCGCTTCGACCACGCCTGTGACGGCCCAAGCTTCGGCGATCTTTGCGGCGCGATCGAGCGCGGGCTGAACCGCCTCCCACTGCTCGCTTGAAAAACGACCGAGCACGTAATCGCTCTGCGGCTGACGCCCCGGCTCGCCGATGCCGATGCGCAAGCGGGCGTAGTGATCGGTCCCAAGTTTTTCGGTGATGTCGGCCAGACCGTTGTGCCCCCCCGTGCCGCCCCGGGCCCGGAGGCGCGTCGCGCCGATGGGCAGCGCGACATCGTCGACAATCACCAAAAGGTCGTCGGCGATCGCCACTTTGTAAAACCGCACCGCCTCGGCCACGCACAGGCCCGAGCAGTTCATGTAGGTAGTGGGTTTGATCAACAGGGCGCGTGCGGTCTCTCGGCCCACGCCGATCGAGGGCGCGTCGAAGGCGAGGCCATGAAACTTCCCGCGCGCCACCGCTCCGGGCGCATGGCGCTCGGCCAGCCGATCCACCACGAGGTAGCCGGCGTTGTGGCGGGTGCGGTCGTATTGGCGTCCTGGATTTCCTAGTCCCACGATCAGTTTCACTCCTTGGACTCTTCCTCTTTTTTCTCGCCGATGACTTCGGGAGCTTCTTCGCCGCCCTCGGCTTCGACTTCTTCGCCTTCGGCTTCTTTCTTGGTGATCTGGATCGCCGCCAGAACGTTGTCCGGGTCGGTCAGCAGTTTCCAGCCCGCAGGCAGCTCGACCATCCCGGCGTTGAGGGAGGCGCCGAGGTCGACCGCGCTGATGTCCACGTCCAGCGAATCCTGAAGGTCTTTCACCGCGCACTGGATGGATATTTCCGTCGAAGGGTGCATCATCATGGCGCCGGCGGCTTTGAGCCCGACCGCCTCGCCTTTGAAGTTGAGCAAAATGCTGACCGTCACCTGTTCGTCGAGGTTCACCCGCTCGAAGTCAAGATGGACGATCCTCGTGCCCAGGTAATCAAAGGCGATGTCTTTGAGCAGCGCGGTCTCGGCGTCGCCGTCGGCGATGCTGAGCTCGAACAGCTTTTCGCCCGATTCGACGTGCGTGATCGTGTCTTTGGCGTCGAGCGAAAGATTGACCGAGCCTTTCTTGTGCCCGTAGAGCACCGCGGGCAGTTTGCCCTGGGCCCGCAGGCGTTGGCAGTGCCGACTGCCGACTTGGTCTCGTTTTTCCGCTGTAAGAGAGTGTGTTTTGGCCATGGCTGGTTGCTTCCTTTGCGAATGTTCTCTTTTTATGGCCGCCGAAAACGACGAACCATGGGTGGATTTATCTTTTGACGCCGCTGCCTTGTTTGAACAGGGCGCTGACCGACTGGTTGTGATGAATGCGATGGATCGCATCGCCCAGGAGAGGGCCGATGCTCAGTTCGACGAGTTTGTCCGCGATGGGCTCGTACCGCCCGTCGGACGGAATGGTGTTGGTCACCACGACGCGGCTGATGGGGCTCTCGGCGAGGCGCTCCATGGCCAGCCCAACGAGCACCGGATGGGTGGCGGCGGCGATGACCTGGCGGGCGCCCTGATCCATCACGACGCGCGCCGCTTCGCAGATCGTGCCTGCGGTCGAGATCATGTCGTCGATCATGAGCACGGTTTTGTTGTTCACATCGCCGACGAGGTTGGACGACTTGACCTCTTCGCCGGAGAGTCGGCGCTTGTTGACGATCGCCAGATCCCCGCCGAGTTGACCGGCGTACATCGTGGCGATCTTGACGTTCCCAACGTCCGGGCTGACCACCACAAGGTCGCCCAGTTCGTCGCGCATGTTTTTGAAGTATTCAATGAACACAGGCGCCGCCGAAAGGTGATCGACCAAAATATCGAAAAAGCCCTGAATCTGGGCGGCGTGCAGGTCCAACGTGAGAACGCGGTCGGCGCGAGCGGTGGTGATGAGGTTGGCGACAAGCTTGGCCGTGATCGGCGTTCGGCCTTCGTCCTTGCGATCCTGCCGGGCGTATCCGAAGTACGGGATCACCGCCGTCACGCGGGCGGCGCTGGCGCGCTTCAGGCAATCAATAAAAATCAACAGCTCCATCAAGTTGTCGTTGACGGGCTGGCACGTCGACAACACGACGTAGCAATCACGACCTCGCACGTCTTCCTCCGTTTTGACGATCAGTTCGCCATCGGGAAACGCATTGGTCGCGGCCTGGCCCATCGGAATATCCATGCGCTCGCAGATCCGCTGGGTCAGCTCGATGTGCTGACGACCGGCGAATACTTTGAGACTTTTTGAGTCGCTGCTGGCCATGGTCAACATCCCTCCGCCGTCGCAAGGCGCGACCGGAGCATCTGGTCCACTTGCTTGAGTTGATCGAGCGTGTTGACCGAAAGAGCCTCGTCGGGACGAAGCGAGTTGACCGCGTCGATGCGTTTGCTCTGCGCTTTGAGGAGGGCGGGGACGTCGGTGAGGTAATACTCGCCGGAGGCTTCGTTTCGTGGCACACGATCCAGCGTGGCGAAGAGATCCACCGCCCGAAAGCAATAGACGCTTGGGTTGACTTCGTGGATTTTTCGCTCTTGAGGCGTGGCGTTTTTGTCTTCGACGACGCCTGTAAATCGGCCTTCGGAATCACGGAGGATTCGACCGTACCCCGCCGGATCGTCGACCACGACGGTCGCGAGCGTGGCGCTGGCGCGCTCCCGTCGATGGCGCTCGACCAAATCGACGAGCGCCTTGGGGCGCACCAACGGCCCGTCGCCCGCCAAGACAATCACATCGCCGGCAAACTCACTCAGCGATGCAGCGGCGCACCCGACGGCGTGCCCGGTCCCTCGCTGATCTTCCTGCACGACAAACTCGATCTCACCCATCGACGCTTCGGCCTCATCGAAGATTCGCCGAACAACCTCCTGCCGATGCCCCACCACCACGATCGAGCGCACACAGCCGGCCTCGCGACAGGCGCGGGCGACCCACGACACCATCGGCGCGCCAGCGACCTCGTGGGCCACCTTGGGAAGATCGCTTCCCATGCGCTTGCCTTGACCGGCGGCCAAAATGATCGCAACGAGTGAAGAATCCATCGTGAACGACGCTGACATGAGGCGTGAATCGCGGTTGAGAGGGAGCGGTGTTGGTCCGCCGAGTCAACGACGAAACTGGCCCGCCAGGATTCGAACCTGGACTGACGGCACCAAAAACCGATGTGCTACCATTACACCACGGGCCAACGATTCTGCCTGCAAAGCCTCCAAAAATCCCATGCAATCAACTGCCACGCGACAGCAATCGCCTATGAACACAGACTGCTCGACGCGGTCCGCATTCACCCGGGGACGCGTCTTATTCGCAAAGAACACGCTGAGAGGGCTCAGGCTAAGGCCGCGGCGTTGCTCCCGGGGCCGGACCCTCCATCAGCCGCGATGGGAGGACCCCTCCTGTTGAAAAATCGCCAACAGGCCGCCCTGAACGAACAGGGAGCAGACGACGATTGTAGAGACTCGCCCGGAGCCGTCAATCGAGCGATGAGTCCAAGTCTGGATCAGCCCGATCGGCTTCTTCGATTGGCTCGGAATCGGGCTCCTTGTCGATTTCGCGCCAAGCATGCTCGGAGATAGCGTCGTAGGCGCTGGCCAAGAGCCCCACGAGGGGAAAGGGCGCCTGGTTGAATGGCGACGGGCCAAGCCGGCGCAGCAGAGCGTGGGTCGGCTCGGGGCGCTGGGGTGTGATGTCGACTCGTTCAAACGCCGCCTTGTCGCAATCCCAGAACGTATCGAGGCATTGCTCCAGCGGCCGGGGAATCGCCGATTCGGGCAAATCCACACGGGCCGAATACGCCGCCGACACCCCCGCCGCCGAACCCTCCACCGCCCGGCGCCGACGCAGCCTCTCCTGAAGTTCGGCCGGATCCAGCCCCCGCAGACGCAATATCGACACCGGCGCTTGCTGAAACAGATCCGAAGCAATCCGCGCAGCGCACACCACGTGCTTGCACCACGAGCCGTCGGGCGCACTGCAATCGCACGTTGGCTTGATCTGGGCGATGCTTCGAGGAAAGAGCGATATTTTGAGAGGCGAAAAAACGTCTTCGATTCGGCTGGGCAGTTCGCCCGCGAGCAACGGCGCCGCCAGAGACGCATCGGTGATGATCGCGCCTGCGATCTGATCCCAACCCGCCGCCGGGATAGTCTCGAGCTCAAGCAAAACCGTGTACGCCCTGCTTCGGCGCCCCTGAACGACGCAGTTGACAACGCCGGCTGCGATACGCAGCGACCTGGTTTGTCCGAGGTCGGCGTAGTCCAACCCTTCGCGAACCGCTGTCGCGTTGGTCACTTCGTCGAGCAAGCGCAGCCAGCGCTGCGCCGCCCAGTGCCGATCTTCGGGCGCCAGTTTCATCGGTTTGACGCCGCCGATCACTCGGTGAGGCGTCTCGCGTTGGGGCTTGCTGTACTTGGCCGATCGCGGGTCATACGCCATGGCCGACCTCCTCGCTTTCGATCGTAGAACCTTGATCGAGCGGGTCCATCGGCTCCTCATCGACCGCGCCGGCGCGAAGCGTAAGCAGCTCGCGCAGACCTTCGGTTGAAAGCTCGGTCAAACCGCGTTCACCCGAGCCGATGATGCGTTCGGCAAGGTCGCTTTTGTCCTCGATCATCTGGTCGATTCGCTCTTCAAGCGTGCCGGCGACGACGAACTTGTGAACATGCACCGTGCGCGTCTGACCGATGCGGTGGGCGCGGTCGGTCGCCTGGTTTTCGACCGCCGGGTTCCACCAGCGATCGAAGTGAAACACATGGCTCGCCGCGGTCAGGTTGAGGCCGAAACCGCCGGCTTTGAGCGAGAGCAAAAAGATCGGCGCCGAGCCGTCGGCCGACTGGAATCGCTCGATCATGCGTTTGCGTTCGGCCAGCGTCGTCCCGCCGTGCAGGAAGATCACTTCGCGGTCGAGGTGCCGGCGGAGCATTGGCGCCAGCAGTTTGCCCATCTGCCGAAACTGCGTGAAAATCAGCGCCTGTTGATCTTCAGCGAGCACCTCGTCGAGCATTTCGATCAGCCGCATACACTTGCCGCTGCGCCGCGGATCGAGGGCGGCTTCGGTGGCGAGGTCCTCCCCCATCGCCTGGGCCGGATGGTTGCAGATTTGTTTGAGCTTGATGAGCGTCGCCAGCACCACCCCCCGGCGTCGCATCCCTTCGGCGCGGTCCACTTCGGTGAGCATGCCTTTGACCGCCTGTTCGTAGAGTGTCGCCTGTTCAGCCCCCAAGTGGGAATACACCTTGTTGGTTATTTTTTCAGGGAGGTCCGCCGCGATCGCAGGATCGGTCTTGAGCCGACGAAGAATGAACGGCCTCGTCAGGCTGCGAAGCTGTTGGGCGCGACCCTTGCTGTGGCGCCGTTCGATGGGCAGCGCGAAGCGTCGCCGAAACTCACCCAGTGTGCCGAGGTAGCCCTCGTTGCAAAAATTCATGAGCGACCACAACTCGCTCAGACGATTTTCCACTGGTGTGCCGGTGATCGCAATGCGCCGGCTGGAAGGAATCGTCAGGATCGCCTGTGTTTGTTTGGCGGTCGGGTTTTTGATGTTCTGCGCTTCGTCCAGTGCGATGCGTCGCCAGTGCACTCGCCGGAGTGTCTCGACATCACGATTGGCCAAAGCGTAAGTCGTGATGACGATATCCATCTCGGAGACCTTTTTCGCAAAATCATCATCGACGAGTCGGTCGGGCCCGTGATGCACAAGGACGCGCAGCGACGGCATAAAGCGATCCGATTCGTGACGCCAGTTGGAGATCACCGACAACGGCGCCACCACCAGCGTCGGATCAACCCGTTGCCCGGGCTCCAGCCGCTCGCGCTCGGCCAGCACCAACGCCAGGAGCTGCACCGTTTTACCCAGACCCATGTCGTCGGCCAGGCACGCGCCCAAACCAATCCGATCGAGAAACGCCAGCCACGCCAACCCGTTGAGCTGGTACGGCCGAAGCAGCCCCTTGAGCCCCTCGGGCTGTGGCATCGGGATGAACTTGTCGCCCTCCTGATTGGACGAAAACAATCGCTCGGCCCACCCCTGCGCGTTGACCCCACGCACATGCAGCCCCGCCTCTTCAGCGTCGACGCCAAAGGCCAGCCGAAGCGCCGAGCCCAGCGAGGTCGAGCCGCCGGGGTGGTCGTCGAGAAATCGGCGGGCGGCTTTCACATCTTCGGGACGCAGCTCGACCCACCGCCCGCTGACTCGCACGAGCGGCATGCCCAGCGTGGTCAACTCGTCGAACTGTTCCTGCGTCAAAGGTGTGTCGCCCAGGGAGAGCCTCCACTGGTAATCCACCAGCGCGTCGAGCCCAAGGCGGGATTGGTTGGACGTTGAATCAGACGAATCCCACGTCGATTCAGCTCGCTCCTCGTCGCCGAAGAGATCGAGCGTGACGCCCAGCCGCGATGCGGGCGCCTCCCACCACTCCGGCGTCGCTACACCGAACCCCTGTTCAATCAGCAGCGGCCTGATCTCCCGGAGAAAGTCGTACGCCTGGGTCGTGGTCAGCGACATCATCGCTGGCTCTGGGTCTTTTTCCATCACACGATCAATCGCTGGATAGAGCCTCGACGCGCGAGCCAGTTCGGCGAGCAACAGATCGTGCGGCGATTCAAGATGCAGCCCGCCGATGGTTGTCGCGTCGGCCGGACCGCTCCAGAGCGAAATCGCGGGAGCGCTGGTCTCCGGATGCTCGGCGGATTGTAGCTCAAAGACAATCGTCCATCGCACGTCGCGCCCCGGCGCCCCAAAGTCGGGAGCCTCGTCCTCTCCCTCTGGCTCGAGGAGCCGAAAGCACAATCGCCATTGGCTGTCGGCGCCTCGCTCGTCCAGTCGACTGAGCCATTCTCGCACGCCGCGAATGAGCGTCGAACGCATGTCGCTGGTCGCCGCGATCGTTCGCTCGTGGTCCAGCAATCCGCTGAGCCAGGCGACGTGGGCGTCGGCCGTCGCATCGCGGTCTTCCACCGCGTCAACAAACGACTGCGCCGACAGCGCCGATCGACACAGCGCGTCGGTGATCGAAGCCAGAAAGTCCTGGAGAATCGTCCAGCCGTTGTGCGCCAGCGCGTCCACCGCCGCCCGCGCCGCCGGCGGCATTGACACCAAAAGGTCGCTGACCAACGCGATCGTCGTCTCGTCGTTCAACCACGGCCGCCACACGCCTTGAACTGAACCGGCGCGGTCTTCCAAGGCGTTGGGCGCGACGCGCTGTTCCGCGACCAGTCGTCGGGCGACCCTCGCGGCCAGCAGGTAGAACCAGACCGAATCGGCCAGGAGCACCTTCACCGACGCTGGCGCCGCGTTCTCAAAGCTGAACCGACTCTCAAGCGATTCGAGCGCCGCCAGCGCCCCTTCCGCAGCGACCGCGATCGTCGGTGTGTTCCACGGTGTGAGCGTGATCCCTTCTTTGTCCGCTGTGCGACCCGTCGAAAACGCCATGTGCGGGCTGGGCGTCGGCGCCCCGTCGCGCGTCGGCAGACTCAAGACCACGCTCGAAGCCTCGGCGCCGGGGATCGGAATCAACGCTTCAATCGATGCTGAATCCAGCGCCAACGGATGAGCGCGCCTCGCGCTGTCATTGCCATCGGCGGCGCGATCATGGCCTGCCGCTGGTCCACTCGTTTGTGAAGGTGATGGCCGAACGCACCAGACATGCAGACGTCCTTCAGACCAAACCGCATGCACAACGCGCATCGTCCCTCCTGTTCCGTTCGTCCGGCGTCGCGTTCCTTCACGACGCCCCCCGACCAAACCGGTCACACATCACACAACAACCAATGAGGGCGTCGGGACTCGAACCCGAGACCAGCGGCTTAAAAGGCCGATGCTCTACCAACTGAGCTACGCCCTCATCTCGCACCAAACCGTTTAGAAAAGCGCGAGTCGCTATAGTAGCTATTCCCCCAAACAATGTCCCGCCTTCACCCTTTTCCTCCGGCAACTGGCGTGTCCCTGCCGGATCGGCGACACTCACCACCCATGGACCCGCTCGACAAACTCATCCAAAGCAGAATCGCAGGCAGCCTCGACGCGATCGGATCCCTTCCAAATCAGACAAACGCGATCGACGCGATCGTCACCGCCCTCACCAAAACTCTCGAAACCGGCGGCACGATCTACACCTGCGGCAACGGCGGGTCCGCCGCCCAAGCGATGCACCTCGCTGAAGAGCTCATCGGCCGATACCG
>Ga0114931_10006893_pt1 | contig 13941 bp, 18 predicted proteins | sample 2SBtaG_FD_89579 | JGI IMG/M metagenome (GOLD analysis project Ga0114931, IMG submission 89579) | Deep subsurface microbial communities from Kolumbo volcano to uncover new lineages of life (NeLLi) - 2SBTROV14_V59a metaG | ecosystem: Environmental > Aquatic > Marine > Volcanic | place: Kolumbo...
AGTCCGTCGAAGCCAAGTTTGCCAACGTTTGGCGTCAGCCAAACTTGGCTTGGCTCGACGGAGTCGGCCACGTTCCCCGACGCAAGTAGGGGGTTGTGGACGACGAAGTAGGACTTTTTCTACAGACCCGGAATGCGGAGAGATTGGAGGAAATGCGGGCGGCCCCAAGCAGGATTTTCGGAGCCATCCTGCAGTTCTCACTCCGTTCGAATGCGGGTGGGGGTACTTGAAACCCCGACCTCCAGATGGCTCAGCGCACGACCGGTCATCGCTCCCCGGGAGCTCCCCACTCATGCGGTTTATGAGTCTGGCGCTATAACCAGCTAAGCTACACCCGCTTGGAACGGGTAACTCACCCTCTCAGGCAAGTACACCCGCGTCATCCTTCTCGAGAGGCGGAAAGCGTTTTAAAAAGATTTCTAGGCCTTCAGAATCTTCTCGCGGGTCTTCTCGAGCTCTTTCGCGCTAGCGTCGGCGTGCGGCCAACTGCTCAGCCCGTCATCGTCGAAGCGTGGGATGAGGTGGGTGTGCTGGTGGAACACGATCTGTCCGGCCGCGCGACCGTTGTTCATGCCGAGGTTGAACCCGTCAGCGCCCACCGCCTTCACAATCTTGCCGGCCATCTCCTTCGCGAAGGAGAAGAAGCTCAGATCCAGGCCGACAGGAAAGTCGAGAAGGTTGGTGAAATGCTGCTTGGGCACGATGAGGGCGTGCCCAACACTGATTGGGCTGATGTCGAGGAAGCAGAGGAAATCGTCGTTCTCGCCGACCTTGTTGCAGGGAATCTCCCCTTTGACAATCTTACAAAAGATGCACTCGTCAGTCATGAACACCACCCCTATGGACGCTGCGGACAGGGTCGAGCAAAGCTCTCTCGGCCCGCACGTCCTTGGAGAGTCTTCGACTCCCCTATGGACGCTGCGGGATTCGCACCCGCGGCCTCAACGTTGCGAACGTTGCGCTCTGACTAGCTGAGCTAAGCGCCCATCAAGCTGTTTTATGGACTCTGCGGGAGTCGAACCCGCGGCCTCTACCATGCCAAGGTAGCGCTCTACCACTGAGCTAAGAGCCCGTAGCGGCACGCGAAAGCCACGTTCTTTAAAAATATAACTCTCGCCGCACCTTGCATGTTCTCTCCGCGAGCGCCATGCGACAACCTTTGCCCACCAATACCTATTTAAGACCCGCATGGTTCTGTGACGGAGATGGACCTCTCACCTGAAGCGCTCGCACGCACCCTCGCGCTCCAGAATGCAGTGCGCCACAAAGGGACGGCCAATGCGAAGGCGCTCATCGGGGGCATGCTCGGCGCGCACCCGGAATTCAAGGAGCGCATGCCCGAGCTGGCCGAACTGCTCGAACGCACCGTCAAGGATGTCAACAGGCTCACCCCCACGGAGCAGGAGGCGGTGCTGCGGAAGGAACGCCCAGAATTCGACAAGACCGAGAAGAAGGAAGGACTCAAACCCCTTCCTGATGCCAAGATGCGTGCCGTGGTGCTCCGCTTCGAGCCGAGCCCGAGCGGCGCGCTCCACATCGGCCACGCCTACCCATTCAGCCTCAACCTGGAATACGCGAAGATGTACGACGGCAAGTGCATGCTCCGCATCGCGGACACGAACCCGGACAACATCACCGAGGAGGCGTACACGCTCCTGCCGCAAGACGCGTGCTGGCTCGCGGAATGCGATATCGAGGTGCTGATCCAGAGCTCGAGGATGGAGCTCTACTACAGCTATGCACGCAAGCTCATCGAGGAGGGCCACGCCTACGTCTGCGAATGCGACACGGAAGAGTTCAAACGACTGAAAGAAAAAGGGCTGGCTTGCCCCTGCCGCGGCCTCTCGAAGAGCGAGCACGCCAAGCGGTGGCGACGCATGGGCATGGCACAAGGCTATGCGCAGGGTGCGGCCGTCGTCAGGTTCAAGAGCGACATCACACACAAGAACCCTGCGATGCGCGACTTCCCGCTCATGCGTATCAACGACAGCAAGCACCCGAAGACAGGTATGAAGTACCGGGTGTGGCCGCTCATGAACTTCAGCGTCGCGATTGACGACCTCGACCTGGGCGTGACGCACACCATCCGAGCGAAGGACCACGCGGACAACGCGAAGAAGCAGGCGCTGATCCATGAGAGCCTGGGGAGCAAGACCCCGGTCGCGATTAGCGTCGGACGCATCAACTTCGACGGCTTCCCGATGAGCGCGAGCAAGACCCGCGCACGCATCGAAGCGGGAGAGTTCACCGGCTGGGACGATCCGCGACTGCCCTTCTTGCCCGCATTGCGACGACGCGGCTACCGCCCCGAAGCCTTGCGCAAGTACGCGGTCGAGGTCGGCGTCACGAGGAACGACAAGACGGTGGCGATTGAGGAGTTCTTCAAGCACATCGACACACTCGACAAGGAACTCGTTGACGCGGAGGCGATGCGTTACTTCTTCGTCGCGGATCCTGTCGAGATTATTGTGACAGGCGCGCCCGAACAATCCTTAGAGCTCGACCTCCATCCTGACAAGAAGGAAGGCGGCAGGAAGTTCCTGACGCACGAAAGGTTCCTAATCGCGAGGCGAGACCTAGAAAGAATCGCTGGACTCCGGAAGATACGACTCATGGAGTGCATGACAATCAACGTCCAAAGGAAGAAACTGGAGAAAGACGGAGAGAAGACCGGTTTTTCTTTCCATCGGAAGAAGTACGACAAGGCCGAGACGCAGGCCATCATCCACTGGTTACCTGCCGACGAGGACAGGGCTGAGCTCGTCACAGTGCGCGTGCTCATGCCGGACGGAAGCGTCGAGGACGGGCTCGCGGAGCGAACAGTCGCGAACGTGAAGGAAGGCGCCGTTGTCCAGTTCGAGCGCTTCGGCTTCTGCCGTTACGACCACCACGACGGCGAGCGCCACGTGTTCTACTACGGACACAGATAAAAACAAGAGTCATTTCTTGATGTTACAAGCAGTCTGCAGCCTTCTCCCTTGCAGCAGCAAAAACTATTTAAACGAGTCCTTGGTGGCTCATCGCACAGATGATGAGGTGAATACTATGCTTGTTGTGAAGGCGAAAATCAAGGACTACGCTACTGGCTACAACATTGCTGGCGACTTCGCAGAGGCGCTCGACCAGAAAGTGGCGGCGCTCATCAAGGATGCCGTGAAGCGTGCGGAAGGCAACGGTCGCCGCACCGTGATGGCCAAAGACCTCTAGATTGTTAACTCTTTTTCCTTAATCTTCTCGGAGATGTCGGCGAAGACGCGATTGAAACGCTGCGCCGCTTCCTCCGGTAGCTTCGCCTTTTCCTTATAGTCCTGATAGAGGTGTTCCAAGGCGTCGAAGTCGCGCTTGAGGAGCTCCAGCTCGAGATGCTTCGTCTCTTCCCTGACAACAGGGTGCTTCGCGTCGAGCGTGTCGAGTGCCCGCTGGAGCCCGACGTCGAACGCGAAATCCTGCGCCAGGCTGCGCTCCATGCCGAGCCCGTCGAGCAACCGATGCAGCTTCGCGGCGAGGGCGAGACTCGAGAATGCGAGCTTGGCGACTTCCGGCACTGGCTCACCTCGGCGGCGGCGGGACATCCCCGAGGTCAACTCGAGGACCGGGGCGTCCAGGTACGCCGGGCCGTGCCAACCCCATCTCGGGCGTCTGCTGCTGCATACCCTCTGGTCCGGGCGGCGGCATCCCTGGCTGCCAGGTCGGCACGCCGTGAGAGACGGGAGACGGTGTCGTGCCAGGCACGGTCGGTTGCATCGTCGGTTGCATAGTCGACGGAACTGGGCTCACGGGGCTCCGCTCCTTGTACTCGTCAGGAGCAACCTCTTCAGGCTTCCCGTGTGCGACGCGCTGCTCCTTCAACAGATCGGCGATGGCGACGATGCCGCGCGCGAGCTTCTCGTTCTGCTCGAGCACCCGGTTGATCTTCTCGGTGTTCGCCTTGTCCTTGTAGTCGCGCACAATCTCGTCGTTCGCGGTCTCGAAGATGCGGACGAGCGTGCTCACGTTCTTGTTCAGCTTGTCGAGTGCACCGAGCAAGTCCTTGCTGCTCGTCGTGTCGCCGAACGGGTTCTTCTTAATCTTGTCCACTTCGTGCTGGAGGCGCTCGAGCTCGTTCCGCGAGACGAGCTCATACTCCTCAGGATTGCGAGAAACGTTCTCAGGCATACTATCCACCTCTTAGGGAAAGACTATAAGAAAGGGGATTTAAAAGGTTTTCGTGGTTTTCGTCGGCGAACAGATTCTGAAACTCTTCAGGCCTAGAAGTCATCCCTCACACCCGGCATGTCCGGGCGCTGGCCTTGTCCGCTGTGCTGCTCCGCATTGATGACGTCGTCGATGCGGAGGATCATCACCGCCACTTCCGCTGCGGAGCTGACGGCTTGCGTCTTGATCTTGAGGGGCTCGAGCACGCCTTGGCGCCACGCATCCATCTTCCGACCCGTGGCAACGTTGATGCCCGCCCACTGCTCGCCCTTGTCGTGCGCCGCTTTCAACTCGGTCAGCGCGTCGATGGGGTCGATGCCCGCGTTCTCCGCGAGGGTGCGCGGGATGATCTCCATTGCCGTGGCGAAGGCCTGGACCGCAAGCTGCTCGCGCCCCGACAACGCGGAGGCGTATTTCCGCAGGTCCTTCGCAACCTCGAGCTCGGGCGCGCCTGCGCCTGCCACCAGCCCGTTGTTCGTGACGGCGGTGCTGACGACACCGATGGCATCCTCGAGCGCGCGCTTCACCTCCGCCGTAATATGCTCGGTCGAGCCGCGCACCAGGATGGTGAGCGCTTTGGGGTGCTTGCACTCCTTGACGTAAACCATAGCATCGTCGCCAACACGCTGCTCCTCGACGAGGCCGGCTGCGCCGAGATGCGTCTTCTCGAGGTCGTAGAGATTGGAGACGATACGCGCACCGGTCGCTTTCGACAGGCGTTCCATGTCTGACTTCTTGACCCTGCGGAGCGCGAAGATGCCGGCTTTCGCGAGGTAGTGCTGCGCCACGTCGTCGATGCCTTTCTGGCAGCACACGACATTGGCGCCGGATACGACAACCTTGTCCGTCATGCGCTTGAGCATCTGCTCTTCCATGTCAAGGAATTCCTGGAGCTTGCCCGGGTCGGTGATTGTGATCTTCGCGTCGGTCTCGGTATTCCGAATCTCGAGCGCGGAATCAAGCAGCAGTATCCTGGCATTCTTCACCTGCGTCGGCATGCTCGGATGCACCCGTTCCTTGTCGAGGACGAGGCCCTTGACCAGGCTTGTATGGTCGACGTCCTCGCCCGTTTTAGTCGCAATCGTGATGGCGTCACGCGCGAAGCCGTTCTCGCGTACCGCCTGCACTGCTTGCACAACGAGCTTGGCGAGGAGCTCCCTTGCAGTCTCGGCACCCTTGCCCGTCGTTGCGGTGAGCGCAACCTTCTCAAGCATCGTCGTGTGTGACGACTCGACCGGCTTGGCCAAGTCCTCTAGGGCGAGGCGCGCCCGCTCAGCCGCCATGCGGTAGCCCTTGGCGATCACCGTCGGGTGCACGTCCTGGTCGAGCAGGACCTCGGCCTGCTTGAGGAGCTCGCCCGCGAGGACGACGGCCGTGGTGGTGCCGTCACCGACCTCGTCCTCCTGAGTCTTGGCCACCTCGACAATCATCTTCGCCGTCGGGTGCTCAATGCTCATCTCCTTCAGAATCGTCACGCCGTCGTTCGTGACGGTAACATCGCCGGTAGAGTCGACGATCATCTTGTCCATCCCTTTCGGGCCGAGGGTCGTGCGCACCATCTCTGCTACCAGCCTGGCAGCCTCGATGTTCATGCGCTGCGCCTCCTTGCCTTTCGTGCGCGAGCTGTCGCTGTTCAGGATGAAGACCGGCTGGACATTATCGGACATGGACCATCACTCCTACAAACTCCTCTGAAACCCTTCTCACCGTCGGAAGCGAGAACGAGCGGGCGTATATAAAACTTGTTGGAATAGCTTTATTAATCACCAGGACGCGCTCCGCGAACATGGCAATCATCTCGCTCAACGGCACCCCGGGCAGCGGGAAGAGCACGCTCGCGAAGCTCTTGGCGGCGAGGCTCGGCTACCGGTACTACAGCATCGGCGAGCTGCGGCGCAAGCATGCCCAGAAGCAAGGACTGACGCTGGCCGAGTACAACCGGCGCAGCGAGGCCGGCGAAGAGGACACGGATACGGAATTCGACGACTACCAGAAACAGCTCGGGAAGGAGGAGGACGGCTTCGTCATCGATTCCCGGCTCGGCTGGCATTTCATCCCGGGCAGCATCAAGCTGCTGCTCGATGCGGACGAACAGGTGCGGGCGGAGCGCCTGCACAGCAGGGAGAGCGTCGCAGAGTCTGCCTCGAACATCGACGAGGCCATCGCGATGAACGCGCGCCGCATGGCGAGCGACACGGCGCGCTACGAGAAGTACTACCAGCTTGACCCTTGGAACACGGAGCACTACGACCTCGTCCTGGACAGCACCAGCAAGACACCGGAAGAGCTGGTCGCGCAGATCATCGAGAAATTCCCCGCTCTCAAGAAATAAGACTTTTTGAAATAAGACTTTTTCTCTATAACCAGCACAACAGTAACCTTTTTAAACGCACAAGGTCTCCTCGACGATAGATCTTCTGGTCCGGGCAACCGCAAGGTACTCTGAAGGCCATAGAAGACGAAGAACCAGACGGAGAGACACTCATGACAAGCATCAAGAACGGCGATTTCATCGAGCTCGACTACACGGGCAGGCTGGCGGACGACGGCACGGTCTTCGACACGACGATGGAAGACGTCGCCCAGAAGGCGGGCCTCGACCCGAAGGCACAGTACCGGCCAGTCATCATCTGCGTCAGTGAAGGCCAGCTCCTGCAGGGAATCGACGAGTATCTCAAGGGCAAGCAGTTCGGAAAGCACACCATCACACTCCCGCCCGAGAAGGCGTTCGGCAAGAAGGACACAAAGCTCCTCAAGCTTATCCCCAAGCAGAAGTTCAAGGAGAGCAAGCTCGAGCCGAGAGTCGGTCTCGAGGTCAACGTGGACAATCACTACGGCGTGATCCGCAGCGTCAGCGGCGGCCGCATCACCGTCGACTTCAACCACCCGCTCGCAGGCAATGCCCTCGTCTACGACGTGGACGTCAAGGGTACCGTGACCGACCCAGCGAAGCAGGTCGAGGCGCTCCTCGACGCGGCTGGCGTCCACCACCACGGCGTCAGCATGAAGGGCGCGAAGCACGCCATCGTGCAGATGCACGCGATGCCCCCCCAGCCCGTCGCCGAGATGCTGAACAAGATGATCACGAAGGTCACCGCAGTGGAAACGGTGAGCTATGAGGCTGGAGAGCACAAGCAATAGGCCCGTCAAGGGCTGTCCACCACTAAGTATAAATATGAGCGAGGAGACGGCATACCTAGTAAGGGTGGAGGCACGATTATGGATTCAATCATCCAAGAAGCGAAGCAACAGGCCAATGACAAGCATCTGCCAGAGAAGCGCACAGCCATCGACGATGAGCTCGAGATGCTCCTCACCGAGCAGAAAGCGAAGATCAAGGTGATTGGCTGCGGCGGCGGCGGAAACAACACCATCAACCGCATGACCGAGGTGGGCATTACCGGCGCTGAGATGATTGCCATCAACACGGACGCGCAAGACTTGCTGTACACGAGCGCCGACAAGAAAATCCTCATTGGCAAGGACCTGACGAAAGGGTTGGGCGCAGGTTCGATTCCCAAAGTGGGCGAGGACGCGGCGAGAGAGAGCGAGCACGAGATGAAGAACACCATCCAGGGCTGCGACATGGTCTTCATCACCTGCGGACTGGGCGGTGGCACCGGCACCGGTGCTGCGCCGGTCATGGCAGAAATCGCAAAGAAGATGGGCATCCTCGTCGTCGGCGTGGTCACGATGCCCTTTGAGATGGAAGGCAACAGGCGTTACGAGAACGCGGTGCACGGCCTCGAGAAGCTCGAGCAGCAGGTCGACACGCTCATCGTCATCCCCAACGACAAACTCCTCGAGCTCGCACCTGAGCTGCCGTTGCACACGGCTTTCAAGGTCGCCGACGAGATCCTCACCAACGCGGTGAAGGGCATCGCGGAGATGGTCACCAAGGCCGGGCTCGTCAATCTCGACTTCGCAGACATCCGCGCAGTCATGGGGAATGGTGGGGTTGCGCTCATCGGCGTCGGCGAGTCGGACAGCGACAACCGTGCGGTCGAATCGGTCGAAAAGGCCATCAACAATCCACTGCTCGACGTGGACATCGGGGGAGCGAACGGCGCACTCATCAACGTGGCCGGCGGCTCGGACATGACCCTTGAAGAAGCGCGTCGCGTCGTCGAGACAGTCTCTGTGCGGCTTGACGAGGATGCGCGCATCATCTGGGGTGCGCAGATTAGCGAGGATCTCGCCGGCACGATTCGCGTCATGCTCATCGTGACGGGCGTGCGCTCGAGCCAGATCATCGGCAAGAGCCTGCTCACCGAGAAAGGCCGCGGCAAGGACATCGAGGACGAGCTCGGCATCGAGTTCGTCGACTAGAGAACGAATCCACGAAGAGACGAAGAAGGAGAGAGGCGACGGGCATGGATTTCGCGGAGCAATGGACACGGCTGAAGAGTTTCCTCATCCAGACGAAACGCGTACTCCAGGTGACGCGCAAGCCGACCCGTGAGGAGTTCCGTGTTATCGCTAAGGTGACAGGCCTCGGTATCGCCGCAATCGGCGCGCTGGGCTTCGTCCTCTCCATCATCAAAGGACTACTCATCCAATAGGGGTTATGATAATGGCTTCTGAAGAAACTGAGCATCAAGAGAAAGCAACTGAGCATCAAGACCGAGAGGTAGAAACGCCAATCGCTGACGAGGTACCAACGCCCGAGCCGGAACCGACGCAGAGCGAAGACAAGCTCGAGAAGGAGGAGGAAGTCCTCGAGAAGGAAGCGCCAACTCCCGACGCGGAAAACGATGCCGCGGCGCCTGCGAGCGAGAAGGAGAAGCAGGTGCCTGCCGCACAGGGCCCACCTGACTTGACGCCCATCCCTGACGTTGCGCCGAAGAAGGACGCGTTTGGCATGGAGGAGATCAAGGAGACTGCGAGTATGCCCATCATCAACACGAGCATCGAGCAGGCCAAGCAGGCGCTGCCGACGATTAAGGGAGCGCGTGATAACCCGGACGAGCCAGAAGAGGAAACGCCAGTCGAGAAGAAGTCAGAGGACGAGATCCCGCAGGCGGCCAAGAACGCCCAGATCTTCGCCCTCCGGACGACAGCCAACAGGGAAGATCAGGTGCTCGCCTTCGTCTCCTCGAACGCTGCGCGGAAGAAGCTCGGCGTGTACTCGGTGATCGCCCCCCATGGCATGCGCGGCTACATCTTCGTCGAGGCGCAGGATCGGCACGAGGCAGAACAGGCAGCCTATGGCGTGCCGTACGCAAAAGGGCTACTGCCGAACGAAATAGAGTACAAGGAGATCGAGCACATGCTCGAACAGGTGAAGAAGGACATCAACATTCAGAAGAACGACATCGCCGAGATCCTCTCCGGGCCGTTCAAACGCGAGAAGGCCAAGATTGCGCGCGTGGACAAAGCGAAGGAGGAAGTGGTGGTCGAGCTCCTGGAAGCGGCGGTGCCCATCCCGATTACGCTGAAGATCGACGCGGTCAAGGTCATCAGAAGGGATGAGAAGTAAAGCTCCCACATAAACCTCTTGATTTTTTCTCCAGCCCTCGACGTAGTAAGCTTTTTAAACCCCCTGCTGTTCTCGCGGCTTCGCATGGCATCACAGACGATTGAAGCACTTGTCGAAGGCGGCAAAGCCAGCGCGGCACCACCATTAGGTCCTGCACTGGGCCCGCTCGGCGTCAATATCGGCCAGATCGTGGCCAAGATCAACGAGACGACCCAGGACTTCAAGGGTATGAAGGTGCCGGTGAAAGTCACAGTCGATACAGAGACGAAGGAGTTCAAGATCAGCGTCGGCACCCCGCCGGCGGCGCAGCTCATCATGCAGGAAGCAGGCATCCAGAAAGGCAGCGGCAGACCCGAAAGCGAGCACGTCGCTGACCTGGCCATCGAGCAGGTCATCAAGATTGCGAAGATGAAACGAACCAGCCTCCTCGCCGCAGACGATATCGCTGCAGTGAAGGAGGTCATCGGCACCTGCAACAGCATGGGCGTCAAGGTTGAGGGTACGCTCGCCGTGGAGACCATCAAGCGCGTCGACGCTGGCGAGTTCGACAAGGAGATCAAGAGCGGCAAGACCGAGCTGACAGCAGAGGAGAAGCAGAAGCTCGAAGCCGAGAAGCGGGCGATGCAGGCCGAGCTGGCTGAGAAGCACGCCGAGATGGAGAAGCAGGCGAAGGAGCTCCTCGAGAAGGCGGGCGGCGACATCGACAAGGCCCGCAAGGCAATGGAAGAGGCCGAGATTGACCAGGTCATCATAGACAAGATCGCGCCGAAGGCGGTCGAACCTGTCAAGGACGACGACAAACCTGTCAAGGACGACGACAAGGCCACGAAGAAGTGATCGTAGCCCGAGCAGAGAAGAGGAACCCTTATAAAGGCTTCCTTGTTCCGGGGAACCACTCTCACGGCGGCAACGCCAGTGTGCGCCGCAAGGCGCAAACCAGCACTCATCAAATGCGTTCAGAGGAGGACTAAGATGCTGTACGATGTCGATCAGGGCAAGCTCGTCGCGGCGCTCGCCGCAGAGCTGAAGCGCCAGCACGTCGTTGTGCCGCTGGACTGGGCGAACTTCGCCAAGACCGGGCATCACCGCGAGCACCAGCCGGTGAGCGACGATTGGTGGTACACCCGTGCCGCATCAGTGCTCCGTTCCGTCTATCTGCGCGGCCCTATCGGCACGGAGAAGCTCCGCGTCCAGTACGGCGGCCAGAAGAACAGGGGTGTCGCTCCCGATAGGTTCTATCCTGCCGGCGGCAATCACCTCCGCAAGATTCTGCAACAGCTCGAGGCAGCCAAGCTTGTCAAGCAGGCCGAGAAGGGCGTGCACAAGGGGCGCGTCGTGACGCCGCTCGGTCGCAAGCTCATCCACGCGGTCGCGGGCGTCGTCCAGGCGCAGCAGCGAAAGGCCATGCCGAAAGAGGCGCCGCAAACGAAGAAGATGAGAGAGAAGCCAAAGAAAGAGGACGTGAAAGAGGCCTCTCCTGAGAAGAAGGATGCGGAAGCCGCTCCGAAGGAAGCGGCCGCTTCCGCAGAGAAAGCAGAGCCGAAGGAGGCTGCCTGATGGCACGACACATCCACCTGGCACGGAAGAAGCGGCTGGCCAAGAAAGGACGGCAGACCCGCTGGGCCCCCTTCTGGACCGTGCCGAAGATCTACGGGACGGGCAGGCCTGTGCATCCGGGCAGACATACGACCGTGAAGCGCAACTGGCGCCGCGGCAAGACGAACGTGTAACGACGAGACGTGTCAGCGAATCGATTCATGCTCATTGGTGACGCTCATGGCTGAGAAGAAGATCACGACTCCAGCGCTCGAACGGACGTATACGATCCCGTTGCGTGCCGCGTTCCGGCATGCGCCCCGGGTCAGGAAGACGAACCGTGCCGTCAAGGCGGTGCAGGCCTTCCTCGCAAAGCACATGAAATCCGAGGACGTCAAGCTCGGCCAGCACCTGAACGAGTTCCTCTGGGCCAAGGGCATCAGGAATCCGCCGCCGCGCGTCACGGTCACTGCCGTGAAGGACGCGGAAGGCGTGGTTCGGACAGAGCTCGCCGGCAAGTCCTTCAAGGAATCGGTGAAGCCGATCGCGAAGGAGGAAGCCCCCAAGACCCTCAAGGACAAGCTCACGAGCACAATCGGCAGCAAGAAGGGCGGCGAGAAGGAGCCGGCCGATGACGAGACGAAGCCGGAAGCGGCACCCGTCGCTCACAGCAAACCCGCAGCACCCGCCCCGAAGGAAAAGGCCGCGGGAAAAGCTGCAGAAGAGAAGAAAAAGACCGTGGGGAAAGCTGCGGATAAGAAGTGAATCTCACATTCTCAGAGCTTCTTCACGAGCCCCTTGAGCGCGCTATCGAGTGCGATGAACAGGTTCTGCGCCGTACAGAGTTCCTGGGCTTCCTTCCCGTTGATGATGCACGAGGCGGAGAGCCCGTACTTGCCGGGCTGCGCAGTCTTGAGCGAGATGGTGAGGTTCTCGAAACCGCTATGCGCATCGCTAAGCTGACGGGCGTAGCGCCCCACAATCTTCTTCACGACGATCAGCTCGGCGTAATCCCTGCCAGTGAAGCCGTCGAGGGTGATGTTGCCTCCAAGCTCTATCATCACTGCCACCCCCTTGCAAGGGTGTTCGTTTCCAACTATATAAAAGTAGTCTTTGCTTAAAAGTTGTTCTTTTCTCTATAGTTACAACTTCAAGACGAAGAGGAAAACAAGAAGGAAGCTTTATAAATGGTTCTTGGTTCACGATGCTCACGGCTGAGATGTGGGGAATCGCTTCCCTGAATCGGCGGAAGAAGAAAAGAATGGAGGCACGAAGATGGGATATCTCAAGTACGTCAGTAAGCTGTGGCAGAAGCCGAGCGAGAACGAGCACCAGCGCGAGCGCCTGCTCAAGGCTCGGCAAGAACCAGTTACCCTCAGGCTGGAACGGCCGACCAACATCGCAAGCGCACGCAGTCGGGGTTACAAGCCCAAGCAGGGCGTCATCGTTGTCCGGCAGCGCGTCAACAGGGGCGGCCGGATGCGTCCGGACATCAAGGGTGGCAGGCGCAGCGCGCACGCCCACCAGAGCAAGATCGTCAAGAAAGGCTACCAGCAGATCGCTGAAGAACGCGCGAACGCGAAGTACAAGAACTGCGAAGTGCTGAACAGCTACAAGGCCTTCGAGGACGGGAAGTACCTCTGGTACGAGGTCATCCTCGTCGACCGCGAGCATCCGGTCGTGAAAGCAGATAAGAACCTGCGCGGCATTGCACAGCAGCGCAACCGCGCCGGACGCGGATTGACCAGCGCCGGTAGGAAAGCGCGCGGACTCCGCAAGAAGGGGCAAGGCAGCGAGAAGAACAGGCCCAGCCTCAGCGCGCGGAAGAACCTGCATTAGGCCAAACCACTTTCACACATTCTTTTTGTTTATGTCTCCGCTTCTTGCAAGTGGACAATCTCGCGCAGCACCCGCACATGCGCGCCGCACGCGAGGTCGTACTCGAACTCGTACCACTCGATATCAGGCGTTCCCATACCCCTCACTCCATGAAACCACAATCCCGACTTGACGACAAACACTCCTGGATACACACGGGAAGAATCACTGCGCACGGCATCGCTGTACAGAGGAGGAAGACGATGAAGTATATAAAATCGCTCAAAAGGACCTAGCGCACGAAGAGGCGGTGCTTCTCCTTGCCCTCGACCTCGCGCACGATGCGGTTGATGACGAGCTTCTTCGGGTCACTCAGGAGCTTGACGCGCTTCTTCAGGTCGGCGAAATCCTTGAAGTCCGCCTCCTTGCGCGCCTCGATGATCTCCCACATCTGCTTCTTCCCCACACCAGGGAGGAGCTCGAGGGCGTGCATCCGCGTGCTCAAGGGCTGGGCCTTGTTGAAGAAGTCGACGAACTCCGGCTCGCGCTCCTCGACAAGCACCTTGATCGCGTGTGGCAACTCACTCTTCGCGGTCTGGGTCAGTTTCCCGATTCCGATCCGACCATTCACGTGGTGCACTTCCATGCGCTCATCGTCGCCGACGTAGACGCGCTGGAAGGGTTGGAGATGGACGTCCTTCTTCGGGACGAGCTCGAGCAGGGCGAATTTCGTGATGCCCAAAGCTTGCGCTATCGGGGTCTTGAGATGGCTGGGCCGCTTGTCGAAGGGATAGCCGTTCTGCAAGAAGTCAAGCACAATCGCATGCGTCTCTCTCTTCTTCTCAAGCTCCATGACGACACCCCGCTGCCCATCCGTAGAGACGATAGGGGAGAACCGATATTTAAGGGTTTCG
>Ga0114931_10006894_pt1 | contig 13941 bp, 12 predicted proteins | sample 2SBtaG_FD_89579 | JGI IMG/M metagenome (GOLD analysis project Ga0114931, IMG submission 89579) | Deep subsurface microbial communities from Kolumbo volcano to uncover new lineages of life (NeLLi) - 2SBTROV14_V59a metaG | ecosystem: Environmental > Aquatic > Marine > Volcanic | place: Kolumbo...
AACATCGACTCCCCACTGGTATACGATAGGCTCCGTACCCTGTTGAATCGATGAGTATTCCGGTGACTCGACAAGCTGTCGGACGCGCTCCGTCAATGGCGTGAGATCAGGAGGTCTGAAGTTTCTTTTGGCCCGAGCCCTTAAGATCGCCGGCTGTCAGCCGTTACCAAGCTTGTCGTGTTTGCGGCCACGGGAAATTCAACATCACCGGGCCGCGCGACGGGAACAAAACATGGATGCCTACAATGTCAGCGAGCCATCCGCACCCGACGCCGTCCGCGGCGCGCCGGATAGCGGCCGAGAACGCGATCGCGGGACATCCGGCTCACGGGTGAGGCTCGCACGGAAAGGCGCGCAACGCACCCATTTCCAAGCGGCGCCCGCAGCCGGGACCTGGATCCACGATGCGGTGTTCGACTACATGGACCAAGGCGTCAGCGTAATCGACCGGGACCTGCGGGTGGTGGCGTTCAATCAGCGCTTTCTGGCGCTGCTCGAGTTCCCGCCGGAGCGTTTTCATGCGGGTGATCCGCTCGCCGCGTTTTTCCGCTACAACGCCGAACGCGGCGACTACGGCCCCGGGGATCCCGACACCCAGGTGCGCGACCGCGTGCAACTCGCGCGCCGCTTCGAGGCGCACTGCTTCGAGCGCACCCGTCCGGATGGAACAACCATCGAGGTGCGTGGCCGGCCGCTCCCGCAAGGCGGTTTCGTCACGCTCTACACCGACGTCACGGTGCGCCGTGCCGCCGAGCAGCAACTGCGCCTGCAGTCCGCGGCCCTCCAGTCGCTCGCCACCGGCGTGGTGATCACCGACCGGGCGGGAGACATCGTGTGGGCGAATCCGGCCTTCAGCGACATGACCGGTTACACCCTGGACGAGATACGGGGTCGCAACCCGCGATTCCTTAAGTCCGGCGTACAGAGCACCGAGCAGTATGCCGAACTGTGGGCCACAATCACCGCCGGCGATCCGTGGCGCGGTGAACTCGTCAATCGGCGAAAGGACGGCAGCATTTACTGCGAAGAGCAGGTCATTACCCCGATCCGCGGCGCGCGCGGCGAGATTAGCCATTTCGTCGCGGTAAAAGAGAACATCGACGAACGCAAGCAACTTCAGGCGCAACTCGTTCAGGCGCAGAAGCTCGAATCCATCGGTCAGCTTGCGGCCGGGATCGCCCACGAGATCAACACGCCGATCCAGTACGTCGGTGATAATTTGAGCTTTCTACAGGGATCGTTCGGCGATCTCCTGGCGCTGGTCGAGCGTTACCAACGGGTGCTGGAGTCCGCGCATGACGGACCGGCCACACCCGCCTTGATCGACGACGTGGAGCAGGCCCTCGCCGATCTGGATTGGGCTTTTCTCACCAAGGAAATCCCCGCAGCCACGGCCCAGGCCATTTACGGTGCGCAACAAGTCACGCAAATCGTCAGCGCGATGAAGGAATTCTCGCATCCGGGTGGCGACCACAAAGAGATGACCGACATCAATCGCGTGGTCGAGAATACCGCGACGGTCGCGCGGAACGAGTGGAAATACGTCGCCGAATTGGTCACCGATCTGGACCCTCAACTCCCGCTGGTACCGTGCCTGCGCGGCGAACTCGGCCAGGTGGTCCTCAACCTGCTGGTCAACGCGGCGCACGCCGTCGGCGAAGTGGTGGGCGACGACGGCGCACAGCGCGGCACCATCACGGTGACGACCCGCCAAGCGGGCTCGCACGTCCAACTCAGCGTTGCCGACACCGGCGCCGGGATCCCCGCGGCGATCCGCGAACGGATCTTCGATCCCTTCTTCACCACCAAACCGGTCGGCAAGGGTACCGGCCAGGGACTGGCGATCGCCCGCGCGATGGTGGTCAACAAACACGGCGGGACCATCGAGGTCGACAGCGAGGAAGGTCGCGGGACACGCATCACCCTGAGGCTGCCGCTCGCGAACGGAGAAACGCCGAACGCACCGTGACCCGGCGAGCGGCGCGCGCCCGGCGACGGCACGCCGAGCGACCGAGCCGCCGCTGTTTGCCCGCCGCCGGATTGCGCAACCTCGGTTCAGCGTGCAAGATCCGCGCGCCGATACAATCCGCATGAGTCTCGCACGATGAGTAAACGCGTTTGGTTCGCGGGGGTGGCCGTCTTCGCGCTCCTCGTGCTCGGCTTCGGCTACCTGTTCCTGGGTGGTGATTTGCGCCCCCGAGCGAGCGTGGGCACGGTGGATACGACTTGGCGTCTGGTCGGGTCGAACGCCAAGATCGCGGTCGACTCCTTCGACGACCCGAAGGTCCAGGGTGTCGCCTGTTTCCTATCTCGCGCGCGCGCTGGCGGGATCTCCGGCGGACTCGGTCTCGCCGAAGATACCTCCGACGCCTCGATCGCGTGCCGCCAGATAGGACCGATCAGCTTTCGCGCTCCGTTGCGCGAAGGCGAGCGCGTCTTCAAGGAGCATCGCTCGCTTCTGTTCAAGACGCTTCAGGTGGTGCGCTTTTACGACCGCAAACATCGCAGCCTGATTTACCTCTCCTATAGCGACAAGCTGGTTCAGGGTTCGCCGAAAAATTCGATCTCGGCGGTCGCGTTGATGCCGTGGGGCGGCGCCGCGCCCGGCGAACCGAAAATCGATGACTGAAAGCGCCCGATTCGCGACCAGCTCCGGACCGGCTGCGCCCGGCCGGGCTCGCCCGCGGTTCGGAGGCGAACCCGCCGATCCGGCAGGATCGCGCCGTGGGGAATGATACGGGCGCTATCCGCGCGTTCCTGCTCGGACTTCAGGATCGGATCTGCGCGCGCCTCGAAGGCGTCGACGGCGACGCCCACTTCCGGACGGAGCGCCGCGCACGCGAAGGCGGCGGGATATCACGCCCCGGGGTGCTCGAAGACGGACCGGTGATCGAGCGGGCGGCGGTTAACTTCAGCCACACGATCAGCGATTGCCTGCCGGGTGCCGCGAGCGCCCGGCGCCCGGAACTTGCCGGGCGCGCCTACCAGGCCCTTTCGATCTCGCTGATCGTGCATCCGCGTAATCCCTACGCGCCGACCGGCCACGCGAATCTGCGTTACTTTCAGGCTACCGCCGAGAACGAAGCGCCGGTCTGGTGGTTTGGCGGTGGTTTCGATCTGACGCCCTATTACGGCTTCGAGGAGGATGCCGTCCACTGGCATCGGACCGCACGCGAGGCCTGTCGCGCCTATGGACAGGGTGAGGCTTATGAACGCCTGAAGACGTGGTGCGACGAGTACTTCTACCTCAAGCACCGGCGTGAAGCGCGCGGCATCGGCGGGCTGTTCTTCGACGACTGGACGGTGGGCGGGTTCGAGTCGTCGCTGGCGCTCTGGCGCAGCATCGGCGAGCACTTCCTGGCCGCCTATCTGCCGCTGCTCGAACGGCGCAAGGATACGCCCTACGGCAAGCGCGAACGCGACTTCCAACTCTATCGCCGCGGCCGTTACGTTGAGTTCAATTTGATCTGGGATCGCGGCACGCTATTCGGTCTCCAGTCCGGAGCGCGGGTCGAATCGCTCCTCGCTTCGCTGCCCCCGCGGGTGACCTGGCGCTATGACTGGCACCCCGAGCCCGGCAGCCCGGAGGCGATGCTCTATGAGCACTTCCTGCGGCCGCGCAACTGGCTGGCATGACGTCGTGCCGGTTGGCGCGGAAACAGCGTGCGCGACCGTAGCCCTACGGCCGCGCACGCCGTAGCTAACCAGTCGCGTTATTCGACGGCTTTGAGCTTCTCCGCCGAGGACCGGCCATCGCGGCCGGGGGTCAGTTCAAACTCGACCCGTTGTCCCTCGTTGAGGCCCGACATTCCAGCGCGTTCGACCGCGGAGATGTGTACGAACACATCCTTGCTGCCGTCTTCCGGTTCAATGAATCCGAAGCCTTTGGTCGGGTTGAACCACTTTACTGTGCCTATAGTCATCTCGATTTCCTTAGTCTAGGTTTAGAAGTTCCGATCCACCTGCGGTGATCTCGGTTTCGCAATCCGCCAGCGTCAACCCCCAGCCGGGGCTGGTCGATCTCGCACTGACGGTTTCCCGAGACACCGCGGCGACGCGAGGGTCATACCCTCGTGACACCACGATATCGCGTGAAATCTTTTTATCGCTTCGTGACCCGGCGGCGGCGACGCGCGCCCGTTCCGTGGTCGTGAGAGCGCGGTCCCTAACAACGACCGAGAGGACCCGCACCGCAGCGGGCGGGTACCGTAACCCTGTTCGTGAACGGTGTTCAGCGATGTGGCCCGAAGGCCGGGATGTGCAAAAGACAGGGAAACGATCTCCACGTAACGGTCTGGCAGGATCCACCTGCACCGACGGTGCCTCAATCAAGTTCAGGGATAGTTCGAAGGGATATGCCGTAAAGGTCTGGCGTCAAAACCAGCATAGACGTTGACTCCGGTAGCACGATACCCGCGATTACGCGGGAATGCTAGCCCCCGGGACCGGTATTGTGGTTATGCGTAGCCGCGTCGGCCGGAAAAGTGAGGCCGAAGCCGGAACACGGCGCCGACTAGCCGGTCGTTCCGGCCGATCCGGCAAGCGCCTGATCTCCGCGCCCCTCGCGCACGGCAATGTATACGCCACTGGCAACGATGACCACGATACCCGACCAAGTGCTCGGGTCCGGGAAGTCACCAAACAGCACGAGACCCACCAGCGCGGCCCCGACGATCTCGGTATAGCCGAGCGGCGCCAGGACCGCCGCGGCGGCGCGTTCGAACGCTTCCATGATCAAGGCATGACCGATCGCGTACAACAGGCCCAGCAGTCCCAACAGCAGCACCGCCCGGAGATCAAGCGGAACCCAGAACCACGGCAACGCACCGTTCATGATCACGGCTCCGACGGCGGCGGCGAAACTCAAGGCCACCGCCGGCGGCGCACCACCGGCGAGCTTGCGGGTCGCGATGATATAGCAGGCGAACTGGGCGCCGGCGCCGAGTGCCAGCGGCGTGCCGGCACCATAGATCCCACTCCCCGGCTTGACCACCACCAGCACCCCGAGGAAACCCACCACCACCGCGATCCAGCGCCGCGTTCCGACCTGCTCGCCGAGCGCCAGGGGCGCCAGCAAAGTGACCACGAACGGATAAACGAACATCAGCGCAAGCGCGTCGGCCAACGGCATCAGCGAGATCGCCGAGAAAAAAGACAGCGACGAGCCGAGCAGAAACACGCCGCGCAGCACATGCAACCCCGGGCGGGTCGGCCACAGTGCCCGGGACCCGTCGCGCCATAGGGCCAGTGGCAACGCGCACAGCAGGTGGGCGCTGAAGCGCCCCCACACGATGATCAGCACCGGATAGCCGGCGCTGAGATACTTGGCGATGCCGTCGGCGAGCGGCAACAGTCCCATCGCCAGTACCAGGAACCCGATCCCGGCGAGGGTCCGGCGGCCCGCGCCGCGACCGGCACTCACGGCTTCCAAACCGCGGCGGGGCCGCCGCGCTCAGGCCTTGATACGCTCGTTTTTCGGATCGTACATCGGGCGCAACGAGGCGCGCACCGGATAACGCTCGCAGGCGATCTCGACCTCGAGTTCGGCGCTGCGCAGAAAATCGGCGCTGACCCCGCCGGGTTGCGCGACGTAACCGAGTGCGATGCAGGTGCCCAGGGTGTGGCCGTACATTGCGGACGTGGTGCTGCCGATGATCTCGCCGCCGCACCAAATCGGCTCTTCATGCAACATCAACGGCTCCGGGTCGGCCAGCGCGAGTTGCACCAGACGCCGCTCGGGAGGACCGACGGCCTTGAATTCGAGCAGCGCCTCGCGGCCGATGAATCCACCCGCTTTGTCCCACGCGACCGCAAAACCAAGGCCTGCCTGGAGCGGATTATCGTCACTGGTGATGTCGTGGCCGAGATGGCGGTAGGCCTTCTCGATCCGTAAAGAATTCATCGCGTGCATCCCCGCGAGGCGCAGATCGAACGCCTGGCCGGCCTCGATCACCGTGTCGTAGACGGCCGGTGCCTGCTCGGTGGGCACGTAGAGCTCCCAGCCGAGTTCGCCCATGTAGGTGATTCGGGTGGCCCGCGCCCGTGCATACCCGATCTCGATGTCGCGGCTCGTCGCGAAAGGAAAGCCCGCGTTCGAGAGGTCGGTATCGGTGAGTGTCGCCAGCAGTTCGCGCGAACGCGGGCCCATGAGCCCCATCACCGTGTAGGCCGAAGTCACGTCGGTCAGGGTCGCGCGCGCATCCGCCGGGATATGGCGCTTGAGCCAATGGAAATCGCGCACCTGCAAGGCCGCGCCGGTGACGATCAGATAAGTGTCTTCGGCAAGTCGGGTGCAGGTGAGATCGGCCTCGATGCCGCCGCGTTCATTCAGCCATTGGCTGTAGATCACACGCCCCACCGGCACTGCAACGTCGTTGGCGCACACCCGGTTCAACACTGCCTCGGCGTCCGCACCCTGGAGCAGGAACTTGGCAAAGCTCGACTGATCGAACAACGCCACGCCCTCGCGCGTCGCGCGATGCTCGGCCGCCGAGTACTCGAACCAGTTCTGGCGTCCATAGGAATACTCGTAACGCGGCGCGACGCCGGGCGGCGCGAACCAGTTGGCGCGTTCCCATCCGGCGACTTCGCCGAAACACGCGCCGGCGGATTCGAGGCGCGTGTGCAGCGCGCTGCGGCGCACACCACGGCCGGTCTCGCACTGAAAGAAAGGCCAATGCATCGCGTACAAAAGCCCGAGCCGCTCGCGGGTCCGTTCACGGAGATAAGCGGCGTTGCCCTGAAACGGCATCATCCGGCGTATGTCGACGTCGCCCACGTCCATCGACGGGTGGCCGTTGACAATCCACTCCGCAAGCACCATGCCTGCACCACCCGACGACTGGATGCCGATCGAGTTAAAGCCCGCGGCGACGAAGAAATTCCTGAGTTCGGGCGCCTCGCCCAGATGATAGGCGTTGTCCAGCGTAAAACTCTCGGGTCCGCAGAAGAACAACTGAATACCGGCCTTCTCCAGCAACGGCACGCGCGCCAGCGCCTTCTCCATCGCCGGTTCGAAATGATCCCAGTCGCCCGGCAGGGTGTCGAAACAGAAATCCTCGGGGATCCCGTCCTGACCCCAGGGTGTGGCGTCGGGCTCGAAGCAACCGACCATCAATTTGCCGGCGTCCTCCTTGAAGTAGCAGTAGCCCTTGGGATCGCGCAGCACCGGCAGGTCGCGAGGCAGATCGGCGATCGGCTCGGTGACGATGTAGTAATGCTCGGCGGCGTGCAATGGTACGTTGACGCCGCACATCGCGCCGATTTCCCGCGCCCACATGCCGCAACAGTTGACCACGTACTCGGCGGCGATCTCGCCCTGGTCGGTACGCACCCCGGTCGCGCGCCCATCGTCGGTGAGGATCCCGGTGACCTTGATGTTCTCGTGGATCGCCGCACCGCCGCTGCGCGCGCCCTTGGCGAGCGCCTGGCACACGTCGGCGGGGTTGAGTTGGCCGTCCTTGGGCAGATAGACCGCGCCGACCAGATCGTCGATATTGAGGATCGGATACATCTCGCGCGCCTCGCGCGGGGAGATGACGTCGACCTCGAGGCCGAAGCGGCGCGCCATCGAGGCGCCGCGTTTGAGTTCCTCGAAACGCGCGGCGGTCGGCGCGACCGATAGCGAACCGTTGCTCTTGAGCCCCAACGCCTGACCGGTCTCGGCCTCGAGTTGCGCAAACAGCTCGCAGGTGTATTTCGCGAGACGGGTGAGATTGTGGCTGGCGCGCAACTGACCGACCAAGCCGGCCGCGTGCCAAGTGGTGCCGCATGAAAGCTGCTTGCGTTCGAGCAGCACCACGTCGCTGCAACCGAGCTTGGTGAGATGATAGGCGACGCTGCACCCGATTACGCCGCCACCGATGATCACGACCCGGGTGCGGGAGGGAAGTTCTTTGGCCATTGCTGCCTCCTACTTGATCAATCCCGGCAAAAGCCGCCCATCATGAAGCTTACGCCGGCCAATACCCTGCGCATGGTGCCAGAATGCATGGCGAATCCGGGCCAACCGCTCGCAACTACCGCGAGCGTCGATGTCGCCAAGCTGTCGGGGCACACCCCTGGTTGCCAATTCTGCATGACGATGCGATAAATGTCGCATGACAATGTGGTTACCCGACAAGCGCCGCCTGGCCCGGCCACTCCACGTGTCGATCGCCAATGCGTACGCCGACGCGATTGCAAGCGGGACACTGTGTGAAGGCACGCGCCTTGCGACCCATCGCCAGTTGGCGAAAGCGCTGGAGGTCAGTATCCATACCGTCGGCAAAGCCTATGACGAACTGCGCCGACGCCGATTGGTCACCGGCGAGGTGGGGCGCGGCACCTATGTGCTTACCCAGGCGCAAATGCTCGGTACACCCTGGTTGACGACGCGACGTGATAGCCGCTTCATCGACCTCTCGCTGTCACGGCCGGTGAGTGGCGACATCCACGTGCGCAAGATGCACGAGGCGCTCGGCGATCTGGCTAACGGTCTCGATTACCGCGCCTATCTGGCCTGCCGACCCAACACCGGGCTCGACGAGCACCGCGAGGCCGCGGTCGCATGGTTGGCCCGATGTGGTCTGGAGTCGTCGCCACGCAACGTGGTGATTACCAATGGCGCCAGTCACGCGATCGCGGTCGCGCTAACCACCGTGGCACGTCCGGGAGACGTCGTCGCGACCGAGGCGATCGGCCACCACGGGATCATCTCGCTGGCGAAGTTCCTTGGTTTGCCGTTACTCGGTTTAGGCTGTGACAAGAGTGGCATCCTGCCGGCGGCGTTCGAAACAGCGTGTCGTGAGTCCGCAGTGCGGGTGTTATTTACGGTACCGGCGCTCGCTGGCCCGACCGTAACCTTGATGCCGGTCACGCGCCGCAGAAAACTCGCCGAAATCGCCCGCCGCTACGACGTGGCGATCATCGAAGACGATGCCTGGGGGCCGTTGGCGCCGAATCGACCCCCGCCGCTGACCTCATTCGCGCCGCGCCACGGTTACTACGTCACGACCTTCAGTAAATGTCTGATGCCGGGATTGCGCACCGGCTATCTGGTCGTCCCCGAAGGGATGGTGGCGCCGATCATCAGCCGACTGATTCCGATCGGCTGGATGGCGACGCCGCTGATCGCCGAGATCGCCTCGCGCTGGGTGCGCGACGGCACCGCGCTCGATTTGCTTGAATGGCAACGGGCGGCCCTGGAACGGCGCCACCGGATCGCCACCGAAATACTCGCTGGTCAACGCTACGCCGCCCACCCGCAAGCCTTGCATCTGTGGCTCTCGCTGCCACCCAACTGGCGCGCTGCGGAATTGACTGAACACGCCAAACTCGCGGGCCTCGCAATTGCCTCCTGTCAAGCCTTCGCCAGCGAAACAAAATACCTACGAAACGCGGTGCGCGTGGCGATCGCCGCGCCTCGCAGCGAAGGCGATTTGGCGCGCGGGCTCACGACACTGACGGCCCTGCTCGCACGCGATCCGGAACCGCTGCCGCTCGCGATCTGAGCGCGGCCCGGGATTCCGCCCGGAGCCCGAACAGAAATTGCATCGAACCCGCTCCGAACATCATCAGTCCATCCGGAAACGACCATCCTGGCCCTTTCCGGGGTCGGAATCGGAAAATAAAATTTCCCCGTCTCTCTCGTTTTCAACGACTTGCAGTTGTCGAAAATGTCGGTGCATCCGTGCACCGGATTTAGCGCTCGTCTTTCCGGGCGGGCACGAATTACTGTTATTGTCATGCTACAATTTATCATTGACATGCATGACAACATGTTGCATGTTCTCCAGCCATGGAAATCGGGCGCTCGATCCGGAACCGCAGCAGAGGGAGAGGAGATGGCCGAACCGATCATCACCATCGACCGAGTCGTCAAACGTTTCGGCTCGGTCGAGGTGCTGAAGGATCTCAGTTTCGCCGTGGCGCCCGGCGAAAAACTGGCGCTGATCGGCCCGAGCGGCTCGGGCAAAACCACCATCCTGCGCATCTTGATGACCCTCGAGACGATTAACGACGGTGAGGTCCTGATCGAGGGGGAGCCGCTGTGGCACATGCAGCGTAACGGCGTCCGGGTGGCGGCCGACGAAAGCCATCTGCACAAGATGCGCGCCAAGGTCGGGATGGTCTTTCAGCTCTTCAATCTATTCCCGCACATGACGGTGTTGCGCAACGTCACGCTCGCGCCAATGCTCACCAACGGCGTCGCGCGCGAGGTCGCCGAACGGCGCGCCACCGAGCTGTTGCGGATGGTGGGCATGGAAGACAAGGCCGCCGCCAAACCCGCGCAGCTCTCGGGCGGACAGAAACAGCGGGTGGCGATCGCCCGCGCGCTGGCCCTCGAACCCAAAATCATGCTCTTCGACGAGGTCACGTCGGCGCTCGATCCGGAACTCGTCGAAGAAGTGCTGAACGTGTTGCGCAAACTCGGCGACGAGACCGACACCACGATGTTGCTGGTCACCCACGAAATGAGCTTCGCCCATGATTTTGCCGACCGGGTGCTGTTTTTCGACAACGGACGAATCGTCGAGGAAGGCCCCCCCGATCAGATCTTCAGCGCCCCGCGCGAGCAGCGCACCCAGGAATTCCTGCACAAGATCCTGGCGGCCGGCCATCGGATTTGAAATGACGATCTTTTGGAGCTGGACGAGCGGCCACGCGTAGACCTACGGCTCCATGAGCGGCGTATGCCGAATAGCAACCCGGATCCCACAGGAGGGAAAATACAATGAGAGCTGAAATATCCCGGAGCCGATCTCCGATTCGTAAAACAACCAGGCTATGTGCAAGCGTCGTGCTTGGGGCGGCGGCACTCATGGCAGTGGGCGGCATCATCGCCCCGGCCTCGGCCGAGAGCACCCTGGAGCGAGCGCGCAAGCAGGGCTACGTGCGCATCGCAATCGCCAACGAGCCACCGTGGACCGAGGTCAAAGCCGACGGCAAGGTGACGGGAGCGGCGCCCGAAGTCGCGCGTGCGGTGATGAAGAAGCTCGGGGTGCCCGAGTTACTTGCCACCGTGACCGAGTACGGCGCGATGATCCCCGGACTCCAGGCGGGTCGTTTCGACATGGTCACGGCGGGACTGTTCATCAAGCCCAAGCGCTGTGCCGCGATCCTGTTCTCGGAGCCGGACCTGTGCGATGCCGAGGCCTTCGCGGTCAAGAAGGGTAACCCCCTCGGACTCAAGACCTACGCCGATATCGCCAAACATTCGAGCGCCAAGGTCGGCGCGCCGGGCGGCGGGACCGAGGAGCAACTCGCGGTCGAAGCCGGAGTGCCGAGAAGCCGCATCGTGGTGGTGCCTGACGCACAGAGCGGGGTCAACATGTTGCAGAGTGGCCGAATCGATGTTTACGCGCTCCCGACCCTGTCGCTCTCCGATCTGCTCAAGAAGGCCAACGATCCCAATCTCGCACTGGTCTCGCCGGTGGCGGGCACGCCGATCTTTTGTGCCGGCGCGGGTTTCCGTAAGTCCGACCGCGCGCTGCGCGATGCCTACGACAAGGTCCTTGCAAAGATGAAGAAGTCCGGCGAGTTCGACAAGATTGTGTCGTCGTTCAGCTTCCCTGCCAAGGCCGCGTCGATGACCAGTCGCAAGAAGCTGTGCGGCGGGCCGAACTGAGTCGCGGTGTAGTGTTCGGGGTCACCGCCGCAATCCGCGGCGGCGACCCCGAACCTGGCTAACAGTAAGTGACCCTTAGGCAATGATTGATTGGGCAGGCTACCTGACGCTAATCCTTGGCGGCGCTTGGGTGACGGTCAAGCTGACCGTGCTCGGCTGCGCGCTGGCATTGTGCGCCGCATTCATCGCGGGTCTCGGGCGTCTGTCGCGTTTCGCCATGATCCGCAGCGCGACGGTAGCCTATATTGAATTTTTTCGCGGGACTTCGGTATTAGTGCAGCTCTTCTGGGCCTATTTCGTGTTGCCGCTGCTCGGCGTTCCGCTGTCGCCGATGCAGGCCGGGATTCTGGCCCTGGGCCTCAACGTCGGGGCCTATGGTGCTGAGGTGGTACGCGGCGCGATTCTGGCGATCCCACGAGCCCAACTGGAAGCTTGCGTCGCGATCAATCTGAGCCGCTGGCAGCGCATGCGCCATGTAATTCTGCCGCAGGCAATCGTGCTGATGCTACCAACCTTCGGCAACAACGCGATCGAGTTGCTCAAGGGTACCGCCGTGGTGTCGCTGATTGCGATCAGCGACATGACCTTTGAAGCCCAGGTGGTGCGCACCCAAACCGGTAACACGGCGATCCCGTTCTTGACCATCCTGATCCTCTACTTCGCCCTCTCCGGCACCATCACGCTGGGGATCCGTGGTCTCGAACGGCGCCTTTCCGCCGGGCTCGACGTGACCAAGGGTTAGCCGGAGGACCGTAAATGGAATGGAACTGGGCCTTCGTCTTCGAGATCCTGCCTACGCTGGGCGATGGCGTGATCATCACCATCGAAGCAACCCTGCTCGGAAGCCTGCTGGCGATCGTCCTCGGCCTGATCCTGGCGATCGCGCGTCGCGCCCATACGAGGTGGGTCGCCTGGCCGGCGAGCGCCTTCATCCACTTCGTGCGTGGCACGCCGCTGCTGGTGCAACTGTATTTTCTGTTCTACATCCTGCCCGATGTTGGGATCCTGTTGTCGCCTCTGGTGGCGGGCGTGATCGGCCTCGGCCTGCACTACAGTACCTACAACGCGGAAGTGTATCGCGCCGGCATCGACAACATCCCCAAAGGCCAATGGGAAGCCGCCAAGGCGGTAAATTTGACGATGCCTCAGACTTGGTTGCACGTGATCATCCCCCAGGCGGTGCCGCCGATGAACCCGGCGCTTGCCAACTACCTGGTGGCGATGTTCAAGGAGACCCCGCTGCTTTCGGCGATTACCGTGTTCGAATTGATGAACGCGGCGCGCAGCGTGGCCAATTATTCCTACCGCTATCTCGAACCCATGACCCTGGTCGGCGTATTCTTCTTGTTGATCAGTATCCCGACGGTGATCGTGCTGCGGCGCCTGGAGCGCCGCTACACGTTGCGGAGCTAGCGAGGCATGCCAAGCTATCCAGAGGTGATTCGCTTCAGCCCGATCAAGGCGCAGCTCGACGAGCGTGCGGTGCGTTGGCGCCTGGGTCTGGTGGCGCTTGCGACCGACCACACCGCCGAGTGCGATTTCGCGGCGATGTGTCCGAGCCGTGAGATCGGCCTGTACGTGGCGCGGGTTGCCAACGCCAACCCCACCACGGTCGAAAACCTGCGTGCAATGGAACCCCGGATCACCGAGGCGGCGGCGCTGATTCTGCCGGGCGAATCGCTCGACGCGCTGGCGTTCGGTTGCACCTCCGGTTCCACGGTCATCGGTGATGAGGTGGTCGGCGACGCGCTCACGCGTGCCAAACCGGGGGTGGCGTGGGTCACGCCCGCTTCCGGCGCACGCCAAGCCCTGGCGGCGCTCGGCGCGCATCGGATCAGCGTGCTCACGCCCTACACGGAGGAGGTCAGCGAGTCGGTGTGGAATTATTTTTGCGCTCACGGCTTCGAGATCGCGAGCTTCACCTGCCTGGGCATGGAGGACGACACGGCGATGGCGCGTATCACGCCGGACTCGATCGTCGCGGCGGCGCTCGACGCATGCGATCGCAGCGCCGAAGCGTTGTTCATCTCCTGCACCGCGGTGCGCGCCGCCGGCGAGGCCGAACGGATCGAGAAACTGCTCGGCAAACCGGTGGTGACCAGCAATCAGGCGATGTACTGGCAACTGCTGCGAGCGGCCGGCTATCGGCGGCCGATCCGCGGCTACGGACGACTTATGGCAAGAACCGCGGCCTAGCCGTAGCTGTGAATTTGAACCTAGACATAATGAATTGACCTGCCCAACCTCGAAGACGTGGGTTACGCTAAGAGGTTGGAAACCCTGGCGCAGAGCCATAATCGAGGAGGACAGGTCATGAACGAGTTTAGCAAGTA
>Ga0114931_10006895_pt1 | contig 13940 bp, 11 predicted proteins | sample 2SBtaG_FD_89579 | JGI IMG/M metagenome (GOLD analysis project Ga0114931, IMG submission 89579) | Deep subsurface microbial communities from Kolumbo volcano to uncover new lineages of life (NeLLi) - 2SBTROV14_V59a metaG | ecosystem: Environmental > Aquatic > Marine > Volcanic | place: Kolumbo...
CCAAAGCCCCCTCGCCCCCGATATCGTCGTCGCCACCCAGTATTACGACTGGACGCCATTCCTGCGCGATATGATGGAAAAACACAAAACCGGTACCATGGGCGGCGAAGTTTACTCGCTGACGCTGGCAAACGGCGGCTTACAGATGCGCTTTGCCGACAACCTCGACCCGGACGCACTTGCCGCGGCAAAACAAGCCGAGCAGGATATCATCGACGGGAAAATTGACCCGCTCAACCCCGGCGAAATGATGTCATCAGAAGAACCCGCGCCCGCAATGGCAGACGAACTCGACTACAATTTTGACCCCGTGCGCATCGCGTTGGTTTTGCCCAGCACCGTCACCGATTTGGCGTGGAGCCAATCAATATACGACTCACTCAAACAAATTCAAGACAAAGTGGGCGAAGACAAAATGGAAATCGCCTACACCGAAAATATGTATAACGTCACCGATGCTGCCGCCGCCATCCGCGATTACGCCGACAGCGGATACAATCTGGTCATCGCCCACGGTGCGCAATACGGCACATCGTTGTTTGAAATCGCACCCGATTACCCCGACACCAGTTTCGCGTGGGGAACCACCACCAACACCGGCGCCGATGAAGGCGTAACCAACGTTTTCGCCTATGAACCCCGCGCCGAGCAGGGCGGATATGTCAGCGGTGTACTGGCCGCCAATCTCACCAAATCGGGTATTATCGGTGTCATCGGTCCCGTCAACGCCGGCGATGCCAAACTGCACATTGATGGTTTTTTGGCAGGCGTAAAAGCCGCCAACCCCGACGTGCAGGTTAACGTCTCCTTCACCGGCTCATTTGGCGACACATCTCTCGCCGCCGAAGCCGCCAACACCCACATCCAAGCCGGCGCCGACGTGCTGACCGGCTCGGCGCAGCAAGTGGTCGGCGCTATCGGCGTGGCGAAAGAAAAAGGCATCCCGTGGCTCGGTATTCAGGCCGACCAAAGCCCGCTTGCTCCGGACACCGTCGTCGCCACCGACCTTTACGACTGGCGTGCCACCATCATCCAAATGATAAAATTGAACCAAGCCGGAGAACCGGGCAACAAAGTATTGCAACTGACACTGGCAAACGGCGGTCAAAAAATGATTTACGCCGATAACCTGCCTGCCGATGCCGTCGCCGCGGCCAAACAAGCCGAAGCCGACATCATCGCCGGGAAAATCACCATTCCAATTGAGTAATTTCAACCCGTGGGGGCACGATACATCGTGTCCCCACTTGCCCAACTACCGCTGAATCTAAACTGGACAAATCTATGACCGAGAAAAAATTACTTCCCTCCGGTTTACCCCGTATCGAAACGCTGGAAATGCGCGGCATCACCAAACGCTTTCCGGGCGTGCTGGCAAATGACCACGTCGATTTTGACGTAAAAGCCGGCGAAATTCACGCACTGCTCGGCGAAAACGGCGCGGGCAAAAGCACCCTGATGAAAATTTTATACGGGCTTTACCAGCCGGAAGAGGGCGAAATCTATCTCAACGGCGAGCGCATCCAAATCAACTCACCCACCGACTCCATCAATTACGGCATCGGTATGATCCACCAGCATTTTATGCTGGTTGAAAACCTCTCTGTCACCGAAAACGTGGCGCTGGACTTGAAATCGTCTCGCGAACCACTGCTAGACCTTGACCGCGTGCGCACCCGCATCTTAGATTTAACCGAAAAATACGGACTGGAAGTGAACCCCGATGCCACCATTTCCGATTTGGCAGTCGGGCAGCAACAGCGCGTCGAAATCATCAAAGCGTTGTACCGCGGTGCAGCGCTGCTGGTTCTCGACGAACCAACGGCGGTGCTCACCCCGCAAGAAGTAGAAGACCTGTTCATCATCTTCAAACAAATGGCAGCCGAAGGGCACGCTCTAATTTTCATTTCACACAAATTACACGAAATTATTGACCACACCGACCGGGTAACCGTGCTGCGCGACGGGAAAGTCATCGGCACACGGCCAACCGCCGGCGCCACCAAAAAAGATCTAGCGATGATGATGGTCGGCCGTCCCGTGTCGCTGGAACGCACCCGACCGCGGGTAGAATTGGGAAACGTACGGCTAAAACTGGAAAACGTTTCTGCCGTTGATGCCAAACACGGACACCGGGTGCTGAAAAACATCAACTTTGAAGTGCGCAGCGGCGAAATTGTCGGCGTGGCAGGTGTTTCGGGCAATGGACAGCGTCAATTGGCAGAAGTTATCGCCGGGTTATGGCACGTGGATGCAGGCAAAGTATTCATCGAAGGGCAAGATGTTACCAACCTGCCACCATCGAACATGATTGATGCCGGGTTGTCATACATCCCCGAAGAACGGATGCACGACGGCGCCATCAAAGATTTCACCGTCGCCGAAAATCTTATCCTGCAAGACCACATCCGCCCGCCGTTCAGCAAAGGTATTTTCTTGGACTTTAAATATATTTCCAGACACGCGAAAGAAATGATTACGAACTTTAATGTCAAAACACCCAGCCAAGAAACGCTCATCAAAAATCTTTCCGGCGGCAATATCCAAAAACTCATTTTGGCACGCGAATTGAGCCGCAAACCGCGGGTACTCATCGCCGCCCAGCCGACACGCGGGGTGGACATTGGCGCCACAGAATACATCCACGAACAGCTATTGCAGCAACGTTCAGACGGATTGGCAACACTGCTCATTTCCGAAGATTTGGACGAAGTGCGCGCCCTGTCCGACCGCATTGTGGTCATGTTCGGCGGTGAGGTGATGGGCATTGTCAACAACGATGACACCACCGTGGAAGAACTCGGCTTGATGATGGCAGGCGAAAAACGCTTGCAACCTGTATAATCTGTATTTCGGCATAAAAAAGACCTGCAGCGGATTGTGGCGCAGGTCTTTTTGATTGATATGAAAATTTTACTGAAAAGCTCGTAAAACCATCACCTTTTACGCATCCGAGACACAAGGGGGATGGGGTAAACCCAAAATTTTGTCAAATCATTGACTGCGTAAGGCGAGTTACTGATTTCCGTAGTGTGGCTTTTGGTGGTAATCTTGTGTCATTTCAATAAATTGGGGTACGATATCGTAGTGGCACGCTGCAGCGTGCCACTACCGGACGACCACAAGGGTCACCCCTACATTTTGAGAAGATACGTAATCTTGTCAAAAAGAGAGAAGAAACGTGCATAGAATAACAACCAAACGAATTCTGTTGCTGGCACTTGCCGCCTTAACTTTCATCAGCGGGTATGCCTATTTGCGATACGCTTACAAAGTTACCGACAATTTCCCGTTTGCGCAGGAAATTGTGCTGGTGGTATTGGGCACAGTCGCAACGATACTCATCACTGCGCTACTGCTCAACCAGCAAACTGCTGTCGAAATTGAAAAAGAACAGAATATCAAATTTTTGGATTTGAAATCAAAAACTTACGAGCAACTTATCGGCTTGATTGAAGAAATGTCTATTGCCAATCAAGTGACACAGCAGGACATCACCCGCCTGCAATTTATAACCCATCGTTTGGCGATATTTGCCGCGCCGCCGGTGCTCGATGAGTATCAGGCCTTTTTGGAAGTTATCGGGCACAGCGCCAAAGACGGAACATTCACCGGCGATTCCGAGGAATTATCCAGAGCACTCAGCAAACTGACCGTGAAAATTCGCGCCGATTTGCTGGGCGAAAAAGACTCGCAGGAAAATTACGCTCAAAAATACATTTCTCAACTCATCACCCAAAACGCCGACGACTCAGCCGATATCAGCATCGGTTGAGCGGGTGAATGCCGCGCTACACCGTTTCTGTCACTTTTTTCAACCCGCGCGGGGTGTCGAGCGAGTAATGGCGCGTGTGCGCCAAATACATCGCAAACAACTGCCCCGGCACAATCGCCATCACCGGCGACAGCCATTCCGGTGCGGCAGGGATGCTCAACGGCAGTTGCGCCTCTGCCAGCGCGGCAGCATTGTTGCTGATGACCACCACTTCCGCGCCGCGTGCTTTTAGCGTTTGCACAAACGATTGCATTTCCGGCAACACCGCCCCCGCCGGCGCGACCACCATCACCGGAAACCCCGGTTCGATAACCGCCATCGGCCCGTGCAGAAAATCCGCACTGGAATACGGCTCAACAATGGTGTAGGTCAGTTCTTTCAATTTCAGCGCCAGTTCAAACGCCGTGGCGTAATTGAATCCGCGCCCGATGACCACACAATGTTGCATATAGCGATAGCGTTCCACACTGTGCGCCACTTGCGGATTGAGCGCCAGCGTTTCTGCCACCCGTTGCGGCAGTTGTGCCAGCGCTGCGTCCATTTTGCCATCGGCGGCAAGCGCCGCGCTGAGCATGGCGATGGCGGTCAATTCGGCGGTGTAGGTTTTGGTTGCCGCCACCGATTTTTCCACACCTGCGTGCAGCGCCAGCGTAAAATCGGCATACTGTGCCAAATCGGACTGCGGCACATTGGTGATGGCGGTAGTCAATGCGCCCTGCTTTTTCGCTTCTGCCAGCACCGAAACAATATCGGGGCTTTTGCCGCTCTGGCTAATACCCAGCACCAGCGCATTGCCAAATTGCGGCGGTTGATGGTAAATGGAAAACAAACTGGGTGTGGCAAGCGTAATGAGCATACCGTTTCGAGCGCCCAACAGATACTGCGCGTATCGCCCCGCGTTATCCGATGTGCCTCGAGCGGCAATAACCACCTGTGAAATTCCCCGTGCGCGGATGGCTTGTGCCAACGCGGTGGCGGTCGGTTTTTCTGCCGCCAGCAGTTTTGCCAGCGTTTCCGGCTGTTGGTGAATCTCGCGGTACAAAAACGATTGTTCGATTTTCTGCATACCCACTCCCAAATTATAGCGGCAATTTTACCGGTTTGCCCGTCGCTGCGGATTGATATGCCGCCAGCGCAATTTCCAACGCTTTGTAACCATCTTCGCCGGTCACTTCCGGCGCGCGGCGGTCGCGGATGGCAGCGATAAATTCTGCCACCATTGCCTGATTCGCATCTGAACCCCAGTATGCCCACGTGTGTGAATTCTGCTTCTGGTTATAAACATCCAAATTTTGGCTGAAAGCATCCACGGTCACGATGCCCCGCTCGCTAATGATTTCCACCGTCAGCCCGCCCCAAGTGGGGTAGTTCAGCGGCTTGCTCCAACTGCTGTCGATGCTGGCAAACGTGCCATCGGCAAAGGTGAGCATCAGCAGCCCGCCGGTCTCCACATCAACCGTATCGGCGTGCAAAATGCGATTTGTCTGCGCGAACACTTCCACCACTTCCGATTTCAGCACCCAGCGCAGAATATCCGCCAAATGGACGGTGTGATCCATCACTGCGCCCCCACCCGCCAGCGTTTTATCCACAAACCAGCGGCGATGAGCAATCGGCATTTGACCCTGATTGGTGGTGTTGAACCCATACACTTTTCCCAACCCACCACTTTCCAGCAGCGATTTCATCTCCAAAATCGGCACACTGAACCGCATCGGAAAGGCGGTCATCAAAATGACACCCGCTTGCCGACACGCATCCAGCATGGCTTGCGCATCCGGCAAGTTGGTTGCCAGCGGTTTTTCGCTGAGCACGTGAACACCGGCGGCGGCTGCCATTTCCACCAGCGGGCGATGGTTGGCGTTTTCCGAGCAAATCAGCACGCCGTCCGGTTTTTCTGCCAGCAGCGCATCATATGACGGGAAGCGGCGGGCGTTGAATTGCCGTGCGAAATGTTCGCCGCGCGTCGCATCATCATTGGCGATGCCAATCATTTCCACACCGGGGATGGCACGCAAATTTTGAATGTACGCCTCGGCGTGCAGATGCGCGAAACTCATTATTCCGATTTTCATGCTGTCACCTCCGGTAGCGGGGATATTTCCACCGGCTTCCCGCTGTATGCCGATTCGATTGCCGCCAGCGAAATTTGCAGTGCCGCCAGTCCATCGGCGGCAGAAACGGGCACAGGTGCATCTTCCGTCAATGCGCGATAGAAGGCTTTGAGTTGGGTGGTATACGGGCTTTCATCCAGCACAATGCCCGGTGCAGGCACATCGGCAGCATCGGTTTGACGGTGGTGCAGCGCCAACGAGACTGCGGCATTTTTCTCCGAATCGAATGCCAACCAGCCATCGCTGCCGGCAATTTCAAAACGGGTGTGAAAATGCGGCGGCGGAAATGCCCACGAGCCTTCGACATGCGAGAGCGCGCCGCTGCGGTGGGTGAGGATGACCAACCCGTGCTCGACGGCGGCGTTTTTGGCAAAAACCCGTGCCACATCACCCGCCACCCAGCGGGCATAATCAAAATCGTGAATCATCAAATCGAGCATCACGCCGCCCGATTTTTCCGGATCGGTGAACCAGTTGTCGGTGGCTTTTTGTGGGCGGAATGTGCCGCGCGACAGCCGGATGACCGCCGGTTGCCCGATGTCGCCCGCGGTAACGATTTCTTTGGCGCGGACATACTCCGGGAAAAAGCGAACCACGTGCGCCACCAGCAATTTCACCCCTGCGGTGCGGCAAGCGGCAATCATTTCTTGCGCCTGTGCCACCGTGCGCGCCAGCGGTTTTTCGCAAACGATGTGTTTTCCGGCAGCCGCCGCTTGCAAAACCTGCGGATGGTGCAGATGGGTGGGAGTGCAAATATCCACCACGTCCACCTCGGTGAGCATTGCCTCAAAAGTGGGGAATGCCCGTGCGCCGTACTGCGCCGCCAGCGATTGCACGTGCGCCGCCGTTTTGCCCACAAACCCGGCGATGGTTGCCGGGGTTTCTGCCCAGCCGGCGGCGTGAGTCTGCCCCATCGAACCGGTGCCAACAATGCCTATTTTCATGGTTGCCATTTGTCATTCGTCCTTTGTCATTTGTGACGCGTGATGTGTAAAACGTATTCTTGCTGTTCATCATTCGTCATTCGCTATTTGACTGCCCCCGCAGTGATACCCCGTATCAACTGCCGCGAGAAAAGAATATACAGCAACAAAATGGGTATCATCGCCAGCGTCAGCGACGACAATACCGCATTCCAGTCACTGACAAATTGCCCCAAAAATTGTTGCGCGCCATAAGTGACGGTGCGCGTTTTTTCGCCCGGCGCGAGAATCAGCGGGAACCACAAGTCGTTCCAAATGGGAATCATCACAAACACGGCAACGGTTGCCACCGCCGGTCGCACCAGTGGCAGCACCAACCCGAAAATACGATACTCGCTCGCGCCGTCAATGCGGGCGGCTTCTTTCAACTCGCGGGGGACTTGTTGCATAAATTGCTGCAAGACAAAAATTGTCAGTGGCAAGCCTTGCGCGCTGTAAACCAAAATCAGCGCGGTCAGGGTGTCAATCAACCCCATCGAAACTACCAGCCGCAGAATACTGACCGTGCCCAGCCGGATGGGAATCATAATCCCCAATGCCAGATATAACCCCAGCAGGGTATTTCCCGGAAATTTATATTCAGAAAGCGCATATGCCGCCATCGCCCCCAGAAAAAGTATCAACACGATGGAAACGACGGTCACCACCAAACTGTTGACAAAATAGAGTTGGAAATTCGACCGCTCAAACACTGTTTGATAGCCTTCCAAACTGAATGTATCGAGGGTGGGTGGGATAAGCGGCGCTTTGAAGATGGCTTTTCGGGTTTTGAACGAGTTCAAGATGATGAGCACAATGGGAAACAACGCCAGCAGCCCATAGGCAATCAAAATGAGATGTGGCAAAATATATTGGTTGAATTTGTATCCAAGATTGTGTGTCTTTTTCATTTTGCCCCCTAAACCTCGTAAACAGTCATCCGGCGCTGCCAGCCGAACAGATATATCAGCACGCCGAGCAGGATAATCAGGAACATCATTGCGGCAACGGTAGCGCCCATCGTCGGGTTGCCCAACTGCAATTGGAAACCGAAGAAGGTGCGGTAAAAGAACGTCCCCATAATATCGGTGGAAAAGTTGGGGCCCGCCAGCGCGCCCTGCGTGGTGTAAATCAGGTCGAAAGCATTGAAATTGCCCACGTATGTCAAAATTGCCACAATGCCGACAGTCGGCAGGATGAGCGGGAATTTAATGCGCCAAAAAACCGTCCAGTTGGATGCACCGTCTACCCGCGCAGCTTCGATGAGTTCATCGGGGATGCTGATGAGTGCGGCATAAAAGAGCATCATCGGAATGCCGATGAATTGCCATACCGAAATGAGCGCCAGCGCGATGAGTGCGGAACTTTCCAGCCCTAGCCACGGTTGAAACAGGTCGCCGATACCGACGGTGCTCATCATACTTTCTGCCACGCCCCACAACGGGCTGAGGATGAGCTGCCAAATGAAACCGACAATCACCACCGATAGCATCGTGGGCATGAACAGCACGGTTCGGTAACTGTTGCGCCCAAACAGAGTGTGTCGGCTCAGCAGGGCTGCCAACAGCAGCCCGACCGGATTTTGCACCAGTGAGTGAATCAAAAAGAAAACAAAATTGTTGCGCAATGCACCCCAAAATCGCGCCGACCATCGCGGGTCGGTCAGCAGGGTGACATAATTTTGCAAACCGGCAAAAACCTCCACGCCGTTTGCGTTTGGGGCAAACAAGCTCAACCGCAGTGAATCAACCAGCGGATAAACCATAAACAGGGTGTACAAAAGGGTTGCCGGCGCGAGAAAAACAATGATATGAGTGGGGAAAGGTTTCTTATGTTTTTTCGCAGATGGTTGTCGCATAACTTTCTCCATGCTGCACATACCGGCGGATGGAATTGCCACCCGCCGGTATGGTTAAAACTACATTATTGTGGTGTGTACCACGAGTCGAGGCCGTCTTGAATTTGTTTGGCGGCTTCTTCCGGGGTGATGTCGCCGTTGATGACCTGTGCACTCACGCGCCACAGTTCATTTTCGAGATTGGGTTCGCCGCGGGACAGAATTTGGTACGAGTTGCGGATGGTGGAGTCACATTCGTTGCGCCAGTTGACGAACGTTTGCGCCAACGGGTCTTCGATGTTGACCTGCGCGTTCGACAGCGAGAAGAAACCGGGCAGCGCGTTGCTGTACAGCTCGGCAAATTCCGGTGTCGTCAGCCATTCGAGGAATTTCCGCGCTTCTTCCGGGTGTTCGGTGTTGGCGTTCATGCCCATGGCAATGTCGGTGTGGTCGCTGATGTAGCAGTGGTCTGCACCGGCAGGCAATGGCGGCTTGAATGCACCCATTTCAAAGTCGGCTTGCTCGTTGAACAGCGAAATGTCCCACGAACCGGCAGGGTAGATTGCCGCGCGCCCCAGCGAGAAAAGGTTCTGCGAATCGGGGTAACTTTGCGCCTCGAAGCCTTTCGCCAGATACGGTTTCCATTTCGACAGCTGATCCCACACCGCCACATACTGCGGGTCGGTGAATTTCTCGGTGCCGGCAATCAGCCCAAGACGCCCTTTCTCTCCCTTCCAATAGTTCGGCCCAATGTTCTGGAAGCCCATCGTCGCGGCTTCCCACTGGTCGGCAGTACCAATATCGAGCGGAATGTAAGACCCCTCCGCTTTGATGGCGTCCAAAACTTGGAAGAATTCATCCACGGTCTGCGGTTCGCTCAAACCCAGTTTGTTAAAAGCATCTTTGTTGTAAATGAACCCGTGAATGACCGACGCCATCGGCACACAGAAAACCGTCGAGCCGTCATCGGTAATCCAGGCACTCTTCGCCACATCGCCGAAGTTGTCCATCCCCGGCAAATCGTTCAGCGGCGACAGATAGCCTTTGTCGAACAGCGCCAGCGAGGCATCAAACGGGCGGCAGGTGATGAGGTCGCCGGCTGTGCCGCCTTCGAGTTTCGCGTTGAGCGCGGCGTTGTATTCGGTCGGCGCGCTGGGCGCGAAAATGACTTCAATGTTGGGGTAATGTTTGTTGAAAGCGGGAATGATGGTGTCCTGCCAAATTTTCAGGTCGTCATTCCGCCAACTTTCGATGGTCAGGGTTACTTTTTCACCACTCGCCGGTTGTTCGGCGGCTGCGGTTGGTTCGGCTTTGGCAGGGGCCTGCGTGGGTTCTGCCTGTGCCGGGGCTTTGGTCGGTTCGGCTTGTTGCGTCGCCGCCGGTGCATTACCGCCACAGGCGGCAAGTGCCAGCACCAAAACTACCAGCAAACTTACAAGAATTTTCTTCGACATATTTTTTCTCCTCAAGGTTTCAATAATTTTTGACATAACGTTTAATTTTGAATAATTGTGTACTTTTGAACCTTCACCTCCTCATCCTTTCGATACGCCGCGTCACATCATCAGCGAACGCAGCAATATGTTTTTGCACAAAATCAGTGGGGGAAAGCGTTTCATCGGTGACAAGCGGCGTTAAATCCATCGCGAACGATTGCAGCGTGACCACATCGGTGGCGTGGCTGGCGAAATACGTCGCATTCGCGCGCCGCCGTCCCATCGTGGCAAGGTCGTACCGTTTGCCGCCACTTACCTGCGAATCAAACACGCCGACCAGCGCCATCTGTAAATTTTCAAATTGCGACAGATTGAACGCCACTTTTTGGTCATCCGGCAGCCAATCCAAATCGCGCCAAACTTCGCAGCCGTACAATTTTTGGGGACGCTCATCCGCCGGCAATTGGCGAATGGCGGCAATGGTTTTCAGCGCCACGCCGATGTGGGTATCGTGTTTGTCTGCCAAATTATGGGTATAAACGATGTTGGGGCGGGTGGCGCGCAAAATTTGGGTGATGTCGGCGACGGGAGTGGTATTGCTGCCGTCTTTCACCGCCGCACTGGGAAAATCAAGGAATATCTGTGCGCTATATTCGCCGATGATGGCGGCTTTTCGCTGCTCGGTGTTGCGCACTGCCCACATCCGGTCGTCAGAATAATCGCCGTAGATGCCACTGCGCGGCGAACCGCGCCCGTTGGTCACCACCACACCGGTAAACCAGCGGTCGGGTTGCCGGAAGCACTCGAAAATGCCATCGGCTGCCATAATTTCCAAATCATCCTGATGCGCACCGATTGCCAACCGGGTCGTGCGTGCCAGCGCCGTGTCCGGCGGAGTGCCATCGGGAACGAAAATTTGCGCATTCGGTTGGTGAAATTTTATGTTTGCTGTCTCTTGCTCCATACTTCCTGCTCCATTATTTTTCACGTCTCAAATCTTCGGCAGGCTGGCGGCGGCGATGGATTGTCCCACCCGGCGGCTCTTTTCATCGGGCAATTGGATGTGGGTTCTGTCTGCCAGTGCGGGGAACGTATCGCGCAGGACGGTTTTCGCGGTGTCCAAAATGATAGTCCCGCCGGTGCCGGAGGTGACGCGCCCCAAAATGAGCACGTGTTTCAGCGTGTAAAAATCGGCATAATGGGCAATGGCATATCCCAAATATGTGCCGATGGTCTGCCAGATTTTCAGCGCGCCGGTATGTCCGGCTTCTTATTTTTCCTGCACGAATTTCAATTTTTCGGCGTTGGGAATACCGTCGGGAATGGCGATACCCACTTTGGGCGCAAGCCGAAAAACCGCCTGTTGCGAAAAATATTGCGCTCCCACCCCCCTATCGCCCGACCATTCATCCACCGGCGCGGCGGGGTGATAATCCACCGGTGCAAATGCCAATTCGTTCAGCCAGCCGGTGATGTTTCCGTGCCCATCCACATATCCCGCCGCCAAACTCGACCCCATGGCAACCCCCAAAATGCAGTCGTCTTCCAGCGACATCGAGCCGGCAAGTGCCGTCACTTCGCCATCGTTGACCACTTCCAGCGGCACGCCGAGTTCAGCGCGAATGCGGTGGAACATGGTGCGAATTTCATCGAAACGGCCGGCAGGAATGCCGCGGAACAGCGAAGCCACCATCGGGCGAGAATTGACATACACCCCCGCAGAACTGCCGCCCACTGCATCCAATCGGGGCAAATGCGATGCCGCTTCCCGGATGGCGCTCATTATTCGAGAATAATGGTACTGCGGGTCAGACTGGGTGGTCGGCTGCCAAACAATTTCGGTGCTGAAAACCGGTGTGCCATCCACCACTGCCGATACTTTCAAATCCGATGCGCCCAAATCAAAACCGATGCGGCAGCCATCCAAATGTCGCCCCAACGATTGCGACGCTTCATTTTCGGGGGGAACATCTTCCGGCGCACACGATTTCACCGTGAATGTGCGGCGGTAAATTTTCTCGCCCATAAACGTTGCATCAAATGCACGTGTGCTCTGTGGCGAATATACTTTCGCCAGATGCTCACCGATTTCTGATGAGCCGCCCACGTAAATTTTCCAGCCACCGCGCTGCCACAATAAAAATTTCAGTAGCCGTTCGGCGTGGAAAAGATTTTCGGTGGCACGAGGGTGGCCATCGGCAAAAACAGCGGTTTCAAACCGAGAGAGGCTGCCGTCTGCCCGTTCCAACCCAAAAACGAGCGGAACGCCGTTGCCAGAAGCGGCAACATCGGCGTTAAAGGCGTGATTTGCTACCACTGCCGGGCGAAAATCCATATCCAGCGGCGGAATGTGCGCTAATTTTGATAGAGAATGTGTTTCAGCCATCATCTGTTACCCGTGAAAATTTCAGTTAAACCAAACCCAGCTCATCTGCCAGCACCAGCGCCGATGCGCCAAGAACCACAATATCTTGCCCAAGCCGGCTGATTGCCAATTCTGTGTCGCCGATGAGGAATGGCGGCGCGTATTCATCCATTGCTTGTCGGGTTGTGGGCAAAAGCGTATCACCCAGCCGCGCCAATTCGCCACCGATGACAAACCGATGGATGTTCAGCGTGCCGACCATAGCCGCCAGTGTACGCCCCAGATAACCGCCCATGGTGCGAATAATTTGCTGCACAGCGGGGTCATCTGCCATTGTGACAATATCGTCAATGGTCAAATCGTCGGGGTGTGCCGCAAAAACTGCCAACGCCGAATCGGGATTTGTTTGCGCCAACTGTTGGGCTTGTGCCAACAGCGCCGGACTGCTCACCACCGTTTCCAAACAACCATCACTGCCACAACGGCAGCGCAGTCCGTTTTCTACCACTTGTATATGCCCGATTTCACCTGCGCCGGAGCCATCGCCGTGGAACAATTGCCCATTGATGATGATGCCGGAACTGATGCCCACACCGATTTTCACCACCACTAAATTTGACACGTTCGAGTGTTGGGAGAAGGTGTATTCTGCCAGCGTTGCCGCCTGACTATCGTTGGCGATATACACCGGCATGCGATATTTTTCAATGAGCAGTTGGCGCAGCGGCAAATTTTCCCAATCGAGGTTGATTGCTCGGCGCACGATGCCCTGTTCGGCGTCAATTAATCCCGGTGTGCCGATACCGATGCCCAATAGCGGGCTGTCGGCAGCAGAAATGAGCATATCCACCAATTTAAAAACCAGTGCCAGCGCTTCATCGCCGTGAGAGCCGGGAACCGGCACAACCATCCGCCGCCGGATTTCGCCGCGCAGGTTGACCAAACAGCCGCGAAATTCACTGTCTGCCAAATCCAAACCGATGACATAATACGAGTCCGGCACAAGACGCAACAGGCGTGCAGGTTTGCCACCGCTGGATGAAGTTTGCCCGGTTTCGGCGACAAGGCTTTGGTCGATGAGTTCGGCAACGATGCTCGACACGGTGGGACGGGTCAAGCGGGTGATGCGGGCTATTTCCGCGCGGCTGATTTCGCCCTGGTCGTAAATTGTGCGCAGTATCAACCGCCGATTATGCGTTTTTATTTGCTCTCGGGTCGCTTTCCGGTCAGTGGAAGCCATGACATACTCTTCATTTGTTAGTTAATTTAACTTACAATCGCCAGTATAGCATATCTTCCACACAGAGTCAACCATTTTGCGGAAATGAGGTGCGTTTCAGTTTTCAGGCAAATTTTAACCCGGAAATGAATTTCCGGGCTAAAAGCCCAAGCCGACTTAAGTCGGCTTAAGTTTTGAGCCTTGAATTTTAATTCGAGGCGAAATTCCGGTA
>Ga0114931_10006896_pt1 | contig 13940 bp, 11 predicted proteins | sample 2SBtaG_FD_89579 | JGI IMG/M metagenome (GOLD analysis project Ga0114931, IMG submission 89579) | Deep subsurface microbial communities from Kolumbo volcano to uncover new lineages of life (NeLLi) - 2SBTROV14_V59a metaG | ecosystem: Environmental > Aquatic > Marine > Volcanic | place: Kolumbo...
GCCGACCGACGCCGACATGCCTTCGGTGGACTCTCTGACCCCTGACTCGGACTACAGCGGATTCCTGTCGCCGCAGGTGAGCGAGGGTCTGCGCCGCCTGGCCCTGCGCAGACTGTGGCGCAGTCCGGAGTTTGGGGTGCGCGACGGCCTGGAGATCTATGACGGAGACTACACCACCTTCGAGGCCCTGGGGGGCGTGGTGACGGCCGAGATGCGCCACCGCCTCGCTGTCGAGGCCCGCCGTCAGGCACAGGAGCTGGCCTCCCGGGAGCCGGCGGCGGGCGAGGCCAGCGAGGATCCACAGGCCCGGACCCGGCTGGCGCAGCGATCGGACGGGCCGGTTCCCGGCGCCCCCGAGGAGGCGCCCGATGAGAGCGAGGGCGAGCCATGAGCACACCCACCTGCGATCTGCGGCAGGGGCGCGATGAGCGGGCCCGTGCGGCCGCCCAGGCCGCTGCAGCCGCGGTGGCCGTCCAGCCGGCCACCCAGGTGCTCCTGCACTCGCGGGGTCGGGTCGCGGTCATCGGCGGAGAGGATGCCCAGTACTTCGCTCCGCGCCTGATCCCCGAGCTTCACCCCCAGGTCGTGTTGACCGAGGGCGCCGAAGAGCCTGGGGTCCCGGTGTTGCCGGTGGGGACCCGGAATCTGGTCATCACCGGGCATATGGGGGCCTTCGAGATCTGCATGGGCGAGCAGGGGCGCCCCGGCTTCGAGCGTCTGGAGGTGGATCTGATCCTGGATCTGTGCACCCCGCCACGCCTGGCGGTGGAGCTGAAGCCCCCGGGTTATTTCTGTTGCCAGCCCGAGCCTGCGGCCCTGGATGCCATGGAGATCACCCTCAAGGAGATGAGGGGGACCTTCGAGAAGCCCCAGTTCTTCCGCTATGACCCGGCACTGTGCGCCCACAGCCGGTCGGGGCAGGTGGGCTGCAGCCGCTGTATCGAGACCTGTCCGGCACAGGCCATCCGGGCGCTGGGCGACGGGATCGAGGTGGATCCCTACCGCTGCCAGGGGGGTGGGGGATGTACCAGCGTATGTCCCTCCGGGGCATTGCAATACGCCTACCCCGGGCCAGGTGATCTGCAGGAGCGGGTCCGGACCCTGCTCAGGGTCTACCGGGAGCAGGGGGGCTCGGAGCCCTGGCTGGCCTTCGTCGGCGCTGAGTCGGAGGGGCCGCCTCCAGGGGCACCGCCGGGTCTGTTGTGGATCCCTGTGGAGGAGGTGGCCAGCGTCGGCCTGGAGGTCTGGCTGGGTGCCTTGGCCTACGGCGCGCGCGGGGTCTTGCTGATCGAGGAGGGGCTGCCCGAGGGCGTCACGCAGGCCCTGAACACACAGCTGTCGGTGGCCGCGGAGATCCTCGGCGCCTTGGGTTACCCCCGCGACGCCGTGCGACTCGTGGCTGCACACGCCCTCAGTGCACACAGGTGCGGCGGGCCGATGCCGGCCCTCGAGGTGGCGCACTTTGCACCGGCGGGTGGCAAACGCCAGAACGCCTTTCTGGCCATCGACCACCTGTATCGGCAGGCGCCGCGGCCCATCAGGCTCGCCAGCCTGCCCCAGGGCGCCCCCTTCGGGACCGCCGAGGTCGACGACAAGGCCTGTACCCTGTGCATGGCCTGTGTGGGCAACTGCCCGGCGCAGGCCCTCCAGGCCGGGGGCGAGACGCCGCGTCTACAGTTCGTGGAGGCCAACTGTGTGCAGTGCGGGATCTGCACCCACACCTGTCCGGAAGATGCCATCTGGATCTCGCCGCGGCTGCTGTTCGACGAGCAGGCCCGGCGCCGGGCCCGGACCCTGTACGAGGAGCCCCCCTTCGAGTGTGTCAGCTGCGGCAAGCCCTTCGCGACCCGTCGGGTCGTCGACACCCTGCTGGCGCGGCTGGCGGGACACCCCATGTTTCAGGAGGAACGGGCCCGGCGGCGCCTGATGATGTGCGAGGACTGCCGCGTGATCGACATCGTCCAGGATCCGCAGGCCATGGACACGGATGCGGGCACGGGCGCTGCCGGCGTCGGGAGAGGACCGGGCCACGGGCCACAGTAGGGCCGGCCTGCCCCTCACCCGGGTATGACGGCCACATAGCGATCATCGAGGTGAACGGATGAGTACAGGTTCGGTTGAGATGGGGGAAGTCCACAAACCGGCCACCGGGGCGGGGGCGCTGGCAGAGGAGCAGGCCTGTCGCCGAGGCGCATATCAGTTGCTGGCGGGCCTGTTGCGTTCGCCACCGGATCAGGCCCTGCTCGACCGGCTCGCCCGGATGGGGGAGGGCACCGAGGTGGGTGATGAAATGGCCGTCTCCCTGGCCCTGCTCGGGCTTGCCGCGCGCAACAGCCGCGTCGAGGGGGTGGATGACGAGTTCCACGAGCTGTTCATCGGACTGGGACGCGGGGAGCTGGTCCCCTACGGCTCCTGGTACCTGACCGGATTTCTCATGGAGCGGCCCCTGAGCCTGTTGCGCGATGAGCTGGCGGCCTTGGGGTACCAGCGCCAGGCGGACATCCGCGAGCCCGAGGACCATGTGGCGGCCCTGTGCGAGGTCATGGGCCTGTTGATCGACGAGCGCCGGCCGCTGTCGGTGCAGGAGGCCTTCTTCGGCGCCCACCTGGCGGGTTGGGCAGGGCGCTTCTTCGACGATCTCGCCCACGCGCGGGCAGCCGTGTTCTACCGGGCGGTCGGTCGCCTCGGCCTGGCCTTTACGGCCCTGGAACTGCGCTACCTGCACCTGCCCGGCTGAGTCTCGGGGACCCTGCGCCCCTGTCCCGCCGCCCGTCACGACCTCGCCCCGAGTCATCGGCCCCACCCGGTGCCGCGACCCCCACCCCGTCTCGGGCGTGGCGCCGCCCTGCCCCGGACTTTTCGGCGTACCCGGTTGCGCGGTGGCCCGATATGTCCCGGGGTCCCGTCCGCGTCATTCCGTATATCGGTCTCTTTTGGTCATTATTTTCCTTGTCCGATTGGCAGGGAGCTTGCCTCCCTTGAAGGGTATGACCGGAGGTGCGGCCACGGCGTGGCACGCCTCCCTCCATCCAGACCATCTGATCCATGAGGGGCGGGACCATGAGAGACGAGAAACAGGGGCGGTCAGCGACGCGGCGTGAGTTTCTAAGGGGTGCGGCCATGGCCGGGGGGGCGGGTGCGGTGCTCGTATCGGCGCCGGCAACGGTGCTGGCGCAGGGTGACGAGGTGGATCCCGATGAGCCGTCCGCGACGGGTTACCGGCTGACCGCACACATCCTCGAATACTACAAGACCGCCGCGAGTTGATCGCGTACCAACCACCGGAGTGATGTCCATGAAGCTCAAGAAGATTTCCGATCAGGTCGTGGTCACAGCAGACACGAGTGGGATGCGTCCCGCCGCGGGTGAGGCTGCCACGGGCGGCAGGGCGACCGTGAGCCGGCGCGACTTTCTACGCAACTCCGGGCTGATGGCTGGGGGGGCGGTGCTCGCCTCCGGCCTGGCGCCGGGGATGATGAAACGGGCCGGGGCCACGGCGCCCGAGACGGGGGTCGTCAAACAGATCAAGACCGTGTGTACCCACTGTTCGGTGGGGTGCGGGATCCTGGCCGAGGTCCACAACGGGGTCTGGACCGGTCAGGAGCCGGCCTTCGATCACCCCTTCAACCGGGGTGGCCACTGCGCCAAGGGGGCATCGGTGCGCGAGCACGGTATCGGCGAGCGGCGGCTGAAGTACCCCACCAAGCTGGTCAACGGCAAGTGGAAGCGTGTCTCGTGGGACCAGGCGATCAACGAGATCGGGGACCAGCTGTTGAAGATCCGTGAGGAGTCCAGCCCCGATTCGGTCTACTGGCTGGGCTCGGCCAAGCACAACAACGAGCATGCCTATCTGTTCCGCAAACTGGCCGCCATGTGGGGCACGAACAACGTCGACCACCAGGCCCGTATCTGTCACTCCACTACGGTGGCCGGGGTGGCGAATACCTGGGGTTACGGGGCGATGACCAACTCCTACAACGACATCCACAACTCCAAGGCCATCCTGCTGGTGGGTTCGAATCCGGTGGAGGCCCACCCGATCGCGCTCCAGCACCTGTTCTGGGCCAAGGAGCGCAACAACGCCCCGGTGATCGTGATCGACCCCCGTTTCACGCGTACCGCGGCCCATGCCCACCAGTTCCTGCGCATCCGCCCCGGGACCGACGTGCCGATCATCTGGGGCATGCTCTACCACATCTTCAAGAACGGCTGGCAGGACGACGAATATATCCGCCAGCGGGTCTATGGCCTGGACGACATCAAGGCGGAGGTGGCCAAGTGGACCCCCGACGAGGTGGAGCGGGTGACCGGGGTCCCCGAGCACCAGGTCTATCAGGCCGCCAAGACCATGGCCGACAACCGCCCCGGCACCATCATCTGGTGCATGGGCGGGACCCAGCACACCATCGGCAACAACAACACCCGGGCCTACTGCGTCTTCCAGCTCGCCCTGGGCAATATCGGGGTCGCCGGCGGCGGGGCCAACATCTTCCGCGGCCACGACAACGTGCAGGGGGCCACCGATCTGGGTGTACTGGCCAACACCCTGCCCGGCTACTACGGGCTCAAGCCCGGTTCCTGGGCCCACTGGGCGCGGGTCTGGGACCTCGATCCGGAGTGGATAAAGGGGCGTTTCGATCCGGGCGCCTACACCAAGAAGGGCGACAAGGCGGTGCCGGTGATGAACACCAAGGGGATCCCGGTCTCACGCTGGATAGACGGGGTCCTGGAGGACAAGGCCAACATCGCCCAGAAGGACAATATCCGGGCCATGATCTTCTGGGGCCACGCACCGAACTCCCAGACCCGCGGGCCGGAGATGAAGCAGGCCATGGACAAGCTGGACCTGCTGGTGGTGGTGGATCCCTATCCCACGGTCAGCGCCGTGATGCACGACCGCAGCGACGGGGTCTATCTGCTCCCGGCGGCGACCCAGTTCGAGACCTATGGGTCGGTGACCGCCTCCAATCGCAGTCTGCAGTGGCGCGACAAGGTGATCGAGCCCCTGTTCGAGTCGCTGCCCGACCAGACCATCATGTACCGGCTGGCCAAGAAACTGGGTATCGCCGAGGCCCTGTGCAAGCACATCGAGGTCAATGGGGACGAACCCGTGGTCGAGGACATCACCCGCGAGTTCAACCGCGGGATGTGGACCATCGGCTATACCGGACAGAGTCCGGAGCGCATGAAGCGCCAGCAGGCCCACTGGGGTACCTTCGACTACACCAGCCTGGAGGCCGAGGGTGGCCCCTGCGACGGCGAGTACTACGGTATGCCCTGGCCCTGCTGGGGGACCCCGGAGATGGCCCATCCCGGCACACCCAATCTCTATGACGGGAGCAAGCCCGTGGCCAAGGGCGGTCTGACCTTCCGCGCCCGCTTCGGGGTGGAGCGCAACGGGGTGAGTCTGCTGGCCGACGGGTTCTATTCCAAGGGATCGGAGATCAAGGACGGCTATCCCGAGTTCACCGACAAGATGCTCAAGAGGCTCGTCTGGTGGGATGAGCTCACGCCCGAGGAGAAGGCCGCCGCCGAGGGCAGGAACTGGAAGACCGACCTGTCCGGGGGTATCCAGCGGGTGGCCATCAAGCACGGTTGCGCGCCCTTTGGCAACGCCAAGGCCCGGGCCATCGTGTGGACCTTCCCGGATCCGGTACCGATTCATCGCGAGCCGCTCTATACCAGCCGGCGGGACCTGGTGGCGAAGTACCCGACCTATGAGGACCGCAAGTCCTTCTGGCGTCTGCCCACCCGCTACAGCTCTATCCAGGCCAAGGACTATTCCAGGGACTTCCCCATCATCCTCACCACGGGGCGTCTGGTCGAGTACGAGGGCGGGGGTGACGAGACCCGTTCCAACCCGTGGCTGGCCGAACTGCAGCAGCACATGTATGCAGAGATCCATCCGCGGGACGCCAACAACGCCGGTGTCGCGGACGGGCAGGATATCTGGCTCGAGACCCCGGAGGGGAGGGTGAAGGTCCGCGCGATGGTGACCCGGCGGGTCGGCTCGGGGGTGGCCTTCATGCCCTTTCACTTCGGTGGCGTATTCGAGGGCAAGGACCTGCGCGACAAGTATCCCAGGGGTGCCGATCCCTACATCCTGGGGGAGGCGGCCAACACGGCGATGACCTACGGCTACGATTCGGTGACCCAGATGCAGGAGACGAAGTGCAGCCTGTGCCGCATAACCAAGGCCTGAGGAGGACTGAGACATGGCACGAATGAAGTTCTATTGTGATGCGGAGCGCTGCATCGAATGCAATGCCTGCGTCACTGCGTGCAAGAACGAAAACGAGGTCCCCTGGGGGGTCAACCGACGTCGCGTGGTGACCATCAAGGACGGGGAACCGGGTGAACGCTCACTCTCCGTGGCCTGCATGCATTGTTCCGATGCCCCCTGCGCCGCGGTCTGTCCGGTGGATTGCTTCTACACCACCGACGACGGGGTGGTGCTCCACGACAAGGATATCTGCATCGGTTGTGGCTATTGTTTCATCGCCTGCCCCTTCGGTGCGCCGCAGTTCCCGGAGAACGGCGCGTTTGCCTCACGAGGCAAGATGGACAAGTGCACCTTCTGTGCCGGTGGCCCGGAACCAAACGGAAGCGCCGCGGAGTACCGCAAGTATGGTGCCAACCGGCTGGCCGAGGGCAAGCTCCCGTTGTGCGCCGAGATGTGCGCGACGAAGGCACTGCTCGCCGATGATGCCAATGTGATCGCGGACATCTATCGCCAGCGGGTCGTGGAGCGGGCGACCAGTGTGCTGAACTGGGGGGTGAGCTATCAGCGCGGCACGCTGCGTGCGCCCCAGGGTCCGGGAGGCAGGGCGACCGGTGGCGAGTGAGGAGAGAGGCCCCGAGTATGCATAGGTCACAGCGGCTGGGTCGGGTCCCCTGGAAGGGGGGACGACGGGCGGGATCGTGGATGATCGTGGCCCTGGTCGGGGTCCTGGTCCTGCCACTGTTGCCCTATGCATGGATCGAGGCCCAGGCCCAGATCGAGATCCCCAATCCCGGGGCCGATCTGTGGCGGGAGGTGCGCGGACGGGAGCCCGCGGAGGCGGTCAGGACCCAGGTCCAGGGGACCGACAGCGCCGTGTTGATCAACAGCCCGGGTGAGCAATGGCGCAAGTATCGAGTCTCTCTGTTGGTACCCTACAGCGCCATGATCTTCTCCGGAGTCGTGGGGCTGTTCATCCTGTACTACCTGATCCACGGCCGAATCCGCATCCGCTCGGGTCGGTCGGGCAAACTGATCCCGAGATACACGCTCGTAGAACGCTGGATACACTGGTTTCTGGCCACAGTGTTTCTGATCGTGATGCTCACCGGGCTGGTGCTGCTCTATGGCCGCTGGGTACTGATCCCCTTGCTGGGGCCCGAAGGCTTCTCGGTGACGGCCTCCACCGGAAAATGGATCCACAATCTGACCGGGCCCCTGTTTATCCCCGCCGTGATACTCGCCGCTCTGGCCTATTTCAGGGAGGCGCTGTTCGACTGGAAGGTGGACCTGCAATGGTTCCTGCATGCCGGCGGCTATCTCGGCGGCCCGCATCCCCCTTCCGGGAAGATCAATGCGGGGCAGAAGGCCTGGTACTGGGTGGTGGTGCTCGGGGGGCTGTTCATCTCCTTCACCGGCCTGGTCCTGGATTTTCCCAATTTCGGCCAGGGGCGCGATGTCATGGGGCTCGCCTATGTCACCCACACCCTGATGGCGGTGTTCGTGATCTCCTTCTTCGTGGTCCACCTCTATCTGGCCTCCATCGGCATGGAGGGCTCCCTGGAGAGCATGACCACCGGCTACGTCGATGCGAACTGGGCGAAGGAACAGCATGAGCTCTGGTTCGAGGAGATGGTGAAGCAGGGCAAGGTCTACTTCGAACCCGCCGGCCGCCATGGCGCTCGACCCTCAGGAGATGCTGGGCCGCTGCCAGAGTCCGATTAGGGCCGCTCGGATCCATCCATGGATCGGCTGCTGGTCGTCGCGATGGCTCAGCCCCGGGTGGCCAACCTCGCCCATGGTGACGGCTGCGGGCGGCGACTCACGCCTCGATCTGAACGACTGCATCCCCACCATACGCCGGACCCGGAATAGATCAGGGCCTCCTTGGATCTATCGGCCCCGGAGCGCACGGGGCGCGCCACGGCACAGTCCCGAACAGGGACAGGATCTGGTCGCATGTCCTCTGGTCGCCATCCTGATGCACGCCAACCTCCGAGTCATCGCCATATCTGACCGTTGACAATCCCTGTCGGCAATCGGACTCCGTCCGCGTGGGAGACGCCCGGTGGGGCTGGCGTTTTACGTAGAGTGTGTCCCGTCTCTTCAACAACGAAGTCGAAGAGGGGGAGGCGGCGCTGAGAGGTGCCGTATCTCGTTAACTACTCGTTAGGTCGAGTTCTGATAAAGGCTACCCACCTCGAAAGGGATGGGGCGCAAAGTCACCGGTCTAAAAGGTCTGCACGACCTCATGACAGCGGGACCGCCGGGATCTTGGCTGGCTCAACTCATAGGTGCGGGGTAGATACCCCGGTGTTCAGAAGAAGGTGGCGAGGCTTCGCCCTCAGCCAGGCAACCTGGCCGGAGGGGCAGCCTTCAGTGGCGTCTCTGGGACTCACCAGCGGTGACGATCAGGGCGCGTCTGTTGTGTCGGTCTGGTGCCGGATGCCGCGGGTGCCAGGGAACTATCCGACCTGGCTTCTCGATACCGGGACAGAGACTTGCGTGTCACTCGCCCCCATGGGCTGGGTTTGAGCCTGATCTCGTTAACAGGCCTTTGTCGGACTCCACAAGGTTGGATCAACTGGAGGCCGATAAATGATATTTCCTACGCAGTATACTCTCTCGAGATGTGGACCATCTCGATCCCCATTTGCCGCCGCACTCGCCATAGGCGTCCTGCTGGCAGCACAACCCCTGCAGGCCGCTGTCCCGAAGGCGAGTGCAGATCGGGCCACGGTGGCCACGAATGAGAAGGTGGCGGTCAAGGTGACCAGGAACGACCAGGGGCTCTCTGACGGACCGATTGAGGTCACCCTGGTCACCGGGCCTGCTCATGGATGGGCCTGGGTGCATGGAGCCAAGGTGGGCTACCGTTCGTACCGCGATTTCGTCGGCAGCGAGACCTTGGTCTATCGGATCACAGACCGGGACGGTGACAGCGCGACGGGCAGGGTGCTGATCCAGGTTGGCGGGGCCTCTTCGGCAGGTCAGGGTGGGAAGCCGGTGGCGAAGCCCGACCGGCTCACCGCAACATCTGGAAAGATTGCCAGTATCGATGTGTTGCGCAACGATACGGGTGCGGGCACCGGCCAGATCAAGGCAGTGCTGTCTGTGAAGCCCAGCAACGGGACGGCCTGGCTGAACCCCCAGGGTCTGTTGAAGTATCGCTCGAAGGCGGGATTCTCTGGCACCGATACCCTGAGATATCGCATCATCGATGGACAGGGGCGCAAGTCTACCGCCGGCGTGACGATTCAGGTGGCCGCCCTGTCGGGAACACCGCCAACCGATGCCAGCCCCGTGGCCAAGTCGGACAGTACCCGCCTGGAGCAGGGTGGGTCTGTGTCCATCGATGTGCTGGCAAACGACAGCGGGCTGCAGGACGGGCCTGTCTCCGTCAGTCTGGTCGGAGAGCCGAACATCGGGAGCGCGAAGGTCGTTGCCGGGAACCGTATCCAGTTTACAGCCCCTGCGGGCATCCGGGGTGCAGCGAATTTCTCCTACAAGGTGGTCGATGCCAGCGGCGATTCCGCGGTGGCGTCTGTGTCGGTCGATGTGACCTGTGCAAGCTGCACGACAGATACAGAGATCACCCTGAGCTGGGGCCCTCATAGCGAACCCGTGACCGGCTACTGGGTGGTCTATGGCCCGGCCCCCTCCAGCACCATCATCCGTCTCTCCGACCTGTATGTGAACAATGGTGAGATCGATCCCAGCGCACCCTCGGTCAGCTATGCCGTGGCGAAGGATCTCGGGGCTAAACCGGGAGAGAAGGTCTGTTTCAAGGTCGGCGCCTTTTCCAATGTGGGGAAATCCAAGCTCTCCACGCCGGTATGCACCGTGCTCTGAGCACTATGCAGGGCTGATCGTATGAGGTCGGCCTGAGCTGCGAGTCGACCGGATCAAAGCGGCACCGCGCAGGGGCAGGCGATACCGGCTATCGCCTGCCCCTCCTTTTGGAGCACAATAGGCCTCCTGCACTTGATTCTTCGATCTTCGGCCTTCGGGGTGCGTGGATCGGCGGGCGGGAGCAGGCGGGCGACGCCGTCCTGTGATTCCCCGGGCAGGGGTTGCCCACACCTTCATATCCCCGCAGATGCGAGACCCGGAGTTCGGGCACTGAGTGCGACGCCCATATATCTCAATCCACATTGTGCGGGTCATCACCTGCAAGGCCCACGATCTGAACAGACCCATATCGCCATGTCACTCGGACCGGTAATGATAGACCTGGAGGGGACCACCCTCTGTGAACAGGAGAAACGGATGCTGTCCCATCCCCGAACGGGTGGCGTCATACTGTTTACGCGTAACTACGCCTCGCCCGGGCAGCTGCAGGCGCTGGTGGCGGAGATCCACGGCCTGCGGATCCCGCGCCTGCTGATCGCGGTAGACCATGAGGGCGGACGCGTGCAACGGTTCCGCAACGGGTTTACCAGGTTGCCGCCGGCGCACACCCTGGGGCGGATCTATGCGGCGGATGCGCGCCGTGCCAGGCGGCTGGCCCATACCGTGGGGTGGATCCTGGGGGTGGAACTCAGGCAGGTGGGGATAGACTTCAGCTTTACCCCGGTACTGGACCTCTATCGCGGGCTCAGCCACGTGATCGGTGACAGGGCCTTCCACGGCTCGCCGGATGTGGTTGGCGACCTCGCCCATCATCTCATGAGCGGGATGCGCGAGGCCGGGATGGAGGCCGTTGGGAAACACTTTCCCGGCCATGGTGCCGTCAGGGAGGACTCGCATCTCAGCCTGCCGGTGGACAGCCGCCCGCTGGTCGATATCCTGTCCGAGGACGTGCTGCCCTTCGAGAGGATGATTCACTTCGGTCTGGCGGGCATCATGCCGGCCCATGTGGTCTATGAGCAGGCAGATGCAGCGCCCGCGGGCTATTCGGAGTTCTGGTTGAAGGAGGTCCTGCGTGGGCAGCTGGCTTATCAGGGCGCCATCTTCAGCGATGATCTCAGTATGGGCGCGGCCGAGACGGGAGGGGGTTATGCCTCGCGGGCCCGACTGGCCTTGGGTGCTGGCTGCGACATGGTGCTGGTGTGCAATCACCCTGAGGGTGCGCTGGAGGTGCTCGACGGGCTGGGGGACTATGAGGATGCCGCCTCCCAGGTGCGGCTTGCACGGATGCACGGGCGCCACCCGCTGGACTACGCGGCCGTGCAGAAGAGCGCCGCATGGCGTGAGGCGGTGAGCGCCATAGAGTCCCTGGACGATTCGCCCTGGATCGAATTGGACGTATAATCGGCCCTCGCATGAACGCAGCCGAGCCGGGACACCGGCAACTCCAGCATGAGGTCGCACGCGTGGTCGCTGGGGCCGAGTGCCTCTATACGCGGCAGCAGGTCGAGGCCGCCCTGGACCGCATGGCCGCAGACGTGGCCGAACGACTCCAGGACGCGGACCCTGTTCTCCTGTGCGTCATGCTCGGGGGTCTGGTGACCACCGGGATGCTGGCCACACGGCTGGGGTTTCCTGTGCAGATCGACTATGTCCACGTCGGGCGGTATGCGGACAGGACACGCGGGGGAGAGCTGGTCTGGCATCGCAGGCCGACCCTGGACCTCGCCGGGCGCACGGTATTGATCGTGGACGATATCCTGGACGAGGGGCACACCCTCGCTGAATTGCAGGCATTCTGCACCGATCAGGGTGTGGAGCGTGCCTGGTCGGCCGTTCTGACGGAGAAACGCCATGGCCGCCGCCTACCGGGAATCCGCGCCGATTTCGTGGGGCTGGAGGTTGCGGATCGTTATGTCTTTGGCTATGGGATGGACTACAAGGGTTATCTGCGCAATATGCCCGGCATCTTTGCGGTTGCGGGGCACCGAGAGGCCGGGCAATGAGCCGGGCTGAGGTCGCAGTCATCGGCGGCACCGGGCTTACCCGGCTCGAGGGCCTCGAGGTCGACGGGGAGGAGGCCGTGGTCACGCCCTTTGGCCCGCCCTCCGGACCGCTGGTCCACGCCCGGGTCGGGGGGGCCCGTCTCGTCTTTCTGAGCCGCCATGGCGAGCCCCATACCATCCCGCCCCACAAGGTGAACTACCGGGCCAACATCTACGCCCTGCGCGAGGCCGGATGTGGGACCGTGATCGCAGTGGCCGCCGTGGGGGCGATCCATCCGGCGATCCGCCCGGGGCGGCTGGCCTTTCCCGATCAGATCATCGACTACACCTGGGGCCGTGCTCAGACCTTCTTCGAAGAAGGGCTGGACGATGTGGTCCATGTCGATTTTGCCCATCCCTATTGCGAGGCCCTGCGCAGGCGCCTGATCGAGACGGCCAGGGCGCTGGGCCTGGATGCCTACGAGGGCGGGACCTACGGCGCCATGCAGGGTCCCAGACTGGAGACGGCAGCGGAGATCGATCGCCTGGAACGGGACGGGTGCGACATCGTCGGGATGACGGGCATGCCCGAGGCCTCCCTGGCGAGGGAGGCCGGGCTGTGCTATGCGAGCTGTGCGGTGAGCGCGAACTGGGCCGCCGGGCGCTCGGATGAAGAGATCACCATGGCCGACATCCGGGAGACCCTGGGCGGTGGGATGGTACAGGTCATACGGCTGTTGGACCGCATACTGCCGCAGATAGTGGCCGACCCGCCCCTCTGAGAATAGATCAGGGCCTCCTGTGCGGCCTTCGCGCAACGGGAGTCACATCGACGGCGGCGCTCGGGGTCCGCCGGGGTCCAGACCCTGGCTCAGTAGCTCAGGACCTTGGGGAGCTCCTTGGCCTGCGCGACCCACTCCTGCACCTCGGAGGCCGTGGGCAGACGCTTCGTGAGTCCCTCCGCCTGGTTCACCTCGGCGATCTTGGCATGAAGGTTGTCGGGTCGCCGGGTCGCCAGTTCCTTCACCGTGTCGACGCCGGCCCGTTCCAGCAGGTCCGAGAACACCCCGGCAACGCCTTTGACGCGACTCAGGTCCGCGCGGTTGGCCAGCTCGAGGATCTCCCGCTCTCTTGCCCCTACCTGCTTCGCCAGCGCCTTGCGTTCCTTCGGGCCCTTGGCGGCCTCCAGCAGGCCGTCGCTGTGGGTGACGCCCTGCGCCTTCAGGGCCTTCGCCAACTCCTCGGTCATCCCCTTCAATTGGTTCAACGGCATAGTCATGGTCCTACCCCTGTCATTCCGTTTCGTGACTGTGCAACGCCTCTCGGCGCTGATGATGGCCGCGGCAGATCCAGGTTGCGCCGAATGCCGCTCGTGCTGCGGTGGCCGACGACGGACACGGGACGACCTGTATAGACAGGCCCGAGGCCCCCGTGAGCCATCTGGCTCATGGCCGCAATCGCCGGGCTGCGCCTTGCACATACTGCCCGCCGTCACGGCCATGGGCGGTGATGCACGCCTGGATGTGGACGAAGGCTGTTCACCACCGGCGCGACCCAGAACAGATCGGGCTTCTTGACCGGTTCCGGGGTGGCCTCAATAGCGGAAAGTACACCGGTCGGTGGGTTCTTGCAATCCGCCCCGGTATTGACGAGGTGTCTCCAGGCATGCAGGATCGCGGATACACCTCAGTGCCGCCAGGGAACCGCTCTGCCGGGCCTGGCCGGCGACAACGACCCGGGGTTCAGCGTTCATGACCATCATCGGGAGGATCATCGAGCCATGAAGATCGAGACACTCGCTGTACATGCCGGATATGAACCGGATCCCACCACCAAGGCCGTGGCCGTGCCCATATACCAGACCACCTCCTATGCCTTCGATGACA
>Ga0114931_10006897_pt1 | contig 13939 bp, 11 predicted proteins | sample 2SBtaG_FD_89579 | JGI IMG/M metagenome (GOLD analysis project Ga0114931, IMG submission 89579) | Deep subsurface microbial communities from Kolumbo volcano to uncover new lineages of life (NeLLi) - 2SBTROV14_V59a metaG | ecosystem: Environmental > Aquatic > Marine > Volcanic | place: Kolumbo...
AAATTATATTTTACTGGGGATGTTTTTTGTCTGGCTCAAGGAAAAGCCCGTGTTTCGGTTATTGGTTCCCATGACGGCTTTTGCGTTAAGCCTGATATACTTCTTTTATACGCCTATCCGCTTAGGTTTTTACTATATGCCCAACGGCGAATCCCTCGAAATGAAATATGCGGAGACGGTGAAGGTTCCCAAATACACCCGGCAGGCTTACCACAACATCGTCGAGTATATTCAAGCTCAAAGCCCCGCCGACCGGCCGATTATCTACGCGGGTTACGATAGTTTGATTTTTTGGTCCGCCGGCCGGCCCTCCGCGTTTCCGGAAGATTTCGCGACGTTTACGCGGGTATCGTTTCATCCGTATCACCGGGGAAAACCCTTTGCGGAAGCGTTTTACAAAAACATCGAAGAAAAGATCGTGGCAAGGATTCAGTCCGTTTCTCCTTCAATCATTTTGGTCCCAAGGAATTATTTGAGCAAAACAAACGTGGAGCAATCCGTGTTCCTTCAATATCTAAAGAGCCACTGGCAAAGCCGCAAGGTTTTAAACGCGGATTTAAAGGCAGGCCCCTGGGACAAGGCGGATTTAACGGTCGAGGTGTTTTTCCCGATCAAAGCGCACGCATCCCCTCTTCCGAGTCCCTGACTCCGGAGGTTGGGTCATGAATAACTGATGTCATCTCATAATGAATTTAAATGAACCGCCGAGCCTACGACATCGTCATCATCGGCGCGGGGGTGATCGGCCACAGCATCGCCTTCCGCCTCAAGCGGCGCGCCGCGGACTTGCACATCGCCGTGCTGGGCGACCCCATGAACTCGCTGATGGCGTCCCGCGCCGCCGCCGGGATGCTGGCTCCCTTTGCCGAGCACGACCGGGACGACAGCATCTTTCGCTTTTGCCGCGAATCGCTGGACAAGTACCCCGGATTTGTGCAGGAAGTGACGGCGGCCGGCGGCGTAGAGGTTTACTTGTCCATGGCGGGATCGATCATGCCGTATTGCCTGACCGGCGACCGCTGGGATGACCGGCTGAAATTTTTTCGGGACGCGCGGATACCCCACGAGGTATGGCCCGCCGGCGTGGTGAAAAAAAAGATGCCCTATCTTGCCGACCGCTGCGGCGCCGTGATCTGGGTCGGCGAGGGGCAGGTCAACAACCGGCAGTTGCATGACGCCTTGACCGCTGCCTCCGGCAAGCTGGGAATCGACATCATAAACTGCAACGTAACGGGATTCACCCGCGACGCCGCGTCGATCGGCGAAGCCCTCACGGACGCAGGAAAACCGGTGTGCGGCAAAAAGTTTGTCCTGGCCGGCGGCAGTTGGTCGACCCAGCTGGCGAAGGTCCTCGGCGTCTCGCTTCCCATAAAGCCGATCAAGGGGCAAATGTGCCGGCTGCTGGTGGAGGACAACCGTCTCGATTATACGGTTCACGGGTTTCTGACCTACATCGCGCCCTGGCGCGGCGGGCACGGGTTTGTGCTCGGCTCCACCATGGAGGACCGCGGATTCGACCCGCAAGTGGAAGACCATGCGATCCGCGCCTTGATCGAAAACGCGGCGGCGGTCCTCCCCTGCCTGCGGCAAGCGCCGCTCGCCGAAACCTGGACCGGCCTGCGCCCCGCCGCCGAGGACCACATGCCGGTGATGGGCAAAAGCTCGCGCTTCGACAATCTGTATTATTCGACCGGCCACTTTCGCAACGGTATTCTGCAAACTCCCAATCAGGCCGATTACATGGCGGACACCCTCCTGGAAACGCTCGCCGGGGAAATCCGGGAATTTTCTCCCGCACGGTACAACTTATGACCCACAACTCCACAAACCCCGACCTGGCGCGCGATTTCAACACCATCTGGCATCCCTGCACGCAAATGAAGGATCACGAAAGCGTCCCGCCCCTGCTGATCGAACGGGGCGAGGGCGTGTACCTTTATGACCGGGAAAACAACGCCTACCTGGACGTCATCGCCTCGTGGTGGGTGAATCTTTTCGGGCACAACCATCCGCGCCTCAATGCCGCCGTAACGCAGCAACTCGGCAAAATGGCGCATGTCATGTTCGCCGGCGTCACCCACCAACCGGCCATCGACCTGGCGGGCGCCCTCGTTCGGGCAACGCCGGACAACCTGACCCGTGTTTTCTTTTCGGACAACGGTTCGACTTCGGTCGAGGTGGCGCTCAAAATGAGCCTGCAATACTGGCGGCAAACCGGGCACGCGCGGCGCACCCGCTTCATCCACCTCAAGGGCGCCTACCACGGGGAAACGCTGGGCGCGCTCGCGGTTTGCGGTTTGCCCTTGTTCCGCGAAAAATTCGACGCGGCCCTTGTGCAAAATATCGAGGTTGCCGGGCCGGATTGCTATCGCTGCCCCTACAACCTGACGCCCGAAACCTGCCGGGCGGAGTGCTTCGAAAGCATGGAGACCGCGTTGCACGACCATCGGGACCAAATCGCCGCGGTGATTGTCGAACCCCTGGTGCAGGGCGCCGCGGGGATGAAAATGTATCCGCCCCTTTATTTGAAAAAGTTGCAGGACGCTTGCGGCACGGTCGGCGTGCACGTCATTTATGACGAAATCGCCGTCGGCTTTGGCCGCACCGGCGCCCTGTTTGTCTGCCAATCGCACGGCCTCAGGCCAACCTTCCTGTGTCTTTCCAAGGCCATCACGTCCGGATATCTGCCCCTGGCGGCGACGCTTGCCGAAGAGCGTATTTACCGGGCCTTTTATGACGATTATGCGGCGCGTAAAATGTTTTTGCACAGCCACAGCTATACCGCCAACCCCCTGGCCTGCGCCTGCGCCAACGAGACGCTTGCGATGCTGAAGGAAAACGGATTTCTGGAAACGCTGCAACCCAAAATCCGTTTCATGGAAGAGTACGGCGAAAAATTACGGGAGCTGAAATGGTGCGGCGAGTTCCGGCAAACCGGCATGATCGCCCGCGTCGAACTGGTGCGGGACAAGCAAACCCGGAAACCGTTTTCGCTTGCCCGGCGGCTCGGATACCAAATCTATCTCGAAGGTTTAAAACGCGGCGTGCTGATGCGCCCCCTGGGCGATGTCATTTATTTCATTCCGCCGCTGATTATCTCGCAGGAGGAAATCAAAACCATGATCGACACGGCGCATGACAGCATCCGGGCCGTCCTCGATTCAGCCTGACGCCGGGCCGCGGGATATCGGTTGACAATGCTCCGGACGGCAAGGATAATAACTTCGCAATTTCGGGGCGAAGCGAGGACACCCCGTTGCCAACCTGATTTTTTTCCGATCCATTGCATTTATAAAATCAAAACCTGTTTTGGGGGAAGGCTATGCCAGTTGCGGTTGTCGTGGGAATGCAGTGGGGGGACGAGGGAAAAGGCAAAATCATCGACCTGCTCACGGAGAAGGCCGACATCGTTGCCCGTTACCAGGGCGGGCACAACGCCGGCCATACGATTTGTTTCGACGACCGGGAAATTATCCTGCACCTGATCCCTTCCGGGATATTCCGCAAAGACACGTTCTGCGTGATCGGCAACGGCGTGGTGATCGATCCGGCGGCGCTGGCCGACGAGATCCGCCGCCTGGAGGAGATGGGGATCGATTTTGAAAACCGGCTGATGCTGAGCGACCGCGCCAACATCATCCTACCCTACCACAACCTTTCCGAACAGGAAAGCGAGAACTCCGCGACGCGCCGCAAAATCGGCACGACGGGCCGCGGCGTCGGCCCCTCCTACGTCGATAAAATAGCGCGCGTCGGCCTGCGGATCGGCGACTTTTCGGACGCGGACGCGCTGCGCGAAAAGCTGGAGGCCAACTGCCGGGAAAAGAAACTGCTTTTAAAAAATGTGTACAACAAGGAGTTTCCGGATATCCAGGCCCTGACCGATGAACTGCTGCAATACCGGGAAATTCTTTTGAAGTACATGGGCGACACCCACGCCTTTTTGCGAAAAAAAATCGCCGAGCAAAAAAATATTCTTTGCGAAGGGGCGCAAGGCACCATGCTCGACGTGGACCACGGGACGTATCCGTTCGTCACTTCGTCGAACGCCAGCGCCGGCGGAGCCTGCACCGGCCTGGGAATCCCGCCCACCCGCATTTCCCGCGTCGTCGGCGTGGTCAAGGCTTATACCACCCGCGTCGGCGAAGGCCCGTTTCCCACCGAACTGACCTGCGGCAGCGGCGATCAACTGCGAACGGACGGCCAGGAATTCGGCTCCACCACCGGCAGGCCGCGCCGGTGCGGCTGGTTCGACGCCGTGGTCGCCAAATACGCCATCGGCTTGAACGGCATCGACTCCATGATCCTGACAAAAATCGACGTGCTGGACCAATTCGACACCATCCGGGTGTGCACGGGATACCGCCACCGGGGAAAGGTCTATGACGAGATGCCCGCCGACATCGGCATTCTGGAAAATTGCCAGCCGGTCTATACCGAGTTCAAGGGATGGAAGCAAAAAACCGTCGGCATCGATTCGCTGAACGATTTTCCCGATAACGCCAAACGGTACATCCACGGACTCGAAGACCTCCTTGGCGCCGGGTTCATGATCGTCTCCACCGGACCGGGAAGAAACCAGACGATTCGGTTGCAAGAGATATTTTGAAACTTGAATTCGAGGACCAGGCCCTGGATTTCCTGCGCGTCCGGGGCGTTGCGGAATTGACGCTGGATATCGAGGAAATTTCCATCGCTTGCTGCGTGGGCCGGCTGCCGGAAGTCAGGCTTTCACACACCCCGCCCCGAAACCCCGACCGGTACCGGAATTTCCGCGTCCACGGAATCAACGTCCACATATCCAAAATGCTGCGCACCGGAAACACCCTGACGGTGTTCCTTTCCGGACCTTTTAAAAAACTGGAAGTGGCGGGGTTGAATCTCGTATTATAAGTTATCAGGTTGCCAAGCCCGCCCGCGCCCGATGAAGCCCAAGGCGCCCGCAGGGGTGGCAACACCCTATTTTGCAGGTGAATCATGTTGACCATATTCATTCTGGTTTTTTCCTGCCTGTTTCTTTACTTTGTCGGCTACCGCTATTACGCGGGGCGGCTGGACCGGGACGTTGTTCAGCCGGACAACGGCCGGCAAACCCCGGCCGTGACGCGCAACGACGGCGTCGATTTCGTGCCCAGCAAGCCGTTGGTGCTGTTCGGGCATAATTTTGCCTCGATCGCCGGCGCGGGGCCGGTCATCGGCCCGATCGTCGCCATGCAGCACTTCGGCTGGGCCGTCACCATCGCCTGGGTGCTGATCGGCAGCGTGTTCATCGGCGCGGTTCACGACTACCTGACCTTGATGATCTCCGTAAGAAACCGCGGAAGCTCCATTGCCGACATCGCCGAGACGACCATGGGCACACGCGCCAAAATGGTGTTCGCCGCCTTTTTAGTGCTGGCGCTCCTGCTGGTCATCGCCGTTTTCGGGATCGTGGCGGCAAAAACCCTGATCGCCCAGCCGGAAATGGTTGTTCCAACCTTCGCCATCATTCCCGTCTCCATGATCCTGGGATGGGTCATTTACAAAAAAAACGGCAATCTGGCGGCCGCTTCGTTTATTGCGGTTTGTGTGGTGCTGTTCAACATCTATATCGGTTTTCAATTTCCGGTGGAACTTCCGCCGGAGGGCGTCGCCGGATTTTCGCCGCTCGTGTTCTGGTTCGTGATTCTTATGATTTACGCCGCCGTCGCCTCGGTCATGCCGGTACAAATTTTATTGCAGCCGCGCGATTATCTTTCGACTTATATCTTGTTCGGCTCCATGTCGCTGGGCATTCTTGCCTTGTTGTGGGTGCATCCGCCACTCAACACGCCGGCCTATCTGGGAGGTTTTTCCGCAGGCCAAGGACCGATCTGGCCGATGTTGTTTGTCCTGGTCGCCTGTGGCGCGGTGTCGGGATTCCATTCCCTGGTGGCGGGCGGCACCACCTCGAAACAGTTGTCCAACGAGGGGCAAGGCCGGTTGATCAGTTACGGCGGCATGCTCACCGAGGGCGTCGTCGCCGTGGTGACCGTCCTGCTGGTGGGCAGCGGGTTGTACTGGGTCGCGCCGGCGGCGGGAAACATCGATATGGCGACTCTGGGGTTTCGGGAAACGTTGAGAAGCGGCGGCTGGATTCTGGCCTTCGGCAACGGCTTCGGCAGTGTCGTCAGCCAAATGCTTCCGTCCCTCGGCTTCACCTTCGCCTCGATGATCGCCGTGCTCGCACTCAACACCTTCGTGCTGACGACGCTGGACACCTGCGTACGCATCACCCGCTTCATCGTCCAGGAAGCCGCCGGCGTCCGGTTTCCGGTGTTTTACAACAAATATCTTGCAACCGCCGTCATTATCGTCTGCGCTTACCTGATCGGCGCCACCGAGGGGTGGGAAAAAATCTGGCCCATCTTCGGGGCGACCAACCAGTTGATCGCGTCCGTGGCCCTGTTCGTGGTTTCCACCTACCTGATCGGCGTGAAGAAACCTTCCGCTTACACTCTCTACCCGGCGGTCTTCATGCTGGTCACAACCATAGGCGCCCTGGCCTGGCAGTCCTACACTTTTTTTGTCTCCCCTGTGCCCAACGTCATTCTGGGCGGCCTGGGGGTGCTGCTCATCGGGCTGGCCCTGTTCGTCGGCTGCGAGGCCTGGCAGGTATTGAAAGGCTACCGCGGCGAGCAACTCGAGACCGCCCCGTCGAAAGCTTGATGCAGCTGGCCAGCGTGGCCGATTTGCAACTGTTACATGCTTGATTTTTGTTGCAAATACATTATGATAAAAGCATCCATTAGTTCTGTTTTGCCCCATTTGTAATTGCGGGCGGGTTGGTGATCCGTGAAGTTGAGCGAAGTCCTGAAACGCCAGTCTGAGTTGAAGAAAACAGGCGGGGTTGCCTCCCCGAAGCCACCCATTGTATCTTCCGGCTCCGGCAGGAAATCCATCATTAAAGTCTTACGCGCCCGCGAAACGCCCAATCCTCATGCGCGGCAATACGTTCTCAACGCCGTCATCATCGACAGCGGCAGCCGGTCCTATAACGCCAAGGCCGACGGCAAGGGCGACAAGCTGGCTGAAATGCTGTTCGAAATGCGCGGCGTGCGGTCGGTTTTCATCATGGACAATTTCGTGACGGTGACGAAGGCGGAAGACGTCGATTGGACCCCCTTCGGCGACCAGGTGTGGAACACGATTTCCCGGCATGTTGCTTATTATGAATCCGATGCCGAAGACAAGCCCGCCGCCCCGGATGTGGAAAACTTCATGTCACTTTGCCGCGAGGATAAAATGCAGGCGATCGAGATGGTGCTGAACCGGTCCATCCGCTCCAACCTGGCGCGCGACGGCGGCGGCGTCGAACTCAAGGGACTCGAGGGCAGTGTCATCCACATCCACTACGAGGGCGCTTGCGGCAGCTGCCCGACCTCCCTGACCGGAACGCTGCAGTACATTGAAAAACTGGTAAAGCAACAGTTGCATAACGACCTGACCGTTAAACCGGTTTGAAAACCACAACATTTATCCTTGAGGCTGTATCGAGCATGAAAAAGTATTTGCCGGCGTTGCTCGCGGTTATCCTGATTTTGGGACTCGCCCAGCCAGGCGACGCGGGACGGCGCGAAAAAACATTACGCGATGAACTGGCTTATCTCGCAATGCTCCCCGACGTTCAATGGGTCGAGTTTGAAAAAAACCAGGTGTACATTGGCTGGAAAAACAAACCGCCGGACTTCGCCGAAATCAATCATCAAGCCGCCATAAAGGGGAACAAAGCCATCGGGTTCAAGGTGGTCGTCTGGTCCGTCCGCGCCGACCAGCAAGGCTGGCGGCCCGGAGACAGCCGCCCCACCTGCTTCACCAGCGCCATCCGCTGGGAGGTGGACAGCACAAACTGCCGGAACTAGCCCTGCCCTGCGGCGCGCTTTATTTGCCGCCCTTCAGCAAGGCGTCGGGAAGGTTAAATATGCCCTTGAGGATTTTTTCGGGAGCGGACAAAACGGATTTGGCGGGATCGAACGTGATGTCGGGGTTATCCAGCGTTCCGGCGACGTTGAAATAAGTTTCGATGACGCCGCCTTTCCCTTGGGCTGTCAGGAGACTGCCCAGCAAGGGAATCGTCCGGGCGACCTCATCCACCAATTGCAGGGGCATGGCCCTGATCTCTCCATTGAGGCGCCCGGTGGGCAGGTCCGCCTTGCCTTTCGCAAGCAGCTTCAACTGGCTGCCGTCCAACCGCAAGTTATCCGTGGACAACACGCCTCCGGCTAAATGGAAATCCCCGCCCAGATATTTGTAGCTGAGACCCGGACGGCCATCTTCCAAAATGGTGTGAAGGTTTAACAATTGTAAAAGGGCGCCGATAAAATCGGCTGTCAGAATATTTCCGTCGGCAAGTTTGACGTTCACCTTCCCCGATAACCCGCGAGTTGCATCTGCTTCGTTGAGGCGGCCGCGCAACCGGCCGGCAAATTGCAATTGCCCGGTTAACTTGTCCTTCAGAAATTCCTCTGCGCGCAAACCGCTCGCCGAAAATTGCGAATCATAACTTTGCCGGGCCATGGCGTAATCGCCGGTCACGCGAATTTCCCCATGAGCCGGCAAAATGCGGCCCCGGGCCAAGTGAATTTTTTTCCGCGACAAAAGAAGGTTGCCGGTTATTTTCCGCAAATCCGTGGCATCGATTTTCGCCCCCTGCAAAGTGAATTTGACGGTGCCGCGGTTTCGGCGCAACGACTGCAAATCGATGACGGCACGGCGAGCCGCATAGCGCCGGTCAGCCGACGCCAGGTTCTCGCCCTTCAGCGTTCCGCTGACATGGATATCTTGCGGTTTGAGCGAACGTCCGGCAATCTGCAATGCGCCTGAAACTCCGCCATCCGGGAAAACCGCGCCTGCCGCCGCGAAACGCTCAAGCCGCGCCGGGTTCATGCCGTTAAACTGCATGTGGGAATCCAGAGAAAACGAGCGAAAGTCGGACGGATTTTTTCCCGGCTGCACCGCCAGGTCCAGGAGGAAGTCTCCATCCAAAAAACGGCCGCGAATGGTTTGCGAAAATTTCCCTTCTTTCAGGGTTCCCGCAACGTCAATGCCGGGGACGACAAGTTGATAACCTTCGACATTCAAGGACGTGTCCCGGATTTGCAAGCCAACCGCGGCATCGATGTCGTTCTGAAACCAGTCGAGGTTGAGCAGACGGTTCAAGGGAGCGTCTGCATTCAGGGAAATTTTTTCGACGGTTGCGGAGGCATGCGCCCGGTTCAGCCAATCTTCAAACGAGCCGGGGAGAAAACGGCGCATGAATTTCAAATCGGCCAGGGAAAAACCATTGGAGATTATGCTCACCCGCGCGGAAGCATTTGCGGCAAGCGCATCGCGGACCTGAACGGAAAGCGTCAAGTTTCCGGGGTTCACCCGGGCCGGGCCGAGAACGACATCGACCTGCCGCTCTCCCTTGCGCCGGACCTGAAGGGAAGACGAAACGGTCAGGGAAAAAGGCGGTGCGCCGCCGGCTGGGAAAATATCGATCCGCCCCCGGCGAACTTCCAGGTCGTTCAAGGAGATATCGCGCCGCGCCAGAAATTCACGGAAACCGTCCATCGGCGGGGCGGCAAGTTTTTGTGGCCGCGGCTTGCCGCGAGCCGCACCGGGTTCGCTTTTGGCAGGTTTTGCGGCGGCGGCGGATTTTTTTTCCGGCCCTTCCAAATGAAGCGCGACAACCGGCTTCAAGAGAATTACTTTTTTAATTTTGACCTGCCGGCGCAACAGGGAGGGCAAGTCGGCTTCGATGAAGAGGGATTCGGCGGCAAACAGGTCGCGCGATTCGGACCGCACTTGCAGTCCTCCCGCCTTGAGTCCGAGGACGGGATAAATGCTGAGGTCCAAAGTTTGCATCTCCACCCGATAACCTGTCGCTTCGGAAATTTTGACGGCCAGGGGTTTGCGGAGGGCTTCGACATCGATAAAAATTACCGCAAGCAAAACCGCGATGGCCAGCAAACCGAAAAACAAACCGAGCACGGCGGCAATGCGCCACGCAATTTTTTTCGGCAAGAGCGCCTGGAGTTTTCGGCTTTGCATGATTTTCAACCCCTGGTAAAAAAACGATGTGCTCCTTATAAGTACCATGAGTCGGCATCGCCGGTATCGATAAAATTCTATGATAAGATGTATAAAACACACTGCCTGGAGAGAAAACGGTCATGAAAGTCAGGGGTAAACTTCGCGGTTTTTTGCTGCTTGCCGTCCTTATAGGGCTTGGCGCGTGGGCAAATGACCGGGGCTATCTGCAACCCTACGTCAAAAAAATAATGGCCGCGGGTCATTCGGGACCGACAATCACCGTAAACAATTTCGATTTTAAACAGGTGACGCGCAAGGACATGCGCCAAACCGTGCTGGCGACCGGGTCCGTCTCTCTGAAAACCGGCGCCGAGGTTAAAATCGGTTCCCGAATTTCCGGGCAACTGAAGGAGCTGTACGTGCAAATCGGCGATTTTGCGCAAGCCGGAGACGTTATTGCCGTTGTCGAGCACAACGACCTGCTGTCCCGCGTCGCTCAAAGAAGGGCCGAATTAAAGGCGGAAGAAGCCCGCCTGGAAAAAACCCGCAGTGAAGGGCCTCTTGAACTCAGCAAAATCCGGGCGGAAATCGAGGAACTGCAAGTGCAAATCAACCTTGCCGAAAAAATGCTGGCGCGCAACCGCGAGTTGAACCGCCAAGGCGTGGTTTCCATAACCGTGCTGGACCAGTCGGAAGAAAGCCTCGACGTTCTCAAGGCCAAGGCCAAGCTGACCGGGGAAAACCTGAAACTCAAGACAACCCAGTTGGAGAACGATATCAAGCTCCGGGAAGCCAACATTGAAAAATTCCGCGCCTACCTGAAGGAAGACGAAACCCGTTTGTCCTACGCCACCATCACCGCGCCCATTGACGGCATCGTCGCGTCGATTTCCACGCAAAAAGGCGAAACCGTTGCCGCCAGCATGAGCGCGCCGACCTTTGTCACGCTGATCGACCTGCGGCAACTGGAGGTGCGGGTGTTTGTCGACGAAACGGATATCGGGCAAGTGCGGCTGGGCCAGCACGCTCTGTTTACGGTGGACAGCTTTCCCGAAAAATTTTTCAAGGGCGTCGTGCGCGACATCTATCCCAAGGCGGTGATCAAGGATAACGTGGTCAACTATGAGGTGATCCTGGAAATCGATCCGGCCAGTATCGCCCTGCTGCGTCCGGAAATGACCGCCAACGTCATCATCACCACCGACACGAAAAACGACGTTCTGGCCATCCCCAAACAAGCGATCAAGCGTAAGGGCAAAAAGGAATTCGTTACGGTCGATTTGAACGGCCGGCTGGCGGAACGGCCGGTCACCACCGGCTGGCGGGACGAGGGATTCCTTGAGGTTTTGTCCGGGCTGAGCGAAGGCGAGCGGATAGGAATTCCCATCAAACCCAAGCTGGAGACGCGGGGACGCGGCAAACGCAGGCGCTCATGAGCCTCATCCAGATCGAAGACATCCGCAAGAGTTACCAAAACGCCGATTTTGAAACCGAGGTGCTGAGAGGAATTTCGCTCAGCATCGGCGCGGGCGAGTACGTCGGCGTGATCGGCCCCTCGGGCGCGGGCAAAAGCACCTTGATGGCTATTCTGGGCTGCCTGGCCCAGCCGTCGAGCGGCTCCTACATTCTGGACGGCGAAGAGGTGGACCGGCTGAGCGACCGGGAACTGTCCCGCGTACGCAACGAGAAAATCGGCTTCGTCTTCCAGGCGTTTCACCTGCTGCCGGGAGTCAGCGCCCTGGACAACGTCATGATGCCCCTGATCTACTGCCGGGAAGTGCCCGGCGACGCCAAACGGCGCGTCGAGGATGTCCTCGCCAAGGTCGGGCTGGAACATCGAATGCGCCACACGCCGGGGCAAATGTCGGGCGGCGAACAGCAGCGGGTCACCATCGCCCGGGCCATCATCAACCGTCCCAAAATCATCATGGCCGACGAGCCTACCGGCAACCTGGATTCGCAAAACAGCGCCGAAATCATGAATATCTTCGATGAGTTGAACGCCGAGGGCAACACGATCATCCTGATAACGCACGACCCGGAGGTGGCGGCGCACGCCTCGCGCGTCATCAAGATGAAGGACGGCCATATCGAGTCGGATAAAACCAATGAGACTGTTGCGGAATTTTAGCCAGGCCCTGCGCGGCTTGACGACCAACCGGGGCAACACGGTTTTGATGATGCTGGGCATGATCGTCGGCATCGCCTCGCTCACGGTCATCATGGCCATCGGCGAGGGCGCCCGCGTCAAGGTGATGAACCGCATCACGGCGGTCGGGTTTGGGCCGGACTCGTTTTCCGTATACGCGGGCGCGGGACGGCTGTTTTTCAGACGCTCGGCTGCGCCCGCCTCCATGACGGTCGAGGACGCCGACGACATCCGCGCCATCCCCACCGTCCGCCTGGCCATCCCCCGGCAGCGCAAGCGCATGAAACTCATCTACAAAAAAAACTTCACCAACACCCGCATGTACGGCATGACGCCGGAATGGCCGTATGCCTGGCGCTGGCCGCTCAGCGACGGCAAATACTTCAACGACGACGACATGAAGCGCAAACGCAAAGTCATGCTCCTCGGCTCCACCCCGGCTAAAAAGCTGTTCGGGTCGGCAGACCCCATCGGCAAAATCGTGCGCCTGAACCAGGTGTTCTTTATGGTGCTCGGCGTCCTGAAGGAAAAGGGGATGACGGAAAGCGGCTACGACCCCGACGACCGCGTGGTCATTCCGTTGACCACCTCCACATCCCGGGTGCTGCATCAAACGCATTTGCACAGCATCCGCATCATGACCACAAGCCCGGAAACGGTCGAGCAAACCATGGAGGAGGTCAAGCATGTCTTGCGGAGAAACCACAACCTGTCGCCGCTGGCGGAGGACGATTTCCGGTTCGTCACGCCGGCGGGTATTTTGCGGTGGGTGACGCAATCGGATCAGGCCATGAACCGGATGCTGGCCCTGATCTCGACTATCTCCCTGCTGGTCGGAGGCATTGTGATCATGAACATCATGCTGGTTTCCATTCGGGAACGCATTCACGAGATAGGCATCCGCCGCTGTTTCGGCGCCAGCCGGACGGACATCACTTTGCAGTTTCTGTTTGAATCCATACTCGTCTCGCTATGGGGAGGCGTGTTGGGAATCGTTTTCGGGTTCACCGTTTCCATGGGATTAAAACATTTCGATGTGCTGCCCGCTACGCTGACGTGGGAACCTTTCGTGCCGGCATTTTTGTTGTGCGCGGCCGTCGGACTGATCTTCGGCATCCAGCCCGCCAGACGGGCGGCCTTTCTGGGGCCGGAGGAAACGCTCAGATAACCCCTTATTCCCCATGACCCTGACCGACGGCATAGGCATTGCCACCGCATCGCTGCAATCGCGAAAATCCCGAACGCTGCTGGCGTCTCTGGGAATCGTCATCGGCATTGCGGCGGTCATTATCATGGTCGCCATCGGCAAGGGATCGCAGCAGGAAGTGCTGGACGTCATCCGGGACATGGGCGAAAACCTCATTATCCTGAACGCCGGCGAAATGAAACGCCGGGGCGGGGCGTTTCGCCTGACCGGCAACGTGACCACCCTGAAAATCAGGGACGCCGAGTTCCTGCTGGATGAAATCGACGGCTTGATCAAGGCCGTCCCCTATGAGGCCCGGCAAATCCAGGTCAAGTTCGGCAATACCTCGGCCAATGCCAACGTCGCCGGCACCACGCCGGATTTCCTCGCGGTGCGGAAATATGAAATCGAATCGGGAAGGTTTTTCGACGCAAACGATTCGCGGCTGGCCCGCCGGGCCGCCGTCCTCGGACAAACGGCGATCGACAATATCTTCCCCGAGGACGACCCGGTCGGCCAGGTCGTGCGGATCAAAAGTATTCCTTTTACGGTTATCGGCACCCTCAAAC
>Ga0114931_10006898_pt1 | contig 13939 bp, 20 predicted proteins | sample 2SBtaG_FD_89579 | JGI IMG/M metagenome (GOLD analysis project Ga0114931, IMG submission 89579) | Deep subsurface microbial communities from Kolumbo volcano to uncover new lineages of life (NeLLi) - 2SBTROV14_V59a metaG | ecosystem: Environmental > Aquatic > Marine > Volcanic | place: Kolumbo...
GACCTCAGCAGGTATCCCCACATCTTTTGGTAACTGGCACCGACTGTGCCTAACTTTCCTCATTACTATAATATCCAAAACTTTGGATATCTCTACAATCTTTTTACACAATTTACAATAATACTGTTTCCATCTTTCATTTTTCGTCCAAGAATGGAAACGGCAGTACCTTTTAGAATATTCTCACTATACTTCTCATAGCATTCAGAGAACGCAATTGCTCCACGAAGTAAGTATGTATTGTCTGCTATATCAATAAATGCCATCGTCTTACCCTTTGAATCGCCACGCTTGATTTTTGTATAACCAACATTTTCAATAATGCCAGCAATCTTTACGTTAGCATCGGCAGGTAGATTGATAACTTCGATACACGGGATAGTATCGGCGGAAACCACTAAACCTTTGTCATATACAGTTAATGGAATACCAAAATAGAACTTCTCCCATGCCTGATGTAGACCTTTATTGATACCAAATGTTTTATCATGATATTCTGCCATAAGGGCCGTTAACTTCTCTGCACGACGACTATTGGCAATCTTGCATTCAATTAGAGCATAGATGGCATGTTCAAAATCATATTCAAAATCATCTTTAGGTGGGTCTAACTCTAAATCTGCAATAGGACCATAACGCCCACATATATCAAAGATGCCAGTTGTTGCCCACTTTGTATACTTTGTTACGGTTCGTTTTATATCAAAATCAGCTTTATCAATATCAATCAAAATAGATGGATGTAAGTTACCGCTGACTAGCGATAATACAATAGCTTGCTCGTTCTTAGTGAGTGCGCGAAACAATTCATATTCCGCCATCATCATAGTACGTGGTTTATTGAATTCATCCAATACACCTGATTTAATCAATGCTTCACAAGCTGTTTTATCTACACGAAATCTATCAGCTAAAGTTAGGAATTCAATCCAAGTAGATGCGCCTTTAGTGCGACTAATAGCTTCAATACCAGAAGTGCCAACACCCTTTAGATAACGAACGCCATAAGAAATAGTATGTTTATCGAGAATCTTGAATTCAGCGTTGGCCTCTTTGATTACAGGTGGAATAACCCGAATACCAAAGAGTTTGGCGTCATTCACTAGTGCGAGCATTTCTTCATATGTGTCTGTCTTCTTCTCAGCAAATTTGAGCATGGCGGCGTAGAACTGTGTTGGATAATGACATTTAGCATATGCTGTCTTAAATGCAATTGTAGCATAAGCGATAGCGTGAGACTTGTTAAATAGATATCCTGATGCTTTCTCACACCAGTCCCATAATTTCTCTCCTAGTTCTTTCTCATAACCCTGTTTGACACACCCATTCACAAAAGCTGGTTTCCATTTCTCCATCAAATCAATACGTTTCTTACCCATAGCATACCTAACTAAGTCTGCGTCTTTCATGGATAGTCCAGCGATAACTTTACAGATTTCAATAATCTGTTCCTGATAGATGAGTACGCTGTGTGTGGGGCCTAAGATGGGCCGTAAGTCGTCATGAAGATATGCTTCTTCCATTTGCTTATTGCGAATTTTACAATAAGCATCAAGCATTGTGGTTTCGCCATCAACGTGAAAGGACTCTTTACAGCCCGGTCGAATAATGGCAGTAATGTCGGCTACATCTTCAATACACTGTGGCCGTATAATTTGTGTGTATCGTTCTCCTAGGTGTTCTTCAAGTTGGAAGATGCCTTTAGTAAGGCCCATTCCTAGAAGGTGGTATGTCTTTTTATCGTTCAAGTCGATATTACTAAAATCTAACATTAATCGTTCCGTTGATTGCATCCTGATGTTACCATAAAATCATATATAGGTCCGGGAATATTGGCTAATTTACGTGTTCTATCTAATCCCGAAGCAGCTATATCGCGCGGGTCATTTCTTGGATTTCGCATAAATAATGGTGCTTCAATAATATAAAGTGTCATATTATTATCACGTTCTGTATATTCAGTCAAAGCATCAATACGTTTTTCATTAGGTGATTTTGTATCATCTACTACTAAAGCTACTAGACGACCATATGCATCATAAGCTTCGGCATCAGGTTGAAACCCACAATGATTAACGGACACATTAGTTTTAACAGTTAGCCCGTCAGTTCTTAAAGACTCAAGGGCTGTTTCTAAATTCTTAAATTTCATTGTATAATCCTTCTACAAAATGGTTTTTTGATAATCTCTGTGATGGGGACTAACATCATTTCAAATGCATTACCGTCGCCACCTTTGACAATCTTGTATGTTGTAGTATCTATGTATTCTTCAATGAATTCGCGCAATGCAGGAACATCGAATTCAAAAATATCTTTCTTTGATTGTAACGACTTAGCTACAATAAATACCATTAGGTGTGCCTTGGTTGCCATAATTCCTGATGGTCTGCCTTTATGGTCTTGAAGTTCAAAACATAGATTGCCTGTTTTGGCACCCATCTTATCAAACTTCACTTCAATATGAACACTTTCTTTGCGTGGAAATGAAAAGCTAATATCATATTCTTTACCAATGTTAAATGAAACATAATCACAAGTTGGGTAAAAATTCTCTCGATATAACTTAGCAATGTATTGCTCGGCTTTTTTACCATTGGATAAATCGCGTAAAAACTTGCCTCTTTTGATGGGGCCAGCCATATTATTGTTCTCCAGGTAAAACGATGTTACTATTTTGTTTTTTAATCTTTTCAATGATAGCCATTGCTTGCATATATTCTGTTGAGATGGATAAGAATTTTGTCACTAATGATTCTAGTGTAGTTTCAGCCACCAATTCATCGCCATTGAGAATCTTAATCTCTACGTTGGCGGGGTTAAGCTTATTGCTTAGCGTGGCACCATATTCAAGATACGTCTCTTTAGCTTCAATTTTTAATTTAGCCATTTACGAGCCTTTCTACTTCGTCTAATACTGATACAGTCTTTAGGCCCAAGATATCCAGTTTTAGATATCCACGGTCTTCTAATGTGTACATATCCCACCCCGTAACTACTTTTTTATTTTTAGCATCATAGCTGAGTGGGAGACACCCACTTTTGAAAACATCTTCATCACAGATAAGAACTGCGCTAGCGTGAGATGACTTAGCCTTTTTAACGTCTTCAATCCGCTTAACATGTCGGAATAATTCAGGGTACTCTTCTGCATAAGCTCGCAAATCTTCTGATTGAGAGAGTGCATCGTCAAAGTCTCGATATTTGAAGGGAACACTATTTGAGATTGCTTGTGTGTCAGTAAGTGAAAATCCCAAGACTCTACCAATGTCTTTGATGGCATTCTTGAGTTGGAAGGTATCATAGGTAATAAATTGGAAAACTTTTGAATGTCCGTATCGTTCTCTAACATATTCGATGATTTCTTCGCGACGTTCCGTCTCAATATCCAAGTCAATATCCGGCATAGAACCTTCACGAGCTGAGTTATAGAACCTTTCCCAAATAAGACCGTATCGAATAGGGTCACAGCGATGAATCTTAAGGATATAGCTAACAAGAGACCCTACAGCGGAACCACGACCATCGCCCATTCCGATTCCCCGCTCCCGAGCGAATCGACATACATCATAAACGATAAGAAAATAACTAGCCAAGTTACCAGACTTAATATCTGACAACTCATGCCTAATGCGTGTTTTGTACTCTTCGACATTTGGATACCCCGATATCCCCATCTTCTTCCAACCCTGTTTACACAATTCAACTAAATAATCATAAGATGAACTACCATCAGGTGTCTCAAATTCTGGAATATGATTGGCTTTCTCTGGAAACTCCATATTACATTTATCTGCCACTAGGAGCGTATTATCTAATTCTTCGGTCGTAAACAAGTCTTCTATTTCTGACCTATCCTTGATATAGTAATCTTCGGATGTAAATCTCCAACGCGTGAATGTATTATCACCACCACTAAAATCATCATATCCACGAACTTCGTCAGAAAGCTTTCTACGTTGACCAGATGTTAAGATAATTTCTTGAGATAGAGCATCTTCTTTTCTAGTATAGTGAGCATCATTAGAAGCGACACATGGGATACCTAGTTCATTAGCAATCTGCCTAAGTAATGGTTTGACAATCTCTTGCTCTGGAAGTCCTGAATCTTGAATCTCCATATAAAAATCGTCGCCAAGTTCTGCTCTGAACTTTTTAGTTAAAGCATAAGCTTCTTCCATATCACCACGCAAACACGCTTGCGAAATTAATCCACCAAGACAACCGCTAAGTACAATGATTTCATCTTTGTTGGCGAATAGAATGTTGGGGTCAATGCGAGGATAATAATGGAAACCCTGTGTATTGGCAATAATCAATAACTTGTTGAGAGTACATAAACCTTCATAACTTTTTGCTAAAAGTGTAATATGATTCTGTTTACGATTCTTTTCATTGATATCTTTACAGATGTATGCCTCTAAACCCATAATAGGCTTAATGCCGTGCTTCTTAGCTTCTTTATAAAACTGCCATGCATTAAATAGATTACCATGGTCAGTAATCGCAATAGAGTCGTGACCGAGTTCGACAGCTCTACCAACAATATCTTCGACTTTAGAAAGACCGTCTAAAAGTGAAGCGTCAGAATGATTATGTAGATGAACGAAATTCGTCTTCGTTGGATTTAGTTTGCTCATTTTGCGGCATCCTCTTGTCTAGTTCAATGCTAATTGCTGATTTTGACATCTCTAGTCTTTTGATGGCGTCGATAATAGCAGTTAACTTGGATTCATTTCCACAGTCAGAGTAATATACCATCAGTGCGTTAAGTCTCGTTAGCTCAATTGTGATGAGCGTAAATTTACTGAGTAAGTCACTAAACGATTCATTCTGAATGTTCACTGGCTAATTCCTCTCTGAGGCCATCTGTGGCCTGTTTTTATTTTAGATATGGCGGGTTGTTTTACTCCGAAAATAGAAGCAATGAATGTATTAGATATACCTAATTTGAAACACCGTCTGATAATACGAACCTGAAATTCATTTAGTTTTGCTTTAGGATTTTTAGTTCCAACACGACCATAGCAAGGATTATTTACGCCCTTTTTACATCCACTATCTTTTAAAGATTGGCTTATCTTGTTTTTACTCTCTGATGTATGCTTATAGCCTAGAAAACTACCGCCTTCATCGGCATTAGGGTTGATATTATAGCAGACTGCTCGATTTCCACAAAATCTATCTAGCCATACTTGTTCTTCTTCTATAGCTTCTTCCGCGGTGTTATAACGCTTGATTACTTGAAAATCAAATGCATTACGGCCATACTTATCATAAGCACGTTGTAAATACTTATTATCATGTTTTTTACGACGAAGCGAAGAGAAATGATTATTCATACGAATAATCTCATTAGATGTAGAACCAACAAGAAATTTACCCGTTTGTATGTTCACGATTTGATAAACTATGCTACTCATGCTGACTCGCTAATTCGTCGCGGGTTTTACCGTGCAATTTTAAACAAGCTTTATTGCACTCTTCTTTATTACAGTAGTTACAAATCCAATAATGGTTTCTACCCCACATTCCTTTAGGGAGCGGATTTTCAGCAACATGAATATCATCATGTACTTTCTTAAGCATACGCAAAATACGCCTATAATCACTCGGTGTATATGCCATTGTAATCGGTGTTTTTCTCAAGAAATGGATAGTAACTAAAATGTTCTTATACTTATTACTAAATGGCGGAATATTGTTATCACAACAATACTTTGCCACAGCGTAATAGAGTTGCATCTGTACATCTTTGGCTACCCAACCACCATCAATGTCTTTATCACTAGGTACGCGCTTTGCACTCTTATAGTCTCGAATCTCAATAGTCTCCTCATCAATCTCAGATACTAAATCGATAAATCCTAATGTACTAACACCATTTTCAAATGTAATCTCAAACTTATGCTCAACGCCAATAACTTTTAGGTCATCAATTGGGTTGAAGTCATCATCGAAAATAACTTGAGCTAATTTAACGGTGTCAGAAATCATCTTCCTAGGAGAACCCTGAAACTCTCTTGTAGTCTTCCCCATCGCTTTACAAAAGACGGTCGAGCCGTCAGACATAACATTGGCAAAAGGACACTTGCCGCAACTTCGACGGGACTTAGCAATCTCTTCTGCTAATGTTGTCTTGACGCCTTTAGTATATTTGAAAATAGCTTCGGTAATTTCTGGATTATCCATAGCTGCGCGAAACTTATCTAATAGGTTTTGTTTCCAATCTCTACGTGTACCATTAGCATACTCTTCAAAGATTTCATGTAGAATAGTTCCGTTTACTGCACCCCAACTGTTCGGTGTTTCAATACGTTCGGGAGCACAATATGAAATGTAGAACTTCATAGGACAATCCCACAAAGTCTTAATGCGTGATGCTGATAAGTATTGTGAACGTGGTTCCATTATTTCGTAAACTCTTCATGTTTCAAAATGTTACACACATCAATATCAAGATATTTTAGATTCTTATAGAGAGTATTATCAATCACATAAGTATACTTACTCTCATCGTAATCATCCATAGCTATTTCAGATACGTGTGTGTCTTGAAGAGGATTACGCTTAAGTCGAATTAGAATACCATTATTTTTTAATGTACTATCTGCTTCATTAGGGAAACGACAATCATCAATAATTACTATGTCAGTATTTCCCCAACTCTTTCTGAAAGGTACTTTGGCCCAAATATCTTTATCAAAGAAATTACGCATAATATCAGTGCCGAAAACTTGCATAATTTCACGAGCGGTCATAGGGCCACGAACATCAATAGTTGTACCTAAACTAGCTGAACCACCCATACGTAAATCACTGAGAAGGTCATGATTGGGTAAAAACTTTTCATAACGCTCACGAATCTCTTGGGGCATATTGTCCCACAGATATGAAGTAAGACTATTTTTATCTGCTTCATTACCAAAAATCTGGGCCTCAGTTAATCCAAGAATATTACTACAGAAATCCTTAATGGGTGTAGCAAATGAAGTAATCTCGACTAATAAGTCGGGACAAACGTCATTGATATATGTTTTGATGAAATTAGCGCAAGTTGTCTTGCCTGCCTGCTTCTTTCCAGAAAGTACAATAAATTTTGGCACTACTTCTTCCTTCCGTTGAAATGTAGAAATAGCCATTCATCACTATCAGCTAGTATACGTCCGTGAATAACGTCATCAAAGTAAGCAATTGCAGCTTCATGTGTCTCAAAGATATTTGCATGTCCTACAAGTCCTACTGCCCAACGGGATGTACCACTTTTGCCGCGTGGGTCAATAAGTAATACTGGCTTCTTTTGCTGACGAGCAACAACGATTTCATGCCATGTTCCACACATTGGAATGTTTGAATCTACTGTTGCAATGATAACATCGCTTTTGTCAATAAAACGCAAATCAATATGCATAATGGTCTTAATATGTTCTTCATATTCATCCCATCTTCTATGCTTAATGAGTGTATCAAAAAACTCTTGCTCAGTATCAAAATCTCTATATGCCGTCAGGTCACCCAAAGGCTTTTGAGTTGGGTCAAGAATCATATGAGGAGCGAGTCCTGCTTTCTTTAGCAACTTATGTAATTTATGTCGGTATGATGCTCCTTTGTCTAGGGCGAAATCAATCGGTCCAGCTAGATACACTAGGAAACTATCATATGTTTTGAGTATATCGCTCATAGTAGTATAATATCCAAATTTTTGACCTCTTCGACAGTTAGGTCTCCGATATCCTTTCCTTCTGGAAGAATATATTGATAAATATGAAAGTAATTTTTACAACTTTCTTTGATTGTATTTGTAGATTTGATTCCGGCTTTATCATTATCAAAAGCTAGAATTAAGTCATAACATTCCGCAGCTAATAATAGTGAGCGTTGTGGGCCTGATAAGTCAGAGCCTAGAACAGCTACTACATTATGAATGCCGGCTTCCCAACATTTTAGAACATCAAGAGGACCTTCGACCACAATAGCTTTGTGTGTTTTACGAATGGCTTCTCTGGCTCTATGAAGATTGAATAGTGTTTGTCCCTTGAGGAGTCCGGGTGTGTGGTACCATTTTGCTACTTGGCGTTCGGCGTAATCTTCGTAAATAATCCTTCCGGTGAATCCAACAAGAGGTCCATCATGGTGATAAATCGGTATACAATCGCGATTATAATATTCAGAACGAGGATTATCACAATAGCCAACATTGAATTCATTTAATACATCTGGTGAAAAACCACGAGATAATAGATACTCTGGCGTCTTCAATTTTTCTAAACAATTAGGATTGAATATCTGAAAGTTCTTAGGTGACTTATAGTTCTTTCTAATATGCTGTTTGAATTTGGCGTCAGCTGTAAGCTGTGCTTCAGGTGTTTCTTTATAGTTCTCATCTATAACAATTGAAGCTACAATTTCTTTAGCCTGTGCTAGTGTACAATGTTTGAACTTCTGTACAAAGTCAAAAACATCTGCTCCGTCACGCTCACAATGCCGTGTAAAGCAACGGAAATAGGCTCTGTCTTTCACCCATGAAAAAGCTGTTGGATTATCTCCACCATGAATTGGGCAACATCCTTGAAGAAAATCACCACGGTCAACAAGTTCTACATCAAAAGCTTCAAAGATAAGTTCGATATTGTCGTTCGCTTGCTCTTTTAACGCTTGTAAATTCATACTTCTGCGCTTTCTACTTGCTTTCTGAGAAACTGCAACTTCTCATATGTAAATTCTTCGCCTTCAATCATAACTCCGCAACTCATATCAAAGTGTAAATTGACATACTCATCACCTATATGGCCCGGGCCTGAACGACAATCCATTACCTTTAGTAAGTGTGTACCATTCTCTGCAGGGTCTCTATCAAGTTCACGTTGTGTCTTTCGACGAATAAGCGTCATTGAGTCTAAATCTCGACCAATCTTATCTGAATCCGCAATCGTAGTGTTGCTATCACTCTCTGCACCAGTACGGTTTTGTTGGCCTACTACAAAGATGGGGAGTCGTAATTTTAGTGCTTCATCATGTAGTCGTGAAGTGACGGCGCCTAGAATCTGATATTCATTGGCGGTAGAAAGCATACCAATATCAGGTAACTTAATATAGTCATAAATTACTAGACATTGTGGGGTAATGCCGGGATGACGGTTATACTTGAGTGCAAATTTACGAATGCAATTAGATGCTTCTTGAATAGATTGGCCCGAAATATCAGCATACATAAACTCTTTTGTCTTTACCCACTCTTCGGCTTCTGCCATGCGTTTTACCATATCTGCATTGCGAACCCACGTACCTTCTTCAATATATTCATATGGTACTTTAGCTGCCTGTGCACATAAACGGACCATCTGCAATTCTTCGCCTAGTTCTGTATCAAGTAGAAGTACAGGAATATCTTTCAACATACAACGTACAGCTAGTTGTAATGCTAATTGTGATTTACCCTGTTTCATTCGCGCGAATACACCATGGACACTTCCATTACGGACTTTGCCGAATGCACGTTGCCAATGAGGGAAACCTAAATCAAGACCTATGCTTGGTGCGCCGACAAGTCCTTTTACAAAATCAAAAGCTTTCTCGGCTAAATTCACCATCACGTCTTCATCAGAACCTAGTGTATTAAAAGCGTGAAATAACCTATCTTCAATACCACCCACAATTTCATAGATACTACCATCTGCCTTTTCAACGTCTTTTGATTCCTGCTCTAAAACATCGCGTAACTCTTGAACTACTGAATACTTCTTGATAATCTTAGCTGCGTCAATCGTAGATTCTTTGTCTACATTACGAGCTAATAACATATCTACAGCTTCAATTTCAGTATCTGATAGAGTATCACCTAGGTCGGCAGAAACGGTTAGGAAGTTAAAACGACTAATATTATCTACACCAGATTTCGCTCTAATGTGTCGAATCAAATCATATAGTTTTCCATAATGTTCATCTTGAAAATCTTTAGCTTGAATACGACGCTCTAACTCATAAAATAAATCAGGGTGCTTGATAAGTCCTGAGAGTAGGATTGATTCTAATACAATATTATCCATTATGTCCTCTACACAACCTGAATTCACTTGGCTGCAATGCTCTTGTAGTTACTGTTGTAGTCTGTACTAAAACACCACGACATTTACAGCGTTCGCAGTCTTTACTTTTAATGATATACTTATACTGATGATAGTCTACTAATTCCGTTGTATAAATCACACCTTTACCATCACAGTCTGTACATACAATTGTTTCTGTTTTTACCATTGAATTCCTCTAATCATCTTTATGATGATGCAATGCTGATGTATCATTAGGTCGAGGGGTCCATCCATACATATAATGATTAGCAAATGGCCCACTTGTAAATTTGGCTTCCACCGATTTTAGTCCAGCATCATAAACTCTCTTGCAAATACAAGACGGACACAATAGACCGCCAAAATCACCTTTTGGTGAAATCTGCAACCAAACATCATCTGGAATAACTAGGTCTGGAAAACCATATTTATCACCATATGGTCGTCCACAATCATAACAACTAACTTTAGTCATGCCATATCACCAATTCAATACCATTCAACTTACACCATTTAGCTTTATCTGCATCATTCTGCTTTGCTAGTGCGAACTTTTTACGTGTACCATGAAAGTGTTTCACGAATTCAAAATGCTGTCGCCCATGTACTTCAATTGCCACCATCATATTCGGCAAGAAGAAGTCAATGCGCAATCGACTTTTAGGAATAGTAAACTCTTCAAGAATCGTTTGGTCGCCATACTCTTGTGTAATACGCTCTCGCGCAGCCGTTTGTGGCGCGGAAATTTCGCGGCGTGGATAGAGTCTGGAACTAATGTCTTGATTGACTATACTTCCATCTAAACATACAAATTTCATGGACCTCTCATAATCAATATAAATGTCGCTATATCATCTTCGTTAGGATAGCGGCTTTCTGTCTTCCGTAAGAATGGGGTCAATTTTTCGACGGCAAAGTATACTTCCTTTTCAAAGGCTACTAAACAGCCACTCAAAAGAACTTGTTCGTCTCCGGCATTTTCACGCCAATCAAAATCCCCCAAGCGGAATTCGTCTTCCATCATGTGACAATCTCCATTACGCTATTCTTGATTATATCGAATAATTTGCTGTCTTCTCGTAGCATATTTACATATGAATTCATGCCCTGAACTTTATTACCATCTGGTAGCGTAATCCAAGAACCGCCTTTTTCTACAACTGCTAGGTCTGTAGAAAGTTGCGCAATCTCAAAACATTGGTCGATATGAGGACCGGGAAGATAGAAAATAGGAAATGTTGCCTTTTTGTATGGAGGCGCGAATCTATTCTTCGTTACTTCTGCAGTCACCATATGACCCGTATAATCATCGGCTTCTTCACCTGTTAGTCTGGACGACTTGTTGGTACGCAGGAATACTTGTTCATTACTATAGAAGTCTTTGCTTTTACCACCCGGAGTCACATACGCTCCGCCATATGGATTGAGACTATCCCGTAATTGGTTAACTAATAAGAGTACCGATTCGTGTCTTTCAAGTAGCGTGGCGGCTTTAGGAAGCCAACGAGAAAGCAAGCGTGCCGTCAATGCCATTGTTTCTTTACCAGCACTCTCAGCCATCAATTTTTCTGATACCATAGCAGCTACTGAGTCTAATACGATAAACTTGTTTTTCCCACTACGAATGATGGATTCAATGACATCTAGCATCGATTCTGCATTTTCAGGATACCAGACGTGCATATTATCTTTGTCTAGGTCGACACCCTGCATAGACGATTCGTTTACTGCCCGTTCTACATTCATATAATGCAATTCATAACCAACTTTTTGTGCATTGGCTCCTGATTCTAGCGCAATAGTTGTCTTACCAACGCCCTTTCCACCAGCAAACTCAGTAATACCGGGTGGTAGCGGAATTCTCAATGCTAGGTCAAGCGAGATACTTCCAGTGGAAATACCTTTGGGTGTCCTGATTTCAGCCGCTGACCTTACTTCCGTATCTCTGTGCTGTTTTAGAATTGCTTTTATTACTTTATCGTCCATTGAATACCTTTGTTTGTACGATATTTTCTTTTGCCACATTTACATGAAATTCCACGCTTTAGTGGTGCTACGTAAATATGTCTATTTTTTGTACATTTCATTATGTTTTATCCATATCTTAAGTGCTGTTATAATCTTGTCTCGTTTTTTCGACGTGTGAATATCCAAAGACCATTGAATTCTACCTTCTAGTGCATCGGATTGCCAAAAAATCTGTATATTACCAAGGTCAGGTTTACATATAAGACGGGCGAGTTGTGTCAATCTATATGAACTAGTACAGTCAAATACTACATAACATTGGTGAATAGTACCATCGTCATATTCGTCACCTTGACAACAATATGATGTGCGAATACAAGGAAATTTATTGAGAAGCTTGATTAACTCCACCATTTCTTCGTCCACATCCGCTTTTTCAATGATAATATTTTTCGTTGGGTGCATTATGAATCTAACCAATCTAAAAGATTATCATCGTCTTTCTTCTCAATATCAACAACTGGTTTGCTTTCTAACTCTTCTACATCCTTATTATATCGAGATTCTGCGTCCTCTCTACGCTTTTCTAAATCTTTTTCTTCCTTAAGCCAATAAAGATATTTACCATATAGCTTAGGTGTTAGATATTTGAGTCGACGGCGCCGCACCATTGACAGGATGAGTTTACCGTCATATGTCTTCTCTAGACGCTTTATGACAGGCCATAGATATTTCTGGGCCCCATAGACTTCTTTAGAGGTATCTGCGAGACGCCAGAAGTTCCCGAGTGGGATATTCTTCTTACCGAAACGATTTATAAGAACCGTTTCTATAATCACATGAGTCGCATTTACATAATGTGGCTCAGGGGTGGTCTCTAGCAGATATGGACAAGATGAAGTAGGTTTACTTCTATACTTGAACTTTGATTTCACTTTTAACTCTCCTATACATTTTACGATTATTATCGAGTTTGTCGTTCTTTGTTTTCCGTAGCTTTTAGCTTTGTCTCACATAGTAGGTATAATAGTGAAATCCTCTCGACCTTCGACAGATAAACATTAAGAATAATCGAATTTCAAATATAATCCGAAATTTTGTAGCCCACTGGGCTGGGTTAGCTTGGGTCTTATAGATAAACCGATAAAATAGTTGAATTCGCCCGAGGCTGCCCATCCAACATCAGGAGTTCTATCTACCATATAGTTATAATTGGTTTCGTCAATAAGGGCCCATTTGCTATCACCTAATCCAGAACGACCTTGAGGTATAATCTCATAAGACAAGACCCACACGCCACTTGGTCCATTATTAACGTTTGTACCATCGTAGGCATATAGTTTGGCACCACTTACATTGATACTGGTTCCATTTGTAATAGCAATACGAATAGTAGCATCACCTGACCCAGTAACGGTATTTAGGGCTACCGTCGCACCACTAGCAATACTAACGCCACTTTGGCTAATCCATTTGTGGTTATTTAATTGACCAGACTCGGCTAGCCCACCACCAATAGCTATGCCACCACTAGATGTAATCCAAGAGATATCTTGTGCGGCACCTAACGTAACAGGCTGCCCGAAATCACCAGCCCCATATCCTGATATAATACGATTGCCAGATAATTCCACACCTGAAGAGGGACCGGCAGCTGAGAAAAATTTAACTTGTACCATTAGTATTTAAAATCATCCCCGAAAAAACTCCAATTAGCATGATTACGCATACTTAAATCAAAATTAGTTAATGTACTATCAGCACCAATCAACCAAGCATCAGCAAAACTATATGGATGACCTCCAGTATCATCAAATTTTACTACATATCTACTATAATTTGTAGTTGAACCTGGTGTTGTACCACTAGGAAAAGCAAGAACCATACCATATAAATCATCTGTA
>Ga0114931_10006899_pt1 | contig 13939 bp, 15 predicted proteins | sample 2SBtaG_FD_89579 | JGI IMG/M metagenome (GOLD analysis project Ga0114931, IMG submission 89579) | Deep subsurface microbial communities from Kolumbo volcano to uncover new lineages of life (NeLLi) - 2SBTROV14_V59a metaG | ecosystem: Environmental > Aquatic > Marine > Volcanic | place: Kolumbo...
AGAGCTTCAGAACAGCAAGACAACACTGAAACAGTGGTTTTTAGCTATGCTTTTATCAGATCAAGCGTATGGGTTATTTGAAATGTTTAAAAATAACGCTGTCTTAATTAGAACTTAACTGATATTTTTTACCCTGTTGATGATTTACGACTGCTTTCAGGTAGCTATTATTTTGATGTTTCTGCTTCTGATGGGGAGAATAGGGTGTATGAAAGTGTGCCTGTAATTATTAGTGGGGTTCCCAAACAACGTGAAGGCATTTTTCTGTTTGATAATGTTTCCAATCAAACATCTATCTATTATTTAGATGCATTATTGAATCCTTCTTTTTTTAAAACTTTAGCAGGTGATTTTTTAGGGAGTGCTGTTAATTATTATAATCAGCAGCTGATTTGTGTGGGCAGTATTTCAGGAAAAGTAACAGCTCTTGATGTGAAATATGCAATCGAATTATGGAGTTTGCCTTTGGTGAACAGTGCTCCATTCCCTTCATTTACTGGTGTTTTTAGTAACAATCAAACTGTTTATGTTGCTTTTTATAATGGCAATATTAAAGGGTATGATAGTGGTGGAACTCCGAACTATGGAGCTCAGGGACATAGCGGTCATTATGGAGAAACTGGATTGATACATAATGATGTGTTATTGATGGAGCAACCATCACAATCTGTTGCAGGGACGAGAATGTTAGTCTATTGGTTGGTATCGGGCATAGAACGGCATCAAATTACTTTAAATGAAGATGTAATAGGGATGTATTCATTGAATCAAGATGAAGTAGTATTACTTACTAATGACGCTTCAAGTAATGGTAGGTTAACGTTTTATAGCATACGAAACAATGTTAGATCTAATCCCTTTAATATTGGTTCAGGGAAAATTGATGCCATTACAGAAATTAGTACTGGGGTATATTTAATTGCTCGAAATGGAGATTTAAAAATAATTAATGCCAATTCGTTTTCTACGTTACCTTATCTTTCGGGGGTGAGTGCTTCAACAATGAGATATGATGCCTTAACGGATGAATTGCTGGTTGTAAGTGGAAACACTCTTTCGGTATATGATTACAGTTCAAGAGTGTTGATAAAAAGCTACACGCACCCCCATCCGATTTTAGATGTTCAACTTCATTATAATCGGGAATAAGTAGGACAACTTATTTTACTGTTGTTTTAGTTGCTTTAGGTTTTGTTTTCGCTTTTGGAGTAGGTTCATTTACCACACCCATCGCGCAAAACTTATTGATTCGTTTTTCTACCAGTTTCTCCTTATCCATATCAACCAATTTAGGTAAATGCTTCAAAATTTCTTTTTTAACAATGTCAAACATCTCTTCCGGATTAACATGAGCGCCACCGCATGGCTCTTTAATAATACCATCGATCAATTTGTTCTCTAGCATGTCGTTAGCAGTTAATTTAAGAGCTTCAGCAGCTTTTTCTTTAAACTCCCAACTTCTCCATAAAATAGAAGAGCATGATTCAGGAGAAATAACAGAATACCATGTGTTTTCTAGCATTAAGACTTTATCACCAACACCAATTCCTAATGCTCCACCAGAAGCTCCTTCACCAATAATTACAACAATAATAGGTACTGTTAATTGAGCCATTTCCAGTAAGTTTCTTGCAATGGCTTCACCTTGTCCTCTTTCTTCTGCCTCTAATCCAGGAAATGCACCAGGAGTATCTACAAAACAAACAACAGGCTTATTAAACTTTTCGGCCATTTTCATTAACCGTAGTGCTTTTCGGTAACCTTCAGGGTTAGGCATACCAAAGTTTCGGTATTGACGCATTTTAGTGTTTACGCCTTTTTGTTGACCGATAAACATTACTGTTTTTCCATCAATACTACCAAATCCACCAACCATAGCTTTATCATCTTTCACAGTACGATCACCATGAAGCTCTACAAACTCACCCTCAGTAATAGCGTTAATGTAACTTAGGGTATAAGGTCGTTCGGGGTGTCTAGATACTTGAACTTTTTGCCAAGCAGAAAGATTACTGTAAATTTCTTTACGCGTTTCTTTTATTTTTTTTTCTATCTCTTTGATGATTTTTGAAGTGTCAACTCCTTTCTCCTCGTGCAACTTAACATTTTCAGCTAATTGCTCTTCTAAAACTTTTATTGGTTCTTCAAATTCTAAATAAACTGCCATCTTATAATTCCAATAGTTTAAGAGTGCTAAATTACTAAATTTGTTTACGTACAAATATTCTATTCTGTATTTTTGGTCTAGAAATAATTGCTTAATGGTTGTTTTTCCTAATGCTAAAATAAATATAGGTCTTCATGTTGTTGAAAAACGCAAGGATGGGTTTCATAATTTAGAAAGTATTTTTTATCCGCTAACTTCATTGTATGATGTGTTGGAGGTAATTGAAAACTCAACTAATAAATTGGAATTTACTTCTTCAGGAATTGATATTCCGGGAGATAGCACGAACAACCTATGTGTTCAGGCGTATTCTTTATTGAAAGAGAATTACAATTTGCCTTATGTGAAGATTCATTTACATAAAGTAATTCCTATAGGAGCTGGGTTAGGTGGAGGATCTGCTGATGCTGCTTTTTTATTGAAAGCAATGAACGAATTGTTTACACTGAATTTATCAGACAATGATTTAATTGATTATGCTCGCCAGTTAGGAAGTGATTGTGCATTTTTCATAAAAAACAAACCTGTTTATGCTTACCAGAAAGGAGATGAGTTTGAGCCAGTCCAATTAGACTTGTCAAGTTATGACGTGAGAATCAAATATCCTAATGTTCATATTGGTACTGCTGAGGCTTATGCAGGAGTGATACCTACATCAGGCAAGGTTGACTTAAAAGAAGCTATTCAACAACCTATTGAAACATGGCAAGAAAATATTCAAAATGATTTTGAAGCTTCAATTTTTCTCAACCATTCCTCAATAAAATCGTTAAAAGAAAAAATGATTCAAGAAGGAGCGTTGTACGCTTCTATGACAGGAAGTGGTTCGGCAGTGTTTGGGGTTTTTAGAAAGTAGGAGGAATACTCTCAAAATATTTAATTAAGAAAGAGGATAAAATTTACCCTCTTTCAAATTAATTAGCTATTCTTTCTTTTCAGCAACAGAATAACGACTGTGGCAATTAAACTGCTAACAAATGCTGAGATTAAATTTTTGTTTAACCCCAATTCAGGGTTTACAACAAAATAGTTCAAAAGTAGCATTAGTATAAAAAATACTACAAAGAATAAAATACTTGATTTGATGTTATTTTTCATAATTAAAAATTCAATTTTTTAAAACCAAGAATCTAGAAGTTGTCCTACTGCATCTACGGCTGAGTTTCCTATAGCACCACCAGCAATAGCACCAACGTACCCAACTTGTCCAGCTCCAGGGATTACATTTACTACAGCAGCACCAACTGCTCCACCAACTGCTCCAGCTACGTCAGATTTACCAACAGAACCCCAACTAAAAGCGGCTTTAGATTTATTACCTAATAATTCATTCCATTTATCAAGATTTTCATGCCAGTAAGTAAAGGAGTTAATCCCAACTTCGACAGCTGTAATGATTATAATCGATTCATCAGCACTTAAATTCAATATTGCTTTAGATTCAATATTTTTTAAGGATTCAATAGTTAGTTCAAAATCATTTTCGTTTATAGAGTTTTCTATTTCCACTAAATACTCTTTTTGATTATCACTAAGTTTGTCAAAATCTTCTTTACTTAAGAAATGATAGGATGATTTCGAATTATATAAAGGCTCTTTATTTGAGATTGCAATATTTACTTTTTCGTTGTAAAAAGACTTCCCATCACTATTTCTAATCATTTCATTTTTATTTGATTCAAAGAAGTTTGCAGCTCCTTCTTTTGTTATATTAAGAATTTCTTCTAATTTTAGTTTGCTCAAAGATTCTGATTCATTGGTCACTAGTAAATGATTGTATATAGCATCTAAACCTGCATTGTGTTCAGTCCCTATCATTCTTATCGTAGAAATAATTTCTTCGCTTTGAGAATTTTTTGAAACGGGTTGAATGTCTAAACTTTCTTTTTGACACCCAAAAATTATACTTCCTATTATTGTGAGTAGGGAAGCTCCATAGATTAACTTTTTCATTTTATATATTTTTTAAACACCTACTCTATATTTATTAACTCTGTAAATCGCATTTTCGGTATCCTACGGAGTACAAAGGTGCGTAAGTAATTAGGTCTGCAAACAGAATTAATTACGTCTTAAAGGGGAGTGTTGCAGCACTCCCTTTTTCTTTTGAGAATATTATATTTTTTCTTATTTCATAAAAGGTGTTCATTTTTTATTTAATCGGTCACTTTTTTCAAGTAAACGGTCAATTTTTTAGATTCAACGAACAAAACTATTGTTTTATTTTCTTGAGATAACTCTTAATTTATCATAAAGCATTAAAATACCGATAAGCACGTATTTGTAGATACGTATTAATACTTTGTGTTTAATTAGTAGGGGCTAGTTGATTTCTTTCAACATCTCCACATGAGGGATATTATCTTCTAAATACATTTTTCCTACTTGTTGAAATCCATGTTTAGTGTAGTAATTCTTTAGATGTTCTTGAGCAGAAATTCGAATACTTTGTTTTCCCCACTTATTTTCAATAAAGTTTAATGTTTCTTTTATTAGCTCATGAGCCAACCCTTTTCCTCTATATTCTTTTTTTATGGCTACCCTTCCGATAGAAATTTCTTTGTATGATATTCCTTGAGGAACAATCCGTGTAACGGCTATTACTTCTCCTTTTTTATTTTTTCCAAACAGGTGATAAGATAAAGGGTCTTTATCATCTACTTCTTGGTAAGGACAGTCTTGTTCAACTACAAAAATAGCAGTTCTTAAATGTAAGATGTCATGGTAATCTTGCGTAGATAACTCTTCGAATGCTTTCGTGACATAGGTAATATGAGAGGTGTCTACTTTCTCCATTCCAATAAATTTTCATCGTTGGTTACCAATTTATGGTTGTCTGTTAACCATTGTATCACCTTAATAATTTTGTCATCTCTTACTCCATCAATCTTATTGATGAGTTGAGTAATCGCCAAATGTTCCTCAGTCAACAATTGCTTAATTTGATTTGAAACACTGCTAAACTCCATGTCACTTAAATCCAGCTTGTTTCGTTCTAAGCATACATCACAAGTTCCGCATCGGTAAATGTTTTTTTCTCCAAAATAGTTCAGTAAAATTTCACTTCTACATTTGTGTTGAGAAGAAACATAGTAAATAACACTTTCCATCTTTTTGATGGCAATTTCTTTTCGGTCGTGATAGTTTTGAGTTGATATTCTTAAATCGTTCGTTGCTAAGCGTTCTGTTAAATACGTTAATTGAGGTAACTTAGTTTGTTCAATATAAGTGATTACTTCTAGATGACTTAAATAAGTTAATGCTTTTACTATTTTTTCATGCGAGGTGTTTAGTCTTTTGGCTAGTTCGTACTCGTTAATTTTTACATAGTTATCGAATAGGCCAGTATAGGAGCGAAGTATGGTTTTTAAGAAAGGATCTAGTTTGTTGTTTTTAACTTGAAACTCATATAATTCATCTTTATGGAGTTCAATTTTTATTCGAGATGGATTGTAATTAGATTCAGATAAGAAAAGATAGCCTTCTTTTTCTAAAAATTTGAGACAATTGTATACTGTGAAAACAGGTATGTTGTATTGGTGACTAAAATCAATAATATTAAAACTGTAACTTTCATTATGAGCTGCTCCAATGGGAATTTGAAAAAAATTGGCTAATGCCTGGTAGGTGTTTTTAATAAGCTCGATAGAAGGGAACCCATTAGTGATTCGTTGCTCTAATTCTAGCCTGTCAGCTGCTTGGTACAGTAAAATAGCATGAGCTTTTTGTTCGTCTCTTCCTGCTCTTCCTGCTTCTTGAAAATAAGCTTCAAGAGAATCGGGTAAATCAATATGAATAACAGAGCGCACATCGGGTTTATCAATACCCATTCCAAAAGCGTTGGTGGTTACCATAACTTGAATGTTGTTTTGGCTCCATTGCTCTTGTTTTTTTAATCGTTCTTCGATGCTTAATCCGGCATGATAAAAGTCGGCTGAAATATTGTTTTTTATTAAGTGTAGTGCAATTTCTTTCGTTTTCTTCCTGCTTCTCACATAAATAATAGAAGAACCATTGATGCTTTGATAGAGTTTTAATAAACGATTTAATTTGTCTTCTTCATTAATTACAGCATATGCTAAGTTTTTACGTTCAAAACTTTTTTGGAAAACTTGTTCTTTTTTATATTCTAATTGTTTTTGGATGTCAACTACAACATTAGGAGTGGCAGTAGCAGTAAGTGCTAAAAAAGGAACGTTGGGTTTTAATTCTCGTAATTGAGGAATGTTTAAGTAGGCTGGTCTGAAATCGTATCCCCATTGTGAAATGCAGTGTGCTTCATCAATAGCAAACAAGTTTACATTCATTTTTTCAATACGTGATTTAAAAATTGGGGTGTCAATTCGTTCGGGAGAAATATATAAGAATTTGATATTTCCGTAGGCGCAATTGTCTAGCGTAATATCTATTTCTCTTTTAGTCATTCCAGAATATATGGCAACGGCTTTGATGTTACGTTGATTTAAGTTGTCAACCTGATCTCTCATTAAAGCAATTAAAGGAGAAACAACAATACAAATGCCATCTTTAAGCATTGCGGGTACTTGAAAACAAATAGATTTTCCGCCTCCAGTAGGTAAAAGGGCTAGCGTATCTTCTCCGTTTAAGGTTGCTTGGATAATCTCCTCCTGCAATGGACGGAAGGTTTTATGCCCCCAATATTTTAATAATATTTGATGGATGTCCATTACGAGATAAGAGTTTTAACATGAAAGTTACAAGTTTTTAACTTTATCACTCAATTAGTTTTTATATTTTTACACTAATTGAAGAATGTGATGAACCCAATTGTAGCTTTTATAAAACTAATACGATTGCCCAATTTATTGATAATTGTGTTAACGCAGTATGCTATTCGTTATGGGGTTATATATCCTACGCTTACCATTAATGGACTTGATTTGCAGATGAAAGAATTAGACTTTTTTCTTTTATCACTCTCTACGGTAATGATAGCGGCTTCGGGTTATATTATTAATGATTATTTCGATTTAAAAATAGATAGGGTTAACCGTCCAGATAAAATTATTATTGGAAAGTACTTGAAGAGGAGGGTGGCTATGGGAGCTCATGTGGTTATCAATTCTCTAGCAATTATTATAGCAGCTTATTTAGCTTATGTGGCAGGTAATTGGAAATTAATTTTTATTCAGTTAATGGCTGCAGGAGCATTGTGGTACTACTCTATTTCGTTTAAAAAACAGGTGTTGGTGGGAAATATAGTTGTAGCACTATTAGCGGCTCTTGTTCCATTTATTGCGGGGTTGTATGAATTAATTTTGCAGCACGCTAATGCCGAAGAAAGTGTAAATGGAGTATTGTTTTTTGTGGAACCGGGGACTCCTTTTGAGCAGGTAATGTTTGAATTCAAATTAGTGCTATCTATTATTATGAAATGGGTGATAGGGTTTTCAATTTTTGCTTTTTTAAGTACTATGGTTCGTGAAATCATTAAAGACATTGAAGATTATGAAGGAGACAAGAAATACTTCAGTAATACATTGGCAGTAATGCATGGTAAAGATAAAGCGAAGTTGGTAGCACAAGCCTTTACTGTAATTATGATATTACTAATAGGTTATGTGCAATATAATCAGGTAATTATAAATCATGGAGGTGGAACTGTTGAACGGGCTCAATCGCAAACAAAAGCATTAATTACTTCCATGTATTTTTTGTTTGTGTTACAAATTCCTTTACTCTACGTATTGTTTAAGATCCACAAAGCGAAAGAAAAAACTGATTACAGTAAGTTGAGCATGAATATGAAAATCATTATGCTTTTGGGTATTTTTTACATTGCCATATTTTATTATTTAAAAATTTACCTTTAGTGAGTTTCCCTAATTCATCATGTAAAATCATTTTAGCATCAAAATCACCTAGACGACAAGAATTGTTGAAAGGTTTAGGGGTTGATTTTGAAGTAAGAACGAAAGAAGTTGAAGAAGTTTACCCCAACCATCTAAAAAACGAGGAAGTAGCACTTTTCTTGAGCGAGTTAAAATCAGCTGCATTTGAAAATGAAATTAAAGCCAATGAGTTGTTAATTACATCTGATACAATTGTATGCATTGATGATCAAATTTTAGGAAAACCTAAAAATGCTACTGATGCAGAAAAGATGCTTGGTGTGTTATCTGGGAGAAAGCATGAAGTAATTACTGCTGTTACTCTTTCTACATTAGAGAAAAAGCATTCTTTTGCTGTTTCTACAGCTGTTTATTTTAAAGAGTTATCAACCGAAGAAATTGACTATTACATTACCAATTACCAGCCATTTGATAAGGCTGGGAGTTACGGAATTCAAGAATGGATAGGTTATGTGGGTATTGAAAAAATAGAAGGATCTTATTTTAACGTAGTAGGCTTGCCTGTTCATCAATTATATGAAGAATTGTTAAAGTTTTAGTTTACTTAGGTGCTTTTTTAATTAAATAAAAAGCCAACAAGCCATATAGAATATTGGGAATCCATACGGCAATAATGGGCGATAAACCTCCATTAATTGCAAAGGTGGATGAGATTTGCATAAATAAAATGTAGGAGAAACTAATAAGTAAGCCTAGCCCGATGTGCAGTCCTATCCCACCTCTTACTTTTCTGCTGGAAATAGCAACGCCAATTAACGTTAAAACAAAAGTGGCAAAAGGATAAGCCCCTCTGTTTTGTTTTTCCACTTCATAAATTACCACCTGTTGAGACCCCTTGAATTTTGCTTCTTCAATAAAATCGTTTAATTCAAAATAGTTCATGGTAGTGATGTAACTAGACCTTCGCTTAAATTCTTCTGGTTTTAAATTTAGAGTAGTATCTTTTGTTGTGCCAGTGTGAATGGTTTCTTCAAGGCCATTAATGTGCCGTTCTACATAGTTGGTTATTTTCCATTGATGTGATATACTGTCCCATTGAACATTGTCGGAAAGTAACTTATAGGAGAGCTCTCCATCTTTAAAAGTTTCTATAGAAAAGTTGGTACCTAGATTTAAATCGGTAACAAAGCTAGACATGTATATGTAGGTGTTTTGATCTATCTGCATATGTATATCCTGATCTAGGTTTCTAAATTTATTACGGTAATAAACTTCTTCAAACTCTAGTCGTTTTTTATTGGCATCTGGAATCATAAAATTATTCAGATAAAAAGACAAAACAGCTAAGATTAATGCCGCAATCATATAGGGTCTTAGAAATCTATTAAAACTCACACCCCCTGCTAAAATTGCAACAATTTCAGAATTTGATGCCATTTTGGAAGTAAAAAAGATAACAGAAATAAAAATAAATAAGGGGCTAAACATATTAGCAAAGTAGGGGATAAAGTTAAGGTAGTAATCAAAAATAATTCCTTCTAAAGGAGCTTTTCTCTCGATAAAATCTTGCAATTTTTCAGAAATATCAAATACTACTACGATACATATTACCAGAAGTAGGGTAAAGAAAAAAGTTCCTAAAAACTTTTTAATGATATAGATGTCAAGCTTATTCAACTTATAGTTTTTGACTGAGTTGTTTCACCATTTGTTTTTTCCAATCGTAAAAACTTCCTACAATTATTTGATTTCGAGCTTCTTCTACTAACCAAAGATAGAAGCTTAAATTGTGTAAAGTAGCAATTTGTGCACCCAAAATCTCTTTAGAAATAATTAAGTGTCTTAAGTACGCTTTAGAATAGAAGTTGTCTACATAGCTTGTTCCATCTAGATCTATAGGAGAAAAATCGGCTTCCCATTTTTTGTTTTTAATGTTAATGGTACCATTTTTAGTAAAAAGCATTCCGTTTCTGGCATTCCGAGTGGGCATTACACAATCAAACATATCAATACCTAACGCAATATTCTCCAATAAATTGATAGGTGTTCCTACCCCCATTAGGTAACGAGGCTTTTCTTTGGGTAAGATATCAGTAACAATTTCACACATTTCGTACATTTCGTCATCTGGTTCTCCTACGGATAACCCCCCAATAGCATTTCCTTCCCGTTCAAAAGAAGCAATTTTTTCAGCAGATTGTTTTCTTAGGTCTTTGTAGGTGCTTCCTTGTACAATAGGGAATAAGGATTGTGAATAACCATATTTAGGGGCTGTATTATCAAAATATTCACAACATCTTTTTAACCAACGATGAGTCATGTGCATCGAGTTTTTGGCATATTTATAATCACAAGGATAAGGAGTACATTCATCAAAAGCCATAATGATGTCGGCACCTATAGTTCGTTGGATGTCCATTACATTTTCTGGCGTAAACAAATGTTTAGATCCATCAATGTGCGATGAAAATGTTGCGCCTTCTTCTTTAATTTTTCTTCTTTCTGATAAGGAATAAACCTGATATCCTCCACTATCCGTTAAAATGGGTTTGTCCCAATTAATGAATTTGTGTAAACCTCCACTTTGTTCAATAATGTCAATACCTGGTCGTAAGTATAAATGGTAGGTGTTACCTAATATTATTTGTGCTTTAACATCTTCTTCTAACTCTCGTTGATGAACCCCTTTTACTGTTCCTGCTGTACCCACAGGCATAAATATTGGGGTTTTAATTTCTCCATGATCGGTGCTAATGATCCCTGCTCTTGCTTTCGATTGTGAATCTTCTTTTTCGAGTTTAAACTCCATATGGTTTATTAACTATTCGTATTTCAAAACTTGCCCAAAGATAATGAATTAGCCCATAGTAAGAAGGTATATTTGGTACTAAAGGTTTAAGAGTAGTAATAAATGGATTTTAATTTTTCAGAACTTTTCCTGTTTCTAGAGTTTAATGATTTCTGGGATTATTTACAAGTTGTTTTTTATGCTGCTTTTATTATTCAGCTTTTCTTTTACTTAGGTGTTTTTTTAAGGCTAGCACTTCATAAGGATAATCAAGAAAGTATTCATTTACCTCCAGTTTCGGTAATTATCTGTGCTAAAAACGAAAGAGAGAATTTATTAGAATATTTACCAATGTATCTTACCCAAAATTACTATAAGTATGAGGTAGTTGTGGTAAATGATAATTCGTTGGATGACACAGCGGATGTTTTAAAAGCATTTGCTTTACAGCACAAGCATTTAAAAATCGTAACTGTTCCGGATAACGATCGGTTTTTTGGAAGTAAAAAGTTTGCACTAACATTGGGAATAAAAGCAGCTCAGTACGAATGTGTTTTATTAACGGATGCAGATTGTAAACCTGCCTCAGCTGAATGGATCAGTCATATGAGTAAATATGAAGGAACAAATAAAATTATTTTAGGGGTTGGAAATTATGCCAAGCAACCAGGATTACTTAATCGGTTAATTCGGTTTGAAACATTTTACACAGCAATGCAATACTTGTCATTTTCCTTAATCAAACTTCCTTATATGGGGGTGGGAAGAAACTTAGCGTACCACAAAGAATTGTTTTTTAATAATAAAGGGTTTGCGTCCCATCAGCACATATTATCTGGAGACGATGATTTATTTATCAACGAGGTAGCAACAAAAAAAAATACACAAATTGTTATCGATGAAGCAAGTCATACAATTTCAGAACCTAAAACTACTTTTAACTCATGGGTGAGGCAAAAGAAAAGACATTTCTTAACGGGGGCTCATTATCAATTTAAGCATAAATTGATGTTGGGGTTGTTGCAATTTTCGCAATGGCTGTTTATTCTCGCTTTTATTCTATTACTCATAAAAGTACGTCCTGTTTACTTATTTGTGGGTACTTTTGTGCTGCGATATTTAATACAGTTGATAGTTTTTAAATTATCAGCAAATAAAATTGGAGGTAAAGACTTAGTATTGTTAGCACCTTTTTATGAATTATTTTTTATGGTTTTTAACCCTTTATTGGTAACTTCCAATATGTTAATTAAGCAAGCAAAATGGAATTAAACTCAAATTTATCACCAAAGGCAAAAATCGATTATGTGCTAGTTTGTAAGGCCCGTGATGAAAAAGATGAACAAGCTTATTCTGAATTAATGACTAAGTATAAGGATTCTATTTACTTTATGATGTTGAAAATGGTGAAAAACAGTGATGATGCTGATGATTTAACCATTGAAGCGTTTGGAAAGGCATTTAATAGACTACATCAATACACTCCTCAATACGCATTTAGTACATGGTTATTCAGAATAGCGACCAATAATTGTATTGATTTTATTCGAAAAAAGAAGATGGTAACTTTATCTATTGATAAAACAATAGATGATGGAGAAGGAGGGAAGATGAGTATGGACATTAAAACTACGATGCTAAATCCTGAGGAGAAATTTATTCGAAAACAAAAGATTCGAATAATGCGTGAAATTGTAGATCAATTAAAACCACGTTATAGAGAATTGGTAGTGTTACGTTATTTTAGAGAATTTTCTTATGATGAAATAGCTCAAGAAACCGAATTGCCTTTAGGAACTGTTAAAGCTCAGCTGTTTAGAGCTAGAGAACAGTTGTATGATTTAATGCAAAAACGAAAAGGAAAAATTTAAAAGAAAGGCAGCTTTTACCTTGAAAATTATCAATAAATATTTCCCGGATTTATCTGATGAGCAAATTCAACAATTTGCTCAATTAGAGCCATTGTATAAAGATTGGAATGCGCAGATTAATGTAATCTCTAGAAAAGATATTGATGAGCTTTACCTAAGACATGTGTTACATTCATTGGGTATTGCCAAGGTGGTTTCTTTCCTTCCTAAAACTAAAATTTTAGATGTCGGTACTGGTGGAGGTTTTCCTGGAATACCTTTAGCAATACTATTTCCAGAATGCGAATTTGTATTGGTTGACTCCATAGGTAAGAAAATTAAGGTGGTTAATGAAATTGCAGATCGATTAGGATTGGAGAATGTAAAAGCTTATCACCAAAGAGCTGAAGAAGTGAAAGGGCAATTTGATTTCGTGGTAACACGAGCAGTTACACGAATAAAGAAGTTTATACCATGGATAAAAGGAAAACTTTCTCCGGAAAGTGCTCATGAACTTAAAAATGGTATTCTTTTTTTAAAGGGAGGTGATTTGGAAGAAGAAATTGCCGAGAGCCATAAAAAAGTAGAGATTTACCCTTTGTCTGATTATTTTTCAGAAGATTTTTTTGAAACCAAAGTGGTGGCTTATACCCGAGTGAAGAAGTAGTTTTTGTTTATTGTTTAGTATAAGAATAGTAGTGAATTTCAAGGTGCTTACGTTTCAATTTTTCACTAAACTTTGCTCAAAGATACTCACTCGGAATTTAACACAAAAACCGCTATTATTTTTATACAGTGTTGTGTTTAGTTTTCTTTTCGAAATTTATAAAGTTTTGTAACACTTCTACTTTAATTGCATCAAACTATCAGAGTGGGTAGAATGACTACTTAAATCATTAAAAATTAAAATTTATTATATGCAAAAAGAAACATTTTTATTAGCAACAGGAAAAATAAATCCTGAAAACAAACATTTATTACCTGATTACTCTGCTAAAACATCGGAATTAATGATGAAAGGTGGAGGGAAGATGGTTTCGGTATTTATGGTAGAGGAAGCAATATTGGGAGATAACATTCCACAAACTCTTGCTGTGTTGGAATTTCCAGATGCTGAATCTATTAAAAAAGTGGTAAACTCTGAAGAGTATAAAAAAGGAATTTCTACACGGGATAAATGCTTTATTGAACTAAATTACTGTTACTACTCAGCAGTTCTAATATTTTGATTTGCTAAGTTAGTTAGCGCCTCAAAAACATTTTTTGAATTTTTTATAGTTGTGTCAATAACAGACCTAATGACAGCGTAATGTTGTGCAAA
>Ga0114931_10006900_pt1 | contig 13938 bp, 15 predicted proteins | sample 2SBtaG_FD_89579 | JGI IMG/M metagenome (GOLD analysis project Ga0114931, IMG submission 89579) | Deep subsurface microbial communities from Kolumbo volcano to uncover new lineages of life (NeLLi) - 2SBTROV14_V59a metaG | ecosystem: Environmental > Aquatic > Marine > Volcanic | place: Kolumbo...
CACCCCGCCCTCAGGTAGCGGCGCAGCGATCCCAGCTGGTCGCGCTCGACGACGCGCAACGGCGGCGGCGGCCCGGGATCGCGCTCGACCATCAGCTCGGGCGTCATGAGCAGGGCATCTCCCTGGTCGTAGATCGACTCGGCCACCGTCACCTCGCGCGGCGTGCCGGCTGCCCTCACCGGCTCCTCCACTGGCGACGCAACCGCGATCTGTCGGCCGAGCAGCTCCAGGAAGTCCAACCGGTGGAGTGACGCATCGCGGTGCGCGGTGATCACTGCCGCCATCTTCTTCTTCACCTCCGCTTGCCAGGCGAGGGGATCCCGCTTCTTGCAACCGAGCGGCAGCGCGGTCAGCGCGGCGACGACTGCCCATGCCCTCGGTCTCATCAGGTCGACACTACCCCGGGGCCGGCAAATCCGACTGTTCGCGGCGGAGCTTTCGCGGCAAACTAGAGGCGTGTCCGATGCCGACCGCATCCGCGCCTACTCCTTTCTAAAGGTGTTCGCCAAAGACGGCACCATCGATGCCCACGAGCTCCACTTCATGGAGAAGCTGGCACTGAAGGACGGCGTCGTCGACGCGGCCGAGGTCAGGGTCTTGTCGAGGATCTTCCAGCGACTGGACCCGGCCAAGGTCAGCGTAGAAGTGTGGGCCGAGATTCAGGAGTTCAAGCGCCAGTACCGGATCCCGTAGCTGCACCCGCGCCCCGCGCCGCACGTCGCGGCGCACCGAGGAAGCGCGGTCGCGCCTCGGCGATGCGGGCCAGCAGCCGGGCGTGGTCGGCCGGCAGCACGACGACGCGCGCGTTCGGATCGCGAGCGCGCACGCGCGCCAGCGGAAGCAACATGCCGGGGTGTGAGCGGCGCCAACCGCGTCCCTGCCCCACCGGCGAGAACAATCACCCACGGCCTGCGCCGGCGCGTCTCCGGGGCCGCGAGGGCCGACGCTCGGACGTTCCCACGTGTCCTGATGCCACCTCTGAGCTGCTCGCGTGTCATTTCTCCCCTTCGGCCGCGCGGCTGACCCAGCGGTCCGCGAGATATCTCGCGTCGATATCGCGCATCCTGTTCATCCATGATTGGCTCGATTCGCGGGCTTTGCGCACTCGATCAGGACCGTTGCCAGTCATCGTGCAGATCGGGCGTGAGACCGTGGCAACGCCCTCTGCAGGTGGCGGGCCAAGCACCTGCGCGGCACGTGGATTGCTGCCCTGGTGATCAACCATGACCATCAACCCGCAGATCACGTTCCGAGACATCGACTCCAGCCCCGCAATCGAGCAGGCGATTCGCCGCCGCGCCGAAGACCTGGAGAAGTTCTCCGACGACATCATCTTCTGTCGCGTCGTCCTCGAGCGTCCGCACCGCCGCGGTCACCAGGGCCATCAATACCGCTGTTGCGTCGACCTATCGGTTCGCGGCGACGATCTCGTCGCCGGGCGAAACCCGCCCGGGCACTCTGCACACGAGGATGTCCACGTGGCGATCCGCGACGCCTTTCGCGCCGCCCGCCGCGAGCTGCAGGACTACGCGCGGCGGCGCCGCCGTCACATCAAACGGCACGAGGGGCCGCCCCGCGGCCGCGTGACGCGATTGTTCCAGGGCGACGGCTACGGCTTCCTCGTCGCCCCGGATGGCCACGAGGTCTACTTCCACCGCAACAGCGTGGCCGGCGACTTCGAGAACCTCAGTATCGGTGCGGAGGTCCACTTCGAGGAGACCAGCGGCGACCAGGGGCCGCAGGCGTCCACGGTGACGCCGGTGGGCAAGAGCGGACACACGCTGACCGCCAGATGAGCGGCCGCGGCACGGGGATCGGCCGCCGCTGGCGCTGGCCGGGCGGCCGACATCATCACTCGACCACTCCTGCCCCACTGACGAGGTCATCGTCCATGGCGCGCCCCCGGAGCGAGCGACCCGGGGCCCGGAGCCGAAGAGGCGAGCACAGCGCCCAACGACGCAGCCAAGGAGACCAAGGTGAACGGCGGCGGACCGATCCTCCGGGGAGGAACCGACTCGATCTTCTTTTCCCACGTGGCCAAGGCCGACGCGGTGTTCATCGGCACCCTGGTCGATGTCGGCGATCCGCCCGGCTTCTTCAGCGGCTACCAGGCCGCGACGCAGGCGCTGACCTACGACGTCGAGCGGGTGCTGCGCGGCGAGGTCGACATGCCGCCGTCCACCAGCGCATCGTCGCCCACTCCCCGGTTCTCGACGGCGACAAGCCGGCGCTCGAGCCCGAGCTCATCCGCGTCGGCACCCGCTACATCGTCGCCGTCGGCGGCACCCCCGAGGGCAAGCGGGTCACCTACAACGAGAACATGGCGCCGATCGAGGCGACCGACGCCAACATCGCCAAGGTCGAGCAGGCGCTGAAGTAGCTCACGGGATCGGGCCGGACAGCTCGCAGACCACCGGCTCGTGATGAAAGTAGACGGCGTCGGTGACGCGCCGGTGGCCGTCGGTGGTGCCGGCCGCCCAGCAGTGGCCGTCGTAGCGATCGCTGACCACGTGGCCGATGTTGACCGCGCCCTGGTAGGTCGGTGGCGCCATCTCGCCGACGTCGGAGACGAAGTGAAAGCCGCTGCTGTCGACCAGAGCGGCGAAGTGCGCCGCGCTCGGATCGGCGCCCGCGAAGCGTCCCGGGTCGGTGTTGAGATCGCCCATGATCACGTTGAGGTCGCCGTTTGCCGCCGGCGCGCCGTCGCCCAGGTCGACGAACACCTGATCGAACTCGCGCACGCGGCAATCTTCATCGGCCGAGTTCAGGCCAGACGAGCCGTGGACGTTGACCAGCGTGATCGTGCCGCCGTCGACCAGGTCGATCACGCCGCGGCCGACCCGCGAGCCGCCGCCGCAGCCGTCGACCACACTGCCGTCGAGCCCGTCGAGGCAGTGGTCGGCGTCGCAGCCGCGAAAGCTGCCGAGGCTGCGCTTGACCGCCACGCACTTGCCACGGCCACCGCCAGCGCGATACCCAGCCAGCGCACGTCTGTCATGACCGCGACGATACCAGGGTCTCGCGCATCCGGGTCGCGACGATCAGACCGGAGAGGAAGGTCAGCGCGGCGATCGCGGCCATGGCCGCATCCAGCCTCACCGCGTCGGCGACCACGCCGGCGACGATGGCGCCGACCGCGTAACCCAGGTCCCGCCACAGCCGGTAGACGCCCACCGCCGAGGCGCGCCAGCTCGGGTGAGCGACGTCGCCGATGGCGGCGAGCAGCGTCGGATAGACCATGGCGGTGCCGGCGCCGAGCAGCACCGCGCCGGCGGCGAACCCGACGAATCCGGTCGACCAGGCGATCACCGCGATGCCGGCCGCCTGCAGCCACATGCCGCCGGTGATCAGCCGCTTGCGCCCGACCCGGTCCGACAGCGCGCCGGTGAACAACTGGCCGATGCCCCAGACCAGGGGATAGAACGCGGCCAGTGCGCCGATCTGATCGAGCGACATGCCGGCGGCGGCAAAGACCAGTGGAAACAGGCCCCAGGCCATGCCGTCGTTGAGGTTGTTGACCAGCCCGGCCTGCGACACCGACGACAGATCGCGGTCGAGGAGCGACGTGTTCCAGAAGACCGCCCGCGGCGTCGGCACCCCGTCGTCGGGCAGCGGCGCGTGCAGCGCCGACTCGGCGCGCGCGTGCCCCCGCGTCTCGCGCACGAACAACAGCGACAGCCCGAGGCCCGCGACGACGAAGACCACTCCCAGATAGAACGGCTGGGGCCGCAGCCCGTAGCGCCCGGCGATCCACCCGGTGGCCAGCGCCGACAGCGCGACCGCGACGTAGCCGGCGAACTCGTTGATGCCCATGGCCAGCCCGCGCTTCTTGGGCCCGGCCAGATCGATCTTCATGATCACGGTGGTCGACCAGGTCAGACCCTGGCTGACGCCGAGGAGGGCGTTGGCAACCAGGATCCAGCCCCAGCTGGGCGCCCACATCAGCAGGAACGGCACCGGCGTGGCCACCAACCAGCCGGCGACCAGGATCCCCTTGCGCCCCCAGACGTCGGCGAAGCGACCGGCGAAATAGTTGGTCAGCGCCTTGCTGACGCCAAAGACGGCGATGAACGACAGGATCGCCGCGCGCGCCACGACGTGCAGCTGCTCCTCGGCGATCGCCGGCAGGATCGATCGCTCCATGCCGACCATGGCGCCGACGAAGGCGTTGACGACCACCAGCAGCGAGAACTGGGCCAGGTTCTCGCGGATGCCCAGCCGCGTGGCCGCGTCAGCCCGCCCCGCCGTCATCGCCGCCCTCCACCGGCAATCCCAGCGCGCGCCAGTCGGCCACTCCGCGGTCGAAGTGCGTCGCGCGAAAGCCGTGCTCGCGCAGGGTCGCCAGCGCGTCCACTGCCATGACGCAGAACGGCCCGCGACAGTATGCGACCACCTCGAGATCCGGCGGCAGCTCGCGCAACCGCCCGTCGAGCTCGTCCATCGGGATGTTGATCGCACCCGGCAGGTGCCCGGCGGCGAACTCGCTTTCCGGGCGCACGTCGATCAGCGTGACGTCGCGGCCGGCGATCCGCCGCTCCAGCGCCCGCGCGTCGATCGGCTCGGCGACACCGCGCGGTTCGAGGAACTCGGCCGTCGTCTGCCTCAGCGCGCGCAGCCGCCGCTCCGCCAGCGCCCGCATCCCCGCGAACATCGTCGCCACCTCGTCACCGGCAATCCGATAGGTGACGTACAGGCCGTCCCGATCGGCTTCGACCAGCTGCGCCCGCGCCAGCGCTCGCAGATGATGCGAGGTGTTGGCCACCGACTGACCAACCTGCGCGGCGACCGCCTCGACCGTGCGCGGCCCCTGGGTCAGGAGATCGAGGATCTCGAGCCGCGGCCCGCTCGACAGCGCCTTGCCGAGACGCGCCAGCTGCGCGTAGACCGCGTCCTTGAATGGCCGAACCGTGCCTTCGTCAATATTCAAACTATCATTTGAATAGCATTGATTCCCGGCATCTTCAACCCGGTCCCCGCCACCCCACCAACGCGACAGTTTTGGGCCGGCCCGTGAGCTTTCCCCCGACCCGAGCCAACGACGTTGCCGCCAACCGGCCCAACCACCGCCTATTCCAGTGGCACATCTCCTGCTTTGCCTAGCCGGGCAAGGAGAGGACACCATGCGGATCGAAGACATCGTGAGCAAGCCGGTCGTCGCCTGCCGGCCCACCGACACCCTCAACTCCGCCGCCCGGCTGATGGGGGAAGTCGAGACACATCCCGCGATTCGCCGTCGCCGTCTGGTAGACACCGGCGAGAACGGTCGAGTCGAGCTCGACTGTGACCCGTCGCTCCCACTCTGCGCGTCCAAGCAGTAGTGGCCCCGGCATTGCCAGCACGCCGCACGCCGACTCGGGCAGACGACGCCGTTCCCGGCTATTCGACCGCGCCGGCAAACAGGAGGACGGGCGGACGCAAGTCACGTTTCATCGCGCCGAGATTCTGCCACACTCGGGAGCATGCGAACCGGGATCGCTCTGACCCTGCTGCTCGTGGCCTGCGGGTCGAACGTTGGCCCTGACTACGGGTTCCCGGCGTGGCTGCAGGACGAGCGGGTGGTGGTCGACGGCGTCGGCGTTACCAACACGACCTGCACGGGCGGGATGGTCTGCGCGCACAACGAGAACACCGACCTGATCGACTACGACGGCGGGATTATTCTCGTCCACCGCACGGCCAACAGCCAGATCCTCAACCACAACTGCTCGATGCGCTTCTATCGCTCGGAAGACGATGGCGCGACCTACGACTTCATGTCGTCCATCGACGGCCCGACCACCGCGACCTACCCGTCGCTGGGCGACCGAGACTTCCGTGATCCCAGCCTGTTCGTGCTGCCCGATGGACGACTCGCGTTCAAGGCGCTGGTCCGCACCGAGACCAACTCCTCGCGCGACTCCAACGTCGACACCATCACGGTCGAGGCCATCTCCGACGACGGCGGCCACAACTGGTCCACGCTCGTGCCGATCGCCCCGCCGACCTGGAGCTTCTGGCGGGTCAGGGAGCACGACGGCGTCTACTACTCGGCCGCCTACGAGGACGGCGACCTCAGCGTCAAGCTGTTCTCGTCCGACGACGGCGAGAGCTGGATGCCCGGCGCAGAGATCTACGGGATCGCGGAAGACACCCCGCTCGAGACCGAGATCGTGTTCATGCCGTCCGGCCGCATGCTGGCCCTCGTCCGCGTCGACGGCACCGACGACGAGCTCCTCGGCAGCGCCGGCCGCCTGCGCACGATCGCCTGCTGGGCGACGGCGCCGTACGACACCTTCGACTGCTCGCAGACCCTGGACGGCGTCCGCTTTGACGGCCCCGTCGGCTTTTTTCACGACGATCGGCTGTTCGTGATCGCGCGCAAGCAGTTCCTCGAGACCGCCAACCGCAAGCGGACCACGCTGTACGAGCTCGGCGGGACGCTCGAGGGCGGCCCCCTCACCGTCATCGACCACGGCGACTTCCCCTCGGCCGGCGACACCGCGTATGCCGGCGCCGCAGACATCGATGCCGATCACGTCGCCGTGAGCTGGTACTCCAGCGACCTCATCGACGACGAGCCGTGGGCCCGCGCCATCTTCCAGCCCGCCGACATCTGGGCCGCCACGATCGACTTCACCAAGCTCGACGCCAACTGAACCGCACGAACCACAGCATAGGCAGCAGGAGATGACGCGACGAACACGGGAAGATGCGCCGGGGCGAGGCCACACAGCACGGGCCGGAGAATCCAGTGGAGTGGAAACACCACGCCTCGTTCTACCATCGGGCGGAATACCGGCACGAGCAATCAGCTCGCACCGGTACTGCCCGAGGGCACCGCGACGGGGCCGGTCGCCGGCGCCCTGGTCGCTCGCTAGTCGTCGCGGTCGTCGTCGTCGTCGCCCGGCTCGTCGTCGAGCGGCCAGCTCTCCGGAGACAGCGTGCGAAGCTTGAAGCGGACCAGCTCGCGGCGTTGCTTCTTGGTCGGGCGGCCCTGGCCGTAGCGCACGCGCATGTCGGCGCGCTCGGCGCCGATGCGGGCGTGGGTCGCCTCACGCGCCTCGGCGCTCGCGGGATCCTCGCGGTAGAGGGTGGCCGCCAGCTCGGCGTTGCCGCGGCGCTCGGCCAGCCCGGTGACCTCCACCGACCAGCGATACGGCCCCTTGCGCACCTGGATGTTGGTGCCGACCTGCACCTGCTGGCCGGGCTTGGCGGAGCTGCCCTCGACGTCGACCTTGCCGCCCTTGATGGCGGCCGACGACTGCGAGCGGGTCTTGAAGAAACGCGCGGCCCACAGCCATTTGTCCAGGCGCACGCGGGTCGGGGGTGACTTCATCGCCCGGCCTAGTAATGCGGCGGCGGCTCGTCGGCGCCACCCACTGGAAGGCCACCGACCGACTGCTGGAGCTCGGCCAGGCGCCGTTCCAGCTCCTCCACCCGGGCGGTGAACTGGTGCACCACACCGTCGAGATCGACCAGCAGGCGGTCCTGGTGGGCGACCTTGATCTCGAGCTCGATGATCCGATCTTCCATGCGCCCAGGGTAGCCCGCTCAGCCGTTTCAGGGGTGCAAAACGCACCCGCCGATGACCTCGCTGTTCCACTTGGCGCGCATGGCGTCGCGGAAGTCGGCCAGGGCGAAGCGATGGGAGACGTGGGGCTGGATGGCGCCCGACTCGGCCCAGCCCCACACCGCCGCCAGTCGCTCGGCGCGAATGCTGGAATCGCGCATGGTCGAGATGACGGTGGGACAGCCGCGCACGTCGAGCCCCTTCATCATGATCAGGTTGGTCGGCAGCTGGTTGGCGTTGGGCGCGCCGCGCTGGCCGCGGCCGCGGGCGACGAATGGCGTCGCCGCCCAGCCGACGATCAGGTAGCGAGCACCGAAGCGCACGCAGCGCAGGCTGGCGGCCGAAATCGGCCCGCCGACGCCGTCGTAGACCACGTCGACGCCGCGGCCGCCGGTGAGCGATTTGACCTGGTCGCGCAGGGTCGAGATGTCGCTGGTGTTGATCACGTGATCGGCGCCGTTCTCGGCGACCACCGCCAGCTTGCTGTCAGTGCGGCCGGTGGCGATGACGGTGGCGCCGACCAGCTTGGCCACCTGCACCGCGGCCAGCCCGGTGGATCCGGACGCGCCGTGGATCAGCACCGTCTCGCCGGCCGCCAGCTTGCCGCGGGCGATCAGGCAGTGATACGCGGTCTCGTAGTTGCCCAAGAGGTTGCAGCCCTGGTCGTAGTCGAAGGCGCCGGGCAACGGGCGCACCGCAGCGGCGGGGGCGACCGCAAACGAGGCAAAGCCGCCGTACCGCTGGTAGTCGCCAGCCGATCGCGGCCCGGCCAGGAAACCATCGACCAGCACCGCGTCGCCGATTCGCACGCCGGTAACGTCGGCGCCGACCCACAACACCTCGCCGGCGTACTCGAGGCCCGGGGTATACGGTGGCGACGGCATGTGCTGGTACTGGCCGCTGGTCATCAGCAGATCGACCCAGCCCACCGCCGCGCTCTTGACTGCGATCACCACGTCGCCGGCGCCGAGCTCGGCCGGATCCGGGGGCGCCATCTCTTCCAGGCAGGTCAGCTCGGCGACCGCCTGCATCGGATCGTCGCCGAACTCGGTCACCACCACGCGCGAGCCGCGCAACGTCGCCAGGGTTGCCGTCATGGCTGTTGGTACTACGAAACCGCCGTCCCGCGCACGGGCCCGCCGGCCCGATCGGCGGCGGAGCGTGCGGCTCTCTGCTGAGCGCAGCTTACGGACTCGAGCGGGCGGGCGGCGGAGTGCCTGGCGTGGTGTCCCTTGCGGTCCACGGCCCGGTGGACAGCACGAACAGCGCGACCATGCCGACCTCGACAAGGATGACGGGCGGGGTGAGCAAGCTCGCGGCGTGACCGCCGGCCGCGGGCGCGACCAAGAGCTCGCGCTCGAGCCACAGGCCGAGCAACTGCGAGCCGGCGGCGATGCCCAGGATGGGTACCGAGCGCTTGCCCCACGAGCTGAGAAGCAGGGCAAAGGGCACGGCGAGCGTGGTCAGGACCACCACCAGGGTCACGATCTGCCAACCGTAGACGTAGCGCCGCGCCAGGAACGCGGTCTCCTCGGGAAGGTGGCCATACCAGAGCGTGAGCAGCTGCGACCAGAACAGATAGGCCCAGAAGATGGCGAGGGCGATTAGCAGGGTGGCGGCGTCGCGGCGCTGGCGCTGATCCATCGTGCGGCCGAGCAATCCGCCGACCACGGTCAGAGCAGCCCCGCTGATGAACGCGCCGACGAACAGGTGCGGGCCGATCAGGGTGCTGGAAAAGCCGGGGGCGGGCAGCACGACGAAGTCAAAGGACCAAAGCGAGCCGACCACGCCGAATACCAGGCAGTAGGTAATCAGCACCCAGCCGCGACGGTGCCCCGCGGCCCCGCGCATGGCGTAGCGGGCGAACGCAAGCAGGCCCAGCCCGGCCGCGATCTCGCGGGCGATGAATCCCACTGCCGCACCGCCGTGCATCGCTTGCGTCTCGGCGGTGAGCACGGCCACCATCACCAGCAGGACGGCGGCGACCGGCAGGTAGCGGGTGAGTCGGCCGGTGACCTCGTGCATCGGCCCAGCCCAGCCCGCACCGGTCAGCTCGAGCAGCGCGCTCACCGCGACCGCGCCGGAAGCGGCGCCGGCGAAGAACAGCCACGCGGCTGTGAACGAAGCGATCGTGCGTGCGTCGTCAGAGCCCAGCAACCCCCAGGCCAGGCCGGCGGCCACGAGCGCCGCGGCGCAGCCGAGGCGGTACAGACCGCGGTTGCTGACCGGCTGGCTGTGCCCACTCACGGCGTACCTCCTTCGGGCGCCGCGGGGTGGCCGACACAACCGTCCTGCTGGATCTGGCGCACGTAGGCGACCAGCGACCAGCGGTCGCGGGAGGTGAGGCCCTCGCGCAAGCTGGGCATGGCGCGACCGCCGGCGGTAATCGTGCCGTAGATGAAGCCATCGCTGCGCCTGCAGATGGTGCGATAGCGCAGGTCGGGAGCGGGCGGGAACACCTTGGACAGGCGACCCTTGCCGCGACCGTCGTCGCCGTGGCACATCGTGCAGTGGATCGAGAATAGCCGCTTGCCGCGCGCCGCCGCACCGGGATCGTCGGCCAGCGGGCTCGCGAGGTCGTCGTCGTCCTCGCGGTCCTCGAGGCGCTCGACGCCGCCGACCGGCACTGAGCCCTCGGGGGCCGGTCGCGGCGCCATTAGCGGCTGCACCGACGGCTGCTGGTCCATCTCCGACGGCCACAGATTCGAGCAGCCGGTGGCGGCGAACAGGCCGGCGCACAACAACAGGCGAAACTCGATCATGGCGCTCCCTCCTGGGCGCTCGCACCGGCCAGCGCCGCACAAACCGCGTCGCTGCGCTCACCGGCGATGGCGGGCAGCACGATAGCGAGCCGGTCACCGGCTACGGCGCGGCGCGCCGCCTTTGGCACCCGCAGACGGCTGAGGAAGGCCAGCACGATCAGCGAGCAGAAGCTGGTGACCCCTGCGCCGAGCATGGTCAGCTCGAACATGACGACACCGTAGGGGATCCACGCGACCACAGGCTTGCCGCCGACGTCGAACGGATGTGCGACGGAGCTGCCGACCTCGAGAGCGATCGCGGTGGCCAGGCCGAGAAATCCGCCGATCAACGCCAGCCAGCTCATCAGTCGCCAGGGTCCGGGCCGGCCAGTCATGTGTACCGCTGGGTAGGCGGCCGGGCTGATCAGCCGCACCCCCTCGATCCCGAGCTCGTCGAGCGAGCGCAGCGCATCAGCCGCCTCGTCGGGGCCGTCATAGAGCGCGATCCAAGGCTCAGGCATGAGCAGCCTCCATGTTCGTGGCGGGAACGTCTTCGTGTCCGCCTTGCAGCGTCTCGGTCACCGACAACGACGGAAAGACCTTGATGAAGACGAGGAACAGGGCGCCGAACCAACCGAAGCCGGCAAGGCAAATCAGGACCTCGGGGAGCGTCGGCAGGTAGGCGCCCCAGGAGAACGGGTCGTAGTGATGGGCGAGACTGGTGACGACGAACATGAAGCGCTCGAACCACATGCCGACCAGGACCGCGACCGAGATGACGATCATCCAGCGCAAGTTGCGGCGGACCCGTCGTGACAGTGCGAGCAGCGGGATCAGGCAGTTGCACAGGATGACCAGCCAGTAGACGAGTGCGTAGCGGCCGGTGGCGCGCCAGATGAACACCGCGCGCTCGGCCGGGCTGCCGCGAACAATCGCGGTCAAGAACTCGGTGACATAGACGAACGACATCACGATCGACATGGCCAGCAGGAGCTTGGCCATCACGTCGAAGTGGTCGGCGCGGATATAGCGCTCGAGCCTGTAGGCGCGCCGCAACATGGCGAGAAGCACGATCGCCATGGCCAGACCGGAGAAGATTGCGCCGGCGACGAAGTACGGGGCGAAGATGGTCGAGTGCCAGCCCGGGATCATCGTCATCGCGAAGTCCCACGAAACCACGCTGTGAACCGACACCGCGAGCGGGATGGCGACACCGGCGAAGATCGGGTACGCGCGGTCGAGCAGATTCCACTCGGCGTCGGTGCCCGAGAAGCCGAGCGACAGGGCTCTGTAGAGGGCGCGCCGCCAGCCTCGGACCTTGCGAGACAGCAGCGCGAGATCGGGGATCATGCCCATGTAGAGGAACAGGGCACTGATCGTCACGTAGCAGCAAACCGCGAAGATGTCCCACACCAGCGGCGAGTGGAAGTTCGGCTACAGGCCACGCTGGTTGGGGTACTGCAGCAGCCAGAAGAAGAACCATGATCGACCCATGTGAATGAGCGGGTACAGACCCGCCGTCAGGATCGCGATCACCGTCATCGCCTCGGCCGAGCGGCCGATCGCGGGCCGCAACGGGGAGCGGGTGAAGTAGAGGATCGCCGAGACCAGGGTTCCGGAGTGGCTGATGCCGATGAAGAAGACGAACGATGTAATGAACGCGCCCCACATCACTGGTGAGTTCATGCCGCTCACGCCCAGGCCGCGCCGAAGCATGATCGCCCACGCCCAACCACCTGCTGCGGTGAGACCCACCATCGCCAAGAGCAGCAGCCAGTAGCGCCAGGTCGTCTTGCGCAATGTGGCGAGGGTGTCGGCCTCGATGTGAGCGGCGGCGTCGTTCTGGTGCGAGCTGGTCATGCGCGCTCCTGATGCCGAGCCAGGTAGACCACCCCCGGCCCGGTGTCGAGCTCCTCGAGCAGACGGTAGGCGCGTCCGCTCCGTGCTAGCTTGGAGACCCGCGAGGTCGGGTCGGCGAGATCGCCGAACACGAGGGCATCGGCGGCGCACGTCTGGACGCAGGCCGGCACGACGTCACCGTCGCGCAGCGTTCCACCGTTGACCTTGGCGTCCTCCTCGGCGCGGCGGATACGCTGAACACAGAACGTGCACTTCTCCATCACTCCGCGCGAACGAACGGTGACCTCGGGATTGAGGCCGAGGTTCGACGGCGACGGCCGCGGGTGGTCGAACCAGTTGAATCGACGCGCCGAATACGGACAGTTGTTGGAGCAGAATCGGGTGCCGACGCAGCGGTTGTAGATCTGGGCGTTGAGGCCTTCGTCGGTGTGGTAGGTGGCATAGGCAGGACAGACCGGCTCGCAGGGAGCGTCCGTGCACTGCTGGCACATGAACGGCACGAACATCACCCGCGTCTGGTCGGAGTCGCCGGTGAAGAAGCGCTGGAGGCGCATCCATGCCATGTCGCGGCCCCGTGCCAGCTCGTCGGGGCCGACCACCGGGCAGTTGTTTTCGACGTAGCAGGCTGCGACGCAGGCTCCGCAGCCGTTGCACAAGTCGACGTCGGCGGCCATCGCCCAGCGGCGCTTTCCGGCGGGCAGCGCCGGCAACTCGCGAGCGGGCAGCTCGGCGTCGTCGGGCACCTCACGGGCGAGACCACGACCATGATCGTCGAGGCTGCCGCCGATCATGGGCAGCGAAACCTTGCCGCGGATCCGGCGCAGCTCGACCGCACCGATCCGGCCACGCAAGACACCGGTGGCACCGAGCAGGCTGGTGGCGTCGGGCAGCGGGACCGCAACGGTGTTGGGGTCGATGCCGGGCTGGACGAGGGCGGGCAGCCGAACCTTGCCAGCGGCGGTGGCCAGCTCGACCTCATCGCCGGTGTCGATTCCGAGCCGGCGCGCCCGCTCGGGCGCCAGCTCGACCCAGCCGCTCCAGGCGATGCTGGTGAGGGCGTCGGGCACCTCCTGAACCAGCAGGCTCGCCGGGCGGATGCCACCGGGATGGCGCAGGGAAGGCGTCGCGATGAGGGTCAGGGTGCCGGCGGCAGCGGGCGGTTGCCAGGCGAGCAGCGCGTCGAGCGCGCCGGGCGCCAGCGACGGCGACGGCGCCGCGGCGGCGGCGAAGGTCCCGCCGTGGGCCAGAGCGTTCTCGTCCAACTGCGACTGCATGAGCTCGGAGAAACTACCGTCGGGTAGGCCGTCGGTCTTGCCGAGCGCGCGGGCGGCATCGAGGAGGACGTCGGCTGCGGCGCGGGTGTCGTGCAGCGGCGTCATCACCGGCTGCTGTAGGCCGTGCATGCCGTCGCGAGGAGCAACCTCGCCCCAGCTTTCGAGCGGGTGATGATCCGCGAGCACAAGGTGGGCGCGGCGCGCGGTGTCGTCGAGCCCGCAGGTCAGTGCAGCGACCAACGGCACCTCGTCGATAGCACTCGAGAACGCCCCGTGTACCGGACCGAGACCGAGTGGATCGGCATGGTGGACGAGCAGCGCACCGACCTCGCCGGCCTCGGCGCGACGGACCAACTCGTCGAGCCCGGGCGAGGACGCCGGCGTGGCGAAACGCAAAGTGCGGCCGACCGCGCCGATCGCGACGTTGAGCAGCGCGACCGCCTGGGCCAGTACGGTGGCGTCCTCACCAACGGAAACTCGTCCCGGACCGACGACCAGGCCCGGCCCGCCGACG
>Ga0114931_10006901_pt1 | contig 13938 bp, 2 predicted proteins | sample 2SBtaG_FD_89579 | JGI IMG/M metagenome (GOLD analysis project Ga0114931, IMG submission 89579) | Deep subsurface microbial communities from Kolumbo volcano to uncover new lineages of life (NeLLi) - 2SBTROV14_V59a metaG | ecosystem: Environmental > Aquatic > Marine > Volcanic | place: Kolumbo...
AACAAAGAACGCGACCCGTTCGTCCCGGAATTCGACGTAGGCTCCCAATTCGTTGCCGTTGTAGCCGCTGCGAAGCTCCACGGGCTCGAAGCCCGCGGCTTTCATATCCTCGAAGACCAGATATTCATAATCGTTCTTGCTGTCGATCTCCAGCTCGACTTCGACAAGTTGACCGCTAGTCACCGTCGCCAGGTTCAGCAGCGGTTCGCGGCGATATTTTTCGACGCGCTGATCGACCGCCTGACCACGACTTCCCTCGGCTTTGACGCTCGATTCGACTTCGACGAGCCGGTAATAACGACGGTGGACCTTGATCTCCAAGCCGGCGGCTTCGATCGCGTCCTCCAAGGTGAAGTTGGTCGTGTAGGCGTTGAAATACAACGGTCCGGTACCCTGTTTGCGAAGCTCGACCGTGTGACCGCCAGCGGTCAGTTGGTCGCCAACAAGCACGACGCGGTTGTCGAACGTGAACAAATTGGCGGCCGTGATTTCGACCGTCTTCAGACGTTTTCCGTCGAGCCGCACTTCAACGGTCATCTCGGGGCGATCCTCGTCGCTGGCTTGCATGTACTCCGCCAGCGCTTCGATACACAACGCGGTGTCGCGAGTCGAGTTCCAATACGTTGCGTTTCGACGATTGTTGACCAGATATTTAGCCAACCGCGACGCGACGCGCCCGCCGGGGTCGGTTCGCGCGAGCAGTTTCAAGTAATACGCATTGGCTTCCGAACTGCTGCCATACCAGTACCACCAGGAATTGTCGCTTGGCAATTGCAGATACGCCGTCTGATTCTCATCGTCCTCGACGACGAACTGGGAAATGTTCCTCAGGATCATGTCCAACTTGGTTTTCCGCTGCTGTTTGTGCAGGGCCAGACCGAACATGGCCTTGGCATAGACCGAGAGCTTCGTGCGGTCGCGGTAGAGGAATTCCAACATCTTGGCGTCGGCCACATCGGCGTCGACCAACACCATGTAAACAAAGGCATCGAGATTGTCGGCATGCAGCTTATAGGGCTTGTGTTCCCTGTCTTCATCTTGTGCGTTGATGAGTCGTTGAACTTGCTGCTGTTGATACGCGCGAAGCCAAGTGACGCCCCGTTCAAGAACGCCTGGGACCAGCGCGACGTCGTTTTGTCGCGCGATCTGAAGTCCATGAACCACATAGGCGGTCGTGTGTGGCAGCGAACGCTCGCCCCAGCCGGAGAACCAACCCCAGCCGCCGTCGCTAAGCTGCATCTCGGTCAGGCGATCGATCCCTTCGGTGACCATCTCGCGAACCTTCGCCTCGTCGAAGACGGGATTGGGCGATTGATTGCCCGGACGAACGCGGCGCGTGGCCCGCTGTCGATCGTCGCCAATTTCTTGGGCATTGAGATTCGTCTGCTTATCGCGGATATCCTCGAGATCGAGATCCATGTCAAGCAGAATCCGCTGCGTGATGACCGTCGGCAGAAAGCGGCTTAGCGTTTGTTCGGTACATCCGTAAGGGTAGTCGACCAGATATGGCAGGGCATCGACCATCGCGCCGGCCAACGTCGGCGAATAGCGGATCTCCAATCGCGACCGATCGGCGCGGCGTTCGGTCGGAATCGCGATCGTAAAACTGGCCTGCGTTTCATCGGGGCGAATTGCTCCGGCGACCGATTCGGTGCGGAGCATGCCATGCACGTAGACGGGGAACCGCTGCTCCACGGCATCCGATTCTTCATCACTTCGAGCCAACATTCGCACGACCGCTTCGCCCTCGACCGCCGCTTTCACGCGCCAGTCGACGCGCACCTCACCGCCGGCGGGAACATGCACAGTTCGCACGCTTTCACCCAGCGACTCCAAATACGGACCGTCGAGTTCCAGCGAGACTTGAACGTCTTTGTCCGACTCGAGGTAGTTGTGTACGTTGGCTGATAACACGACCTCGTCACGCTCGACGAAGAAGCGGGGCGCCTGCAAGCGGACGATGAGGTTCTTTCGGGTAACAACTTCCGCCTCGCCTTGTCCCACGCGCGTTCCGGTGCCAACGGTCCACACCTTGATGAGCCATGCCGTTAAGTTCTCGGGCATCGTCAGTTTGACCTCCGCGGTTCCGTCTTCGGCAACATCGACCGAACCTACCCACAGGGCCGTATCGGCGAATTGACTTCGCACGGTTGGCTCGACCAGCGCCGCCGGTGCTTCTTCTCGCTCCACGGCGCCGTCGGCTTCCATCATTGCTTCGGGGGCTGCCGCGGCTAAGCCCATGACGGACTTTTGCACATTCTTTAATCGCCTATTAGCCCTGAATGCACCACCTCCGCCCCCGCCACGCATTTCCTCGACAACCGTGTCGCCGAAAATGCCGATATTGCCCATCGGAACACCACCTTTTGGGACGAGGTTTTGTACAAAGGGGACGGTGCTGTCGATCGTCTGAGGGTTGTGTCCGCGTCGCCATTTCCAGAAAAACTCCTTGATCTCCGGCACGTTCGACCCGCCGGCAATCGCCTCCAGCGCTTTGTCGTACACGCTGAGCACGGTCGACCCCACAAACGGGTTGCCCTCGTCGTCGGTCAACTTAAGGTGGATCGTTCCTTTCTCGCCGGGTCGATACTCCTCGGCGGAAGGCAACACCTCGACGTTGGCTACACGATTGGCCGGAGGGACCAAGATTTCATGTGTTTCCGTATAAACCTTACCGTCGGAGATGGTGACGGCCTCGACAAAAAAGTTCGGCATGTCCTTGAGCGAAACTTCGATGGGCACGACCGTGGACTTCCCTTCGAGACGCAACACCTTCGGCTCGGGATAGACTCCCGACGAGGGTCGAAGATACAGCAGCACGGTGCTGCCGGGGCGATCGGTGTTCACCAGCAGTTGCACACGATCGTCGGGTGTGAACTCACGGCGATTGAGCACTAGTTCCAGGTGATTGAAGCGGAATTCCCGTCCATCGAACCCTTCGCCGCGAATCAGGAACACATGCCCGCCTTCGATGGTGTGTCCCTTCGCGTCGGTAACCCGACACGACAAGCGGTATTGCCCGGGCGCCGATGCCTGAATCGCTTGGCGACCCTCGCCGTCGGCATCCGTATCGATTTTCCAAGATCGCATGGGCGTTTCAATTGGCTGTCGATCTTCGTCATAGGTGATTTGCAGCAGCGTCAATTCGGCCTTGCCAGCAACACCATGACCATCGAGCGTTCGAGCGGCGAAACGGGCTTGGATCGCATCGCCAACGTTGTAATAACCGCGATCGCTCCACAAGGTGACGGTGTACGGGCGACGTGCCGCCAGGACGCTTCCGGTGCCGACGATCGTCCGCCGCGATTGATCGACGACTTCGGCGATGATTTCATAACGGTGATCTTGATCGCCGTGCAATGCCTTGGCAGTCGCCGTGTCGATCTCGATACTCACTTTTCCATCAGCACCAATCGCGACTTCTCGCTCGGCGACCATCTCCGGCGCGGCGGTGGGGGCGAACCCCCACCACGGACGCGGACCAACACAGCCCCAAGTATTCCAACCGGGATACCAGGCATGGGCACCGCCGAACCATCCGTAGCCGCGACCATAGAGCCAGTCCCATGGTCTGCTCGGATACCAATGGTCGGAATAGTTCGTTCGCATTACCTTGTAATGCACCTTCGCTTCGGTGACCGGCGAACCAAAGTAGTAGCGGGCCTCGATCGTGGCGGTGAACTTCTCGCCCAACGTGACGGGCTCTTCGGGCGCCGACACGGTGACCTCGTATTCAGGCTTCTTGTACTCTTCGACGCGAAAGAAACTCGCGTACTGCGCGTTGATTTGGATGCGGAACTGTCCGAGTTTTGCTGAAGAGGCCAGGGTGAAATCACCCGAGATGGCCCCAAAAGTATCGGTCTTGAGATGCACGGAATGGATCACGTTATTCCCAGGATCTCGAATCTCGACCGAAACGTTTTGGCCCGCGAGCTTTTTGTCGACCGGCTCGTCGTAGCTCACCTGTCGTAACCAGGTCTTGAAGTGGACCGTTTGTCCGGGGCGATAGATGGGCCGGTCGGTAACGGTGTACACCTTGGTGTTGTTCAATCGTGGGTACGCGTAGTTGCCAAACCACATGCGATTGAAACCGAGAAATGCCAAGCGACCATCGTCGGCACGGGCGATGGTGAGCCAGGTGTAGTTGTTGTCGAGACGTTTGGAGGAAGCTCGGGCCAGGCCGTTTTGGTCGGTCTTCTGGACAAAATTCTTAATGTTGAAGAACGCCCGTTTGCCAGCGCGTAGTTGTTGGTAGCCGAAGAATTCGATGTTCGCGTTGGCCACCGGTGTTCCCGTCACCGCATCGGCCAAGTAGAACATCGCCACGCCGGATCCGTTCTTGCGGACCAGGATCATATCGTCGACCCACAAGACGATGTGGCTCGTGTTTCCGTCGGTCATCGCGGCGGTTATCCAGTAGGCCCCGCCGTCCTTCAGGGGAGTGGTGACCGTGATGCGGTCGTCGACGTGATTTGCTCGAGGTTCGAGGTCCCGTGTCCATGTGGTTACCGTGCGGTCGAGATACTTCCGTTGATCTTCTTCCAGTAGCCGGTGTCCGATCTGGCTGATATTGATTTGGTTCCACTGAAGCTGTTTGGGATTGGATTTTAGATACGCCTTCACGTCGGACAATAGTTTGTCGATGTCGATCCGCCGCGCGGTGAATTTCACATGCTTGCCGTTGCGAAAGCGGTACAGGAGCGTGGCGGCGGTGCCAGCGGGTTGAGAGCCCACGGGCTCGAATCGCCCCCAGTTCCCGACAATTTGCTCCAAGCGTTGCTGGCGATAATTTTTTTGGCCATGCTCGTCGATCACCCGAAACCAAAACTCGGCCGCGCGAGAATACTGTCGCCGGTTCTCGTAAATTCCGGCCAACTGCTCCAGCGCGGTCGCCGCGAATTCCCCCCGAGGGTTTTCGGCCAACCGCTCGAAAATGCGGATAAAGTTGAACTCCTCGGGCAGCTCGAATCGCCGGATGCCGATCGCCAGTCGGGCAATGGTCTCTTTGCTAGAGAGGGTATGCAGCGCGTAGGTGCCGCTCTCGTCATGTTCTTCATCGCCGCCGTCATTCGGCAATATTCTTCTCCTGAAAAATACTCCGAATCGTCGGAGCGTCTGCACGCCGAACTCGTTGTGTAGGAACGTGGCGAACTGAAAATCGGCCCGCGCGGCACATTCGTCGGAAACCTGTTTCGCGCGGTTCAGTGCCCAGCGCCAACGCTCGCCGTCGCTGGTGGCTGCCTCGAAGCTTTCGGGCAGTTTATGCAACACCGGCTGACCGTCTTCGTTGGTCGGTGCCCCTTGGCTTTGATATCCGTGGCGACCACCTTCTTCGTAGTCTGGCAACGTTTTTAGATCGGTTGGATATTGCAACCGCCAGCTTGATCCTTGGAAGGAGAAAAACATGCGTGCGAGTTGCAGATAGAACGTGCCAGTCTGATTCTCGTCGGCTTGTCGCTCGACGCGTGGTATCGACTGCACAAACAACTGCAACGCTCGGGTACGGTCGCGGTCGAACGAGTTGACCCCTCGCCCGCCTCCTCGACGGTCGCCCCGACGAAATTCACCGGCGACAATTTGGCCGTAGTGGTCGGCTCCGGAGTATTGCTGAGCAGCGGCAACCAGGGCCTGCCATTGGTCTTTTCGCGATTTGACGACCTCTTCAATGAACTCGTCGAACTCAGGCATTCGCCCCAACGATCGTAGACATTGGACGGCCCGTTGGAGATCGATGGTCACCTGCTCGGCGTCTCCTTGAGGGTCGATCAGCAATCGTCGAAACGAGAGGAGGGCCTCCTTGTAGTTCCCGGCATCGAATTGCTTGTTCGCCGCCTCGCGTAGCGCGACAGCCCCAGGGGGCGAGGAATAGAGCGTTGTCGCGGTAATCGCTACGGCAGAAAAAACGGTCGCTAGCAACATTAGGGCCAAGCGGCGGGGCATTGATGGTCTCCTCTGTCCGTACTACTAGGGGGGGCCTCTCATCGACACGTCGTAAGGCCACCACGTGCTGATATTAGATACCACTGCCCCCCCGCGCGTTCCCAAAAAAATCGAATTGAGCCAATTGCCCGTTACGTTCTCGGCTGGCCCAGGGGCCAGGAAGCGTTGTTTCTGACATTTTATTGTCTCTGGCTGCTCTCCGTGGGCCAGACTACGATGGAATGGAACCCCACCTAATATCTTCTCGATCCTCCAAGGCACTTGTCGACAATGAGTCTTGGCAGCAGCATTTTCCGGCCCCGTTTGATTTTCTTCGTCCAGCTTGTCATGGCGATCGCTGCATGGGGTTGGTTCCCTCAGCACGCCACGGCGCAAGAACCAAGCGAGCCAGGGACTTCGGATCAACCCATGGTGCGTGGATCGATGGTCCCCGGCTATGCTCGGCTGGCCGAACCGGAGGTCGCCGACCAGTTAGACCTTAGCGATGAGCAGCGCGCCCAAGTGGCGACCATTCTCAGGCGACGTGCCGCGGCTTTGGAGACCGCCTCCGATGACCAACGGCGTGCGATTCTCGAAGCCAGCGAAACCGAGTTGGCCTCACTGTTGGACGACGATCAACTTGCCCGTTGGCTGGCATTGGCTGGCGAAGTGACAAAAAAAGACGTCAAGTTGCGGTTCAATTTCCGCTTCACACCTTGGGCCGACGTTTTGAGTTGGTTCGCCGAACGCTCTGGTTTGTCGCTGGTGCTCGATGCCCCGCCACCGGGGACGTTTAACTACATCGATACCAAAGAATACACGCCCGCCGAAGCGATTGATTTGCTCAATGGCGTGCTACTGACCAAGGGCTACACGCTCATCCGCCGCGAGCGCATGTTGTTAGCCATCGACATCGCCGATGGGGTACCGGAAGAACTCGTGCCCGAGATCGACTTGAAAGATCTTGATACTCGTGGACGCTTCGAGTTGGTTCGCGTGACCTTTCCGTTGGGAACGCGGGACGCCGCGCTGGTCGAAGCGGAGATCAAGCCTCTGCTAGGCGAGTTCGGCAAGAGCATCCCGCTTCCTCAGACCAAGCAGTTGGTGGTGATCGAAACAGCCGGGAAGGTGCGGGCCATCCGAGCGGTGATCGATTCGATTCCCGAGCCGGCGAAACCGGCACCCGCGGCGCGGCAGAAGAAGCCAGAGAAACCGACGTTGGCCACATACCCGTTGAAAAACATCGACCCCGCGGCCGCCTTGAAAACGCTAGAAACCCTGTTCGGAGCGGGACACTTCGTCCACGACAGCAAGACCAATCGGTTGATTGCGTACGTTGGGCCGTCGCAACAGACCGCCGTCGCGAAGACCCTCGAACAAATGCAAGCCGAAACACCCGAGGAAATGAAGTTCGATTTGGAGATTCATCGCCTCGCATCGGGCGACCACGCGCCGTTGATCACCTTGTTACAGACGTTGTTCCCAGACGCGCGATTAAGCCTCGACGCGGCGTCAAGCAGCCTCGTCGCATGGGCGACACCGCCTGAGCAGGAAACGATTCGGCGCACGATTGTTGGTCTCGATGAAGAGGGGGCTACCCCCGGTGAGCGGAAGTTGAAAGTGTATCGGCTGCGGCGAAGTGATCCTTCGACGTTGGTAAGCCTGTTAACGTCGGTGCTCCCTCGCGCCCGCATCACGGCCGACGCGCCCTCGAAGAGCATTGCCGTGCTCGCCAACGAGTCGGAACACATGGCCGTCGCGGCGGCCGTCGACGCGATGGAAGCCGCTCCCGACGACACAACGCAGCCCAGCGCGCGGTTTTATCCCGTGCCTCGTGATCAGGTCGAAACATTGCAACCCTTGTTAACGTCGCTGGTCCCCCAGGCACAGATCCGTTACGACAATGCTCGCGAGACGTTTGTTGTCGTGGCGGTTCCCGAGGATCACGAGACTGTCGCCAAGACTATCGCCAGCGTGGTGACCGATGCCCCGGAGACGGAACAACCGCGACTCGAGTCGTATGAGGTTCCCGCCAAGCGGCGAGCGGCGGTCGTCGCGGCGCTGGCGGCGTTCACCAATGAACTACCTGGCATTCAAACGCTGCCGGATACGAACGACGATCGCATGTTGATTTGGGCACGCCCGAAGCAACATGCCGTGATTGGCGAACTCATCTCGCAAGTGACCGAGGGAATTGGGGCAGAGCAACAGGCAAAGCTCGTCGCCTATCCACTGGAGTTTGCCGATGCCGCGACCATCGTCTCGGTACTCCAGACGATCGTTCCCCAGGCACAGTTGGTCGTGGAAAGTACATCAAACCAGATCGTGGCGTGGGCGAACTCGGAAGACCAAGAGAAACTCCGCGGGGCGATCAAGCAAGTGGACATCGAAGCCCCGCCGCGACAACGGCTGCGTCTGATGAGTCATCCCATCAAGAAGGCCGACAAAGCGGCCGTTATCCAGGTGTTACAGACGCTCGTACCGTCGATGAAATTGATCGACAATCCGGCGGCCAACACGATCATCGCGCTGGGAATTGAGACGGATCAAAAGCTCCTTGACGAGACGATCGACCGCATGCAACCCAGCGACGATCCCGATTCCCAATATCGTGTCGAAGTCTATCCCTTGCACAACGCCAATGCGCAGGCATACGTGAACGCGCTTACGCCAGCCTTTCCGCGAGACAGCTTCACCGCCGATGTGCAAGGCGGTCGCTTGATTGCATGGGCCACCGCTGAAGATCACGCCACGATCTTGGAGGCGGTCGAGCGTTTGGAGCGACCATTTGCCGAAGGCGAGGAACCCGAAGCGGTTGTGCATCGCCTGGAACACATCACTCCGGCGGTGGCGGTGGCGGCGCTACAACCGCTGTTCCCCACGGCTCGACTTCAAGCCGAACCAGCAAATCGTAGTGTGGTGGCCATGGCCAGTCCCGACGATCAAGAATCGATTCGCACCATGCTGGCGCAGCTCGACCTGGAGCCCTACGATGATCGGAGAACGCTGGCGGTCTATTCGCTGGACGGAGCCGATGCCGCTTCGGCGCTCACGCTATTGCAAACCGCGTTTGTTGAAGCACGCGTAACGTCCAACCCCAAGACCGATAGCCTGCTGGTGTGGGCCAAAGCCGACGAGCACAAGAAAATCCAAGAGATGATCGAATCGCTGCGGCTTCCCGAAGATGACCGCCCCAGGGCGGTCGTGTATCGCCTCGAACACATCACGCCCGCCGTCGCCGTGGGAGCCTTGCGACCCTTGTTCCCGCAGACCCAATTGCAATCGGAACCGCAGATTCAGAGCGTGGTGGTCGTGGCCAACAAACTCGATCAAGAGGCGATTCGCGCGACACTGGAACAGCTTGACACGAAACCACGCGACAACGATCCACGAACGCTGGTGGTCTATTCGCTGGACGGAGCCGATGCCGCTTCGGCGCTCACGCTGTTGCAAACCGCGTTTGTCGAAGCACGCGTAACGTCCAACCCCAAGACCGATAGTTTGCTGGTGTGGGCCAAAGCCGATGAACACGAACAGATCCAAAAGATGATCGAATCGCTGCGGCTTCCCGCGGACGATCGACCAGGGCCGGTCGTGCATCGTCTCGAATATATCACGCCCGCCGTTGCCGTGGCGGCCTTGCGGCCTCTGTTCCCTCAGGCGCAATTGCAATCGGAACCGCAGAACCAGAGCGTGGTGGTCGTGGCCAACCGGCGCGATCAAGAGGCGATTCGCGCGACGCTCGATCAGTTGGACGTCAAGCAACGGGACGATCGACGCCAACTGGTGGCCTATCCACTGGATGGGGCCGAAGCGACCGCGGCGCTCACGCTGCTGCAAACGGCCTTCACCGACGCGAGGATCATCTCCGACCCCAAGACCGACAGCCTGCTGGTGTGGGCCAAACCGGAGGATCATGCTTCGATTCGCGAGACCATCGATGCGTTGGTTCGCGAAGTACCCGAGGAACGACAGAGCATCACGCGATCGTATATCTTGCAAAACACCGATGCCAGTGTTGCCCTGGGAGTGTTGCGTCCGTTGGTCCCCACGGCGCTGATGGCCGTTGATACGCGAGGACGGAAGCTGCTTGTAACGGCCGTGCCAGAGGATCAGGTTCGCGTCGAAGCGGCCATTGCCGAATTGGAAACCGCCCCCGCGGATGATTTGGCCGAATCGCTACGGATTTACGACGTCGAGAACGCGGACGCCTCGGTCGTGTTGAAGACACTTCAACAGCTGTACGCTCAGCGATCCGAGGTGCGACTCTCTCTCGATCCGCTCACCAACAAGATCGCCGCTTGGGCAAGCCCCAAACAACATGAGTCGATTGCCGAAGTGGTCGCCAAGTTCGACGAGCTTCTCGATCCTTCCGAGGAACTGCAAGTCGAAGTTTATCCCCTGGGCGGTGCCGATCCGTCGACCGTCGGCAATGTTCTGAGCGACCTATTCGCACAACGTCCGGAAGTGAAAATCATGACCGACGAAGCCACCGAACAGCTCATTGTGCTGGCCCAGGCGGATGATCAGACGATCGTGAAGAAGACCATCGATCAGTTACAGACTTCCAAGCTGGCCATCGATGTCATCCAACTGCGGTTTGTCGATCCCTATTCGGCGGAGTTGGCCATCGAGACGCTGTTCTCAACAAGTGGGCGTGGCCGAAAACGAGGCCATGAGCCACGCGTCGATTCCGATCCCGCTACCGGGCAGTTGTTCATCCGCGGGACACCGGAACAGTTGTCGCAAATTCGTGAACTGCTCGCGAAGATGGGCGAAACGTTCGTCGCCGACCAAACGCTGGGTAGCGGTCGCAAACTGCGGGTCATTCCGTTGCCAAACGGCACGGTGAACGAGACGTTGGAAGAGGTGCGACGCGTTTGGTCGCAACTGCAATCGAATCCCATCCGCGTCGTGACGCCTTCGGCGATCGCCCCAACGCTTCGCAAGTTGAAAGAGAACAGACAAAAAGCGCGTCGTGAAGAGGAAGAACAAGAGGACTCCAACGCAACACCGGAAGAACCCGGCTCCGAAGAGCAAACGCGAAGCCAGACGTCGGTGCCCGAGGCTATTCTCGCGCAGGTTGTGTCCTTTGTTGAAGACAACCAAGACGACGCGGAACCGAATCTCCCTCAATCGGGCGAAGCGCCGGACATGTCAGAACAGGAAAACGGCGAAGGGGCCGGCGGTTTCAAGGAAAAGCCACCTATCGTGATTGCCATCGGCAAGGACAACCTTACGATCGCCTCGGAAGACGTCGAAGCGTTGGACCAATTTGAAACGCTCCTGAAAACGATCGTGCAACGCGTGCCACCTGGCGGACGACAATTCACGGTCTTCGCATTAACCACCGCAAACGCGGCTCTGGTGGCCGAAAGTCTCGAAAAACTCTTTGAAGATGGATTGTTCGGGTTTCGCGGTTCGAGCAACGTAACGATTGTGCCTGATCAACGGCTCAACGCGTTAATCGTCCAAGCCTCGGCAGCCGATTTAGCCACGATCGAAGGGCTTATCAAGGTGCTCGATACGAACGAACCGCTCGATTCCATGGTTCGTACCGAACCGCGTGTGATCAAGGTCGAGCGCGCGAAGGCCCGTGATATCGAACTCGTCTTGCGCGATGTCTACAAGACGCAACTCACCACCGGCGGAACACGACCCCAACTCAACGTGCCTCGGGGTTCTTCACGAGAAGTACGGAATGTGCTGCAACAGCTCAACGCGACCGCGGCGGGCCCCGAGATGACGCTCAGTGTCGACACCGAGACCAATTCGATTATCGTGTTGGCCGCGCAGCCTTTGTTCGAAGAGGTTCGCCAACTTGTCGAACAGCTTGACAAGGCCGCGGATCAACCGAACCGCATCGTCCGCGTCGTTCCGCTCAAGCAAACGAACACGAGAATCGTGCAAAAGACACTCGACTCGCTCCTAAAAGAGGTGCAACGTCAGCGTCGCCGTTCCCGGTAATCAAGGGCAACCGTCCGCCGAAAGCGGCTTTGCACTATGGTTTAGCCACCGGCTCGTTCGACGTTGAGCCCGTGGTGGGTTCGGCATTTTCAATCCGTTGACGAGTCAATTCACCACGCGCACACTCTCGAGCCGTGATCATGCCGTCGCCGTCGTGATCGTAGGAGTCGAATCGATGCAACTCCGAACTCGACCATTTGGCCGAAAATTCGGCTAGCGACATCTGCGCGTCACCGTTAGCATCCCCCTCGATAAACCACTCCGGCAATCCCGCCGGCAAACGTGACCGTCGCACATGAAATTGACGCGACCGCAAACGCTTCTCACGATTGGCCGCGTCTTCCTCGACCGTTGCCATTCCATCAAGAGGTTTCGCGTTCTCGCTGCTTGGCTCCGCCCGGGCAGCCGGTCCGTTCAGCCGACGTCCCGGCATTAAACGAATCAATCGTCGGTGTCCGTAGACCGCGATGCGAATCGCAAGTTCCTCGGCGGTGAGAATCCCATCACCATTCAAATCGTCGTTGCGCGGATCGCCTCGCATCTGTAGCCATTCGACGGGTTCTAGCGTTCCGTTGGCGTCAAGATCGTAACGCGCGACCAGCTTTTTGGCATAGCGGCGAACCTTCGCCGGAACGTTTACCATCGGCGGGGTATTGTCCACTCGCGGCACGCGAAACGCCTCCAACGGTGATTGAGAGGATCCTGCCCGGACAAGACTTTGGTCGGAGTAGACCGGCGGCAGTTTCTTATGGGATGGATGTTCCGCGTCCGAATCAACTTCATCGCCTCCGTCCGCCACGCTTGGTTCAAGCGAAGGCGTTCCCTCGGCATCGGTCGAAGACGCGTTAGCTGTTGTCTCCGCGTCAGCCGCCTCCGCATCGCTGGATGCCGTTGCGTCCGCCACCGTGGGGTTGTTCGCTCCCGGCGTCGTGGCATCGACCGGTTGTTTGTCATGCGGCGGTTGCGTGCCAGCTCGATGGGTCGGTCGCACCGTCGGTTTCGATTTCGCCGCCGGGGCTTTGTTCTCACCACATCCGGAAAAAAAGATCGAGACAACCGTTAGCAGAAGGCCCGTCGCGGAGATAGCGGAGCAGTTGTTGACGGTCTCGTGGACTGATTGGTGCATGCGCATTGAAAATCTGGTGTGAGATAACGTTGGCGAGAAGTTGGTGTCGCGGCGCTGAGAAGAAAAAACCGTGGTGGGGCGGTCGAAAATGGTGGGCACTTTTATCGAACCATTGCGTCCGTACTTCCCTATTATAAGTGGCCCATGCCGATCGCGCGCAGCTCGATTTCGACCTTGCCAGAGGTATCCCGCTCGGATTACCCATTTCGCGGCGAGAAAACCTATCGATCAACGAGGCATGACCACCGCGTAAGACCTTGATAGCCAATACCTTGTAATGCAACAAATTCGCTGTCGCCGCCATGCCACGGGTTTGTTTGCATACTAAGCATTTTGTAATCCAAACGCACCCTCACGGAAATCACAAGAAACTTCCGTCAATCGAGGGGGGAAACAACGTCCCGAGAACAGATAGAAAACGGGTGTTTGTATTGACCCCCGCCTAACGCATCAATTAGCCTATATGTATTGATCGAGGCTGTCGGAGGCAGCCACGATCGATCCCACCTACCACCCTGCCAACGAACTTCAGGCACACCCCCGCGTGGTAACACGGCCACGCATCGTTTGTTCGCCGTCGCGCATTGATGCGAGGCAAACAGAGTCCGACCGCGATCAGGCTAACTGCCGTTTTGAAAGTTCGCCAACAAACATCGTGGCATGGTCCAGAGCGCACATCCTTCGTAACAACCAAGAGAAGCATCGAATGGAAGCCGGCGACATACTGCTGAACAAAGGCTTGGTCGATGAGCGGCAGCTCACGATCCTCCGCGACACGGTGAACGGCAATTCACGCATTGACCAGGTTGCCGTGGAAATGGGGTTCGTGCGCGAAGACGAAGCCCTGTCGGCGCTCGGAGAGCAGTTGGGGCTGGAGTACATCGATCTGTCCCAGACCGAAGTCGATCTGTCACTGCTCGAGCAGT
>Ga0114931_10006902_pt1 | contig 13937 bp, 11 predicted proteins | sample 2SBtaG_FD_89579 | JGI IMG/M metagenome (GOLD analysis project Ga0114931, IMG submission 89579) | Deep subsurface microbial communities from Kolumbo volcano to uncover new lineages of life (NeLLi) - 2SBTROV14_V59a metaG | ecosystem: Environmental > Aquatic > Marine > Volcanic | place: Kolumbo...
CCGGCCCGGCCGAGACAACGCGCGCGCTTCGCAATCGAGAGGGCGTAGCCTGCCGCGTAGGGGTGATCTCCATAGAGCAGGGTCACCCGAACGCCCCGGCGCAGCTCGGGGGTCTGATGCACCTGCGGCGGGAAGCGGCGCTCGAGGTTGGCGATGGCTCGCTCGAAGAGCCGGTCCGGCTCCTGCCCCCACCCCGCCGCCTGGTCGGCCGTGACGTCCCGCGCCATCGCCTCCCCGTCTTTCGGGGTGAGCACCAGGATCGTCCGCGTCTCGGGGATGTCCTCGCGGAAGAGCGCATCCGGCGCGTGGGGCGCGCCGACGGCGCGGAGCTGGACGAGCAGGCGGGGCTGCGCGTCGTTCCACGAGGGCATCGGAGGCAGAGCGAAGCCCGCGCCGCCGAGGTCGTCGGCATGGGCGCCACATGGTCCGAGCAGCACGGCCCAGAGGGCCGTCGCGAGCCATGCCCGCGTCACTCGTCGGCTCCCGGTCGACGACGTCCGTGCTTGAGCTGCGCTCGCCGCCGCTTTCCGGCCAGGCGCCGCTCGCGTGAGGCGCCCGTCGGCCGGGTCGGCCGCCGCGCCTTCGGCGCCGTCGCCACCGCGTCGAGCATCTCTCGGAGCTTCTCCAGGCAATCGGCCACGTTTCGGCCACGGTCGCGAAAGCGCTGGCTCGACACCACCAGCTCGCCGTCCTGGCTGATGCGGCGCCGGTGGCGTACGAGGAAGCGCTCGCGAACGGCTGCCGGTACGGCCCGCGAGCGAGCCACCGGCCAGCGCAGCACCGCCTTGGTGGCCACCTTGTTCACGTTCTGCCCGCCGGCGCCGGAGCTGCGGGCGTACTGGAAGCGGATCTCCCGGAGCGGAATGGCGATACGCGCAGGGCGGGCGGCCACGCCGAGGCTCCCGCCGGAACTCAGCGCGAGAGCAGATCCCGGGCGATGGCCCGGATCTGCATCTCGTCGGTGCCCGCATAGATCTGCATCACCTTAGCGTCCCGCGCCAGTTGCTCGACCTTGTACTCGGCCATGTAGCCGTTTCCGCCGAACAGCTGGACGGCCTCGAGGCACACCTCCGTGCAGACCTGCGCCGAGTAGAGCTTCATGGCCGACGCCTCCGCGAAGGTCATCTCCCGGCCCTGCTCGCTCATCTCGATCTGCCGGAACACCAGGTTCTGGATGTTCATGCGGGCCACTTCCATCTTGGCGAGTTTGAGCTGGATCAGCTGGTACTCGCCGATGGGCTTCCCGAACGAAACCCGGTTCTTGGCATAGTCGACGCTGTAGGTGAGACACTGCTCGACGATGCCGAGCGCCATGGCGGCGACGCCCGATCGCTCGGTGGAGAACGTCGATCGGGCGCCGGACTTCCCGGCGGCGCGACCCTCCGACTCCCCGATCAGCCGATCCTTGCCGACCCGCACGTCCTGCAGGAAGAGCTCTCCCGTCGGCGAGGAATGCATTCCCATCTTGCGCATGGGCCGGGTCTGCTCGAACCCCGGCATTCCGCGGTCGAGGATGAAGGAGACCATCTTCCGGTCGTCGGGCGCGACGCCCGGCTCGTCGAGCTTGCAGATGAAGACCGTGATGTCGGCGAACGGTCCGTTGGTGATGAAGGTCTTGTTGCCGTTCAGGACGTACTCGCCGCCGTCGCGCCGGGCCGTGGCCTTCATCCCGCCGAAGGCGTCGGAGCCGGAGCCGGGCTCGGTGATCGCCCAGGCGCCGATCTTGTCGAGGGTCAGGATCGGCAGCGCCCACTTCTCCTTCTGGGCAATCGTGCCCCGCGACAGGATGGCGCCCGCGGTCAGGCCCACGGAGACGCCCATGGCGGTCACCATGCCGGGGCAATAGCGGCAGAGCTCGATGATCGGGATCAGCATCATGGCCGAGCCGCCGCCGTCGCCCTTGCGACCTTCCGCTCTTGCTTCCTTTCGGGATTTGCCAGCCTTCTCGGCCGCGATCTGCTTCTCGAAACGGGTTCGCGCCAGCTCGTCCATGCCGAAGGTCGCGTACATCTTGCGCAGGATGTCGTAGGGCGGGAGGTCGCCGTGCTCGAGCGCCTCCTGGTTCGGCTTGATCTCCTCCTCCACGAAGCGCTGGAAGGCGTCGCGAATCATCCGGTGTTGCTCACTCCATTCGATCATCGGGGTTCTCCATCTCGGGCTGCGACGCGCTCAGTATAGGAGGTCTGCTCGCGGCGCCCGCGTCAGGCCGGGCCCACGGCGCCGCGCCGCAGGGTCAGCTCGGTGATCTCGGCGGGCGCACACAGTCGGAGGGGCGGCCCCCAGAAGCCCGTTCCTCGGCTCACGAAGCACTGGGCCTCGCCCTCGCGGTAGAGTCCGGCGACCCAGGGGATGACGGCGCGCACCAGGTAGGTGAAGGGCCAGATCTGCCCGTCGTGGGTGTGGCCGGAGAGCTGGAGGTCGACGCCGCGGCGCCGGGCCTCGCGAAAGGTGGTCGGGTCGTGGGCCAGCAGGATCAGCGCGTGCGTGGGATCCCGGCCCTCGAGCGCGGCCGGCAGATCCTCGCCCGGCCCGCGGCTGTAGAGACCCGAGCGGTGATCCTCGACGCCCGCGAGGTCGAAGGCGGCTTCGCCCTCGCCCAGCGTCACGCGCTCGTTGCGGAGCGGACGCATCCCGAGCCGGCGCACGCGCTCGACCCAGGGATCGACGCCGGAGAAGTAGTCGTGGTTTCCGGTCACGAAGTAGACGCCGTCCCGCGCCCGGAGGTCCGCGAACGGCGCCACCTCGTCGGCCAGGTGCGACTCGCGGCCGTCCACGAGGTCGCCGGTCACCACGACCAGATCGGCCTCCAGGGCGTTCACGCGTTCGGTCACGTGTCGCGCGAAGCGACGGTCGAGGATCGGGCCGATGTGGAGGTCGCTGATCTGCACGATCCGGTAGCCGTCGCGAACCGCGGGCCAGCGCGGCAGGCGCAGCGCCACGCGGTTCGTGCCCGGAGCAGAGAGCGCCGCGCGCATGCCGAAGCCGGCCGCGACGGAGACCGCCGCGACGACCGCCAGGGCGCGACCGCGCGCCACGGCGAGCGGATCGCCGCCCGCCGCTCCCAGCAGCCAGCAGACGAGCTCCGAGGCGCCGAGCGCCACCAGCAGCAGGAACGCCACGCCCATCCAGAGCGCTGCCGGCCAGGCCAGCCAGCGCGAGACCGAGCGCGGCAGCCAGCGCTCGGCCAGGGGCTCGGCGGGGATGCTGGCGGCCAGCACGACGATCGCGAGCCGCAGGGCGCGCTCGACGGGTCCCGGAAGCCCGGGATCGATCACCAGGCGCTGGGCCAGGTAGAGGTGCCCGCCCACGAAGACGGCGGCGGCGATGCTCAAGAAGGCGAGGCCCACGGCGATGCGCTTCACGAGACTCCCGGCTCGGCCCGGACGCAGGGTGCCGAGTTCCGTGGGTTTAGCCTAGCTTCCGTCTCCGTCACGATCGGGCCCGAGCGAGCCTCAGCCGGGGCCCGAGCGAGCCTCAGCCGGGGGCGCGAGCGAGCGGAAGGGGACGAGCAGGCGATGGGCCAGGACATCGACCAGGAGGAGTTCTCGGCCGAGGACTTCGAGCGCTATGCCGGCCGCTTGCAGGACGGCCTGGTGGCGCTCGAGCGGGTTCTCGAGCGCCCGGACTTCGGCCGCGGCGCCCCCTCGATCGGCGCCGAACTCGAGTTCTTTCTCGTGGACGAGCGCGGCGATCCGTTGGGTCGCAACGAGAACGTGCTGGCCGTCGCCGGCGACGACCGCCTCACGGTCGAGCTCGATCGCTTCAACCTCGAATGCAACGCCAGCCCGCAGCCCCTGTCCGGGCGGCCGTTCACGGCGCTCCGCCAGGAGCTCGATCTGCTGGTCGGGAAGCTCCAGGCCGCCGCCGGCCACGAGGGCGGCCGGGTCGTCATGGTGGGCATCCTGCCGACCCTCCGGGAGAGCGACTTCTCCGCCAACGCCGAGACCATGACGGACGTTCCCCGCTTCCGCGCGCTGTCGCGCAGCGTTCGCCGGCTGCGCCGCGAGCGCTTCGACATCCGGATCGATGGCGACGAGCCGCTCACGTTCTTCGCCGACGACGTGACCGTGGAGGGCGCGAACACCGGCTTCCAGGCGCACCTGCGCGTCGAGCCGGCCGACTTCGCCGAGGTCTACAACGCCATCCAGATGACGACCGCACCGGTGCTAGCGGCGGCGACGAACTCGCCGACGTTCCTCGGCCGACGACTCTGGCGCGAAACCCGCATTGCGCTCTTCAAGCAGGCCGTGGACGAACGGCGGGAATCCTGGGAGGCCTGGCGCCCGCCGCGCGTCTCGCTCGGCAACGGCTGGCTGCGCGAGAGCGCCTTCGAGCTGTTCCAGGAGAGCGTAGCCCTCCATGCGCCGCTGCTGCCGGTGATGGGAGACGAGGACCCGCTCGGCTGCACGCGCGGCGGCGGCGTCCCGCGGCTCGACGAGGTCCGCCTGCATCACGGGACCGTCTGGCGCTGGAACCGCGGCATCTACGACCCGACGGCCGGCGGCCACCTGCGCATCGAGCTCCGCTCGCTCCCGGCCGGCCCCTCGGTCGTGGACATGCTCGCCAACGCCGCGCTGCATCTCGGGCTGGCGCTCGGTCTGCGCGCCGAGGCGCCCTGGATGACGACCGCCCTGCCCTTCAAGTACGCCGAGCGCAACCTCTACCGCGCCGCCCAGCAGGGACTCGCCGCGACCCTGCTCTGGCCCTCCCGCCGGCCGCCTTCGCCCCGGCCGGTCTCCGCCGCCGACCTCCTGCTCGAGCTGCTCCCGGTGGCCCGACGCGGTCTCGAAGTCGGAGGGGTCGAGGCCGGCGAGGCGACCGAGCTGCTGGCGATCGTCGAGGAGCGCGTCCGCCGCGGCCGGACCGGAGCCGACTGGCAGCTCGGCTCGCTCGCGCGCCACGAGGAGCGACTCGGCCGGGCCGACGCCTTGCGCGCCATGCTGGCCGACTACCTCGAGGCCCAGGCGACCGGCGAGCCGGTCCACACCTGGGAGGTCTAGCCCGCGGCGGGAGCCCCGGGGCTCTACCAGCCGCGCAGATCCACGGGCCAGACGTCGACCACGCGCTCCCCCTCCACGAGATGCAGCGCCCCATGGCGCGCGACCGTGGGGTCGACGTGGGCCGGGCGCACGCGGACGCGGTCGCCGACCCGGGGCCGGCTCTGGGCGGCGAAGGTCACGTGCTCGTCGGAGCAGAACCAGACCGTGGCCCCGTCGATGCTGGGATTGCCGTGGTCCATGGCCAGAGCCTTCAGGCCCGCGTCGGCCACGGACCAGCCCGGCGATACCGAGATCACCGTCGCGAGCACGGTCAGCGCCTCTTGAAAGGGCAGGCCGAGTTTTGCGTACTCGCGATCGAGCAGACAGTAGGAGCCCGCCTGGATCTCGCTGGCCCAGGTGTTGAGATCGAAGGTCCCGGTGCCGCCCGCGGAGACGACCTCTCCGCCCACCCGTTCGTGCGCCGCGAGCAGCTTCTCCATGGAGCTGCGCGTGGCCTCGCGGCGCTCGCCGCGATCCTGCATGGGCATCACGTGCCCCTCGTAACCCATGACGCCACGGACCTCGAGGCCCGCCCGCCGCGCCCGGTCGGCGAGCGCGCCGGCCGCTTCGGGGGCGCAGCCGCAACGCGGCAGGCCGACGTTCACGTCGATCAGCACCTCGGCCACGCCGCCCCGTGCCGCCGCGGCGATCGTCTCCTCGGAGTCGACGGCCACGGTCACCCGCGCGTCGACGCGACCCAGGCGCGACGCATCGAGCACCTCGTTGGCGAGCAGCAGGTCCTCGCCGAGCCCGGCCGACGCCATGCCCTCGATCTCGGCGAGGGTGGCGCAGGTGAAGGCCACGTGTCCCAGCTCGGCCTGGCGGCGCGCCAGGGCGGTGGACTTCGTGGCCTTCACGTGGGGCCGGAGACGTCGGCCCGGGAGGACCGCGGCCATCGCCGCGAGGTTGTGCTCGAAGCGGGCGACGTCCACGAGCAATGCGGGGGTCTGGAGATCGTGGATCGTCTGCGTCATGGGGCGCAGCTTACCCCGCCCTGGGGCGCAGCTTACCCCGCCGGTGTCGCGGCGCGCCCGGCGTCGGACGAACCCGTCGGCGGCTCAGGGCCTGGCGCCGAGCGAGGTCACGCAATCGGCGCAGCGGTACTGCTCCGAGAGGCCCGAGGCCGTGAGCGCCACATGGGCGGGCTCGCCCGGCGCCAGCCGGCGCCCGCATGCGCAGCGCTGCTCGGCATTCAGGACCAGCGGCTGCCAGCCCAGGATCGCCGCGTCGTCGGGCGCCGCGGGTGCGGCCTGCGACGACGCTTCGCCCGCGGGCCGGCCGGCCGTGCGGTCGCGGGCCGCCCGGGCCGCCTCGGTCCAGCGGCGGCCGCGGGAGCCACGCCGCCGGACGTGGCGCTCCTTGAAGCGGCCGGCCACCTCTTCGGCGCTCTCGACCACGTCGTCGATCAGCTCGCCGAAGTCGTCGCCCACCGCTTCGACCACGCTCACCGCCTCCTCCAGCACGTTGCGGACCAGGTTCGAGACCGGCACCCGCAGCTCCTCGGCCGCGCGGCGCAGATCCTCCTCGAGCCCTTCGGAGATGCGTGTGTGCAGGATCCGCTGCTTGCGCCGGCGCTCGTGGCGTTGCCGCTGGCGGCCCGTGTCTCGGTCGGAATCGTATGACATAGTAATATTTTGTAATACAAACGATCACGAAGTCAAGACGTTCACATGGGGAGGCTCCAGGCCGAGCGGCTTCCCCCGGGCCAGACCAGAGCGACCCGGGCACCGCCCAGAGGGTGGCCGGAGCGAAGGGCCGCCAGGAGCGCTTCGGGGGATTCGAGGCCCAGGTCGTCCTCGCCGCGAGCCTCCAGCCCGAGCAGCCAGGGAGCCCAGGCCGCCACGCGATGCCGCAGCCGGCGGGTCAGCAGGCCGGGGGCCAGCACGAGCTCGAGCCCGACGGCGCGATCGTGAACCGAGAGCACGAAGCCGACCTGATCTTCGGCCCCGTGGAACGCCTCCGCGAAGGCGCCGCAGCACCGATCGCAGGAGGGCCCGCCGGAGAGGACGTCCACCGGAGCCCCGCCATGAGGCCCGAGGACCGTCGACTCGGCCGCCCGGCCCGCCGCACCCAGGGGCTCACCGGCGGCAATCCAGACGGGCGCCGGAGCCCGGCTCTCGATCCGCACCCGGCCCGGCTCCGCGGCAGCGAGGATCGCGACGAAGCCGTCCTCCAAGGCCTCTTCGAGGGGCCACAGCTCGGGACCGGGCGGGCAATCCTGGAGGGGGAGCACCAGAGGCCAGAGCGTCACCTCCTTGGCCACCTGCCTCGGTCCGAGCCGCAGCTGTCCCAGGGTCCCCTCTGCGACCCGGTTCGCCTTTCCCATCGACGCCTCCGATCGACCGCGCGGGGAGCCGCGCGCGAGCTTGGTGGGGCGGCCGGGGGATGCCCTGGCGGCGTGGGCCCGAGGGCACCACGACCACGGAGCGACCGCCCACACCCGGAGCCTGCCGGGCCCCTGTGACAGCTCCGGTCACGAACGGAACGGAGGGACCCGAGCGGCGCTAGAGGTAGGTCAGCCAGCTCTCGTATTTGGAGTCGCGACCCGCCACGATCGCGAAGAAGGCGTCCTGGAGCGTCTTCGTGACGGGCCCGCGGCTGCCGGCGCCGATCGTCCGGTGGTCGAGCTCGCGGATCGGCGTGACTTCGGCCGCCGTGCCGGTCAGGAACATCTCGTCGGCGATGTAGCACTCGTCTCGCGTGATGTCGGTCTCCGCGACCGGGATCCCCTTGTCGCGCGCCACCTGGATCACGGCCTCGCGCGTCAGGCCGCCGAGGATCGTCGGAAGCGGCGGCGTGCGGATCTCGCCGCCCCGCACGATGAAGACGTTCTCGCCGCTGGCTTCGGAGACGCGCCCGTCGGTGTCGAGCATGACGGCCTCGTCGTAGCCGTCGAGCAGCGCCTCGCGCTTGGCGAGGATCGAGTTCACGTAGTCGCCGCAGGTCTTGCCCTTGGTCATCTTGGCGGCGGGGTGGTTGCGCGCGAAGGTCGAGACCTTGGCGCGGATCCCGTTGCGGATGCCCTCCTCGCCCAGGTACTTGCCCCAGGGGTAGGCGATGATCGCCACACGGATCGGGTTGTCGCCAGGGTGGAGGCCCATGGCGCCGTCGCCGATGAAGGCCAGCGGACGGATGTAGCCCTCGGACAGTGAGTTCGCGCGCAGCGTCTCCACGATGGACGCGGTGATCTCGGCCTGGCCGAAGGGGATCTCCATCAGGTTGATCCGTGCCGAATCGAACAGGCGGCGGACGTGCTCGGGAAGCCGGAACACCGCTGAGCGCCCGTCGTCCGTGGCATAGCAGCGGATGCCCTCGAAGACTCCCAGGCCGTAGTGGAGGGTATGGGTCAGGACGTGGACGTTGGCGGCATCCCAGTCCACGAGGGCCCCATCGAGCCAGATCTTCTCGCCGCTGATCGCCGCCATCCTGGGCCTCCGCTCCGGGCCACCGCTCGCCCGAGGGCCCCGGGGGCCACCCCGGGTCCGGTGATCCTACCGCGTCCGCCGCGGGCGGACAGGCGCAGGGAGGCAGCCCCTCGATGCGGCCGCGCTGCCGGTCCCCGGCTCGGCGAGCGGCTCGGGAATCCGGCTAGCGGCGGCCGCCGAACAGCCCGTCCACGAGGTCGCCGACGTCGCCGCCGAGCTCTTTTCCGAGCTTGTCGTCCAGCTTGCCCTGGACCTCGTCGCGGATCTTCCCCCCCGCGTAGTCGTCGACCCAGGCGCGCACCGTGTGCGAGGAGAGCCCCACCCGGGGCGAGTCGAGCGTGCCCTGGACCTCGGCCAGCTGGATCACGCGCGGGCGCTCCGCGGCCGTCCCGCCCGAGGCGCCCGCCAGGGCCTCGTCCACGTCGCGGTCGAGGGTCAGCGTGCCGGAGAAGTCGAGCCGCCGGTCGCGCAGGCGGATTCCGCCCTGGAGATCCACCCGGTAGCTCGGATAGACGAGGCGCAGGTCTCGCGTGCGCGCCCAGCCCTTCGCGACGTCGAAGCTTCCGGCCAGCTCCTCGAAGCTGTCGCCGTAGAAGCGCTCGATCTTCTCGAGCCGCGCGGGCTTGTCGAGAGCGGCCGCCAGCAGCGCCGCCTCGCCGAAGGTCCCGAGGCGCTGGACCGTGAGGCGCAGGAGCGAGACGTCCTTGATCTTGCCGGGGTGGATGGCGAAGCGGAGGTGCCCGGCGAGCGTCTCGAGCTGCGGATCCCCCGTCCGGCCGGACAGGTCCGTGTCGAGCGAGAGGGCTCCGAACACCCGGTCGCGCACCGCGGTGAAGGCCGAGAGCAGGGTGTTGGCCTCGGCGCCGTCGGCGCCGAGGGCCAGGTGGTAGCTCCGCTGGGGCTGGGCGAGACCGGCCACCAGACCGGCGATCCGGACCCGCTGACCGCCCGTCGTGAGGGCGACGTTCACGAGCTTCAGCGCGTCGCCGGTGCCCTCGAGGGCGCCCTCCAGGCCGATCTGGGGCCCATCGGGCAGGGTCAGGCGCACGCCGTCGAGGCCGATCCGGCCGCGCACCGAGAGCGGCTCGCTGGCGATCCGCAGCGTGCCCGGGCGCAGCGTCCCGGCGGGCTGGTAGGCCGCGAGCGCCGGCAGGATCTCGCCCCAGCCGGCCAGGTCGATGGGCTGGGCCGTGAGCTCGGCGCGCACCGGGTCGCCGGTCTCGATGCGGCCGCGCGCATCGAGATCGTGGATCTTGAGCTCGACGTCGTCGACGTCGAAGCCGCCGCCGGCCTTCGGCACGAGCCGGCCCTTCACCGTTCCGGGTTTCCCGGCGGCCTTGCGGAAGGCCCCGCCGTAGGCGTCGAGGGCCGCGTCGGTGGCGTCCAGGTCGAAGCTCCCAGAGCGCGGCTCCTCCCCCGAGAGATCGGCCCGCAGGCGCAGGGGACCTTCGAGTCCGATGTCGGAGATCCGCACCACGCCCTGGCGCAGCGTCAGCTCCGCCGCCAGGCCGGGGCTGGCGAACGCCCCCTCCCCCTGGACGGTGCCCGAGAGCCGGCCCGCGGCCTCCTGGCCCTCCGGCAGGTACGGCGCCAGGACCGCCAGTCCGACACCATCGAGAGTGGCCGTCCAGCGGGCGGCCTGCGCGGCCCAATCGGCCCGGCCGTCGACCGAGAGGCGGCCGCCGCCGAGCTCCGCATCGAGCTGGATTTTCGCCGGCGCATCGGCGGAGAGCACGGCGATCGCGTCGAGATCCTCGATCTCGAGCTTTGCCGGCGGGCGTACGCTGCGATCCTCGAAGAGCACACGGGCGTCGCGCAAGGCGAGCTCCTGCACGGCGAGGGCGACTGCGTCTTCCCCCTCGCCCCCACCCCGCGCACCCGGCGCGCCCGCGGCGGGACGCCCGTCGCGCTCGGGCTCCGGGAGCCGCAGGCCACCCGCGTCCCGCACCAGCCGCACGGTGGCGCCTTCGACGACCAGGCTCTCGAGCACCAGGCTGCGTGCCAGCAGGGGCCAGAAGGCGACCTCGAGCGAGACCTCCTGGGCCTCGGCGAAGGGCGGCTCCCCGGCGGCCTCTCCGGCCAGGCGAGGGCCCTCGACTACGAGGCGCGGCGGGAAGACCCCGAAGGAGAGGTCTTCGTAGTGGAATGCGCGGCCCGTGGCTTCGCGGGCGGCCTGCTCGATTCGCTCGCGCACGGCCGGGCTCTCGACCATGCCGGGCAGGAGCGCGTAGAGCGCCCCCAGCCCGACGGCGAGCAACACGACCGCCGCCACGAGCACACGGACGACGAGGCGCATGGCGGGCCCTCCTGCGGCTACGGCTTGCCGACGCCCGGATCGGCATCGGCGATCTTGCGGGCCAGGATCTCGCGCACCGTGCCCGGGTCCGCCTTGCCCGCGGTCCGCTTCATGACCTGACCCATGAGCGCATTCAGGAGCTTGCCCTCTCCGCCTCGGATGCGCTCCACCACCTCGGCGTTGTCGGCCAACACGGCGTCCACCGCGTGCTCGAGCACGCCCGCGTCGGTCACGGCTTCGAGCCCCCACTCGCGCATCAGGGCTTGCGGATCTCCGCCGTGGTCGATCAGGCCGGCTAGGAGAGACCCCGTCGCGACCGACGCCGTCGTCCTTCCGGCATCCACGAGTCCGATCAGTTTCGCGAGGCCGGCCGGCTCGAGCTTCACGGCCGGGTCTCCGAGCTCGAGGCCGCGCTCCTTGAGCACGCGCGCGACGTCGCGCAGCAGCCACTTGGACACCGCGCTGGCATCGCCGTGTTCCCCGACCGCCGCCTCGAAGAAGTCCGCCAGGGGCCGGCTCGCCGTGAGGGTCGCCACGTCCTGCTCGCCGAGGCCGTAGTCGGCCGCGAAGCGGGCGCGCCGGGCACCGGGCAGCTCGGGCAGCGCCTGGCGCGCGCGCTCGATCCGGGCGGGCTCGAGGTCGAGCGGCACGAGGTCGGGGTCGGGGAAGTAGCGGTAGTCGTCGGCGTTCTCCTTCACGCGCATGATCGAGGTCGTTCGGGTCTTCGGGTGGTAGCGGAGCGTGCACTGCTGGACCTGGCCGCCCGAGTCGAGCAGATCGGCCTGACGCCCGGTCTCGGCGGCGATGGCCTCCATGATGAAACGGAAGCTGTTCAGGTTCTTGAGCTCGGCGCGGGTTCCGTAGGCGTCCGCGCCATGGGGGCGCAGGGAGACGTTCACGTCGCAGCGGAAGTGGCCGTGCTCGAGGTCCACATCGGAGATCTCGAGGTATCGCAGGGTCGACTGGAGCGTCCGCAGGTAGGCCTCGGCCTCGGCCGCCGAGCGCAGGTCGGGCTCGGTCACGATCTCGAGCAGCGGCGTCCCCGAGCGGTTGAGATCCACGAGCGAGCCGACGCCCGCGTCGGTGTGGATCGACTTGCCGGCGTCCTCCTCCATGTGGATCCGCGTCAGGCGGATCTTCTTCGAGCGGCCACCGGCCTCGATCTCGACGAAGCCGCCCGTCGAGTAGGGCTCCTCGTACTGGGAGATCTGGTAGCCCTTGGGCAGGTCCGGGTAGAAGTAGTTCTTGCGCGCGAAGACCGAGTGCGGGTGCACCGTGCAGCCGGTCGCCAGGGCGGCGCGCAGGGCGAAGTCGACGGCCTGCTCGTTCAGGACGGGCAACGCCCCAGGCAGCACCAGGCAGGTCGGACAGGTGTGGTGGTTCGGTGCGTCGCCGTAGGCGAGCTCGCAGCCGCAGAAGAGCTTCGTGCGCGTCTTCAGGTGCACGTGGGTCTCGAGACCGATCACGACCTCGTAGCGGGGGTGCGGCCCGCTCAAGCGGCCTCCTCGGGCGGACGCTCGAGGTGGTGGCGCGTCCCGCGCTGGTAGGCGTCGGCCACGCGCAGCAGCCGGCCCTCGGAGAGCGGCGGGCCCAGGAGCTGGAGCCCCACGGGCAGACCGCGCGCGAGCCCGCAAGGGATCGAGACGCCCGGAATGCCCGCGAGCGGTGCCGCCACGGTGTAGATGTCGGCCAGGTACATGCGCAGCGGGTCGGCCGTGTTCTCGCCGATCCGGAAGGCCGGCTCCGGCGCCGTGGGCGTCGCCAGCACGTCGCAGCCTTCGAAGGCCGCCTCGAAGTCACGGCGCAGGAGCGTCCGCACCCGCAGGGCCTTCGTGTAGTAGGCGTCGTGGTAGCCGGCCGAGAGCACGTAGGTGCCGAGCAGGATGCGTCGCTTCACCTCGGGACCGAAGCCCTCCGAGCGGGAGCGCTCGTAGAGCTCGCGCAGCCGGCCGGCGCTCTCCGCGCGGTGGCCGTAGCGGACGCCGTCGAAGCGGGCGAGGTTGCTCGAGGCCTCGGCGGTGGCGATCAGGTAGTAGGCGGCGATTGCGTACTCGCTGTGAGGCAGCGAGACCTCGCGCACCTCGACACCGGCCGCCTGGAGCGTCTCGACCGCCTCGCGCACGCGCGCGAGCACGTCGGCATCGACGCCGTCCTCGACGAAGTACTCGCGCGGGAGCCCGACCACGAGGCCCCTGACGTCGCCGTCGAGGCCGGCGGCATAGTCGGGAACGGGATCGGGCAGCGAGGTGGAATCACGCGGGTCGTGGCCGGCCACGGCCGCGAGCGCCACGGCGGCGTCGGCCGCGCTGCGCGCGAAGGGACCGATCTGGTCGAGCGAGGAGGCGAAGGCCACCAGCCCATAGCGCGAGACGCGGCCGTAGGTGGGCTTCATTCCGACCACGCCGCAGTAGGCGGCGGGCTGGCGGATCGAGCCGCCGGTGTCGCTGCCGTAGGCGACGGGGACGATCCCCGCGGCGACCGCCACGGCCGATCCACCGGACGACCCGCCGGGCACCCGCTCCGGGTCCCAGGGGTTCCGCGCCGGTCCGTAGGGCGAGTTCTCGGTGGACGAGCCCATGGCGAACTCGTCCATGTGGGTGCGACCGACGATCACCGCGCCGGCCCGCGCGAGGCCCTCGACGGCAGCGCCGTCGTAGGGCGCCAGGTAGCCCTCGAGGATCTTCGAGGCGCAGCCGTTGGGCTCACCCTGCTGGGAGAAGTTGTCCTTGACGGCGACGGGAATTCCATCGAGGGGTCCCCGCACCTCGCCGGCCGCGCGCCGCGCGTCGGCCACGTCGGCCTCGGCGAGGGCGGCCTCGGCGCGCAGCTGGCGGAAGGCTCCGAGCTCGGCGCCCCGCCCCGCCGCGCGTTCGAGGGCGCGCCCGACCAGATCGCGCGAGCTCGTCGTGCCCGCGGCGAGCGCGGCGCGAAGCTCCGCGAGGGTCGCGAGCGGCTCGCTCACGCTTCGCCCCCGTCGTCCTCGCCGTCGATCACCGGAGGGACGAGGAACGCGCTCCCTCGGCACTCGGGCGCGTTGGCGATGGCGGACTCGAGCGGCAGGCTCGCGCGCGGCTCGTCCGCGCGGAACGGCGTGGCCCGCGGCAGCCCGTGGGCCGTGGGCGGGACGCCCTCCGTATCGAGGGCCCGGAGCTTCTCCACGTAGCCGAGGATGGTGTC
>Ga0114931_10006903_pt1 | contig 13936 bp, 13 predicted proteins | sample 2SBtaG_FD_89579 | JGI IMG/M metagenome (GOLD analysis project Ga0114931, IMG submission 89579) | Deep subsurface microbial communities from Kolumbo volcano to uncover new lineages of life (NeLLi) - 2SBTROV14_V59a metaG | ecosystem: Environmental > Aquatic > Marine > Volcanic | place: Kolumbo...
CTGTGTTGTGTCGTCGTGTCGTTGTGTGAAACCACCCTCTATTATTAAGAAGTTACAATTTTTATTTACTTTTAACCTTAAGGAACGGTGAAAAAATAAATTGCACACTTTATTAGCTCACCCCGTTCCTAATCTAATTTTTAACCTTTTAAATTCTTGCGATATGGCTTTAAGACTAGGAGACACTGCCCCCGATTTCACCATTCAAACTACCGAAGGTGAAATCAATTTTCACGAATGGCTGGGCGATAGTTGGGGCTTATTTTTTTCCCACCCCGCCGATTTCACCCCCGTTTGTACTACCGAATTGGGAAAAACCGCAGCACTAAAAAAGGAGTTTGAAAAGCGCAACGTCAAGGCAATCGCCATCAGCGTTGACCCCTTGGATTCCCACCACAGTTGGGTCAGGGACATCGAAGAAACCCAAAACGTGACGGTCAATTTCCCCATCATTGCCGACCCCGACCGGCAAGTTGCCGAAATGTACGACATGATTCACCCAAACGAATCAGAAAAGTTTACCGTGCGAACGGTCTTTGTCATCGCACCCGACAAGAAAATCAAATTGACGCTAACTTATCCACCCGCTACCGGAAGAAATTTTTTGGAAATCCTGAGGGTAATCGATTCCCTGCAACTGACGGCTTACCATGGGGTTGCCACTCCGGTTGATTGGAAACAAGGAGAAGATGTGGTCATCGTTCCCTCCATTTCAAATGAAGAAGCTAACAAAAAATTTCCGAAAGGGTATGAGATTGTGAAGCCTTATTTGCGGATTACACCACAACCCAATTTGGATTAGGAAGCCTTGGGCCTTATTTTTTCTTCGGCTTCAGGTCTAATAAAAGGGACACCACGTGCGAGAAGCGACTTTGTGAGTCGCCCACATCGGTGAAGGCATAATCCATTCGGAGGCTGGAAATTTGCAAGCCGATTCCGATGCTTGGGCGAGCAGTGAGGGTTTTGTTATTTTGAAAATCGGTTTCGTCTTGAAACTGATTCACCCCTGCGCGAAGAAAGACAAAACTGTTGTAATTGACCTCAATGCCAAAAGCGGGGTCAATACTGACGGGGTCGCCGGTGATGAGGGTGTTTCGCTTGCCGTCTGTTGTGGCGACGAAATCGAATTCGGGAAGAATCGTTACTTTGTTGAATTTGAATGAATACGATACTCCAACGAGGAATTGTGGGCGGGTAATTTCCACGGAATTGATGTCGGGTAATTCGTTCCCGGTGGCAAGCAGCACATCCTTTTCTTTGTCCGTGAAGGAGATATGCCAGGCATTGAAGGTGGAGGTGATGTCTCTGGCCATCAAGCCGACTTTTAATTTTTTCAAGTGATACTGCGCCCCCAAATCAAGACCAAAACCCCATGAATCAGCAAAAGAACCGATGACCCGCCGAATTACTTTTACATTGCCGCCAACGTAAAGTTTGTTTTCGGATTTCAATTTTAGAGGTTGTGCGTAGCTAATCAGAAAGGCATAATCTGCCGCAGAAAAATCGACGATGTTGTCGAAATTGATGGTTCCGTCGGCTTCGAAAAGGCTCAGTGTATTCGGGATGTTATCTATTCCAAAACGGATAATCGAAAATGCCATGCGCTTCGTGCGGTCGGTCAGTGGAATGGTGGCCGCCAGGTAATCGAATTTTGCTACCCCGCCGAATTGTTCCGAGTGCATAGCCCCCAATTGGAGTCCTTTGTCGGCAGAGAAAGTTGCCAATCCTGCTGGATTCCAATAACCCGCCGTCACATCGTTGACGCTTGCTACCACTGCATTTCCCATCGCTTGCGCCCTTGCACTGATGCCAATGGAAAGGAACTCGTTGCTAAATTTTTGTGCCAATAAGAAAGCAGGGAAAAGCAGTCCGAAAAGAAAGAGAAGCGTTTGTTTTTTAATAAGTAAAAGTGAATGCATTTGCTTAAAATTTTTATCCATAACGACCCTGACACCTCTAAAGTGTAGAAGCCTGTTTTTTAAGAAATGGAATAAGTGCCTGAATATAAATAATCAACACTTTCCCTCCAAGGGGTTTCAATCCCTTGTCCCTGCAACACAAGGGATTGAAACCCCTTGGAAAGTGTCGACTATATTTATTCACTTACTTAAATATTCTAAACTCCGATTATATCGGGGGCAAAAATAGTAAAGTGCAGGCATTAATTTTAAAAGAACCCGGCAAGCTGTCTTTGAGGCGGTGGTTTTCACCCCAAAATTGTGCAGTCAGAAAAATTTGAATTATATTTTTAAAAACCATTAATCCAAAATCATGCATCAAGCTCTAACAATAGCGTATTATTTCCTCTTAAAAAGTCAGAAAGAAAATCTGCCCGTCACTCCGAAGAAATTACAAAAGCTCGTTTATTTCGCACCTGGGTGGCATTTAGCCATGAATGGCACAGCCTTAGTTGATGAAACCATTGAGGCCTGGCCCTATGGCCCCGTTGTTCCGAGTGTGTATCATCATTTCAAGAAATTTGGCACCGAACAGATTTCGGCTTATAAATTATTATCAAACAAGGGGTTTATCTTCTCTAACAGATGGCGGCGGCGTGCCGATCAACTTACCGAATCGACGAAAGAAACGCTCGATTTTGTTTGGGACCTATACAAGGGTTATTCCGGGATAGACCTTTCTGCGCTTACTCATGCGGGCGAGTCACCCTGGGGAAAGGTTTTGAAAATGTATGACGGAATACCACATAGCATTCCAATTTCAAATGACTTGATAGAAGATTATTTCAAAAGTGAATTTGGAGTTTGATGACAAAAGATAAGAATCTAAAAGAGAAAATCGTCAGCCATATTGGTCAGCAATTCGATCAATTGCCTCCAGAGGAGAGTCTGTTAAGTCTATTTGAAAATAGGGAGCAGGAATTGAAGTTGAAAAGCCTGGCACAGGACATCCGCGAGCGAAAAAAATTTGCCGGATGGATTTATTGGATGGTGGTGGGCTGGTTAATTGTAATCCTTACCATAATCGTTTTGGTGGGCATGAGGTTGCTAAGAATATCCGACGCGGTTTTGCTTGGATTGATTGGCGCAACTACGGTGAATGTAACAACTTTCTTTGTCATCGTCACCAAATATCTTTTCGATGCAGGAAGTAGCACATAGCGCATTAATCGGCTAATAATCAAAGGCTTCCATCGTTTTTTCACTCACAAATTCTTCTGCACTTTCACCTCCGACAGAGTGTCCAAGCCCTTGACGACTTCTACCTGAATCCCATCCGACAGCCCTAGTTTCACCTGCCGTTTTTCGAATTCCTGGTCTCCGGTTTGGATTTCCACGAAAGTGGTATCCTCTTCAAAGATAACATCCCGTTCTTTGATGGCAACGACTCCTTTGCGAGTGCCTAGAATAATGTCGGCACTTGCGCTATAGCCTGCCCGCAGGAAAATATCCTGCGTTTCGGTTATGGCGGCGCGAATCTCAAATTTCACGGTTCCTTCTTCTTCCACTCCCTTGGGGGCGATGTATTCGAGGGTGGCGCCGAATTTTTTGTCTTCAATGGCGCCGATGGTCAATTCAAGCGGCATTCCTTCTTTTAGTTTGCCCACATCCGATTCATCTACTTTGCCTTCAAAAATTAGCGAATTCATATCGGCTATGACTGCAATAGTGGTGCCTTCGTTGAAGTTGTTTCGTTCGATGACCGAAGAACCTTCCTCCACCGGGACGTCCAAAACCATTCCATCGACCGTCGAGACCACGATGTTGTTGACTTGTTTTGAATTTTGGGAAGCGCCCTCGCGCAAAAGTTGGAGGTTGTTGATGGCAGCATTCAATTCCTGCTTTCGGATGTCAACATCCGCTTCGAATTGTTTGAGGGTACTGTTTGCCAAAATTTTGGCATTTTCGAATTCCGCCTTTGCCAGGTCCATGTCCAATTTGTAGCGGTTGTAATTTTGTTCCGATATTACGCCGTCCGTAAAAAGACGGCGATTTCGGGCTTCTTCCTTTTTTGCATTGGCAAAATTCGCTTTGGCTGTTTCGACATCGAGTTTCTTTTGAAAAATATTTTTTTGTCTGTCCCATTCCCGCTTCGCTTCGTTGTAGCGAATCCTGGCTAGTTCCACTCCATTTTGGGCATTGTTGATATTTACTTGGCTTGGAACCAATTTAATTTTGGCCAATTTTTCACCTTTCTTTATCAAATTTCCCGCTTCGACAAACAATTCATCTATTACGCCCGATACTTGGGGTTTTACGTTCACCTCGAGACGGGGCTTAACCGAACCGGTGGCGACGGTTTTTTTTACAATATCCGTCACTGAGGGTTTGTTGACTTCATAAACTACCGGGTCTTTGTTACTTTGGTTGTAGAAATATACCCCCAAAGCAATCGAAAAAATTCCAATGACTGCTGTTAATCCGATAACACATCCTTTATTCATTTCTTGATTGTAATTTATTTTAAAAAATTTATAACTCACTCATCTTTAAGTGCTTCTACTGGATTAATCCTCGAAGCTTGAAGCGCAGGAATCAGCCCGGTCAACGCGCCGGTAAGGACCAAAATGATGACCGAAGCTACGCCAACACCCAAATGAACTTGCGGATTTGCAAAATACGGAAGGTCAGGTCCGGTTGCCAAATTCATCAAATAGACCATGCCGATACTCGTCAGCAGGCCGATGTAACCGGAAATGGTGGTGATAAAAACCGATTCCAATAAAATCATACTCACGATAGAGACCGGAGTCGCACCGACCGCCTTGCGGATGCCGATTTCTTTGGTTCGGTCTTTTACGATGATGAGCATGATGTTGCCGACTCCAATAATTCCAGCTATCAGGCTTCCGATTCCGACAAACCAAACGATTAATTTGATTCCCATGAACAAACCGTCAATTTGTTGGACTTCTTCTTCCACATTGTCGCTGCCGATGCCTTGCGGGTCGTCGGGATGAATCCGGTGGCGCTTTTTGAGGAGGGCGACGATTTTTTTTTCTTTTTCTGCCACACTGAATCTTTTATTGATGGTGCAAACAAACCAACCGATGTGGTTCGGGCGGTTAATGACACTTTGGGCGGTGGTTAGGGGCATGAAAATAGTTTTTTCATCATCTTCCCCCTCGTTGCCTCGACGGTTAGATTGGAAAAGTCCGATTATCATGTATTGCGCACCTCCAATTTTGAGGTATTTTCCAATTGGGTCTTCCCCCTCAAATAATTGTTCGCGAACTCTTTTCCCCAAAACCACCACTTTACGCTTCTTTTTCAGGTCTAATTCGTTGAGAAAACGCCCGTCAGTAATTTCAATGGCGTCAATGTGGAGTAAATCGGGTCGTTCGCCCCGGACGTCAAAAGAGCCTTTGTTGCCGAGGTAAGTAATTTCGCCGGAAGGAACCCACAGGCGGGGCGCCATGTATTCGATTTCTTCCGGAAAATGGTTTTGGAGTGCTTGAATATCCATCGAAGTAAATCGCGCCCTTCGGCCGGGAGGCAAGCCTTCATAGGGCAAGATAGTGCGTTGTGGCCAAACGTAGAGCGCGTTTTTGGCATGGCTGCCGAACAGCCCCCACACGCCATTTTCAAGGCCAGTGCCAGCGCCCATCAAAACAATGAGCATGAAAATGCCCCACCAAACCCCTAAGGCCGTGAGAAACGTCCGCAACTTGTTTTTTTTGATAGTGCCAAAAATTTCCTGCCATTTGTCAAAATCGAACATATGGAATTGAATTCGTGGTTTTGTGAAAAAAGTGCGTTTAAAACGATCGTTTGGCGAAGCCTTTACCGCAGTTCAAATCAGTTCTTCATAGCGACGACCGGATTGACTCTAACTGCCTGAATCGCAGGAATTAAACCTGCCAGCGTTCCGCAAATGACGAGGAATATTACCGCCGATAAAACACTCCCGAAATTCACGTCCGGGTTGTAAAAATATTTCATGTCGATATTATTATTTTCCATCACGGTTTTCAAAAGGTAGATGATTGAAAAACCAGAAAGCAAGCCCAAATAGCCGGATAAGCCCGTCAGAAAAATGGCTTCCTGCATAATCATGCTGATGATGGACCTCGGCGTAGCCCCCATCGCTTTTCGGATGCCAATTTCCTTGGTGCGGTCTTTTACGATAATCAACATGATGTTGCTTACGCCCACTACGCCCGCGATGATGCTGCCGATTCCAACAAACCAAATAAAAACCCGGATGCCCGTAAAAAGCATTTGAACATCTTGATATTCTTTGATATTGTTGCTTATATAAATGGCTTGTTTATCTTTTGGTGAAAAATTATGCAGCGTCGCGAGTTCTCGTCGAATGGAATTTACAATTTCAATAGATTCCGCTTGCGAGGCATTTCCCACCGTCACCATCAATTGGTGGATGCGGTCCTCTGTGCCGAAGGTCCGTTGCACGGTGGTAATGGGGAGGTATGTTTTTCGCATTTCATTCTCCGAACCCTCATCCCGAAATACGCCGACAATTTGAAATTTTGTTCCCTTAATGGTTAGGTATTTCCCGACAGGGTCTTCTTCTTTTTTGAAAAATCCTTCCTTGACCAGCTTTCCGATGACACAAACTTTCCGGCCTTTATCGATGTCCTTTTCATTGATATAACGGCCATCGGTTATGATAGTATTTTCGAGAATCAAATGGTCGGGATGCACCCCCCGCGCATCGAATGACAGCGCTTTTCCACCGTATTCTGACATATATTCCCCCGATAAATAGTATCGCCCGGTGATGTGTTCTATCCCCTCGACCTTATTTTTTATCAGGTCGTAATCTTTGTTGGTGAAGCGAATCCAACGCCCTGCCGGCAAGCCTTTATAAGGTTGGGAAGTGCGATTGGGATACAACCACAAACTGTTGATGGCATCATCCCGAAAATCTCTGTCCACGCTATTTTCCAATCCATTGCCTGCCCCCAATAAAATGACGAGCATGAAAATGCCCCACCAAACAGCCAGGGCAGTCAGAAAAGTCCGAAGTTTGTGTTTGCGGAGGGAATCGAATATTTCCTTCCATTTATCAAAATCTATCATGCCGCGTGATTTGATTTGTAATAGAAAATCAAAAATCCAAATTGTTCCTTTGTGAATTGGGATTTTATTGTTTTGGAGATTTGAGATTTCGGTTGTGGGTTAGCGCAGGCTTACCTAAAACTGCTTTCTGCAACCGTCTCATTAGCCTCGATGACCCCATCTTTGAGTTGGATAATCCGATTTGTCATTTGGGCAATATCGTTTTCGTGCGTTACGACAACTACGGTGATTCCCCGTTTATTCACTTCTTCAAAAATGCGAAGCACCTCATAAGAAGTGCTCGTATCCAAGGCGCCGGTGGGTTCATCAGCCAAAATGACTTTTGGACTTGCCACCAATGCCCTCGCGATGGCAACTCGTTGTTGCTGCCCTCCCGACATTTGATTGGGTAAATGATGCGCCCAATCTTTTATCCCAACCATTTCGAGGTATTCCAGGGCAATTTCCTGGCGCTTTTTCCGGTCAATTTTCTGATAATAAAGGGGCAGGGCCACGTTTTCGATAGCCGTTTTGAAGGAAAGCAGATTGAACGATTGAAAGAGAAACCCGATGAACCGGTTTCGGTAATGCGCCGCCTGTGTTTGGGATAGGTTCTTTATTAAATTGCCATTCAATTTGTAATGCCCACTATCGAATTCATCTAAAATGCCGATGATGTTCAATAGCGTTGACTTTCCCGAACCCGAAGAACCCATTATGGAGACAAATTCTCCTTCTTCGATGTGCAGGTCAATCCCTTTTAGGACTTCAAGATTCGTGTATTCCGTTCGGTAAGATTTTCGGATGTTCTTCAATTCAATCATAAGCAAAGCTAAAGACAGGTTTTTTTTTGAATAGTTTGCAAAAGAAAAATTTTCGATTTTGGCTTATGGGTGGCAATAGATAAAGTCAATGGTTTAATGGACGAATCGAAAATTTCATTAGTTACAGGATTTCCTGAAGCGCTCTACATTCCTTTATTTCAGGGAACGATTTCGGCAAGGAATCTGATTTGATTTATGAAGCCGAACCTTTTTTTATTGATGAAAAAAATCCATTTTGTCCCCTATTCCCAAGCGCTTCAATCCGAATTTTTGTAAATTTGGACTGCTTGACATTTTTAAGCAGCATTTCCATGATTCCAGCGTTACCCTTGTATTGTGTCGGGGTGATTTTTTTTTATTGAAATTTTAACGGGATAAAAAAACGAAGTTCCTGAGTTTACTTAAGGAACGGTGAAAAAATAAATCAAGCTTCTTGGCTACTTCTTTTGTCCTTATTTTTCACTTTGAAAACAGTCATTATATCAACATAACTCTTGTTTCCAAAGCAAAAACTAAGAACAAAATAATCAACCCAAAAACCTCAATTTATTTATTCACCGTTCCTAATCAACCATTTTCAAAAAAGTTTATTGCGTTGATTAACATCCTCCTTTTTTGGAGAAAATTGAAATTCATTTTTCTTTTAATTACCATTATATGAGCCGAAAATTTACAGATTTTGTTGGAGTTGGAGTTGGGTTTTTGATTTCTGTTTTGTTGCTAAGCGGATGCAATATTTTCGACGACGGGAAAAGCAAAGTGGTAGAAATTACGCCTGAATTTAATGTGGACCTATTTGAAGAATTGGGGCAAGTCCGGCAGTTTCAATTAATTGCTACAAGTATTGAAGAACAGGATTGTGAGAACTATTCCATCGATACTCATAGCCAACGAAGCGGCAAAAGTATTCGAATATCCCTCAATGATATTGTTTTCCCAGAAAATTGCCTTCCCGGCAATGCCCCGGCAAAATCCATGATTCCCCTAGGTTTTTTAGCCAATGACAATAATTATAGCTTTCAAATCAACCTCAAGAACACCATTTTTAATAATGGCACGTTGAGTGTCACGGACAGGGCCTACCTTCTTTCGATGGAAAGCAGCGACGGAATAGAGTTGATGCGGTCCGAATTATTGCGGGTTCCTCCAAAGGTCGTTTGGGGATACATTGGCTTCGACGATGCAGGGGCGGTGGCTGATGCGCCTGCCAATTTCATCAGCGACCTGGAAAGCCTCACTGAACCCCAAGATTTTGAGGAAGGGTATTACGGACACTATTCCATTGGAGGGAACAACAAACTTACCTTTCCTACTCCGTTGGATTTTCAGCATTTGCAAACTTTTATTTACCACTTCGAAGGAACGGACGTGGATGTGGAAAACCTCCTCCAATCCTTTCGCGATGGTCCGGCAGGGGAGTTCATGGAGATAAAATTGTTTAATTCAATGGGGGAAGTCTTCTGACTCGAATTACTGTTTGCGGGAAGTCCTTCTTGTCGCCTTCATAAAAATATCAAAACATCAATTCACCTGCGTTAGCGCTTTTCGCCTACTCTCCTTTAGTTCAAAATTAAATCCTTCTGCCACAAATTTTTCATAGCGGTGGCGGTCGAATTTATACAATTTAGCTGGCCGGTGTGCCACTCCTTTCTGCAATTGTTTCAAGTCAATCAAAAGATTCATGGATAGAATTTTTTTGCGAAAATTACGCTTATCGAGTGGCGTTTCGAGGATGGCTTCGTAGAGATGTTGCAATTCTGTCAGCGTAAATTTTGGCGGCAATAATTCAAATCCGACGGGATGTGAACGGATTCCACGTTGCAGTTCTTCAAAGCAGGCCTTGAGGATTGGTTTGTGGTCGAAAGCAAGCCGGTTTACTTCTGAAATAGAGTGCCATTTGGCTTTGCGAGCGAAGGAAGCCGGGGTTACAATGTAATTGCTTATCTTGATTAAGGAAAAATAGGCGATAGTAATAACTCTTCCCATGGGGTGTCTATCTACCTCGCCAAAGGTGCGAACCTGCTTCAAATAAACCTCTTTTAAGCCGGTCAGTTCTTCAAGTACTCTTTCGGCGGCAGTGTCCAAATCCTCGTTCGGGTAAACCAAATCTCCGGGCAGCGCCCATAATCCTTTATAAGGAGGTTCCCCTCTTTTGATTAATAAAATTTTTAAATCCCCCTCGTCAAAACCAAAAATGACGTTGTCAACGGAGAAGGCAGATTTGAAAAACGTATCATATTCGTTCATATTGGAGGTTTTGATTTTCGGGGGAATTTAGTTTATTATTTCCTTCTATCCAAAAATGTGGGCTTCGATTAGTGTAAAACCTACACCAGAAATTGTTATTTTTTCCGATTGCTCAAAACCCCCATCACTCACCCTCTCCCAACCTGACCCTGGGTGCAAAGAGGCTTCTTTGCTAGTACTCATCCTTGCACAGTCGAATAGTTTGCAACAAAGCAGGGGCTATTTTTTCGATGCCTTCACGTGTGGCCAGATGAATTTCCAAGGCGTTGTCTTTCGTAATAACTTCCCCGTTTTTTATTACTTCAACGACGGCTTCCTGGTTTATGGTTGAAAAGCTTATGCCAGGGAAGCTGCCTTCTTCCCGGTCGGGAAGCAAGCGGATGGACCCTGATTTAGTATCCAAATCCTTTAAATTGACTCGGGTCTCAAAAATGTTTCCGTCGCGTTCATTTTTAATCACCAACAAGCAATTTTCATCAATCGTAACTTTTACTTTACCCAGGTCGGGCATCAAATTTTCTGATTTGTCGAATTCCGCATCCACGGTATAAATGCCGGAAGAAATTCTCCCAAACATATCGTCTTCATCTATAGCCACTTCTTTCAATTTTTGCACATTGTCGGTTTCTCCCTCCCCGGCGGCGATAGGAGGGTTCAGAGAATTCGTTGTTTGGCTGGAAGATTGTTGTTTTTGCCCGCAGGCAAAAAGCCAGAAGGAAAGGGCAACGAGAAAAAACATTCGAAAAAATTTCATTGGAAGATGGTTTACATTTAGCTAAAAAAAGGATGCCGAGCAAAGCAAGCCCGGCATTTATTTTTAAAAGACAAACATACAAATAATGCAGAAAATTGACACACTCCTGGTGAGTAAAAGGACAGCCTTTTACTCTTTTTTTTGTGTATTTTCGGCATCAGCCAACGCGAGTTTATTCCAATTGGCAATGCCCGTTTCGTAGATGCCGGTAATCTGTTTTCTCATTGCGTCGGCTGCTTCTTTCGATACATTGTACGAAGAACTCCATTGCAAAGTTGCGCTTTTTGGGTTTTCTTCATTTGGGGCGATTTCCATAGTTGCAACATAATCGGTTATCGGAATCGGCGAAGAAATAATCTTGTATTCGAGAATCCTGTTTTCGGCGTCCAGTTTGGTTAATTCCTCAACCGTTTCTCCACTGCCGTCGGCCAATACCAATGTTCTTTTCGCGCCGACCCCTTCCCCTTCCACAGTGGTGGAGGAAAATGTTTCTGGAAAAACTTTTTCTAATCCAGCAAAAGAAGAAATATCCGCCCATAATTCGGCAGGAGACATTTGAATGGTTCCCTTGATACTTACTTGGTCTTGTTGAAATTCAGTCGTTGCTTCATCGGTTGTTTCTTCGTTTTCCTGGTTGTTAGCGTTTTGATTGCCACAGGCCATTAGTAGTGTGGCAGCGAATAAGGACAAAAAGATTTGTTTCATTGAATAGAATTTTGGTTATGTGAAAAAATATATTTTTCAGGTAAGATTTTAGGCAAAAAAGGCTTCACCCTGACTTCCCTCATTTATTTTTTGTCAATTGGTCAGCAAGGTGATTATTTAAGAAAATAAAATTTGAGGTAGGCAATCGATTCGGTTGTTCAAAACAATCGCATCGCTAATTTTTCATTATTGGCATTAGGTGATGAAAAAGAATTTTGTTTGCTAAATCCTCCAAATTTCCGTCGAACCCTTTTGGGCGACCACGAGGGTCGCCCCTACGAAATTCGAACCCATCGAACCCATCGAACCCATCAAACCTTCCCATATCTTCAATACCTCCAACTCGTCAAGTCCGCGCCCTTCGGGGCTGTTTCTTCCATCCGCTTGAGGATAGTTGGCAGGTAGAAGGTGTTGTAGCGGAGGCGGGAAATCGCGTTTGGGTTCTCGTGGTCGCCATTCCAACAATGTTCCGCCCGGTCACCGTAATCCACTATTCCGTCGTAATAGGGGTTGGTTGTTTTTTCGAGAAAGTCTTCCATCAGATAGACGGCGTTGTTGAGGTAATAACTGTCCATATCGCCGCAGTAGATGTGCAATTTGCCTTTCAGTTTTTCCCCGATTTTATCCCAATCGCGTTCTAAAATGTAACGGAGGTCGTAATTTTTTTTCCAGTATTCTGCCACTTTGGGGTCAATTTTTCCGGTCAATTTATCCCAAATGCGGGCGGGGTAGCCATCCGGGCCGACCGGCGAAAAAACCGCTTCCCAGATGTCCCATTGGTCGCCGGAGCGCGTTTTTGTTCCCAGGGCGAGTTCTTTGTGGTTGGCGTTTTCCAGGGTGGCATTAATGTGTCCTAGATAATCCCGGTGTTCGGGTCGCGGGGTTTGGCGGAAGGGGCCTTCGTCGAAATAAGCATTTTTGTCTTCATAAATATTGACCTGCGTATAGGCGCGAAAATCAATGGGGTCGGGGCAGGCAGCAAAACATCCGTTGTATTCGTCAGGGTAAAAAACCTGCACGCCGAGGGCTTCCCAACCTCCCGTCGAACCGCCGTAGAGAAAGCGACTCCAGGGTTTTCCAATGCCCCGAAACTGCTTTTCGAGGTAGGGTAACAATTCATAGGTGATGGCATCGCCATAGGGACCGAGGTTTGCCGAATTGACTGCATAACTATCGTCGTAATAAGGATTGGCGTGCTGAATATCGATGACAATGAAGCGGGGAAAGGTGTCGCTGACCCAGGTTTTATAAAATTGGTAGGCTTCCTCCTGTTGAATGCGGTTGTAACCCTCCAAACGAAAGCGTTCGCTGTAATCCGGTTTCAAATCGAGGTCGGGGGGTTCTGTGCGGAAGCCGTCGAAATCGGCGTGAAAATGCCCGTGGAAGATCATCACGGGGTAGTGGGCTTCGGGATGTTCTTCCCAGCCTTTCGGCAACAAAACATGGGCGCCGAGGTACATGTCCCTACCCCAAAAATCGGAAAGCAGTTTGCTCTTAAATTGGATATGCTTGATGAATTTGGTGTCTTTTGGTAGTTCGATAGGCGGAATTTTTTCCGTCATTACCAAATCAAAAGTAGCGCTTTGGGAGGGGTCAATCGAGATTTTCACAGGCTTACTGAATAGATTTCCGGGTTCGCGGTTGTAGTGCTGTCCCGCTGCCCAACTTCCCGGCAATTTCACTTCGTGGCCGTTCGATAAGTGAAAGGTTTCGTACTTGTTGAGTAATGCCTGCACCCAATATTCGCCGGCGGGGAGGTCGTTGAGGCTTTGAATGGGGTAGCCGAAAACGCTTCCGTCTAGGCTTGCTTTTTCGCCCGGTTTCAAGCCCTCCACATTTATTCCAAACACTTGCTGTGAATTCGTTCCGTCGTTGATTTGAAACATGGGTTGGCGCTTGTTGTCGGTGGCGATAAAGAGGAGAATGCGACCCTCAAGGGCTTCTGCGTTGGCTTCTTTCGAGAAGGAAACGGTGAATTTCAATCCGCCCTTGGAAGTGGCTTGACCCATTATTGAGGTGGAAAAGGACAACAGGCAAAAGATGGCAATTATTTGATTTTTCATTTTATAATGTTTTGATTTTTAATGATTTACAAAACCGTAACCCCGAGCTTCGTCTCGGAGAAGTCCCGGATGCCGCAAGGTGATTCAAAGCTTCGAGCTAGGGTGAATTTAATTTTCAATGACCAATTTTAGTATCATTTTAATAATCAAGGGTTTCACACAACGACACGAGGACACAACGCAAGGAGTGCAATATTTTTAAAGATTTTAATACATTGTGTCGTTGTGTGAAACCATCCTCTATTAAGTAACGATGAAAGAATAACTTCCTCATTTGGACGGCTTCTTTTGCCCTTATTTTTCACTTTGGAAACAGTCATTATATCAACATAACTCTTGTTTCCAAAGCAAAAACTAAGAACA
>Ga0114931_10006904_pt1 | contig 13936 bp, 15 predicted proteins | sample 2SBtaG_FD_89579 | JGI IMG/M metagenome (GOLD analysis project Ga0114931, IMG submission 89579) | Deep subsurface microbial communities from Kolumbo volcano to uncover new lineages of life (NeLLi) - 2SBTROV14_V59a metaG | ecosystem: Environmental > Aquatic > Marine > Volcanic | place: Kolumbo...
GATTTTGCACGTGAGCCCCACAGGGGGGAGTCCCAGGGATGGGACGAATAGAAATCGGGGATATTTGGGCCCTTCTCCCACCGGCGCAGTAGATTGGCCCTAAGTCCGACAGACTCCTAGGGCCGGGGTATGGCGCATGGCCCCGGTTCAGGTGCCCTGAGCGCCGGGCGGGGGTGCCGGGGAGACTACTGGACGAAGCATGGGGATGATCGACAAATACATCGAGATGATTCTGAATGCCCGGGTCTACGACGTGGCGGTGGAGACGCCCCTGGAGCGGGCGCCCGGGCTGTCGCGACGGCTGGGAAACGAGGTCTTTCTCAAGCGCGAGGACCAGCAGACCGTCTTTTCCTTCAAGCTGCGCGGGGCCTACAACAAGATCTTCCACCTCCCCCCATCGCTGCGCTCCGGCGGGGTGATCGCCGCCTCGGCCGGCAATCATGCCCAGGGGGTGGCGCTGGCGGCGCGCCGCCTGGGCATCCGGGCCGTCATCGTCATGCCGGTGACCACGCCCCGGATCAAGGTGCAGTCGGTGCGCCACCTGGGGGCGAAGACCGTGCTCCACGGGGATACCTATGACGAGGCCTTTCTCCATGCCGAGGGGCTGGTCCGCGATCAGGGGCTGACGCTGATCCACCCCTATGACGATCCCTATGTCATCGCTGGTCAGGGCACCATCGGTCTGGAGATTGCCCGCCAGCATCCGGATCCCATCCACACGGTCTTCGTGCCCGTGGGCGGCGGGGGGTTGATCGCAGGGATCGCCGCCTACTTCAAGCAGCTCAGGCCGGATGTGAACATCGTCGGGGTCGAGCCCGACGATGCACCCTCGATGTACGAGGCCCTGCGGGCCGGTCGCCGTATCGTCCTGGACCAGGTGGGGATCTTCGCCGACGGGGTGGCGGTCCGCCAGGTGGGCCGGGAGCCCTTCCGTCTGGCCAGGCGCTATGTAGACGAGGTGATCCTGGTGCAGACCGACGAGATATGTGCAGCCATCAAGGATGTCTTCGACGACACCCGGACCCTGCCCGAGCCGGCAGGGGCCCTCGCGGTGGCGGGCGCGAAGCGCTATGTGGCGGAGCGGGGTATCGAGGGGTGCCACCTCATCGCCATCAACAGCGGTGCCAATATCAATTTCGACCGGCTGCGCCATGTCGCGGAACGGGCCGAGCTGGGCGAGCGCCGGGAGGCGCTGCTGGCCGTGACCATCCCGGAGCGGCCCGGGAGCTTCCGCCGTTTCTGCCGGACCCTGGGGAAGCGGGGTATCACCGAGTTCAACTACCGCTACGCCGATGCCGCCGAGGCCCACGTCTTTGCAGGCATACAGCTCGCCCGGGGGGACGAAGAGCGAGAGGAGATCATCGCCCATCTGAACGCCAAGGGTTATCCAGTGCTGGATATGACCGACAACGAGATGGCCAAACTGCACGTCCGTCACATGGTGGGCGGCCATGGCAGCACGGTGGAAGATGAACGACTCTACCGCTTCGAGTTCCCGGAACGGCCCGGCGCACTGCTCCAGTTCCTCAATACCCTGGGAGAGGCGTGGAACATCAGTCTGTTCCACTACCGCAACCATGGCGCGGCCTACGGTCGGGTGCTGGTCGGAATCCAGGTCCCGGAATGTGAGCGGGGGCGCCTGGCCGAGGCGCTGGCCCATATCGGCTACGAGTACTGGGAGGAGACCGCCAACCCCGCCTATGCCCTGTTTCTGCGCTAGCTATTCCAGCCCGAGGATGAAATCCCACTGCGCCTGGGTGACGGGCATCACCGAGAGGCGGTTGCCCCGGCGAACCAGCGGCAGCTCGGCCAGTTCCGGATACGACTTGAGTTCCTTGAGCGGGATCGTGCGTCTGAGTCTGCGCACGAAGCGCACGTCCACCAGGTACCAGCGTGGCGTGGCCGGGTCACTCTTCGGGTCGTAGTGTTTGTCGTCGGGGTCGAAGGCGGTGGGATCCGGGTAGGCCTCGGTGTCGATCTCCATGATCCCGACGATCCCGGGTTCATCGCAGTTCGAGTGATAGAAGAAGGCCAGATCCCCTCTCTTCATCTGGTCGCGCATCATGTTGCGCGCCTGATAGTTGCGTACGCCGTCCCAGGGCTCCACCCCATCCCGTTCCAGGTCCCCGATCCCATACTCGCCCGGTTCGGATTTCATAAGCCAGTGGTTCATTGTGCGGAGCTGTCGTTCGGCTGGGATCAGGGGCGAGGCGCTGCAGATGGGCCGCAGCTGAATGAAGAATGGGCACGCTCCACCTGTGCCGTGGTAGACCTTCGACCTTGAACCGAAGGTTCAGGTGGGAACGGGATGTGATGTATCAGGCTCTCCGCTGACGGATATGCACAACAACATCAACAACTTCGTCCCCGGGGTATATCAATAGGCTCAAGGAAATATACCCGGCCACTCACGAACACCGCAGAGGTGCCCAAAACTATAGGGCTATTGTACCCTATGCCGCAGGAAATTTCCGGCGCCTGGTGTCAGAAGCGCTCACTGAAGCTCTTCTCCGGCGCACTCGGCCAGGGCCTGTTCCGTTCGCGTGCGCAGGGCATGGACACGAGCGCCGAGCTGCTCGACGAGTGCCTGGTGGGCCGTCTGCTCGTTCAGCAGCTCATGGGCGAGATTCAGGGCCGCCATGACCGCCATGCGGTCGGCCCCGATGACCCGGCCGGCATCCCGGATCTCTTTGAGGCGGTCGTTAAGCAGCTCCGCCGAGGCCAGTAGGGCCGGCTTTTCGGCGGGCGCACAGGCGATGCGATACTCCTTGTCCATTATGGTCACGCTGACAGGGACTGTTTCCGTATTCATCCGCCTTGTTCCAGTGATTTCAATCGGTTTATCATCGCCTCGACACGCAGGCGGGCCTCCTGATTCTGCTCGATCAGGCCCGCGCGCTCCACAGCGTACTCCGCCTGCTGCTTGCGCAGCAGGTGGTTCTCCTCCTTGAGCAGCCTGCAGGCCCTGGTCAGTGCCTCCAGGCGGGACTCGAGCTGCAGCAGTTCCTTGTCGATGCCGTCGTTCACGGGGAGTGATACCATGGATCCAGAGGCCTGTCCGCGCAACGAGGAACCTGCTGCGAAGGCGTCACGGGCGTCCCCTGTTCCGATCCATTTCGTCGCTGGGTACCCACCATGCTCCTCGGATGATCGAAAAAATGGGCTCACGGTGCCACTGTCTCGCGACGCCTCACATGACCCGGGCAGGCCCGTGGCGGGCCTCCAGGCTGGTGAGGAAGGCCGGGTCCGGATCCCGACCCATGCCCTGGCACCGGGTGTCTTCCCCAGGGTGTATATCCCCGTCGGGCCTGGATTCTCGGCCCCAGGTCCCGCATCTCCGGGTGCATGCGGGCGTTGAAGACACTTGCCATATGGATGATACGGCCGCGTGTTTTCGCCTTGTCCTGCCCCACGCTACGCACCCTGAAAACCGAAAATCCGAGTGCAACAGGTATACAATGTCCGATGTCGGTGTGGGTAGACGATCCCTCGTATGGGCCTTCGGTGCCTGGGCCTGTCGCCCCGCCTTGGGACATGGCCACCGCCGCACCAGTGCGACCACGCCTTGGCGCCTTCAAGGCGCAGCACGGAGCGCCCGAGGCGTCAGGTGAGAGCTATAGTAGGACCGACCCACCAGGGGGTCAACCTTCAGACCGGGGCTTTGGGGTGGAGAAACGCCCGTTGGTAGGGCGCGGCGGTGGTACAGGGCGGGGCCCCATGCCAGGACTCATGCGAGTCGATCCAGACCCGTTGTCCGGGGCTGACCGGCTCCGGGACGGGAGGGATCGACGCACAGGCGGATCGGGCAGGGGGCATAAGAAACCCCTGATCTACTCGCGACTCGACCGCGGCTGGCCACAGGCGTCCAGCACTGCGTTGGAGTGCCTGCCCGGAGCCACGGCGCTGGGCGGCGATACGCGCCTTGCTCTGAGCGATTGCGTCTCACCATCGGCTCGATCCAGAATAGATCAGGGGTTCCTTCATGAGGGTGACTTTTCCGCTATATTCCGAGTTGGAGCACAGCCTGGAGCGCGTCGGCTCGCCCTTTACCGCCGCCGGGGCCCACGGGCTGTTGTGTGGCGTGCTCTGTGCCGATATGGGGTTTGGAGACAGTGCCTGGCTGGCTGAGCTGGGTATCGGCGACGGGTCGGCCGATGCACTGCAGTAGGAGGCCGCCAGGCTGTGGTCTGTGGTGGCGGAGCGCACCCGTGCGCAGCTCTGCGATCCCGGACTCGGATTCTATCTGCTCCTGCCGGCAGACGAGGCGCTCGATGAGCAGGGAAGGACCGAGGCCCTCGTACAGTGGTGCGACGGCCTCCTGTACGGCCTGGCCCTGGCCGGCCTGGGTGAGCGGCAGGACCTGCCCGATCTGGTGCGGGAATTCCTGAACGACGTGGCGCAGATCTGCCGGGCCTCGGTGGATGACTGGCCGGAAGAGGCAGACGAGGCGGCGTACACGGAGCTGGTCGAATATCTGCGCATGGGAGTACTGTTGATCAATGAGGAGTTGCAGCCGTTGAAGGCGCCAGGGACACTGCAGTGACGCACAGGGAGGGCTCGATCTGCTCGTGGCGCGGCCGCTGCGGGTGGCAGCCGCTCGGCGCCGCGTTGCAGGGCCTGTCCACGCTCGGGGCCGTGGGCGACGATTCGGGCCCTGATCCGGACGATTGCGCCTCACCCTGCGCTCGACCCGCAAAGGATCGGGGCTTGCCGATGGAACGGGTCCCGTGGACGGGGATCGGGGCATGAATGCCGCTGAGTTCGCTCGTCGCCGACGGGCGCTGATGCGCATGGTCGGAGATCGCGGGATCGCCGTGGTGCCCGCCGCGCCGCTGCGCCTGCGCAACCGCGATGTGGAGTATCCCTTCCGTCAGGACAGCGACTTCCTCTATCTCACCGGATTCAACGAGCCCGAGGCCGTTGCGGTCCTCATCCCCGGGCGCCGGCAGGGCCAGTGTGTGCTCTTCTGCCGGGAACGGGATCCGCTGATGGAGACCTGGCATGGCCGGCGCGCCGGGCCGCAGGGGGCCATCGAGCGCTTCGGGGCGGACGACGCCTTTCCCATCGGCGATATGGACGAGATACTGCCCGGTCTGCTGGAGGACCGCGAGCGTGTCTACACCCCGATGGGGCGGGACGCCGAATTCGATCAGCGGTTGATGGGGTGGGTGAATCAGGTGCGGGCCAAGGTCCGGGCGGGGAGTCAGCCCCCCCATGAATTCATCTCTCTGGGCTATGTGCTCCACGACATGCGGCTGTACAAGTCGCGCGCCGAGCTCGCTGCCATGAAGCGGGCGGCCAGGACCTCGATCGGTGCCCATGAGCGTGCCATGGCGAGGTGCCGCCCGGGGCGGACCGAGTATCAGATCGAGGCCGAGCTGCTCTATCTCTTTCGGCTGGCCGGAATGGAGCCCGCCTATCCCTCCATCGTCGGCGGCGGCCCCAATGGCTGCATCCTGCACTACACCGAGAACGAGGCGGAACTGCGTGACGGGGACCTGCTGTTGATCGATGCCGGGGCAGAGTGTGAGGGCTATGCGGCGGACATCACCCGCACCTTCCCGGTGAATGGTCGCTTCACCGAGCCCCAGCGGGAGCTCTACGAGCTGGTCCTCGAGGCCCAGCACGCGGCCCTGGCCAAGGTCAGTCCGGGCAACCACTGGAACGATCCGCACCATGCGGCGGTGCGGACCCTCACCCGGGGGCTGGTGCACCTGGGCCTCCTGGAGGGCCGGGTGCCCACGCTGATCAAGGAACAGGCCTACAAGCGCTTCTACATGCACCGGACCGGGCACTGGCTGGGTATGGACGTCCATGACGTGGGCGAATACCGGGTCTAGGGCCAGTGGCGCCTGCTGGAGCCCGGTATGGTCCTGACCGTGGAGCCCGGGCTCTACATACCGGCGAGGAGCAAGGGTGTGGCCCGGCGCTGGTGGGACATCGGCATCCGCATCGAGGACGACGTGCGGGTCATCCGTGAGGGCCATGAGGTGCTGACCGAGGCCCTTGCCAAGGACCCGGATGCGGTGGAGCGTCTGGTGGGTACGGAGGCCTAGGCGGTGAGTCCGCTCCCATCCTATGACATCTTGATCGCCGGCGGCGGAATGGTGGGTGCCAGTCTGGCCTGTGCCCTGGCACCCATCGGCTATCGGGTGGCCGTGATCGAGGCCTATCCCTTCGGGGGGGCAGGGCCGCCCAGCTATGACGACCGGGGCATCGCCCTGGCCTGCGGTTCGCGGCGGATCCTCGGGGCCCTGGGGCTGTGGCCCCTGCTCGAGGCCGAGGCCGAAGCGATACAGTCCATCCACGTATCCCAGCAGGGGCGCTTCGGCGCCGCACGGCTCCATGCGCAGGAGGAGGGGGTCGAGGCACTGGGCCATGTGGTCGCCAGCAGGGTCGTGGGCCAGGCCCTCTATGAGCGTCTCAGTCAGCGGCCGGAGGTGGCGCTGATCGCACCGGCCACGGTCTCCGGGTTCAGGGTGGATGGCGAGGGGGCAGAGCTCCGCATCCAGGGGGCGGAGGGTGGGCCCGAGCGCACCGTGCGCGGGCGTCTGGTGGTGGCCGCCGACGGGCGCGATTCCACGCTCCGCGCCCTGGCGGGGATAGGGAGCCTCCAGGAAGACTATGGGCAGACGGCGGTGGTGGCCAACGTCACCCCGGGTCGGCCCCATGCCAACGTGGCCTATGAGCGCTTCACCCCCTCCGGTCCCCTGGCCCTGCTGCCCCTGTCCGGGGGGCGCTGTGCCCTGGTCTGGACCCATAGCCCGGAGCAGGCACAGGCCGTGATGAGCTGGGACGACGAGGCATTTCTGGGGCGGCTCCAGGCCCAGTTCGGTTACCGCCTGGGGCGGTTTTCCAAGGCGGGGAGACGCCAGACCTATTCCCTGTCCCTGGTGCGCGCCCGGTGCCTGACGGGACCACGCCTGGCACTGGTCGGCAATGCCGCCCACAGCCTGCATCCGGTGGCCGGTCAGGGCTACAACCTGGCCCTGCGCGACGTGGCCGCACTCGCCGAGATCCTGATGGAGGCCGCTCGCGCGGGCACGGACCCGGGGGCCGGCGAGGTGCTGGACCGCTACGCGCGCAGCAGGGCGAGCGATCTGGCGCGTACCATCCAGTTCACGGACCTGCTGGCCCGGGTGTTCACCAATCCCTGGCCTGTGCTGAGCCACGCCCGGGCGCTGGGTCTGGTGGCCATTGATCTCGTCGCCCCCTTGCGCCATCAGCTGGCGCGCCACAGTATGGGTCTTGCGGGCCGGCAGTCCTGCCTGGCCGCAGGGCGGTCGTTGGAGGAGTGTCTATGAGCGCAGAGGTGATCATCTCCGGCGGTGGGATGGTGGGGGCCACCCTGGCCTGTGCCCTGGCGGGCAAGGGTCGGCGGGTGGCGGTGGCCGAGGCCCATGAGCCCCAGGGCTTTGAACCCGACAGCGACTTCGATCTGCGCGTCTCGGCCATCAGTCCCGCCTCCGAGCAGGTCTTCAGGCAGCTGGGGGTGTGGCCCTTGATCGCCCGGCGGCGTCTGTACGCCTATCGGAGGATGCACGTCTGGGACGCGGTCAGCGGGGGGGCGATCGACTTCGATGCCCTCGAACTCGGTGAGCCCCGCCTGGGGCACATCATAGAGAACCGAGTCATTCAGGACGCCCTGCTGGAGCGGTTGCGTGGTCTGCGGGGCGTTCAATGGCGCTGTCCGGCGCGGGTGAGCGACTATGCGCTGGGGCCCGAAGGGATCGAGGTGACCCTGGAGAGAGGTGAGTCCCTGGCCGGCAGGCTCCTGGTCGGGGCCGACGGCCCGGCCTCCAAGGTACGCCATCTGGCCGGGATCCGGTTTCGGGCGCGGGACTACGGACAGGCCGCGGTGGTGGCCAACGTGCACACCCAGCGGCCCATGGAGGCTACGGCCTGGCAGTGCTTTCTACCCACCGGACCCCTGGCCTTTCTACCCCTGGCGGAGCATGTGGCCGCCATTGTGTGGTCGACCACCTTCGAGGAGGCCGATCGCCTGGTAGGACTGGCCGACGAGGCCTTCCGCCTGGAACTGGAGACGGCCTTCCAGTCGCGCCTGGGATCGATCGAGCGAACCAGCCGGCGGGTCAGCTTCCCGCTGCGCGGGGGGCAGGCCGAGCCCTATGTGGTGCCGCGCATCGCCCTGGTCGGCGACGCGGCCCATACCATCCATCCCCTGGCAGGGCAGGGCGCGAACCTCGGGATCATGGATGCCGCGACCCTGGCGGAGGTCCTGGTCGACAGCCACCGCGACCCGGGGAGCCTGCGTGTCCTGCGCCGCTACGAGCGCGCCCGCAAGGGCGACAACCTGCTCACCATGCGCGCCATGGAGGGCTTCAGGTACCTGTTTGCCGGGGGGCTCAGGCCCCTGGCCTGGATCCGTGGCACCGGGCTCTCGCTCACCAACGCCGTGCAGCCCGTCAAACATCTATTGATGCGTCATGCCATGGGTCTGGCGGGCGAGCGCCCACGTCTGGCGCGTGGCCTCCCGCTCTGAACTCCACGGTCCCGGCTCTGCCCCCTTCCGTGGCAGTCTGCACCCCGGCCCGCCGCCGCCGGGCTGGACTCTGGCCGTCACTCGTGGTGGTGTTCGTGCATCTCTCCGTGGCCTCTCCTGACCTGAAAGCTCACCTCCTGTGTGGCCCCATCGTCGAACTGGAGTGTGGCCTCGACGGTATCCCCTGCCTGCAGGGGGCGTGTCGGGTGCATCATCATGAGGTGGTAGTCCCCGGGCCTCAGCACCAGCCTGCCACCGGCCGGGATGGGCATGCTGTCCTGGGGCACCATCTTCGCCACGCCGCCTTCCTGTATGGAACGGTGCAGCTCGACGCGGGTGAAGGCCGGGCTATGGACGGCCACCAGGGCCCGGTCGGTCTTTCCCCGGTTTTCTATGCTGAGGTAGCCGGCCAGGGCCATGGCGTTGGGCGGCGCTTCGCGTATCCAGGCGTCCTCGACCACCAGAGGGTCGCCCTCCGCGGCGGCCATAAGGGCCAGTGGAACGAGGACGAGCAGGCCGGCCAGCCAGGATCTGAGGTCTGTACGCATAGCGGTTCTCCATGAGCAATGAGGGCGAAAAGACGGCTGTAACTGATCGGCAGAGCTCGGATCTGACTCGGCGCTCATACACTCCTTAGGAGTGTGCGATAGCTACGGAGGGTCGAGTTATACCATATTCCGGGCGGCTCCTCAGTGGCTGGCGGGGGCTGCAGGGCCTGCCGGGGCCGATCCGGGTCATCGGCAGGTCGCCGGGCGGGCGGGAGATGGAGGGCGGATTTTTCGGCTTGAGGGACAGGGTGGCGAGGGTGTGACGCAGGCGCGCGCAGATACGGCCGATGTCCCGCCAGCGCCGTCGCCGGCCGACTATGGGCGCCAGCCTGCGATGCGAGATCCAACGACGGAGGGTATTCAGATTGGTGCGAGGGTGGTTTATAGTGGCGCCCACAGCACAAGGCCTCTCCGCAGGCGCTTCGGATCGAGGTTCTTGCCGATGCCTCGACCAAGACGCCGAGGGCACGATGCCGCTCGGACCCGCTCAGGGATACTCGGAGCGGGGCGCCATGCCCGTCGCCATCGGTAGGGCGGCGGCTCTGGGCAAAGACCCATCGGCATAGGGCCACCACAGGGGCGGCCTTGCCGGCCAATCTCTCTCGGGATCGAGGGGCGGTCGACGGTGGATCCAGCAGTGGATGGAGAGGCCGTGGACTGCTCTCTTTTGCCTGGAATCGACCCCATACACCTGTCGCGCCTGGTTTTCGGTCGTCTTCGGTGCGCGGATGCGGGTGCAGGAGAGGCGGACCACGCGGCCATATCACTTCTGCCAGGCGTTTCCAATGCCGTCATGCGCCCGGAGACGCGGGGCCTGGAGGGCGGGACGGCTGGGGGCGACAGATCTGATTGGTCTGCACAGGAGAGGCTGGCGTCATGGGAAAGAGAACTCCGCTGTATGAGGCCCACGTCGAGGCCGGGGCGAAGCTCGTGGACTTCGGGGGCTGGGACATGCCGCTGCACTACGGGTCGCGGATTGAGGAGCACCGGCAGGTGCGCCGTGACGCCGGGATGTTCGACGTCTCCCACATGGGGGTGGTGGACATCGAGGGACCGCAGGCCCAGGCCCTTCTGCGCAGGCTGCTGGCAAACGACGTGGCCCGGTTAAGGGCCCCTGGCAAGGCCCTCTACAGCTGTATGTTGAACGAGGGCGGTGGCGTCGTCGACGACCTGCTCGTCTACTATCTGTCAGACACGAACTTCCGGATAGTGATCAATGCGGCGACCCGGGAGACGGATCTCGCCTGGATCGCCGGCGTTGCACGGGGATTCCAGGTCTCGGTGCGGGAGCGCCCGGAGTTGGCGATGATCGCGATCCAGGGTCCCCAGGCCCGCGCGAAGACGGTTCCGCTGCTGCCCCAGGCCCTGCGCGCGGGCGCGCAGGGCCTGGAACCGTTCTTTGCGCTCTGCGCGGAGGATCGGTTCGTGGCCCGTACGGGCTATACCGGCGAAGACGGATTCGAGATCATGCTCCCGGCCGAGCACGCCACGCCGCTGTGGAACGCGCTTCTGGGGGCCGGGGTCAGACCGGCAGGGCTCGGGGCCCGCGACACCTTGCGCCTGGAGGCCGGGATGAACCTGTATGGGGCCGATATGGACCAGACCGTCACCCCGCTGGAGAGTGGTCTCGGCTGGACCGTGGCCTGGGAGCCGGCCGAGCGGAATTTCCTGGGCCGCGAGCCCCTGGAACGCCAGCGGGCACAGGGACCGTCCCGGCGTCTGGTCGGTCTGGTGCTCGAGGACCGGGGGGTACTGCGCGCCCACCAGAGGGTCTTTGCCGAGGGCGGTGAGGGCGTGGTGACCAGTGGCAGCTTCTCCCCCACGCTGGGGCGGAGTATTGCCCTGGCGCGCGTCCCGCTCCCGGTCGGTGAGTATTGCGAGGTCGAGATCCGCGGGCGCCGCTTGAGGGCGAGCGTGGTGCGCCCGCCGTTCGTGCGCCACGGCAGGTCTTGTCTGAACGATTGATTCGGGCGTCAACGCGAGGAGAGACTATGAGTGAGATACCTGAGGAACTGAAGTATACCAAGAGCCACGAATGGGTCCTGGTCAACGAGGACGGCACCATGACGGTCGGCATCACCGACCATGCCCAGGAGCTTCTGGGTGACCTGGTCTTCGTGGAGTTTCCAGAGGTGGGCAACCGCTATGGTACCGACGAGGCCTGCGGGGTCGTGGAGTCGGTGAAGGCCGCCTCGGACATCCTGGCCCCGGTCAGTGGTGAAGTGGTGGAGGTCAACGAGGCTCTGAGCGACACGCCGGAGGTGATCAACCAGGACCCCTATGGGGATGGCTGGATCTACAAGATGCGCCCCGATGATGTGGCGGAGGTGGATAGCCTCCTGGATGCAGAGGCCTACCGGGCCCTCATCGAGGCCGAAGAATAGCGCCGGGCGCGAACGAGCAGGATCAGCCTATGCCCTTCATCCCCCATACCCCGGAAGAGGTCCGCGAGATGCTGGCCGTCGTAGGCGTGGGAGACCTCGACTCCCTGTTCGACGAGATCCCCCCGGAACTGCGTCTGGCGCAGTTCCAGGGGGTCCCCGACGGCGTGAGTGAGATGGAGGTCTCCCGGCTCATGGCGGAGCGGGCGGCCCGGGACCGGGTGGGGCTCAATTTCGTGGGTGCCGGCGCCTACGAACACCACATCCCTGCCGCGGTCTGGCAGATCGCCACCCGGGGCGAATACTACACGGCATACACCCCCTATCAGGCCGAGACCTCGCAGGGGACCCTGCAGGTCATCTACGAGTACCAGTCGATGATGGCCGAGCTCACCGCCATGGACGTCTCCAATGCCTCTCTCTACGACGGGGCCTCGGGCCTGGCGGAGGCGGTGCTCATGGCGGTGCGCAGTCACCGCAAGTCGCGCACGCGCCGGATCCTCATGCCCGCGGCGGTCCACCCGGCCTACCGGGCGACGACCGAGACCTTGGTCCGGGCCCAGGGCATCGATCTGGTCTCCCTCCCCTACGATCCCCGGACCGGGACCCTGGATCGGGATGCCCTGGCCCGCCACGAGGGCGAGGACATCACCGCCGTGGTCATCCCCCAACCCAACTTCTTCGGCCTGCTCGAGGAGGTGGACGAGCTCAGCGCATGGGCCCGGCGCCAGGGTGCCTTGAGCATCGCCGTGGTCAATCCGCTGTTGCTGAGCCTGCTCAAGCCCCCCGGGGAGTGGGGCGGCGAGGGCGTGGACATCGTCTGCGGGGAGGGGCAGCCCCTGGGCATACCGCTGTCCTCGGGTGGTCCCTACTGTGGGTTTCTGTGCACCCGCCAGGCCCATGTGAGACAGATGCCCGGACGTCTCGTGGGCAGGACCGTGGACGCGGACGGCAGGCCCGGCTTCGTGCTCACGCTCCAGGCCCGTGAGCAGCACATCCGTCGCTCGAAGGCGACGTCCAACATCTGCACCAACCAGGGCCTGATGGTGACCGCGGCGACCATCCACATGGCACTGCTGGGGGCGGAAGGCCTGGAGCGGGTCGCTGCGACCTCCTATCGGCGCACCCACCAGCTGGTGGAGATGCTGGCGGCGCAGAGCGGAGTGAGGCCTGCCTTCGACAGCGAGTTCTTCCACGAATGTGCACTCAGGCTGGGCCGTCCCGCCGAGGCGGTGCTCGAGCGCATGGCCGCGGAAGGGGTCCTGGGCGGCTATCCCCTGGGGAGAGACTACCCCGGGCTGGAGGACACGCTGCTCGTGTGCGCCACCGAGACCAAGTCCCCGGAGGATCTGGCGCGCTACGCCGAGGTGCTCGGGCGGGCATTGGAGGGCCCTTAGGAACCGTTCAAAAATGACTCGCAAATCCTGCTTGTCTTGTCACCCGCGCGCGGCGTTGCGGAAAGGGTTTCATAGCGCAACTATGCGCCCCTTTCCGCGCCTTGCGGTCAGATGAAAATCCGGTGTAATCTGTACAAGTCATTTTTGAACGGTTCCTTAGAGAGGCCTGATCTATTCTGGTCGGGGCTGAGGGAGGGACGCAGCCGGTCGGCTCGAGGCGGGTGCTTGTGCCCGCGGCCTGGATCTGGCACAGAGGCGATGGGCGTGATCGGTGGCAATCGGTATCGCTCAGGCCGTCACCCCGTGCGCGACCCGGACCCCGTTCGATATGGCCGTCGTGGCGGGTCGTCCTCGGTGGGTGGGCATCGGGCAAGGCGGTGATGCAGGCACGGCTCTCGGCACCGGGTGTCGCTCCGCCGTCATGTGTCCGCCGGCGCGGGGGCCGGGCCCGATAGGCGATTTTGAATTCATGACACTTGAGGAGAAGGGGTATATGGCATCCATTACGCTACAGGGCAGGGAGATCCATACCAATGGCGCGCTTCCGGGCGTGGGCACGCAGGCCCCGGACTTCCGGCTCGTGGCCCAGGACCTGGGCGACCGGGCCCTGTCCGACTTCGAGGGCAGGAAGAAGCTGTTGAATATCGTGCCCAGCCTGGACACCTCGGTGTGTGCGATATCCACGCGCAGGTTCAGTGAGTTTGGCAGGGGGTACGGCGATGTCGTGGTGCTGGTGATCTCGGCAGACCTCCCTTTCGCTCAGAAACGCTTCATCGACAGCGAGGGCCTGGATGGGGTCACGACCCTGTCGATGATGCGCAACCGAAACTTCGCCAAGGACTATGGGGTGCTGATCGAGGACGGGCCCCTGGAGGGGATTACCGCAAGGGCCGTGGTCGTGCTCGATGGGGACGACCAGGTGATCTATACCGAACTGGTGCCCGAGATCGGCCAGGAGCCCGACTACGAGAAGGCGTTGGCCGCCGTCTAGGAGTGTGTCGGATTTAGGCGATCGTAGCGAGCAAGGTGGGAGAAGGAGGCAAAATATTCACGATTTCGAGGCGCATAGTGGGACTACGCAACGAGAAATCGGGGATATTTGGGCCC